>Ga0247765_1000249_pt1 | contig 43552 bp, 23 predicted proteins | sample UWRJL106311C6_FD_179949 | JGI IMG/M metagenome (GOLD analysis project Ga0247765, IMG submission 179949) | Plant litter microbial communities from Arlington Agricultural Research Station in Wisconsin, United States - UWRJ-L106-311C-6 | ecosystem: Environmental > Terrestrial > Plant litter >... | reverse complement strand
CGTCTTATTCTCCTCTTTTTCGCAGAGTTGAGCTATCAACGTTGGCGGCCGAAAACACTGTTTCTGTCTGAGTCTATCCGGCACCAGACATACATCTAGTACACCAGTACATACATCCCCCCCCCCTCCGCCTGGCGGTCCATGGACCAAACTAGACCAGGCCAGACTAACAATGACAAGGACAACATCAGAGACTCCCAAGTTTGGGCAGGCCAAGCTCCAGCTCCGGAGTTTCAGAGCTCACCAGGCAAGGTAGAGCCCGTTCTTCTTGTCTTTGAGAATTCAGCAGAAACCAGAAACTGCCAGACCACCACGCACAGTCCCAGTCCCAGTCCCAATTTGATGATCGGGCAAATGCGTACGGCTAGACTCCACCATGCCCATGTCCTCGGACCTTTTTCTAACTTCCCCCTCCCCTGGGGCACTCGCACTCGTCAGGACTGCGGTGGACTCTGCTTCAATTGGCCCTACCTAGGTAGGTAGGTAGGTAGGTATCTTACCGAGATAGACATTTTAAAATATAAGGTACGCATCCATCGGTAAGGCAACCCAAACCAAGGCAACGTAGGGCAAGGCGAGCTATTGAAGGTGGTTTAATTGTATTAGTACATGTAGTAGTAGTAGGTAAGTAAGTAGGTAGGTGGGTGACAGCGGAGTTTATATATATATTTGGGTTTCACTTACCAAGCAGCATGCCATGTACAGGGACGTCACTTCAGCCAGGCTGCCATTGTCATAATGGTCAACCTTGAGCCTCGTAAAGATAGATAGATCCTTTCAACATCTTTGGAGATAATACGTGCAAGACGCAAAAGGCTGATTCCTCCGAGTCCCACTCCTGTGACATGACCACCCCTTTGTGTCGCCCCTCACCCCCTCCTCCTTTTTTTGTCCACAAATATCAACAACACGAAAAGTCTATGCTTGGGTCATATCCTTTGCTTGATTATACTCTCATGTGCTCCTCTGAAGCCGAACGCTCCATGGTTCCTCGCCTGCAATGCCGCGTCCCATAAACCATTGAATCTCCAGTCCCAAGAGTCCCCAATCGATCTTAGTCAAAGGAGATGGCGCCTCCCCATTTCCTACACTTTAAAACACAATAAATCTATCCAACATGACAACCCAAACCCCATCCCCCGGCTCAAGCTCTACACCCCGCCACAAGAGCAAACTCCAAACACCCTGCGAGAAAGAAAAAAAATTACCACCCTTCCAGAGCTGTCATCCGGATATGCATCCCGTGTGCCGGTCTTGCCGTAATGCCTCCCTTAATCTCAATTTTATCTTCGTCCAGCATCTCCTTGTCTGCCACCTCAAATGCGAGTCGGCCGACCCAAGCCGCCACTAGACACGCAAACTCGGCCCGAGCAAACTCTCGTCCGATACAGCTTCTCGGGCCGTGCAAAAAGGTCAAGAAAGCGTAGTTGCTCTCTGCTCCACCGTTGGCTGCGTGTCTGTCGTGTTCCGAGGCGGCAATCCATCTCTCGGGATTGAACTGAGCGGCGTCAGGGCCCCACATAGCCACCGATTTGTTGACAGCCCAGGGAGAAAGGATGATTCGGGTGCCCTTGGGAACAAAGTGGCCCTGGATGGTGGTGTCTCGGGTCGAATCACGAGTGAGAATGGCGACGGGAGCCATGTAACGAAGAACTTCGTTGCAAAAGGCGTTGAGGTAAGGCATACGGTCAATGTCGACACTGGATACCGTTGGAGCGTCATCGCCATCGGCGCCGAGAGGAGGAAGACGCTTGTGCACTTCTTCTCGAAGCCGGGTTTGGATGTCTTGGTGTTTGGCCAAAAGGTAGATGGCCCAGGTCATGGCCGATGCTGTTGTCTCGTGGCCGGCAAGGAGGAACGTCATCATTTGGTCGACTAGGTTCTCGTCGCTGAAGGTGCCAGACTCGAGAGCAACAGACAAGATGTCAACGCCGGTAAACTCCTTACGCGCCATCTTTTCCTTCTTCTCCCGGATCATTTCGGCACATATCGACCGAATGAAACGGGCCGCCTTACGGACTTGGCTATTTCGCTCAATAGGGAGAGCTTCAAGGAGCCAGACGGGAAGCAGCTGACTCAATATCCCCAGCGTCCGCTCCTGGCGGTCCGGTCGGAATATGCGTTGATACGTCTGGCTCAGCTCATTGTCCGGCTGTTTGATGGCATTGAAATCACGCCCGAGGCCGGCAACACCGATGATATCAAGCGTTGCCCTAGATGCCCAGGCGCCCACTTCGAGAACCGATGAATCTTGTGGATTCTCCGCATTCGTCATGGGGGGATTGAGTATGGCCTTTGCCATAGCCTCCACGCTCTCCCGCGCCTTACTCCAGAATATCGGATATAGATCCTTGGTGTGTCTAAAGGCAAACGCTGGTAGCAACTTCCGACGCTGTGCATGATGCTCGTCGCCCTCAGCGAAGAACAAGCCGAAACCTAAGATATGGCCAAGAAAGTAGCGCAGCGGTCCAGGCTTCTCAAAGTCGTAACTCTTGGTTGTGAGAACTTCAGCTAGCGCCTTTGGCGTGGTAATCATGAGCCGTTCCTGATTGAGGGGTCCCAAGTAACGAATGAGGCCATCATTGGGAATTGTGTTGATCCTGAAACAAACGTCAATCTCAAAGTCCCACTCAGTGCTGTCAATGATGCCCTTACCATTCTATATGAGGTTTCCCGGTCGGCAAGTCCACCAACTTCTTCCACTGGCCATTATACCAAGATCCGTCACCCGGCTCAGGAAGGTGACGCAAAGGCGAGAAGAACTTGGGGTACAAGATAACACTCCATACCAACCAAGCCAGGAGCTGGACAGTCCACGATGCGGCGAAGGCCGCGAAAAAGTTTGTCTGAGGTAGCTGTGGAATGTGGCTAGAGGAAAAGACATAGCCAACAACCAATGATGTTAATGTAAACGAGGGGATCGGGATACGGGGCATGGTGTAGCGCGAGAATTGGCCAACCCGCTATGTCTCTCTTGTGGTCAAACACTGTGAAACACTGTAAAACACTGTAAAAAACCCGTGGTTTCGTGGCCGGGGTTGAATGTCGATGGGTGACCAGACAGCCTGGGGTAGTTATATGCCGAGGAGGAAACAAACGACCGATCCAAAGCGAGTGGGGTTGACATAGACATGTACATGGAAGAAGAAATGCTCATGCGCGCTTATATTCTTGTCCCGAGATCTGTGCCGGTAGGCGGGCTTCGTCTAAATCCGGCGGCAGGAACTCCTTCTCTAGACCGAGGGGGCAAAAAGGCATAAAAGTTTCCGTCAGCCAGGGCGGGCATGCTCTGTGTGACTGTGAATTTGGGTCGACCATCCTGGATGTGCATGCCGGATGCCAGTGGGCATGGTCTCACCCTCCGTCTCCGGTCCGCTTGGGCCAATGGGTGAGGAGGGGCTCCTAGGCTGCGTGTGCAGTCAGGTTGCTGCGCGGCCTTTCGCAAGCGACCTGGCCACGGCGCTGAAAATATCTGAGGTCGGCCCGGACGAATAGTTGCTCCATCACCATAGACGGCCCTTTATTTGTGCCATGGCCCGACGTGTCAACCGACATTTTTGGTGTGACTAAACTTGTGCTTCTGTCTTGAATCTTCCCGTTTGGAGGAAACCACCGTCATCATCAACCCATACAGGGCTGCGAGTGCGAGTTTTCTGCCCAGCGAGTCGTAATTAAGTCTCCGTGGACTCGTGTCCCGTTTCTGCGTGACGCCAATGTGACAGCCACCATCGACATACACAATACGTACCTTTCTATCTATGATCGGTTTCCATGCGTCGATACCTAATCCCGCGAGATTTTGGGATAGCCATGTAATTGGTAAACAGCAAGATCGCTCCGGATTGGTAGCATTGATCCCCGAACGTTTTCTGCCAGTCAACTGCGTAATGGGAAAGAGAGAGAACGTCGGATCGACGAGGGGGAGTTGCTACGACCCCACTTTCCCAGCGTTCCTTCAATCCCGATCCTCGATCAAATCTCGTGCACGCAGTTGAACCATGGAGCTGAAAATGGCTGCCAATCAATTGAAACTAGACAGTCCTCCCATTCCCGGCGATCTCATAGAACCACTCCGCGATGCGTCCCGGAAGCTGGTGCGCGAGTGGGGATTTCTGCAGCCCACCTTCGCCGGATCTTGCTTCTCCCCCGGCGCCGTACACTGTCTGATCGAAATTGGCAACCGAAAAGTCCGTCGCTTTGCTGACCTCTGCAACGAGCTCAAGGTCTCGCGCAGGCAGCTGCTTCAGCTCGTCTCCGAGCTGCTGACCCACGCTAGCATTGTCGTTGATACTGTCGGTCCCGCGGACGCGCCAGAGGCCACGTACAGCTTGACTCCCGCGGGTGCGCAAGCCCTGAGTGCCATCAACGCCTACGCACACAACCAAGTGACCAAAGCTCTGGCCACCGCTCACCCGGATGCTGCCACCGACGTCGCCGCCGCCTTCCACCTCTACGCCGCCGCGCTGGAGCGTGTCCGCCTCGCCTCACCTGTTTCCACCCCAGATGACTCCCGCGCTGTTAGCCCGGAGCTAGCTCCGCTGCCTGCCGTGCCGTTCCCTGTCGTGACTATCTCGCGAGGCTACCGACCCGCTCTCCTCGCGCGCACCCTTGAGTTGCACATGAATTACTACTACAGAACGGTAGGGTGGGGTGTGGAGTTTGAGACGGGACTGGGCGCGACGTTGAGCAATCTGATCAGCCGTCTGGATAGGCCTGTGAACGAAGCGTGGGCGGCGATCCAGACCATCCCGGCCAAGGAGCCTGGTCTGTCTGCAGCGGAGCGTGTCGTCGGCGTCATCTTCATCGATGGCGAAATCCCCGGCCGAGAAGGGAGCTCCCGTCTTCGTGCCTTCATTGTCGATGAATCGGCACGGGGTTTGGGTGTCGGGAGGAGGCTCATCAAGGAAGCCATGGCGTTTGTGCGTGAGAGGGAGTTTGTTGAGTGTAGGTTGTCGACAATGCGCCGGCTTGAAGCTGCTAGGAAGTTGTACGAAGCCGAGGGATTCGTCCGGGTCAGTGAGGAGTTGAAGGACACCTGGGGAAGGCAAGTCCTAGAAATGGAATATGCATGGTTCCGAAATGGCCAGGGTCAGGAATAGCTGGCGCAGTAGGTAGGACAATAAATATCGTCGGGTTGGTTGCTTCAGCGAAAGACTCTCAAAAGATAAATTCCCCAGCCGACAGCTTTCCACACTGCCCACAGCACGCAGAGACTCAGCAAAGCCAAGACGACCAGGACAGTACTGCGGATCTCGAAGGCCTCAGCGACTTCCATCTTCATGAGTTTGCGCTGCTTGCTGTGGTAGAACAAATCCCCACTGGCTTTCTCACCAAGGGGCCGCCCTTTTTCGTCAACAGGGACATACTCGTAACGCCGGTAGCTGTATATAATGTGATGAAGCCAGTCTGGAAGCCGGCTGGTCCGGGTATTATCGGCGTGGTAGTGCGCTCGATTTGCAGAGTGGCGGAAATCGACGAGAGTGAGTGAGACAATGAAGGAGGTGAAGATTATAGGGGTCATGATGAGCTGAGAAAGTATTAATATGTCTCTAGTTTGCGGGGGGAAAACCTGTATGATTCGTCGGACTCTGAAAAGTGGTTTGATCGGAGTAGACGACTGCACTGCGATGGTCCGGATTCGGTCACGCACCTTGTAAATGGTCGACTGTGAGGGTGGTTTAGCATCGCCCCGGTTGCCGCTGACAGGGACTGGAGGTGTCATCTTCAATTGCCCTGAGTGAGTTCTTGGTCTTGACTTGAATGAAAAGAACCTGGAAGCGATATTTCATTAGAAGTGGAGTTTGCTGTGTGTGAGTGAATGAAATCTGTCTGCGAGGTGGTCGGGCACTGGGTATTGAGGTTGTAGTGGGCTTTGTCGAAGACGTAAGCCAATCGCAACTGTCATACCACAGCCGCCAACATACGTGGGCAAACGTTTTCTGGCCGTGGACGGACGGCTGTGCCCGGCTCCAATCATCTCTCTGGCAGAGGCTTTGCGAGAACACAAACCCAAAAAATATGCAAACTACGGAGTACGCGGTGAGAGGAACGGCGCATATGAGGAGAAGCAAACAACTTTTGGATTTTGTATCTGGTATCACCACATGTTGGTGTGGTCTCTCAAGTTCAACTGCATTTCGGTTCAGAGCTTGGCCTTATTCTGGCCATCGAGTCACGGAAGAGCGATGCACTCGATCTCAACGTCAACTCCCTTAGGAAGCTGTTTCACCGCGACACAGCTCCGCGCCGGCTTGTGAGTGAACCACTTGGCGTACTCCTCATTCATGCTCTGCCAAGAGTTAGTCTTTAGGCCTTGAAAGTCAAGGAGATTTGGGATCGTACAGCAAAGTTGGACATATCGGTGAGGAAGGCATTGACCTTGACCACCTTCTCAATACCAGAACCAGCCTCCTCCAACACGGCCTTCAGGTTGGCGATGCAGGCAGCCGTCTTCTCCTGGATGGTGCCCTCGACGAGATTGCCCTCGGCATCGCAGGGGATCTGTCCCGAACAGTAGATGGCAGTCGGTGTCTTGATGGCCTGGGACTGTGGAGTTGGTCATGTCAGGCCATGTCTTCAAATGCTGCCTTGCTTGAAACTGTCCAAGGTACCTACGTAGGGGCCAGCGGCTGGTCACCGTCACCTAAAGTTAGCATTCTCGGTCCCGCCTTGCAATTGCGGGGCAGCCGCGGGAAAGAGCCGTGACGTACGCGGCGCGGCCTTCTTGGTGAAAACAGGAGTGGCAGACATGTTGCGGAGCGGATGCGACTTGAATTGGGCGACTGGGATCGGATGTCTTCTAGCAAACGTGGTGATGAGAGGCAAAACCCGTCGAGTGGTACTCATGGTAATCCAAGAGGGGGCCCCTTCCTTAAGCAATGCGCAAGACGGCTGGATTTGGCTTTCTCAACTCCACCTGACGGGACCTCCGTACTTCGGACCAGCAGAACTTGCACAGCGCTGAGTGGCGGTTGCTCAAGCGCAAGCCCGTGGCAACGCGAACCCGGGCCGGACCCTCGAGTCGCGGGAAACAGGGCCCCCATTCCCCATCAAGATGAGACCACTGCGGCCAACAAGGGGGCGGCTTGGGGAATTGCGTGCCTCGACTCGCCGTTGACACCTGCGTGTTCTCCAGAATGTGATCTGGCCTTCTGGGCATCGACTCGCAGAAGGAATTTTTTGTGGTCCTCGTCTCCGCGGAAGGAGCTGCGCGCTGCGCGTTGCTGAACTTGGAATCTCAGCTTGCACCAGGGTGGAGGAGAGCTTGGACCACTTTAGCCCATTACTTGTGCCAAGTGTCCAAAAAAAAAAGATTCCCCCTTTGCTGGGGGTTGTCGACATTTCAGGAGGCTGAACTATAGGGGTCGGGAACAATATTCCTCGCCTGTTTAATATACGATCCTTTACTTTTTGCGCCTTGCCTGTCTGCGAATTCCCTTTCTTTCCTGCTTTTTTCTTCTCTTCTCTCTGTTCCTGGTCGTCTTCTTTCCGAGTGGACCAGGGTTGGTTGCTGGTGAGTCTCCCTACTGATCCGATCCACATTCTTGACGATCATCACCGCCCTGGTTGGCATATTTGTTCTGCCGTGCTGTTCCTTCCTTCTCTGGGCAGAAGAACGCATCGTCCCAACCTAGGCAGAGGTTGGCTTGCAACTCAATCCAGCAATCTTTGCATCACCTATTATCAGTCGCGAACGGGTAGGGCTAACAAACGGCTTTCTCTAGCCCTCTCGACCAGCTGCCCACCATGGCTTCGAGTCCAACCCCGCAGGGGTCACTCCGACAACGAAACGTTGCGGGCTCCGGGAAGAAGAATAAGGAAGGTGGCGTCTCAGACGTCGAGGTAGACAAGATCGCGAAGGCGGTCAAGGCTCCAGTTGCCGCCGCATCAGGGTCAGAACGCGATTACAAGATTGTCTTTGCGCTGATCACGGCCGCGGCCTTCGTCACAAGATTCTGGGGTATCACTCATCCTAATGAGGTCGTCTTCGATGAGGTTCATTTCGGAAAGGTGAGTCTGCCCGCCGCGATGTTGTTGCCAGCCCGCAGTGTTCTTGGTAACAACTAACATCCAGCTGGCCAGTTCGCCTCGTACTACCTCGAACGAACATACTTCTTCGATGTCCACCCTCCGTTTGGCAAGCTCCTCTTCGCCTTCATGGGCTGGCTGGTAGGATATGATGGCCACTTCCACTTCGATAATATAGGCGATTCCTACATTGCGAACAAGATCCCCTATGTTGCATTCCGCTCCCTGCCAGCCATCCTGGGCGCCCTGACTGTCTCAGTGGTATACTTGATCATGTGGGAGTCTGGGTATAGCCTTCCGGCTTGCATTGTTGCTGCCGGCTTGATCCTTCTGGACAACGCGCACATTGGCCAGACGCGCCTGATTTTACTTGACGCTACGCTCGTTTTCGCCATGGCGTGCAGCTTGCTCTGCTACATCAAGTTCTACAAGCTGCGGCATGAGCCGTTCTCGAGGAAGTGGTGGAAGTGGCTGGTCCTGACCGGATTTGCCCTCTCGTGCGACATCTCCACCAAGTATGTTGGCTTGTTTGCCTTCATCACCATCGGTTCCGCCGTTATCATCGACCTGTGGGACTTACTCGACATCAAGCGACCTGGAGGTGCCCTCAGTCTGCCCGAGTTCGGCAAACACTTTGCTGCTCGCGCTTTCGGTCTCATCATCATGCCCTTCATCTTCTACCTGTTCTGGTTCCAGGTCCACTTTGCGATCCTGACCCGTTCGGGACCTGGCGATGACTTCATGACGCCCGAGTTCCAGGAGACCCTCTCTGACAATGCCATGCTTGCCAACGCCATTACCATCGAATATTACGACTCCATCACCCTCAAGCACAAGGAGACTAAGGCTTATCTTCACAGCCACCTCGACCGTTATCCCCTGAGGTACGACGATGGACGTGTCTCCAGCCAGGGCCAACAGGTGACTGGATATCCCTTCAACGACACCAATAACTACTGGCAAATTCTTCCTGCTGCTCAAGAGGCCGCTCCCACCGCGGGTCGGGCTGTCAAAAACCACGATCTTGTGAGACTACGCCACCTTGTCACCGACACATATCTCTTGTCGCACGACGTCGCGTCTCCCTATTTTCCCACGAATCAGGAGTTCACAACTGTCTCGATGGCTGAGGCGTACGGTGATCGTGCCCCGGATACTCTTTTTGAAATTCGGGTTGAGAATGGCAAGCCGAACCAAGAGTTCAAGAGTATTTCAGGTCATTTCAAACTCATCCACAACCCCAGTAAAGTAGCTATGTGGACTCATACTACACCGCTGCCTGAATGGGGTCACAAGCAGCAGGAAATTAACGGAAACAAACAACTTGCGCCAAGCTCCAACGTCTGGCTCGTGGATGATATACCTTCACTCCCCGCCGACGACAAGCGCCGCGATAAACCGGCGAGACAGGTCAAGACTCTGCCTTTCTTGCGCAAGTGGTTCGAACTTCAGAGAAGCATGTTCTGGCACAACAGCCAGCTGACCAGCAGTCATCCATATGCCTCTCTTCCCTACCAGTGGCCTTTCCTGCTCCGCGGTGTGAGCTTCTGGACTCAGAACGATACCCGCCAGCAGATTTACTTCCTCGGTAACCCCATTGGCTGGTGGATTGCTAGCAGCGTTCTCGCTATCTACGCTGGTATTGTCCTCGCTGACCAGTTCTCGCTTCGTCGCGGTATTGATGCCTTGGACCGACGTAAGTTATTCGCCCTCGGTAACCTTGCATAACCCAACTAATCGTTGCAGGGTCCCGCTCTCGTTTGTACAACTCTACGGGTTTCTTTTTCCTTGCGTGGGCAACACATTATTTCCCTTTCTTTGTGATGGGTCGCCAGCTTTTCCTCCACCATTATCTTCCATCGCATCTGGCGTCAACTCTGGTAACTGGAGCTCTTGTCGAGTTCGTTTTTAGCGCAGACACTGCCGACAGCGAAGCACCAGCTGGAAAGTCTGGAAAGAAGGCCGTCAAGCACCACGTTTCGGCCCGAGAACGGTTTGCCGGCCAGAGCCTGGTGGGGTCTTGGATCGCCATGGTGGTTATCCTGGCTGTTGTGGCTGCCAGCTGGTACTTTTTCCTGCCGCTGACCTACGGTTACCCCGGCCTGTCGGTTGAGCAGGTTCTGCGAAGGAAGTGGCTGGGCTATGACTTGCATTTTGCGAAATAGACTGTCAAGACCTTTCCTATCGGATGGATGAGATATCTGGTAGATGGATGTTGGCAAGAAAAACATGTACGATTTAGGGAGTTTGTGGCGCGACGAAGATGGAAACCGGATTTGAAGGCGGATCGAGCCCTGGCCTTGTCTATCGTTGTGGAATATCATACTTGATAGAGCCAGTTTACGTTTAGAAGATAACTCTTCTCCGTCAGGGTTACATGCCGGTTGAGGGGTATGATGTGATAATCAGCTGATGCTCATCCAGAATATCATACAAAATGCAAAAATCTGGGGTTGACTGGCAATGCAGAAAACCCGTCTGGGTAGTGTCACTGGGTTATAAGTGATGCCCAGCATCTATAACATCTATATCGAAGCAAGGAGGCCGCCCAACCGTGGAATACTAGCAACATTGAGAAGTAAAGTGCTCACTGTTTTGTAGATTGAGGTTGTTACCAAGGCTACCTATTCCGCCCTTGCATCACAATATTGAGAGCTACCGTCGTGAGATCTTTATTGTGATCAACATCGGTCGAGTCTCTGTGTTGCCCGCCTGAATGAAAGATAGGTGGTCGGACCTAATATGAATCCTATCCACACCAACACGATAACTATCCGTGCTTCGGCGTTGATACACGTTCGAGAGCAATAACACCTCGGAGCAGAGATGAAACTTTTACCTGACACCTATTTTCGGTAGGTGTGACAAGTCTCCGGAGCTAGAAATGGTCATATAGTAGCAGCCATAAGTAGACATCAACCAGGCCTTCATCAAGGCGCCTGCATGCCATCACCGAGCACTTCACAAATAGTACAACGAAGCCAATATCGAGTTCACCGTGTTCGTTAAGTATGCTTCTCGAGGAGTCACAGTCCTGCCTCGTAGGAAGCAATTCTTGACGCGCTCACCGTCTCCACCCACACCACATAACTATTGCTCAACGTACCAGACGTCCCGATAGCCGCACCTCCAAGGTCGAAAGAGGTGACACCGTCAAAATAACGAATGTGTCAAGCAACGGATAGATAGCTCTAGGCCAGCTAGTTCAATCGAAATACCCACTTTGGAGGCTTTGCCCCGGAGAGAATGGTTAGAAAGAGCTGCTAGTGTAAATAAACACCTCGAAGTACCAGCGAGCAGACTCTATAAAGGGATTATCGATGCCCGCGGCAGTCATATCAAGCGCCATCGATCTTCCCTATCAGTGCCAAGGGTTAGCCACCGATCCCAAAGGCACTTCAAACATTCTCAACCAAAAGAGAAGAAAAAAGATTCCCAATCAGAAACCCAAGTTATCAACAGTCAGCCTCACCGCGCCACCGACTGGCCACGCCCCCATCCCACAAGCATATGACGATGCATGTGTTCTCCGAAGTACGGAGAGTGGCCAAGGACGCGGACGATAGACGGCACACAGCCAAGGAGCTTCCTTTCCTCAGAAAGGAAAGAAGAATCTCGAGGCGATTTAGACGGCTCTTCCTGTTACTTTGTGTAGAGGGTTGCAACCGGCGTTGCGAAAATCATCATGAAGGGAAGGCGCTATTACTCTTAGAAGTAAAGCCCGCTCGCGGAGGTAGTCAGCCTGGTCTGGATGGTCGATGACGAGAGCGGCATACAGACAGGCAGGTAGACAACCAAGCGAGAAGAGGTTGAGAGAAGGGGACGAAGTTAGACATACCTTGCCGTGACAGTGGGGCGAGGACGAATCAATATGGCGAGGTCAACAGAAATGGTGCGGAAGCTCCAACTTGATCGCACCAACTGGTGTGCCGGGTGAGTGACCTTTTGCCCGAGGCATATATACCAAGCAATCGTAGCAATCAGACCCAAACGTAAAACCGCAAGTTCATTGCGGGGTGTGTCTCCGACATAATGGACCGCGCCCGAACAGGCATCATTCGACGGTTCGCAAGAGTGTGGTTGAGGACGGAAAGAGCAAAGAAAATTTGGGGGAAGAAATATCTGGCCAAGGGACCCACTAAAATACCTACTGGCCCGCCCCACCACTGGCCCCGCAAACCGCTGAACACGGTGCACTGACCTGCTTATATGGCACGCACCACCCGACCAAACCGATCAAATCTGGCGGATAACATCACAGCTTGATGAGATTGCGAATGTTCTCGAGATTCATTCAGATAGCTAGCTACCAATTTTCTGTTATCGAAGACATCTACCGAGTTACCATACCCTTCATTCCATTATCGCCCTGGGTGTCAACGCTCACAAAGAGCACTTCACATCCACCCGCTCCATCATTCCCATCATCAAATGAGCTGAAATGAGAGAGGATGAAATGGTAACAAATGCAAAACGAGCAAGCCCAGCGGACAAATGGGCAAAACATAGAAACTTGATTCATTCTGAATCAACCTATTTCAGAGGTCTTCCGGGACGACCATCGTCCAAAAACCGAACAAACAAATGCTTCGTTACATCATAACAATATCATATTCACGCCGCCCTTCAGGCATCCCATCCTCTTTTACTGTTGGAGATAGGCATGTAGATCGGCTGACGACCAGTCAACGTTGAAAGCGCCCATGAGGTCCTGGGATGAAGGCTGAGAATAGCCAGCCGCCAAACTTGGGACCTCAGTAGTAAAGAGTGACTCATTGAACATGGGCTTGGAAACACCACCCTGTGGGAATAGGATGAAATCTCCGCCATGCACTGCCTGCCCTAGGCCAGAGTAATCGGCATGCTCATCGAAGCCTTCGTCCACTTCAACAAGAGAAGTGGGAGTAAAGAGCATGGCGTTAGCCTGCCCGATTGGAGACAGGTGAGCGGGCTGGGATTGGCACAGCTCAGCCGCACTTATGGCGAACTGTTGGACCAAGTCCTTGTTATAGATGTTGGCGTGAACAGGAGTGGGCAGCTGAACATGAGCGCCGTAAATGTCCTCAAACATGTTGGTCGCAATGTCCTGGTAGGCCGAGGTGTGGTCCAGGCCAGAATCAGTCGACGGGGTGGGGTTGTCAATTGGAGAGTAATCAATCGTAATCTCCTGAGGAATCGTGCCGAAATCATCGGTCTGGATGTAGACGGGGAACTCAATGCTGTTCCTGTACATGTGGGGGTGGTTCCAGTCATCCGGAGGGGTGGCGACCATGCTGATATCACTCGACGGAGTAGGCAGGTTTTGAAGCTGAGGGGTAGCGCGTGCGGAATGGTTGGCAACGCTGGGGAGAGAGCCAGGCTTCTTGCCATTCGTCTTGGTGCGCACATAGTTCCAGCCGTGGGCTTTCTCCATGTGCTGCTTGCAGTTGGACTCGCGCTTCGACTTGTATGGGCACGGCTTGTAATGGCACTCATACATGGGAGGGGCCGCAGAGTGCTTGTCGTTATGGTGGCGATCCATTTCCTTCTCGGTTGGCCATCCATACTCGTGGTACTTGCAGGTGGGGACAGGGCATTTCCAAGGACGAGAGTGTGTCTTCTCGTGCTTGGTCAGGTCGCAAGGACGCTTAAACTCCTTGTTGCAGCCAGGCTCACGGCATTTCTTGGGGGCAAGTTCCTCGGGGCTGGCGTTCTTCTTGCGGCGAGCCATGGAGCGCATGATCTCTTCCTCGTCTTCAAGCTCCTCGCTAGCTGAACGCTTGATTCGCACGGCGCCCTCGGCCTCCTCCTCAATGACCTCAATGGGCTTACCCGTGGCCATTGAGAAAGCCTTGCCGTTCTTCTTGACGCGGACGAGCTCAGCAGGTCGGCCATTCACGTGAATACCACCGTGAAGCTTGATCTCGTCAGTCCTGTGGCAAAGGTTAATAGATGATATAGACTCTGTGCGGTCAGGGAATGCGTACGGGTCAACGTCCATCTCCGACTTCTCTCCGTTCTCCTTTGCGTCAGCAAGTTGTTGAGCGTATTGGCGTATTTGATCAACAAGGTCAATGAAATATCCGCTCGTGTAAGGGAGGTCACGAGGGCGAGTTTGCTCGCGGTCGCTCAGGTATTCAACAGTCGCCTGGATGCACCGAATCGTCGTGAGGCAGAAATCGAGATACAGTCCAGCGGCCTTGGTCCTCTCCTTTAAACACAGGGCGCGGTAAGCATCTCCCCGGACACCTTTGTCGGTCATAAATTCACTTACAGGAGCAACAAGCAATAGAGTTTTCTCGAGATCTCTCAAGCAGACGATCTCCTTCTCCTGTATCTTCTTAGGGCACTCGAGGACAAGCGGGTGGAAGTCCTTAAATGCAGGTTTCGCTAATAGTGGCTTCAAAGTATGTTCGATGATGCGGTTGGTAGCGCGGGTGCTAAGACCAGAATTCGTCTCAGCAGCGGCATTGCGAGCCGCCGCAGATCTGGTGACAGCCATGGTCTTGACCGTCTTTTCTTTCTTGGAGGCAGCAAGCTTCTCGTTTGTAGAGGCAATCGAGGTACCCAAGCCGCTATCCGACTCGTGGAAGCGAGAGGGGCGACGAATGCGCGGGCGCAGGACGCGGCGCTCAACTTCGGGTTCCTTGCCCATGATGGTATCGAGAGTGTGGGTGAGAACACCACGAGGAATGGGGAGGCTGTCGTCGCGTAGAGACTTCCGGTTGGTGGTAGAAGACGAATCGTCCTTGAGAGCAGCCATGGTCTTGTCAAGGTTGCCGCAGGTCAAGGCAGCACGGCGGCGGTAGGAGTCAATGACATCGTCGAGGTTCGTGTGGGACCGACGAGGAAGAGATGGTGGTCTGAACGTGGTCTCGGGAGAAGAAGGAGGGGTAGTGGGAGAATGGAAAGTGGCCCCCTTGCGAAGGACCACATTGGTCTTAAGGGTCAGGCCTCTCGAGTCCGGGCGAGTCACCGGCGTCCTACGAGGGTTGGACGACATGTTTGCCGGTAGGTGTGGGGTATTCAGCGAAAGAGGTGGCCGGAAAACTGTGTCAGGTCCTCTTGTTAGTTATCTATGTGTTCGTTCTGTAAGGCTGGGGAAGACAGTAAAGGTGTGAGTCACAGGCGGGCATGCGACACCGAATGCAGGAGTGTCCCAGCGCCGGTTCATGGACGGGATTGATGTTCGCGGACCGGATTGGTCAATCTGCGCAGGAGAGCGCGAGACATGACACGAGAGGCGGACGCAAGAGCGATGGAATGATGGAATGACAGCAAAGAAGCAATAGAACCGGTGTGACATACGTTTGGCTCGATGGAGCAACCCAGCAGGTGAGGAGACCAAGAGCCCGGCGGGCGACGCGGCTCTCGGGCTTGCTGTGTTGATGTCCGGAACGGCTCAATGACGAGACGCCCTAACGGCAGCTGAAAGGGCGAGACGGAGACAGAAGGGCGTTTCGGTGTTTAAAAGACGAGATAGACGCCAGCGGAAGATGGTGGAATGCGGACGACAACACACGCAGGGCGAACAAAGAACAGTAATAAGATCTCGCGACAACCGAATCGCCGCGCTCTGGGCCGGGCAAGGCAAGGTTTTGAGTGTATGAGCCGTGCAAAAAGGTCGCTGGGAAGGTGGCCTGAGGTGCAAGGGGGGAAAAGGGAAGAAAAGGAGGCAGGAGGGCACGGGAGACGCGTTAGCTCGAGAAAATCGAGGACAAGAGGTCGTCGTGGGACGGGAGAGGTGGATGATGAGAAATGCAGAAGGACCGGACGCTGCTGCCTGCTCTGACGACCAGGATGGGTAAAGCGCACCCTTGAACCCGGTGGGTCCCAAGCGCGGCGCAGCTCCCCGCCCGCCACACTGATTGGCCCAGCTGTAGAATCCTTCGAAGAGCTGTCCGAGATGCATTTGCGCAGCACCAATGCCACTCTAATGATAGCCACCGCTGGCTGAGTGTAGAGCGACACAAGTTCCATGCTGTGCAATGCTAAGACTTGTTAAGGTGGGAGCTCGGAACTGGGCGTCGCGGGCGCTGACAAACGGTACAAACAATGGTTCCAACGTCTGCCAATGTCTGCGTTCTCGTCGCTGGAGAAGCGCTGGCGCTGGTTCCTGGCTAGCGAAGTCAATCGTCCGAACTTGGCCGGCCCCTACACTTGGTGCTAGGCCGCTGTATCGACACCTGCCACGCGCTTGTCAAGCGGACGCATCCGCGGTGGCTCTTCGCCAATTCAATCTCGAGGCAGACGAATTTCTCCCAACAAACGAACGGCAGCTGGGCCGGTCTGGGACGCGCAGGACATGACGAAGTTTCTCGGTGCCCATGTCATCAATGACCCCAATCTGTTCCAGAGGCGCGCACTGATGTGAATGTCCCAAACACAAGCCGTTATGTGCGTCCCGCTTCCTAGGTACTAGCACGAACACAACCACAGGGCGGCGGGCGGTGCAATTCCAAGCGCCACATCGGTTACTGGATCCAAGACGCAAGGGTGCTCAGGTCCCACAAAGGCTCCAAAATACAGTGCTGAGTGCCCGTCAGCAGCAACTTTGAAGTTGAATACTAGTGTATACGGCAGGTAGTATCACGGATGTCATCGATCGTCGAGGAGACGAACAGCATCACGGTGCGGGTGCGGGTGCGAGACGTTCTGTAAACACCATCCACAACCACACCCCCGCCGTGGGGTCGGCAGGGTGGGCGCTGGTGGGGAGGTAGTCTTCCTTCAGTCCTCAGGGCGCTTCACTAGCAACCGCTCAGCCTCAGCGCACTGCAAGACAAAAACGGCGAGGTTTCATGACAACATGGCAGTTACCTGTCCAATGACAGGACCGCAGCAAGGAGCCGATGCAGTTTGTCAAACCACTTTCCAGCGAAGATGCGGCCCAGTGAGAACCAGTCGCTGCCGAAACGGCCCCCAACGGTGCACCAAACTCTCAGATGACCCCATGGATCCATCGGGACAGATCTCGACCGAAATGGCGCTCGTTCGCGTCCATGTCGTCGTCGTCGTTGTAGCATGGGCCGCGAGTCCCTTAATTGCTTTCCATCAATTTGTCTTGTGGGGGAGGGTCACCAGACGAAAACGTCCCGCCAACCTAACCCGCAGGTCAAGGTTCCATCAGCCCGCTAGGCGGGCAATTAGAGAAGGCCGCGAGATTATTCTTGCAGAAAGGCGGACTTCGTCATCAACCAATCCGTCCCACGCCAATTTGCATCGCAAGCGCGACTAACCCAAAGTCCTACGCAGCAAAGGTGCACACTCCAGCAGAAGGAGCCACGTTCAGTCAGACAGCCCGTCCTTGGCACCTGATTGGGTTGGGACTCCCCGTCTTTTTGGGGGCAGTCAATCCCTTCGACCCCTCCTTCCCACAGTTCCCTGCTTCCCTCAGCCCTACCAAGCAAGCACTTGTCTGGAGTATTCCCCGCCAAGTTCCCAGCGCGCGCGAATAGGATCACTGAGAATTGGGAGCCTCAACCCAATGGCGGCAACCTGCTCGACCCCGCAGAGGATCGTGTGTGTGTGTGTGTTATGTGTGTGTGTTATGTGTGTGCTCAGGGTTTGCTTCCCGATGAGAAGGAAAAGAAGAGAAACGTCTCAGGCACCTGCATTTCCATTCCTCTCCCATTTTCGTGCCATTTCCCAATCCGGCTGTACCCGGCGAGGCCACGTCTGTTTGTTGCAAATGGACTCTTTTTTTTCCTTTCCCTCGCAGCAGGCAACGAGTAAACAAGGGAGCGAGCGGTTGGTGAGGCAAAGACAAATCCCGGGGGGGCAGATAGGGTGAGTAATGTTGCACTCGGTCAAGCGGCGTGGAAGAAATTCCTATCTCCAAGCAAAGCAAGAGGCGGGGAGGAACTGGGACAGAGGCACGAACTACATGTGTCTTGTCTCGTCCTTGTCGATCTATCTGCCTTGGCCATCAGGGAAAGGAAAGTAAGGGATGGTTTTCCCCAGGTGTGCAAAGCTAGTATGTAGAGGAGGTCAGTCTCTCAATGTAAGTTGTGGGTAGGAAGGAAGGAAGGGGGTGGGAAGGAGGAGTGAGTGATCGAGAGGCGGAGGGGGTACCGGTAACGCAAATAACTTGGGAAGAGGAAGAGGGGGGGCTTTTTTTTTTAAGAGTCCTATCACTCAGTTCCACTTTGTCTCCTCCCCTGCGAGCCTGCATCCAATGCCACGTCTCGGACGATGGGCACAGGGCTGCATATTCGCTTGAGACAATCCATTCTCCTGTTGTTCGCGGGTTTATCTTTTTACCACCGCGCATGCGCGCCTCCGCAAACAGAGACGGGGGCCAACAAGTTTGCGACCCGCCTCGTTGCAGCTCACTCACTGGCATGACTTGACTGCACGCAATATGTCCCAGCGGCAGGGAGAGGGACAGAATGGTTGGTTGGAAGGGTCGGTAGGGCTGCGCCACGCGGGAGCTCCTTTAGCTGGAACAAAACCACCCGAGACAGTTGAATTGTGCGATATAGTATTGTTTCCATACTGGTGGAGTTGCGTCGTACGAGCTCGGATAGGAATACAATGCTTTTTAGGGCTGGTAGGTTGGTGTCGTCCCAATGGCGAGCTGGGCGTGTGTACGTTGACGATGGTTGGTCTTGGTTTTTCGCGTAGATTCCGCCTAGACAAGCGAACCTTGAGAGAGAGATGGGCTTGTACTCTGTTCTATGGCGGTGAATCTGGGGGCGTCCCGGCCCTCGTGAAGGTGGGCGGGCACGACTGGTTGTTTCCCCGACAAGCTATATGAGGTCGTCTCTGTTCTCTGATCACCTCGCAAACATAGTTGTCTCCCTGTGCGTGGCATGTCGCATACTACCTAGGTAGGTACCTATCTTCAAGAGGCTACTCAGATGTAATGTCTGTATATCTACATCTCATCGTCAGGCTTCAGATATGGCCTGTGACCAACAGTAGTGACAAAACTAGCACACAAAGAAGGCCCGCCTCAGTGCTGAAGCCAAACCCCGTCCCGTGGCTATGGTCCTAACAATCCATCTTTTTTTCATTTCAACAACAAGGCCCAGATAGACAAAGCTCATGTAACGGACAATGCCTCACAACACAACCATCTTGTCTCTTGATGTGAGCCACTTGGTGACATTCTTGTTCGAGAAAGATGATACATTTTTGCTTAAGAAGGGCATCTACCCAGACCTGGATGTCCAGGGTAGAGAGACATACCTCACTTGTTGTCCTCTTCCTATTCCTTGATCGCCAATCTCATCAAGAAGTGGTGGAGCAGGTTGAGTGACTTGTACTCACGGTGTCTTTGGCTTGAAGCTTTAGGGATCCAAGAAGAAACAAATCCAAGGTAAGTAACCCCATTCCAATCCCATCTACTCATCAACAGCAATGTCCGGAACCCCCATCCCCGCCAGCACCCCAAGTAAGCCCTACTCTACCGAGGCCTCTCCCTCCCCTTCTTCCTCCTCTTCCCAATATGAGTCGTCTCCTCTCCGAGAGAGACTTTATGGAGAGACTGCCGCAGTAGGACCACAGCTTTGCGCCACGTTTATTTCCTCGTTCTCGTCATCCAGTCCAGCAGACTCGGAGACAGAATCCGAAGGCGGCGCAACCCTCCAAACCCACGTTCCCACATTCAACGGCGATACATACTCCGACCTCGACAACGGCAGTGATATCACCATGGAAGATTTAGACGACGATGAACTCTACAACCTAGCCCGAGCCGAACCCGAAGACGTAACCACAGCGGAAGCCTACCCCTTTCTTTCTGAAGACGATGACAATGACGATGATAATGACAATGATGATGATGATGCACAAATAGAGACCGACTGCATCGATGAGAATCTGTCTCCTCAGGAAACCCTCTCTAGGTTAATGGACCCGGCTAGACCAGTAGTTCCCATCTCAGGGCTCTTCCGTTGCCCACCACACCCACGGCCACGCCTCAGCTCATATTCGAGTATCGCTGAGCCTCCCTCTGCCAACCGTCCGGTTTCCCCAGATGATGATGGAATCCTCCTGACCGGCCGAGACCGACGAGCCATGTCCTCGCTCTCACACGCAAACTTTTCCACAGTCCAAGGCAGGCTGGCGCTCAGCGAGTTAAAGTGGCATTTGGAACTCCCAGCGGACCTCTCGCCAGGTGATGTCCTGCACGGGCTCCTCACCCAGTGGATCAAGGTTCGTCGCGCCTTTGGTACTTATCACCCGCGATTGGCCGCAGATCTGAACCAGCTTGACTGGACAGGTGTAGCCGAGACGGCCGAGACGCACGAGGCTCATCTCTCTTGTACGGTGTGGACCTTGGCATTTAGTGGGTATGAAAGCCTGTTTTCGCCGCAGGCTCAGCGGTTGATTCATATTGCGGATGGTGAGAAGACACATAAGACGAAAGAGGACGAGTCCGATGGAGCACGAAGAGTTCGGGCGTCCGCGCCGAGAAAGAGCCCTCTGTCGCAGATTTGGACTAGTGAAGCGAGTGAGTAATGATCGATCAAATACAAGATTACAATTGCCCATTCCCACAGCGGCAGTAGTCAACAGATCTCCCATGTAGTAAACAGAATGTATAGGAAGGCATCGGTATATTATGATCACGTGTATATGCCAGGTTATGTGGAATCTAGTAGTCATCATCATCACTGTCCGTTACGATTCGTCGCCGGTTTCCCCGCGGAGATGCCCTGTGTAGGACAGCCTCATCGCTGTGTCTATTGTCACTGTCATCCGCTCCCGTTCGCCCCAAGAAGCCCTTTCGTTTCGTTTCCTTTTGCGGCACCAAGGACGAGATATCCGGCATGCTATCGTCTGTATCTTGAGTCGGTGCAAAGTCAACCGGCACGTAGAACGGTTTCTCGCCCGACTGCGTCGGCGTCTGCTCTGCTCTCGAGGCACGACTATTTCGCGATCGGGCAGCCGGTGACCCGGGGAACGTCGGCGAGGTCGATAGCAGTTGCATACTCGACGTGATTTGGTTATCGGAGACGATGAAGCCCTCAAGATCAGATCCATCATCAGATCCATCCGTCTCCGCCAGGTCGCTGGTGCGGGTGCAGTCATCTCCGATATCTTCAATGTGGTCGCTTGTAGAGCTGAACCTCCCACCTCTCTTTCGACCTCCCTTTCTGCCTTGGGCGTTCGACCACCCCCCTCCCCCGCGGCCTCGACCAGAGGGCAGAGGCGTAAGTGTGTCCTCACCTTCGTCTTCGTCTTCTTCATCCTCATCCTCGTCGCATTCGCTGAGGAAAGCGTTCGCTGCAGACGCTTTCTTGCCACCTCTTCCGCCCTTGCCACCTCTTCCACCCTTGCCACCTCTTCCGCCCTTGCCACCCCGGGCCCCTCTAGCCCCCGTACCACACCGAGTTGTCCTACCACCCCTGCCACCCCTAGCATCTATGCTACCTCTCGTGACACTCGCCGCTGCAGCTTGTCGCTTCTTCGGCCTGGCTTTTGGTGTAACCTCGTCCGGCTCATCCTCCGAGCTTTCGACCGCTCGTCTCTTCTGTGCAACCACGGGCAAAATGCCCTTACCGTCCTCAAAATCTGTATCGTCCGCGAAGGGAGGCAGGGCTAGGCCTTCACAAACTGAACCACGATGTGGAATTCTGTATGGTCTAGAGCTGTCTTGGAGTTTGCCCATAGCCTTGAAGAGTCTCACGAATCTTCTGCTAAATTCGCCATGCTTTACGTTGATAGCAGCACTGAGGCTTCTCTGTGCTTCCGGGAACGCCCCTAGGTCAGGGCCACTAATCTCTTCCAGGGGGGAGTGCCCAAACGGGACGTTCTTGTACAGACGATGAAGTTCGGCCGTCTGCGAATCGCTCAGTATAGCCTGTTCGGGATTAGGCAGTGGTACAAGGTCGTAGCCAGCAGCATTCGCTTTCAAAGCATGCGTTTTTGTAGGAGCTGGTTTCCGAACACTCGGTGTTCCTTTGATCAACTGATCCAGTACCGATGCCTTGACAAAACCCGTCTCAACCCCGTCCGGCATGTTGAATTTTTTCTTTGCTGGTTTCCTCCGCGCCCCGCCCTTCTTCGGCTCCGGGGGGCCCGGATTCTGTGTGTTCTCAATGGGAATGTCAACGTGACGCTTGTCGACCTCCGGCAGAACTTCCCGCGGTACGATCCGTGCTGAAAGATCATGACGGAATGAAAACCTGCTTCCTTCGCAAATGAGCTTCTGCATCTCTTGATAGTTTAGCTGGGCCTCCCGTAACTTGTCCTCTTCCTTTCCTTTCATGACGAGATATATGATCTTGCCCGCTCTCTTTCTACCCGTTCGTCCCACTCTCTGCAGCATACGAATGGGCGACCCTGATGCATCATAGGTCACGATAAGGTCAACTTGACCAATATCGAGACCTTCTTCACCGATCGAAGTAGCCACCAGCACGTTGAATCCACCCGCCTTGAATTTCTCAATGGCTTCAATCTGTGCTTTCTGTTTCATGCCGCTGCTGCCCCGGGAATCGGCCTGACCAACGAAAACGGTGGCTTTCAATAGCGGCTGAGCATTGAGAATACGCACAATGTGCTCGGCACTGTCCCGAAACTCGCTGAAGACAATGACTCTGGTGTTGGAACCTTCGCCGGCGTCCATGAAGTGGTTGACGAGGATCTCGCAGAGATATCTGAGCTTTGGGTGTCCGAGAAAACCGTCCTCCTTCACCCACCCTTCAATCATGGTCATCATCTTTTTGAAGTTCTCATCACCGAGCACCTGACGACTGTTTTTCGAGCCAGCCCCGGACTTCGCTTCTTCCTCGGCGCGGAAGTGTCGAAGATAATCGTAAAATGGCTTGATGCCGTGAAAGTTGAGGAGCTTGATAGAATGTGCGAGAGACTGGAGAACAGCGAATACTGCAAGCATTGCGAATTTCAAGCCCTGGTTGACATGTCGCCCTGCTGACTTCAGCCAATCCTCTCTGGATCTTACCAGAGCGTACGTGCTGATGCTCATTGGATCTCTTCCGAAATAAATATTCTGAGCGCTAAGTTTATCAACCAAAGGCTGCAGCGCTTTACTAAAGAGTTCCTTGACTTGCTCCATCTCGCTGCTCGGATCAAACGTGATCTTATCAGTGATCCGAGAGTGGACGTATTGGCGGATATCGATGGAATCTTCTGTCCGTACTTCGACATGAGAAATCCCCAGATTGTCAATGACGCCCTGAACTGCTTCAACCGACGAGCCGGGTGTGGCTGTCAAGGCAAGCACCCGGAAGCTATTGGAGAAACGCCGCATGAATTGCACGACCTTGACGTATGAATAGTCTCCTGTGGCACGGTGAGCTTCGTCGACGACGAGGAGAACAATAGATTTAGGGTCCGCATAACCCTTGGACAAGTCGTTCATCAAGGTTTGCGGGGTCATAAAGAACATTCGCTTGCTTGCCCACTCGTCCTCTCGTAACACCGGGGATACCTCGCCTGTGAGAAGTGTGGCCTGAGATCGAGGAATACCGGCGATTTTGAGACATGCTTCGACTTGCTGCGAGGCCAATGGCTTGGTCGGCGCCACGAAAACCACCTTTGCCTCTGTTGTCCATCGGAGAAAGTTAAGCATGACGGTGGCAGCGATGTATGTCTTACCCAAACCCGTCGGCAGAGCGACTAGAGTATTGTTGAACAGACCACTTTTAACGATGCTGAACTGGTAGTCTCTGATCGGACCAAGATTGAGCGGGTAGACCCATGTCTTTAGCGCTTCTCGGTCGAGCTTGTGGTGTGTTGGCGGCTCTGGGGGCAGATCAGCGCGAAATGGTCGACCATGGCCCTGATTCTGCGGTTGGGTCGGTCGGTTCTGGCTCACAGTGTTTCCCCAAAGATTGGTTTGCCGGAACGTTTTGTTTGCGCGGGCCGCGGGCCCCTGCGATGTGCCAACAATCCTGGGCATGGGTGGGGGGCTGTCGAAGGCATCTGATGAAAGGTCATCGAGGTCATATCCCAGGTCGAGCCCATTTTGCTCTTTGTGTGCGGGAGGGCCTCGTGCTTGCTGAGTGTTGAAATGGCGGGGTGCTGAGTGGGAAGGCGCGGATTGCGCAGCGGGGATTCGATACGGCTGCGAACGTCCATTCTGCCCACTTGGAGTGCCCACTGAAGCATCTGTTACCCGGTCTAAGGCCAGAATGAGGTCTTCGTCGGGTATATCGTCGAAGTCAAAATCTTCGTCCATGATCGGAGGAGACCCTTGGAATGGGCTGTATGATGAAGTGGCTCAGGGACGCGTCGGATGACGAAGGCTCGGCGCGTCAAATCACGAGGACATGTGACTACACGTGACTCACTGTGGCTTGGCTGTGGTCTTCCTTGTGAATTGAGGCCAATAGGAAGCGTGCGCACATCCTCGGCTGCGGGCACTGCGGGGCTTGAGCCAAAGAAACAAAGCGTTGCACGAAGTTGCAGCTTGAACTTTCTTTGCTTCAAGGTTGGCCTTCCGCTTGACAGCGAATATTTCATCCAACACCCTTCGCACAACAGCCTTTTGCTCATTGATGCCTACAACCCGAGCGGCACACGCAGCGCTTTTGCTATCGCATGCGGCGAAGCGTGGACCCTCCTTTCTTTGATCACTGGTTCTTAATTGACCAGGACTTGCCAGCGAGGCCGATTAACCTTTCGCCTGCGAACAATTTCTTAAGACACTCACCAGCGCACAACGCTCAGTGGAGCAAACAATTGCGTCCCGCCTTTGTCCCCCGTCGTTACTCTTCTTTCTTCCAGCAATCACTTCGATACTATTCACGAGAGTCGAATTCAATCCCGCATCTCCGCAGCATGGCTCCTCCTACTGGACCCCGCGCCTCCAGAGACCGGCAGGCACCTCGTGCCAGTCGCGGCGGCATCTCGAAGCGTCGCGGTGCAAACAAGACAGACCGTGATGGCGATGTTTCCATGGACGCGCCAGCTGGTGGCAGCGCTCCTCGTGGGCCCCGTGGAGGCCGAGGCAGCAACAAGGGCACTCGAACATCATCGCGCATCGCTCAGAATGTCAAACTCTACAGTAGCGAGGGAGGCCAGGGCTCAAAATCACACTTCAACCGCGTCACGTTAAAAGTTCATGGCGTGCGCGAAAGCAAGGCCGCAAGCAATTCCGACGGCGGCCGCCGTGCTCTCCTTGAGTTTCTTGAGAAGAAGGCGTCAAAAACCAAGAAGATCGTCATTGGCAAAGTATGTTACCCCTTTATCAATTCTTTGAATAATTACTTACCGAGACTAGAACATTGTTGATGGCGACTATGTTTGGATCAGTGTCAACAAGGGCGACGCTGTAGACATTTTGCGGCTCTCTGGATTCGCTTTCGCCGGCGCAAACCTCACTATTACCGAGACCGACGAGAAGATGCCGGCTAAGGATGTTGAAATTATCTCTAAAGAAGCTCAGGAGACAAAGGACAAGCTCAAGGCGGTTCTGGCCAGACGCTACAACCCCGAACAACGCTTGCTTGATCTGTCTGCACTTGGAGCGGACGACATTCTGAGCACCATGGGCACGTTCGACTCGCAGACACTGGCCGAGAAAGCTTTCAAGGCACTGGTCCATCTAGCCAGTCAGCAGTACAAGAGTTCCGAGGAGAAGAAAGATGCCATTCAGGCCGTCTCACTTGCTCGTAATGATATCAACGATGTTGGCCAGGTTATTCAACTGGCCTTTTCCCTCCCGGATATCAAGCGGCTTGACGTCAGCGGTAACAAGCTCAACACAACCAACAAGCTTGCCAAATGGCAGCATCGGTTCAAGCACCTCAACGAGCTTCATCTGACAGGCAATCCCGTCACGACTCAGCCGAACTACGTCACAGACATGCTCCAGTGGTTTCCATGTCTGCAGAACCTTGATGGACAGCAGGTCAGAACTCCGGAAGAGGTTGCAGCCTCCCTCAAGGCGTTGGAGCCTACGCCCATTGCCCAGTGGCCTTCCAACCTACGGGATGGCGAGAACAATGTCGCGGCAACCTTCCTTCAGTCTTTCTTCTCGGCCTTTGACACGGACCGCGAACGCCTTGTCGCTGAGCTGTACGATTCGGACTCCTGGTTCTCCCTTTCAGTGATCCCGAACTCGGGTCGCGCCCTTGCTTGGAAGAATTACCTGAAGTACTCGCGGAACATTCAGAAGATGGGCCCGCGGAACCTGGCCAACACTCAACGCCTTTTTACAAACGGCAGCGTGATCAAGCAACTCTGGAAAGCCCTCCCCGCTACAAGCCATCCGACCGACGATCCAAGTCGCTGGTTGGTTGACTGCCACACTTTCCCTCACCTTGCCGATCCGTCTGGTGCAGGTTCTGCCATGGGCCTTATGATCAACGTTCATGGCCAGTTTGAGGAGAATGATCCCTCAGCGAACCTCTTTGGTACACGTACCTTCACTCGCACTTTCATCCTGGGACCCAGCAAGCCAGTTCCACCTCCTCCGCACCCATATCGCGTTCTCAGCGACCAGCTCACCCTTTTCAACTGGACCCCTGCCCCCGAGCCGACACCTGCACAGCAAGTCCCGACACAGCAGGATTCGACACCATCCATTGTCCCGGAGCCCGTGATGGCAGCTCCAGTAACAACGATCACTGATGCCATGAAGATGCAGCTCATCGAAGAGCTCTCGAAACGCACAGGCATGACAGCCGAGTACTCTGAGCTCTGTCTCTCCGGCGCTGCCAACTGGAATTTTGACATTGCTCTGCAGTCCTTTGAGCAACAGAAAGCAAATCTCCCACCGATGGCATTCGTTGCTGTTCCCTAGTGGGTGAGATGGACCGAGTGAACGGAGCCGATCTGGACTGGGGAAACAACAAGGAAGATATCACAGAACGACCAGGAGGGGAAGGTTAGGCCAGTTGAGGTGGCAAGTTCTAGGTTGTATATGCCATACAGGTGTTGCTTGGGACGGTTATTTTCAGCAGATGGAGGGATCCGCATCATGATACCAAGTTCTTCGGTAATTGGGATTTGGAGTTAAGGCCAAGATGGTTAGAGGCGCTAAATTGGCGATGGCATGGAAAACGGCATGGCAACAGCATGAGAGTTGGTCGTCCATTCAATGGGTGGGCAGAAATCTCTTTGTATTTTCAACTAGCGTTAAGAAGCGACGGGTTGCAGTGAAGTAAAACTCGTCTCCATACCCCCTGTTCTCTCTCTCAATGTTCCCAGTGATGTGATATTTGCTGACGGTGTGATTTTGGCTCTTGGCGAGCTGGTGACGACCATGGCCAGTGGTCAGTGGGCACAACAAGAGTGAAAATAGTCAAGAAACCTCATAGAGCGCGCGCTCTCAGCCGTGATGGTTCTGTAAGAGAGGTCCGATGTGGTCACCTGAATTTAATGACGATGCCGGGGACGGGCGCTTATGTATGTTCCAGCTATCCAACGGCGGCTTGAGGCTCGACAACGCTGCGGGCGGGCTAGGGGTAGGGTACAAGCTCATTCCTGGATGAGGGGTCGGCGATTGGCTGTCATGCCACGAAACAGCTGCCCAGTCCCGTTGCTTGACTTTTTTTCCCCTCTGTTCTTTTTTCCTACTTGTACTAACGGTAGAGTTGTGTGTGACTTGGAAGGCGCCAGGCGAGTGATATGATTCGCGCCATGGGATCTCATTGCGGAGGGAATGGCGCCCGCGTGCGTCCGTAGATCTGAGCTGGCCGACGCCGACGCCACATGCGCACTTGCAGATTTTGGAGGTAGCCCCTCGTGGGCGGCTGCAGATGGGTCGATCCCCGTTGTTCAAAAGTGTGTTCAATTATGTGGGACCAAGGGTTGCTCAGCGGGTGGTGACATTGCATCGCTGGATGGCTGCGTTGTTCATCTGACTGAGCTGCGGTGCATTTGAGCTTCACCGTAGAGGGCATCCATCGCCATCACCGTCGCTATCCATTTTCTGCACGGCCTCCGTCCGGGCTGTCCGGGAGCGTCGAAGGTCAGTGTGGAGCACCGACGCTGGAGAAATTCCCGTTCGGAGCTCCCAAATGACTTTTGTTCCTTTCAATCAACGGAGCCTCACTCCTGCTTACTAGTAAACTTAAACTGCGCCGTCCTTTGGCTTAGGTTACACTTCTCATCGACCAGAGTAAGGTGTCGGGTCCGAAGGGGGTCGGGCTGCGCCTCACAGCCCAGAATCCCCCAAAATCAATTGATCCATAGATAGAAAAAAAAGTCGAATGGGGCGCGACCCTGATATTATTGAATGGGGAACCACAAGAATATTCACCACGGGCGGAATCCAGCTGGTTCGTATAGCTGAGCATCTCCGTCTGGGTGGTGGTACAGGACGGCAGCAACAAAAGGCGAACATAGCTTGCCCATGTCTTAGAGAACAAGCACCGTGCAGAACGACAGAGAAAGAAAATTGTCTGTGCCTCTCTTGACCTAGCTCGCATAGGAAGATCTGTTGCAGGAAAAAAATTAAACTCATTGCATCGCCGCCGGGAGGAAAAAAATTGCTCAGTGACATCATGGTCAGTCTCGTGCGATGTCAATCTTTAGATCGAGAACCAACAACAAACCAGGCAAGACAACGCGATGGAAAACTTGGTGAATCGAATGAGAGGGGCTCGTGAGATCCAGTTTCCCCTCCGATAGCCTTCCCGTTCCGGGCTAGCGCCAGGGGCGTGCCCAGGACCTGGCGTTTCACAGCGGGTGCAGGCGGGGGTGCTTGCAGGGCTCTCGTTTGATGGCGTCGCCGGCCTCCATGTCTCACCCCGGTGAATTGCAGGCCGAACAGTTGGTCGGCCGCGATCCTCGCCAGTGAGGGTTTTGCGGAAGACAGGGAGACGCCATGCCAGCCAGCCGGGGCGCCTGGTGTTTTGCTCGCGATTTTTTGTCGGTGCCTCATTGTCATCCGTTCCCAGCCTTCCATTGGGATTCTTCTCCTTCTGACAATTGTGGAACGACGGCACAGCAGGTAGCCAGACAAGCCAGACCAGAGCCTGCGCACGATGTCACGCGGCGCTGCAATCAATTGTCAGCGCAGCGTGGCATCCAAACTGCCCCGCTCGCTGGCTGTTGGAAAAGCCTCAGAGCCTCAAAGCCTCAGGCATCGCTGCCAGAAGGCAGGAACGAACAGTGAGGGAGCGAGAAGAAGGAAACTGAAGGCGAGAACGGCAACGGCCCGTCGAGTCCGCTCTTGATTCGTAGGCTTCTGCATCACAGGCAATTTCTGTTTGCGCCTGTGCCCCTGGACAATTGTCCAAGCCCTTGCAAGTCGCATGAGAGCGATGCTACCTAGGTCGGCGCATGCGGTTGGCTGATGGGGGAGGTATCCCAGCAGAACAGGCGACCTTGCGGACGGGGTTGCGGGCCAAGCAGCGCCCTGATTCGGCGCCATTGGCACTTCTGATTCGCCCAGGGCCCCGGCGTCAGTTCCCCCCTGGTCCGACTCCATCCAGACCGTTTGGTTCATCTCCCACCCTCGTGGGTGTCTCGGCCGGCTGTGAGGGTGGGTGCTGGGTGCGGTCCCGTCCAGGTCGCTTCTCTGCGCCGCCTCTCCTCTTTCTCTCTTCTCCCGCCGTCTCTAGATTGCAGATTGCCTCCGCCGGCTGCATCGCTCGGGTCATTCAACTTCGACAACGCCAAACGTCCCATCTCCAAGGGTTTCGCTTCTCGACGACGGCGCCGACGTCCCTTTTTTTTTCTCACCTAAACTTGTGCCCAGGGGTCCGCCAGGAGCTTGGATGTTACCGTGCCTTAGGACCGTGTATTAACCCCCCATCCTGCGACACCAAATCCCCCCTGAAGTGAGGGAAACTCGTTTTGTTTCTGCATCGTCACGATCGACCCTGGCGAACACATCTGTTTACCACGAACCGGAAAAACACCAGTTCGCCCACAGTTCGTTCTGTCGATCACCGTCCAAGGGCCGGCCCTCACCCCCATTTCCCAGAACCTAGCAACCTTTTTCATGCCTTCGACATGTCGTTGTGATTGAGATTCCACTATTCTATCCTGCCGCGCTGTTGGGCTCTCCGCTCTCGTCACCACGAACGCGGCGGGACACTTTTGCCACCATGGGCCTCCTTCCTACGCCCAAGGTTCCTCTGAAGGACATTTGCTCCGTCATCTTCAACAACACGCTCTATACATACTCGGCCGATGCCTTCCAAGCGCTGCCGTTGACGCCTGGGGCCGAGTGGAAGCAGCTACCGCAAGGGGAGAAAGTCGCGGGTGGTGTGTGCGTCGGGTCGACGCCGGGAGATGCATCCAAGGCTGCCTTCTTCGTCGTCGGCGGCAAGGGAGTGACCAAGGGCTACCACGGAGTGCAAAAGTATTCTTATTTGACAGGAAAATGGGAATCAATCACGCTCCCCCAGCCAGTAACCCAGGATCGGTTATGGCATGCCGCCGCCTACATTAACAGTACAGATTCCATTCTCGTCTACGCTGGCTCCCAAGATGGATCGAAGTTGCCTTCGTCACAAACATTCACCATTGGGGCATCGGCCCCCCACACAGTTCTTGCCTTTGAGTCAGCCGCGTCTCCGGCTATCAATCCGATTCTCCTGCCGTGGTCACCGAACCAGGTTGCCCTGATTGGAGGGAATACCTGGAACAATAAGGTTATGCTTTTCAGTCCCGAAACGAAATGGGTTGAGTCGGGTGCTTCGCTCGTTGAGCCCATGATGAAGGACACTTCGGCAGTTAAGGCTGCGATTATGACAGGAGACGATGGCTCCAAGAGCCTTTATACATTCGACATGACGGTGTCGCCCAACCTGGTGCGGCGGACCGTTCTTCTTACTGCCCCCGGTGCGCCGGTGCAAAACTCAAAACCGCTGAAGCGGGAGGTTACCTCATTGACCGCGGGTGCATGGCCAGAGTACAACGCGACGCTCGCCCCAACTGAGACGAGAGCTGGCTTTTCGCTGGCTCAGGGCCCCAATGGTTTGGTGGTGGCTTCAGGAGGAAACGACCTGGATGTTTTGTGCATGTTTGATGCGCGGGAAAACACGTGGAAGAACGCGACGGCTGTCCTCGCGCAGGCGCAGCTGTTTGTCTCCGAGACTTCCCCGATGTCAACGTCATCATCAATGACTTTGGCAACATCAACTTCCCCGCCAACAGGCACCTTAGCCGGGGGTGCGTCCTCAACAGCTGCGGCTGGGGGTGCGAGCTACACTCCCTCGGGAACACCAACCAATACCGTTCTTGCGGCTGTCCTTGGATCTATTTTCGGACTGGCCATGGTTCTTTTTGGTCTTTACATCTGCATCCAGCGGAAACGGAAACAACAAGCGCACATGGAAGCTGGTCACAATCGGAGAGCAAGTGGCGTCTCGTCCGACGAGAAGTCAGGGGTTGGCTATTCCAGCAACAGCTACCCCCATCCGCCTGGCGGTGCGGGCACCTTCCGTGGTCATCAGGCGCAGGATTCTCACTCTTCTTTCTCCTCCATGGCCATTCTCATGGGTAGGCTGAATCAGCAGAAGCCTGCGGTACAGTCCCCCCCTAGCCGCAACACCAGCCAGAACTCGAAGAGAGGTTCCACCGACAGCACCTTCAAAGCTTTCAAGAGCACCATCAGTAAGCCCATTCCTCAAAGCACACAGGCGGCCATGACTGCTCGGGCACCTCCACCGGATATCGTAATGAGGGACGAAAAGGGTGTTTCATTCCACCCCGATACTGCGGAACCAAGACCTCGAAGTCCATCCGCCGCAGCTGCTATCGACCAGCAAGGTGGTGCCCGACGAAGCTCTGGGTGGAATCGCTATTGGTCCGGCGGCTCAGCACTGGGATTGCTGGGCTTCGGCGGAGGAAACGGTAATGGTAACAACGGCTCAAACGGGGTGTCAAAACGAGGCACTGTGGTGTCAGAGGCGAGCTCTCGATACAGCAACACTGCACACCGAATTACTCAGGACAGCGCAACGGTACCGCCACTACAGATCTACGAGCCTCGGGCATCTTTTAGTCGCGTCGTGTCGCGTAGTCCAACTATTGCGCAACACGACGAGAGGCTAAAAGAGGGCCTTCGCGGCCAGATTGAAACTCAGAGACCCATCAGCGGCGTGAGCTCTGTTTCGGGCTACTCGAGCGGGATCCCTGCCTCTGTCCATGAGGCCTGGGACCCGACGGCAGAAAACAAGCCATGGGGATACGACCGTCCGCAGCACGGCACCTTTTACAACAGCGGAACGTATACCACACCACTGGCTCCAGCGTCACAAGGCTCGAGGCAACAGGGAACGACCTTGACCCCTCGGCAACAGCCACAACCTGTTACGCGGGATGATATGAGCTGGCTCAACCTTGGTGGCAACTAGTTCCTTCCGAATATCTCTTGCCCATGCCTGCCCGCTCAGCAGTTACCTACCATGAACGCTCTCACGACCTACGTTACTCATGATGGCCAACGTTGGCCTGGATTTCATGTCCACCATTCGATACCCCTTTGAAAGAGTTTTGGAGTTCGCAAATCTTTGCTGGTTTGCTACAAGATATACGGCCTACGCCCACACCCCATCCCGCCCTAGACGCTCGCACGCATTTGGATCACCTATAAATAAAAGGAGCTGGATCATCAAAAGTCTTCATCCTTTCTTCGAATCTCGATTAACATTACTATCTCACCTGAGGTTACATACCCATGCACCTGGTCGGTTTTTCCGTTCTCGAGCCGTCTGAACGCCTGTTTCCCGTCCTCTCGGCGACAGTTGTCTCTGGTTGGTTCAGTAACACACCCTGGACCAGCTAGATTCGCGACTGGCTTTTGTTTGACAAATTGTATATGACAAGTCAGCAACAAGCCTGTTCGCGATTTAATTCCAAGTGTCTCGGCGCAGATACCACTTTCCCTGCCTATCTACCAACCTACCCTCTTGTGCATATGTAGTCAACAGCTGTATTTTTCTTCATCTTTCATTTTTTCTGTATACTTTCTCGGCCCATTTTTACCACCCACACACACTGGCATGGCGAGCAGGCGGACCCGGGTCTTGGTCTTGTTTTATTTCTTCTCTGTCTGACGGCCTTGTGGCTGTGATTACCCTTTTTGTGTCTCTGTCGGTTTCTCAACGCTTCTCTTGCTAATGCAAGATTTCGGGTTCCGTCAGACCTGCCTGGTCGACGAACATGCAGTTGGCAAGATGTTGTTGTTTGACCGGCGAAGGTGCTGTTAATTGCTATTACCATATTTCTGGAATTGGTCGAGAAGGAGCTACCGCTGGAAGGGGGCGGGGCTTAAGTTTGTAGGTGTCGATGAGGCATCTCCAAGGGGGAATGGGAAGTCAGTTGTCGAGGTTGGGGGAGGATGACGGGTTTCCGCCCCAAGCACGCACGCCCCCTTGCATGTCAACGTTTGTATTTATTGAACCTACAGTGCACTATCTTGCTGGGTAGCTGCTTGCCTGTTCGGCTTTTCTGCTGGGCAACCCGTAGAAAAGGAACAAAACAGGAATGTACGGAAGTTGACAATTGGTACTATTACCTGGCCTCAATCCCGGCTGCACATGGACCTGTATGGGCGTGCGTGTGTGACTAACACCCACGAGTCCGACCCGACCGTGTGGCGCGGCTGTGGGGTGGGAGCGGGCCATTACATGACATGACACGAGGACCCAGACCCAACGAGGAAGGGATTTGGCTGTCTGTAAAGCGCGGCGCCCATGGGGAAGCAACCAGGTTATTGAACCTGGGATCATGGCGGCTGTTACGCAGTTCTTTACCCCCACTCCGTGGACGCCTTGCTATCCGGAGGTGGAAAGGAAGCAAAAGCCCACGATCAGCTCGGTCAACAAAAGAAGATGGCGCTTTACCCCATTCCTGTTTAGCGCCCTCTGGTTTATGTGCTGTCCCGTCTCGTCACCCTGCAAATGCGGGTTGGGGGGGTGCTTATTGCAAGACATGCAGCGCCATGCCATTTGCCATGTCGGCAGGTGGTGACGGGTTGCTGGAAGGTGTTCAGCTAAGTTAGTATTTCCTAGGGGGTGGTGCGCTGATGAGGACTCGCGACTAGCTGCTCTTGTAGGTGCTCCACAAGCACATTGCTACCGAGGCGAACCCATAGCTTAGCTACTTGTCTTTAGTGTTATCCTCACAAGCGGAACCACGAAATCGCTTGGGGCTGTCCCTTCGGGACCCACTATTCAGATATCCCGGAACCGCGGGGCAAACCAGTTGTGATCCTTGGCAAAACCCACAGAAATCCCTGTTGCCCCTCCGGAATATTCCTCGAGGCGTTGGGTAACGGTTGACCGACGTCCCAAGTTGGCGATCAGAAACAGACACCCCCAATACGTCGGGGATGGATATTTCGTAAACCTCACCTGCATATAACTGAATGAGGTCATGGCGTGAACAACTGCACTTGTTTTCGCCTACTGGAGGCTAGCTCCTGGCAAACAACTTAACAGCGGCACTTGAAAAAAATTACACTTGATCGTGGTGGAAACCACACCAGCGTCGGAAGACGAGAAAAGCCGAGCAACTCTTTGACGGATTTTCCATCCGATTGAGCCAACGTCCTTTGCGACTTGCTCCACCACTTTTTTTTTTTTTTTTTTTTTTAAATTTTTTTTTTTCACGCGATGGCCCGGTCAGAGGTGAGGTTTGTTGCGCAAACTCCCGATCGGAGCGTCGGGCTGAGGTAACCATTACCTACGAATATCTCAACCCACCCGTTTCACAACCGCCCGTCAATAAAATTGTCGCAGGGGCATGCTTCCGGAAGGAGGCCAATGTGCTGCAGCCATTGGGTGGGGGTCTCCACGATGGTTGTGTCTGGACCCTGGTCCTCCGACAGCATGTCTCGCAGCGCGGGCAGAACTCTGGGGGTCTAGTTTAGCGCATTGCCCGATTCGCAACACTGACCGCGGGCCACTGTCTTCGATTTCCCATATCAAACTCTACCACCCCCACCCGCTCTCGCAGCTGGGTCGTCCTGCGACTCGACTCGGAGCTTCAACCTGGCCCTCTTCGAGCGCCGGCAGCGCTCAAAAGCTCCGCCGTCGCGAACACAGCACCGCGCGTAGCCCAGACATCACCGCTATCCCTCTCTCCGTCCGCTCGTTTCGTCCGCCGTCTGACATAACTCGACAACGTCGCTAAGTGAGGGGCAATCGCGTCTCCGCCACAATTGCGCATCAGCGGCCTCGGCCGCTGCCCGGTGTCGGCACATCTCGAGCCGGCGTCCAACGGCACACTTGATCAAGCACCACACGACTCGTCGAAAGTGTTGCGCGCTTGGCCAGACGCGAGCTCGTCCCGGTTTAACGGCCATGATGGATACTTCGGGATGGAGCGTCTCAGACCATCCCATGCACCCACCGAGCGATGATGACTTCCAACAGTTCCTCGACATGAACGGCATGGGCAACATGACCGACAGCCTTAACTATGATTTCCAGGAATTCCAGGCCGCCACTGGCTCTGCGCATATGCTGCAGACGTCGCGCGCGCAGCTTGATACGCCGATGAGCTGCACCGACACGGCCATGTTGCTGTCGCCATCAGATACGACACTCCAGCATCAGATGCCAGCAATGACGACTGCCGCCCCATATCAGACGGTTCCAACTACCATGATGCCCCCCCCGACGCCGAGCGAGGCTATTGTCAACAGCATCGATGCCCAGATTCAGTTTCTCCAACAGCAAAAAATGCAACACCAGCAGCGCCAGATTGAGGAGCAGCAGGCTGCATTCTTTGCTCGTCAGCAAACCCAAATGGTGCCCCCGACGCCCCAGAGCCTTGAGATCCCGCCCACCGCAAATCAATTCTTCTCTCAGTCCGGTTCGGCCGACCGACAGCAGCAACCTATAGACTATCGCTACCAACAGGCCAAGGATCAACAAGATGTAAGCTGAGAGGTAGATACCGCTGTGTTTTTTCAGTTTACTAACATAACTTCAGATGGCTTTCACTCCGTTGGTCTCGCCAGCAGTAACGCCTCTAGAAACCCAGTTCTCCGTTGAGACTCAATTTACTGTTCCGGGGGCTTATTTCAGCCCCTTAACGTCGCCTGCCCTCCACGCGCAGAACGACACGCTCGCCGCCTTTGATCAAAGGCATGGCAATCTAACCACAAATTCCCTTGCAGATATTGACCTAGAGAACGCGGCACATTCGCTGCCGAACCCCGCGCTAGGTGACGGCTCCGTCAAGAAACGCAGGACCATCGCAAAGCCGAGGAGTAAAGGAATCAAGCAGTCGCCCATCTCCAAGCCGATGAGGAAGAAGACTACAACCACTCCCACACTAAATGCGCAGGTTCTCAGTGATTTGGTCGAGAGCAACGAAAGAGGCCAGGACGCTCAACCGCATCAGCGACACCAGGCCCAGACTTCGGCGTCGTCGACGACTGGGACAACAGATTCTGAGAATGGCTCTGTCTCTCCTCAGGCTCTCAATGATGTGGCCCCGCCCGAGGTTGAGATGCCGCCACCTCCAATCCCCAAACCTCGATCTGCGAAGCATTCCCCCTTTGTTGCACCACAGAGCGCTAGTTCCTCTGCTTCGGCTCCGGTGTCGCGGCCAGGGGTGCCGTCTCCGGCGACTCCTGCTTCTTTGATGAAGCTTAGCTCACCTAATAATCGCAGTACCGCTTCCAGGCCAGGCAGCCAGGAACCGATGGATACGGAGCATATCGAGACGTTCGAACTTCCAGAGTCGGCAAACTTCTCCAAACAAAATCTTCCCTCCCTCGACACGCGGACTCCAGTATTGTCAACGCAGGATAGCAGTTCAGCCAAAACACCGGGATTGATGCCGCTACCATCTCCTGTTTTTACGAAACCGTCAACGAATGCTTCGGCAAACCAGAGCCCGCAATTGACTTCAGGTTCCAATTCAGCGGCAAGAAAAACACCCCAACTCGCGCCGAGGGGCGGTAAAAAGCGGTCGAGCATCAGTTCAGTTCATGTGTCGCCAGCATTAAGGCCGAGGATCTCGCCAAATATCAAGCCGCTTTTGCCAGGTGGTGTTAGCGCAGAAGAGACGGCATCTCACCTGTTGGCGACCAAGTCGAACTATCAGCGGATTCTAGAAGGCAATACGGTACCGGGTGTGTCGTATCCGAGCGAGCTGTCAACGAACCTAACGTCAAAACGGACGTCGCACAAAATCGCCGAGCAAGGCCGGCGAAACCGCATCAACTCGGCACTACAAGAGATTGCGACGCTATTACCTCAGCCAGCCAAGGAGGCCAACGCGGCGGATGCGGAGAGCAGCGAGAAGAGGGACAAATCTGGTGGTGTGCCAAACAGCAAGGCGAGCACGGTGGAGCTGGCTATCGAGTACATAAAGCAGTTACAGAAGGAGGTTGCGGAGGCGAACCGACGGGCTGATGAGGCGGAAAAGAAGCTCGGGTTGAAACAAGCGGATAACATAATGAGCGAGACCGCGGGATGATGGACGAACAAACGAGTGGATGTAATATGATTTATATCCAATGATCTCTAGCGAGACGATTATGTCGGGAACTAATGTTGCTCCGTGTTGAAATTGGGGTAAGCGCAGCAGATTTTGGAACATATATACAATATCTACAAAAGCGCGTGCAGTGAAAGATAAATCCTGGTTTGCGTTGCGAGGATAGCACGGTGTAGAGGGGCGATACCAAAAGCGGAATATATTCAAGTTTTATGTGGACTTGGGTGTGGACTGCATGTGATGTTGTGGGCTGACCTCAGTCTATCTATTCCGGTGGAAGGCACTCTCATCGGTCCATATCGCACAGTTAAGCTGGTAGGGATCGTAGATAGGACGCAATTCAATTCGTCTCGTCTGAGCATATGTTTAGATCTCGGGTCGGAGATCGGGCTCAGTGCTCAGCGAGGAGGGATGCCGCCTGACCTCGGTCGGTAGGTACCACATAGTTGCGTCACAGAGGCATATGCCGGCCGCGTGAGCTCCCTGGCGCGCGTTACCCTTGCACAGATAGGTACCTAGGTGGTGCTTGGGTATTTCACACGTGGGCATGTCCCGTCATCCGGGATCGGTTTGAGGATACATGGCAGTTGTCAGACAGCCTGAACTTGATGGAGGAAAAAAGCGCTGCATATAAAACAACGGCTACAATACTACCTAGATGGCGCAATTGAGTTCTTAGTGTTACGTACCATTTTCTGTCAAGAATATGGATGGGGCTGGAGGAGGTGGTCGTAGCGCACAGCTGTGCATGATTGACTGCGGGGTGATACGTAGACGGTTCGAGGGTAGGTAGGTGTGGAGGGGTTGAAAAGGCAGGCGCTGTCGTCGTCGTCATCTGGTGGCAACCAAGTCGATAAAACCAGAGTTCAAGGTACTCGCCATTGGTATGGATGAGCGAGAAGACGGAAAGAATACGCAAGGCAGCCCACCACCTTACGCACCCAGCGGCTGGAAATGGCTGCGTGGGTTGTTTGATGGGTTACGCGTCCCTACGCCGCTATCTCGTTGACCGTATCATTGACTTATTACCTAGGTTGTCAAGTGGCTGCGCGTACCAACCAATTCGTCAGGTATATAGTGCCAAAAAGCCGCCTAGTGTGCTCTGTAACAACCCTTATCATCATATCTTACTTAATACCTAACGTCAAGTTTTGTCTGAACATCACACATCATCACAATTTCACACATCGACACGCAAAAACAGAGAATCCATAGGTACCATGTCCTGGTTCAATGCAGCACCGCCCTTCCCACCCCCAGGCTACCAGACACGGCCTCCCCATCCACCCTCCCCTTCGGCTCACCGTTTTGGTGCCCCTCCCGCGGATGCCGGAAATGGTGTAGACCACACCTACCCAGACCACGGGCTCGAGTTCGGACCTGGCTCTTTCAACGCCTGGACCGGCCCCTTTGGCTTCGGGGGTACATGGGGTCCTCGCGGTCGCGGCGGATGGGGATTCGGTCTAGGTCCGCGCGGGGGAAGGCGTGGCCACGGTGGTCATCACAGCTATGGCCACTACCGCGGACATGAGCAAAACAACGAAGAAGACCTATACGACGTTACCGCTGCAGCCGCCGCCGCCGAGGCGGATATGGAGGCTGCTAACCAGGCCCAGGGTCAAGCTGCCGAGAAGGACAAGGACGCGAGCGCAGAAAAAGCGAATCCCGATAGCCCTACCACCATGGCCGGTGATGCCGAATATCCCGACCCCCCTGAGGAGGCTCCCGGATCTTCCTCGTTTTCGCCTCGCCGCCGTCACCATGGACATGGATGTCGCGGAGGTCGCGACCGTGCCCGCGGTGGTCGCGGGTTTGGCTTTGGGCGTGGGTTTGGACCCCAGCGAGGACCACCACCAATTTTATCCGAGCAGGTGCGGCACATGCTTCGTTTGGCTTCGGAGGGCATGGGACTTCACCAGGAGTGGCGCGGTGCTGCTGCTGCTGGGCAACAGGAAAAGGAGGAGAACATGTTCACGCCGCCAGTAGATTTGTTTGAGACGCGGGACAACTGGACTGTTCATGTTGCCCTACCCGGTGCGAGGAAGGAAGACCTAGGCGTGGAATGGGATACGGCAAGGTCTGTTCTCGTCATCAGCGGGGTGGTTCATAGGCTGGGTGACGAGGAGTTTCTCGGTGGGCTTGTGTCGAGCGAGCGCCGCATCGGCATGTTCGAGCGCAAAATTACGCTGCCGCCCGTGACGGAGGATGAGGGACCTGGGCCGAGAGATGAGGTTGATGGGGACAACATCCAAGCTAGAATGCAAGACGGAATCTTGGTGGTGGTGGTTCCTAAGGCTGAGAAGGACTGGACTGAGGTGAAGAAGATTGATGTCCTCTGAGGAGGTTTGAGTTTTGTATCTCCCGTGCTGTCTTGGTGGGTTGGAGACGAAAACATGTACGAACTAGAGAATAAAAAAGGGTATGTAAATTTGTTTAGTCTGGCTTTAGGCTCTCCCACGATGGAAGTGTTCCAACTCACTTAACCTCAAACATTGTTCGCGTGTTAGGTACTTGGCCCTGACGTGAGCAGCAGCGGCAGCAGGAACAGTGGTACAGGACATTGCATGGGCTCCCAGCACTACCGAATGCTCAGCGCCCCACCGAGTTCTTCAAGTGCTTACAGCTTGACATACCGCTGAAGGTTAATTGGAAGCGGAGCGAGCGTCGCGGAGATTCTCCTAACATCAATGCCACTGCTAGACCTGACATGGGGGTTTTTTTTCTCTCGCGCTGTGACTGGCCAGGCCCTATCAATTTTCCAGCGATTTAATTGGTCGCCTGACAGGCGCCTGTTGGTCAGTTCAATCGACACAGCACGTCTGCTGAAATAATTACGAGGCACTGTGTAGAACAGGCGGCGATCAGGGTATTTTACATGGAAGGGCGGGATTTTCTTTGCACCTACGAAGAGTACAACGGATATAAGCCAGATCTCTCAATCATATAGCCTTTAAGTGATTGTAACAAGCCCTATGGTAATAATTTCCCTAGAATTGGAGACTCTAGTTTAGAGCTTGGCAGCCGTGACGAACCCCCAAATGCACCATGGGATTTCCCTACCTACAATATCAAGGGCCTGACGAGAAACTTCAAGGGCTCGATTTGGAAAATTTAACCCTTCAGACTTTAACACGAGTGCCTAGATATTCTAACTTATCGCCCTGCCAGCAGCTCCCCATTTGTTCGAGTATTGCATACGGATAAACCCCTGCTAAATGCCCATGAAGTAAGTCCCTGGCAGACAATCATTCAGGGGTTGGATTGTAAAGCTTCCCCCACCTAAACTCCAGCAGCCCGCAATCCGAGCCCACGCCACAGAACGCCTGGCAACGCGACCTATGATGGAGCGCGCCGCATCGGGCAGCGCGGCCAATCGCACCCTCTTTCCTCGAGGTCCCAGCTTCTCGCTTGACGACTTCTCCAGCAAGGACTTTATCGTCCGCGACTTTGTCGACTCCCTCGCCGAATCTGCCATCCCCGCGAATCGTCGCTCTGGCCCCTCCAACAACGCCTTTGACCCAAAACCCCTGATCAGGACATTCGAGAATTCCCTAGCGCAGCTCGGCGCCCTTTCCGAGGAACTCCAGGAGAAGGAGTCGGAGCTCCTCTCTCAAGTCCGCCGCGCCGAGATTCAGCATGACCAGACGCTCGATGTGCTCGGGCGGAAGCTCGACCAATCCATGGCCCAATTCGAGGCCTTAGACCTAACCCTCAACAGCTCCGGTGCAACGACCGGAACAAGAAGCGGCGATGGCGGCGGAAATATTGCCGTACAAATCGGCGAGAAGCTGGAAGAGCTCGACAGGAAACGGAGGAGGGCGCAGGACGCAAACTTCCTGATCCAGTGCTGGTCCGAGGTTAGCGATTCGGGCCAGCTGACGTCGCTCGAGGAGATCCAGCGCCAGGGCGGTGCCGAGAACAAGATCCGGTGCGCCGTAATCGCCCGTCAGTTGATGCTCATCAGCCAGCGTCTTGACCCGGCCTCCTGGGGCGAGCAGACCAACGGCTACCGATCTAATGGCATCACCAACGGCGTCGCCGGCGCCAACAAGCCAAGGCATAACACGAGAGAAGTCCTGGAGAAATTCTCAGAGCTGCTAGAGCAGGATCTCTTGAAACAGTTCAACAACAGCTACCGCCGCCAGAACTTTGACGACATGATGGAGTGTGCAAAGGTTCTCCACGACTTCAACGGTGGCGCCAGCGTCATAGCCGCCTTTGTGAACCAGCACCAGTTCTTCATTGACAGGGACCAACTCATCACAGACGAGGTCACCACCGATGGTGAGATGTGGGATCAGCTCGCCGACCCCGACGCCGACCCCCCTGGTGTTGAGCCGAGCCTGCAATCGCTCATCGATGAGGTCAGAATTGTCATGCAAGAGGAGTCCTTCATCATCAAGCGTGCTTTTCCCTACTATGAAACTGTCTTGATCAAGTTTATCCAGCGCGTTTTTCAGCAATCTATCCAACAACGCCTGGAGATGGTGCTTGACAAGGCTACCACAGTGTCCTCACTAGCCTTTCTGCGGTCGCTACATGCCTCGAGGAGTTATATCGGTGCATTGGTGGAAGATCTCAAGACGCACGGCCTCACCGAGCATCCTGAACCCTGCTCGGCCCAAATCTCCCAGACGCTGGATCAGCAACTCGAGGAACTGTTTGTCCCCTACCTGGTGGGCAATTCATACATTGACCGAGAAAAGCGAAGCTTGGAAGAAATGTATAACTCTTTGCTATTCAAGTTCAACCTCTACCACTCGAGGGCCAAGAAGCAAAGGACGGGCTTCATGGCCGTCATCGCCCAACAAGGCACGCAGCTGATTGCAACGGCCAAGGACGCTTACATGGAGCGTCTCGAATCCTCAGACCTGACACCAACTCAGAAAGCAATGATGCTTCGAGTCGCAGGTATCCGAGATGATAGCAGCAATAAGAACGACATTGAGGTCACCGAACAAGACGGCTTGCTCAGCGTCGCCTACGCCAAGCGCATGATTATCTGGTTGGCAGAGAGTGTGCGCAGAGCTCTCGAGCTGGGATCTACGAGCGAGACACCGAAGGATGTCAACATTCTTCTAAACTTGCTCTTGACGAGTATGGGCCTGACATATGTCGAGACGGCTCTGGATGCTGCACACGACCAAGCATCGTCCCAAGAGAACATCAAGACGGAGCCGGATTTATCATACCTACCAAACATTAAGCCGGCAGTTACCATCACCAACCTCATGTCACGCTTCATCACGACCGTCTTGATCCGGCTAGCCGAATCCAACACGACAGTACGACGAAGCATGGAGGCCCAGACCAAAATGGCCATCGAGGCCACCGAAAAGAAAACCAATACTGTCATGAAGAGCACCATGGACGTGGCCATCAATTGGGTCACCAAGACCCTGGCCCAACAAAAGAAGGTCGACTTCCGGCCCAAGGATGATGACCTCGAGGGTCTGGTCGACTCCCTGCAGACGCCCACCTGCCAAACCATTTGCACTTTCCTCTCCAAGGTCGCCGTGCAAGCCGCCCAAGCCGTTGACGGATACAACCTCGAGGTATTTAGCTCGGAGCTCGCCCTCGCTGTTCATCGCCTACTCTTTGAGCACTTTAAAAAGTTCCCCGTCAACGCGACAGGAGGACTCATGGTCACCAAAGATATCGCCAAGTACGTCTCGACGGTCAAAGAGTGGCCCCTCACCAAAGAGGTGGAACAGGTTGTTGAGCTGCTCACCGAGGTGGGCTACCTCTTTATTATTGGCCCGGAGGCCTTACGCGAACGATCTCGCAACCTGGCGGCGGGAAGTGGTGCTTCTGGCGGGCTGGGTAAGAGGCTGCAAAAGGCGGACTTTAAGGCGTTCGTTCAGAGGAGAGAAGACTCGAGTAGTGTGGGTATCCAGAGCGTGCTTTCAGGGTTATAGAAGTGTGGACATGGCCTGTATCATGCGTGATTGTCAGGGGTGTGTCAGTATGGGCTTCCGGTTTTGTGGGCATCTAGTGATGCCGTAGGTCCATTGTGGGAATGAAAACACGGCTCGATTCAGCCTGGCATTGGTCGTCTGGATTCTTCTATGAATGGGTCAAGAGTTTGTGCTGGGGTGTTACCGGGTGCTTTCACAATCTCCAAACAGCTGGGAAGTTGTTTGAGGAGATGTCTTGCTAAGATACATAGGCCCGAGGTCTTTTTTTTTTTTTTTTGGAAAAAGAA
>Ga0247765_1000247_pt1 | contig 43991 bp, 44 predicted proteins | sample UWRJL106311C6_FD_179949 | JGI IMG/M metagenome (GOLD analysis project Ga0247765, IMG submission 179949) | Plant litter microbial communities from Arlington Agricultural Research Station in Wisconsin, United States - UWRJ-L106-311C-6 | ecosystem: Environmental > Terrestrial > Plant litter >... | reverse complement strand
GGGGGTGGGGGACCGCCTTGCTGCGCAGCAAATCGATATCGATTTAATCCGAAGTTTGGCTTTCCTTGTTGAAACTCGCCGAGAAAGCGGGCGTTCGATGCAGTCGTCTCGACCTCAGGTAGGCGGAGCAGCAGTACGTAGTAACTGTAACTAGGGATACACGCAAAAGGGGGGGGGAAAGTTCCAAAAAGACGCAGTTGTGTGTAAACGGCAAGAAAAAGGAAGTTCCCAGCCAGTTTGCATGACAAATACCTAATACCTACCACCCCTTGCTCGCTTTTGACTCTCCCGCGAGCAAGTGTGGGCTGGGTCGGTCTAGCCACATCGTCGTCGTCATGAGCTGTTTGAGAATAGCTTGGGCGTCGGAGCCCCGCGCTTTGACACCCGGCGGGACTCCTTTCAGCCCGCCCGGCGTCCACAATCTCTTGACCAGGGTCACGGATCTGTTCAGCTTCATCCTCGCGAAAGAGAAGCATCGCCATTGATGCACGGCCACGGCAACCACCAGAAGTTGTGATCACTAACCACTGCGGTCTGTCTACTCGCTTAGCAGCCGCCTTAAGCTTCAGCCGGCAGTGCTAAGCAAGACGCGCTGTAACCTGCGCACAGAACGCCGGGCCAAAACGTTAGCTGGGGACCTCAACGTCTCCCGTCCAAAACCTTAATAATTGGGTCATACACTAGTGCAGGTAGTCACAAATGAATAGGCTTTGGTATCTATCTTTTGTCTTGCTCGCTCGTACTAAGAGACCATCTATCCATCGCTTGATTTCCATCCAGGACCTCGGCAGTTTGCCTCTTCACTTTGCATTACAAACAAACAGTCGTCTATCATAACATCCACACCCAGGTCAATTCCTAACTGCCCTCATTGAACATTCCCGCTACTCCCTCTAGGTCAGGGCTCTTGCGATCCGCCGGGACTGCGCTCGGCACCACCTCTGCCGTCATGAATTCCTGTGCCATCTTGCTCCTGTGCGACTTCTTACCCGTAGGCCGAACACCGAAGCTCTTGCTCAGTTTGCCCATCTCGGAGATGCTCACTCCCTTGAGGTCCTTAAGCAGCTCGAGGACTGCAGCTCGCTGTTGCCTAGAATGCACACCTGGCCGTGAGACGAAGTGAATCGCTGCATCCACCTCTTGCTCCCTGATGTTCGGCAAAGAAGTCAAAATCTCTCGCGGTGTCGGCGTCAGCCGGCAATAGTGCGCTAGGATGGACGCAATCAGGTAGCCCAGATCCTTTTGAGACTCGACAAAGTACGGGTCGTGCAGCGAAGAAATGGCAGCCTTCAAGACTTCTGTCGAAATGAACTCGCGAATCTCGCTCGCCGTCTCCTCCGGGATCGTAAAGTCGTCTGTAACCACCTCTCTCTTAATTCCGTCGGGTCCCTGAAACTCGGGAATTATGGAGCGGAAGACTCGCAAGACAACTCCACAGCATCTTCCATCATGCATTCGGATGGCGTGGCTGCAGAACAGCAAAAGCGGGACAACAATCGAAGAGTTCATCAAGCAGAACTTCCGAAGTGGAGGGTAACGCTTGGTATCGTTAGCAGTCCCAGATGTTTCCGGGTTGGTTGAGGTCACTTTGCGATGTAAGCTTGGGAGCGCAGAAAAGGCGAGGTTTGCGAAGGAAAACTTACACAATCTCGATGGGTCAAGGAAGTCCGCCACCATGAGAACGGCGGAGTAAGTTAGCTGGCGCAGAATACTCTCTGCTTTCATCTCTTCAGTGAGTTCCTCTGCTGCGGCCTGCACCTCTCCTTGCTGACCCAACTTTTCCCACTCCGATGTGATCTTCGTATCCATTTGTTGGAAGCAAGTAGCCAGAATTGGTGGAAGGAAGTGATCTCGAAGTTGGACGGGACAGTGATCGACCAGGTACCTCACTAGGTTAAGCAGGTTGATAACCTGGTGAGCCGAGAGGGAGAACGAGTCAGCGAAAAGCGCGTTCGCTAGTGGCCCTGGTAGTTCGGTAAAGCCGTAGAACTGCACGTCAAGTCGGCTCATGCAGTATATGATAGCGTAGCACGTTTCCCGCACAAATCGGACAGAGCCACGAATACTGGACGCCAGCCCTTCAAGTGTATTCTTCTTCTCCAGCACTCGGGCATAGAACTCGTCTTTACTGCCTTCCGAGATTCCAGCCTGCCAAAAACGATCTGTCAAGACCCTGCCAACCACCGAGCGCATCTCTGGTGGAAGTAGGCTCCAGTTCTTAGGATCGTGGCATGCATGCGCATAACTAGGACACGCGGTCAGTGGGTGGCATTCGCTTCAGTCTTGCTGTAGTATTGATAGACCTACCTCAAAAATTTGAGCAGCTCGGGGAGGATGAGCGGAAATCCATCCTGCCAAAGGGTGCAAGATGCCAAGTACGGGGACGAGCCCTTTTCTAGTTTCTCGACTGAGTAAGTCAAGAAGGACTTGGTGAGCCGAAGAGGCAAGAGCTGTGATGTACGTTAGTAGACAGCGATGCATAGGGATGAGGATTAGTTCCCGACGTACGGTCTGTCTTTGCTCCAACTCGGCCTGCAGCGCCAACCCCTCAGTATCCAGTTCTGTCGCGCCCCAGTCGTTGATCGTGTTTATTTGACGCTGTGTGAGGTATTTTTGCGCCTTGTCTAGACCCATCAGCTGGCAAAAGCCGTCAAACGAGCTCAAGGCCTGTTTGAGAGACTCGTCCTTCCACCGCTCCTTGACAGGGTCGATGAAAGCTGTGAGACGAGCAAGACGAACTCCAGGATCAATTCGGCTTGCACGGTGACTATGAAAATGTCAGACACGGCCAAGAAGGGAGGTAACGAAACCCACATAATGATGAAGAGGAAGCTTTGATAGGCAATTTGCCTCTTCTCATCAAGTGTCCCGGACTCGACCATTTGCTTAACCTTGGCTTCTAGTTGATCATAGACATCCTTGCATTCTAGTTAGCCATGCTACAGTGACTAGCGTTTCGTGACTTACCAGGAGGTGGTCTGGCATCTTAGAAGCCAGTCGCTGCAGTTCCACCATGCTTTCCGTCTGAAGATCCCTAATAGCATCATTGAACAGTTTATACTCGGGCTGAAGTGCGGGCCACGTCATGAGTATGTACTCGAGTACTCTGAGCATGAAACCGGCATTGGCGTCGAGCGCAGTTGTGGAGAACGCGACAAGCAGCTGAAGAATCCGTTTCCGAATCAATGGATCCTGTTGAGAGTTAGCCGCCTGCAAAGTACTGATGGCTGTGATTCCTCCCACCTCGAACTTCATCTCCAGGACACGGCCACACCATGTCTCTAAATAGGCTTCAATTTCAACAACGGACTGATCTTGCTGCTGTCCTTTAGTGTTTGCCTTCCATTTGACGTAGCCTTTGAGTGCAGCCTCTATCACTGTAGCTTGAGCATCCACTCTGAGTACCGGCGTCGACGTCTTCGAGTAGTTTGCGGCTGCGTTGAGTTAGCAATCATGCTAGAAAAGCTTCAGCTACAGACAGTCTCAACTCACGATTCAGCGGAGGCTGGCCATTATAGAGAGTTTGCAAAACATTCTCAGCTTGTCCCAGAATGTGAGTAAAAGATTCGCTCAGCTTGAGCGAGACTATACTCTCAATGATCTGGACACTATATCTCCTGTAATTTCCTAAGAATGCATGCCGTTCTGGGATAGTATCCGTATCTTCGATCAACAGCACGTAGGTGGGGTCTTCGGTATCCTCAGGGAAATTTTCATATCGAATTAAACGAGAGCTACAGAGCTCGAGAAGCGCCGCGAAAAGGGGCGTGCTGGCTGCCGCAGCACGGAAGGATCCGTTGTTGAGCAAGCGTGTCCAGGTGACAAGAACAGGAATGGAAACGACCAAACTTTGGCTCTGCACGACCATGATGAGAAGGTCAAGGAACCGCTGAATATTAGTCTGCGGTGGGATAGACGCGAATTTCCTGTCCAAGTAGTTACCGGTGCACGAGATCATCTCGGAAAACTTCTTGGAGAACTGGTACTTGTCGTCATCGATGTCATGTGCATCCACCGCTGACCACTCGAAGAGTCGTCTGAACAAGTCCACGAGATCATCACTGTACATGGGGAGAACCAGGTCGACAAATTCAGCGCCGGTAAAGGTCGACCTGGAGTAAAGCGAATGCAGAACCTCTAGAGCGGCCTTCTGAACCGATACGCTGGGGGTCGCCAGGCAGTTGCAGACAACGGGGCGACACCCGGCAGCATGCACAGCCTTTGGGATTGCCCAAGTCATGACCGAGTTAAGGACGGCGAGTGCCCGGATAGCACAGGCTTTGATGTCTTCGTTGTGTTCAATGCCGCCGCTGAGGCATTCTCCAATGAAATTGGTGACCCTGGCGATCCATCCCTCATCCCCAGATCGAACATGAGGGCCGGCTTGGCGGTTTGGAAATGATTCTGTCAAGACGGCAGCGGGGGTGAAGATCTCGACGCAGGCCTTGCTAAGGACGTTCTCTCGAATCGCAACGACGGTGTCTTCGCCGCTAAAAATCTCGTCGGACAGAATCTCAAGAATCTGGAGCACAAACTCCTTATGTGCCGGCGAATCTGGCACCTGCCAAAGTCGGACCAGCAAGTCGTCCATGTCCATCCAATCGGCAACCCAACATCGTTTCGCAATTTCTACCCAGAGCTGAGCAATCTTGCTTCTCAAGTATGCCGGCTCGCTCTTGGAGACACCTTCAGCTAGGTGCAAAACCCAGCTACGGAGATATTGGCGCTGATCGGGCGTGTACTCGCTCCATTTGTGCTTCACCGCATGTTCAAGGAGCGACAGGCCATAATGCCGAACAATTGGAGCTTGTGATTTTTCCGAGGCGAGGGTGTGCCCGTGGGAAGGGGCGTCATCGAGAGTCTTGACTTGCTCGAGGAAGCTCTGGGCTTCCTGTCGGGATTGGTTCGTCGTGAAGGGGCTGTGTACCATCTCGAGCGCACCGTGAATCCTAGTCAACATCTCGCTGCCAGGCGAACCAGGGCCTGTAGCACCATTAGATATAACGGCTGCCATAGTCACTGGGGTTAGAAGACGAGAGTCGCAAATTCTGGGCTCGAGGCCCGTTCAAGCAATCGGGGGAGCGCAAGCCGCCGAGGCTGTTCAGGCGGATCTCATCCGTTTGGAGGCACGCAAGAAAGATGCTCTGTTCTCGGGAGATAAAACTCAATTAGCGGGGACGGGAAAGGCGGTGAAAAAGATGCTTATGTTAGCTTTTGAGAAATCTCCCAATACTGAAAATGGTATTCTGAACGCGGGCTTTATCCACTGGCATAACAGCACAACGTTGGGTGCGTTGTGATTCACACCGTTGCGAGTCGAGATCAATTACCCACTGTCAGGCGCGCTCAGGCGCGACACTCATCCGTTGGCGCGGGGCAGCGAGCTGCCCCTGGAATGGAAGGCGGTGAGGATTTCCCCCACCCGGTCGATTAGATAAGCGCTGCTGAGTGGTCTGATTCAGGCGAAATTGCGTCACTTTGCTTGGTTCTGCCGTTTCGATAGTAAAGAACTGGGGGGGGTCCCGAGTGGGAAGTCAAACTTTTTGCTTGCAGTCTGTAAAAGAGTCTACGAGTATACCGCTATATAGGTAAGATGCTGCGACGCAGGAAGCAGGTATACAAAACTCCAGTCCCCAGCGTTCACTTTATAAACTGGCGCAAACTAGTTATGAAAGAGAGTAGTAGTTCTTCTTGGTCTCACTCAGCTCAGCTTGCTGCCGAACAAAGCCTTTAGCTTACTCGTGCAGGACAATCGAACACGTTTCAAGCCATGGAGACCTCCCACAAGCAGAGAAGCTTGTCATAGAAGCTCGTCGACACAACAACCAAATTGCCCTTTTGATCAGTCCTAGAGTCACTACCATAGTTCATACTTTTGTGCTCCACAAAGCTCGCAAGAATGCGGAATTCATACGCCCCGCTGCTGTTCTTGCTCAGCTCAACGACTCTCGCGCCCGCATGCATGCAAGACGCGAGAATTACGGCTCGCCAGGGGCTGTCTCCAGCCTGGTCATGACCCAAAGCAACGAGCTTCAAGCGCCACACGCCTCCTCCCAGGTTGCTCTCTGCTAGCTTTTGCGTCGTCGCGCTGGACCGACCGCCTGAAGCTAAAGAGAACAGCCTTATGTGGTCGTCATAACTGCCGGTTACAACCAGTTCTGAGACATCGTCCCTTAGACTAAGAGGGAGAATAGCCGTTACACCGGCGTCATGGCCCCTTCTTATGGCCGGGCTGAAATCATCAAAGGTGTAGCCCAGTCGTGTCTCTTCCCCAGCCGTCCGCTCTGTGCATGTCTTGTACCGTAAGACTGAATCGTCGCCACCTGAAAGCAGTGTAAATACATCAACCCCTTCATGGTCAGGGGGGCTGAGAGATGGAGAGATAGCGACACACCAGGCCTCAAGAGAATGCGTCAGAACCGGTTTCGTGTGAAGCGCCCGTTGTCCACCCGGCCCTCCTAGATCCACGAGATGCACATTGCCAGTTGAGGTCGAGATGGCAATAATGTCAGGTTTGGATGGGTGCCAGCAGAACGAGAGAAAGAGGACTTCTGAACCAGGCTCAGGCTCATCATCGCCCCCAGTCAACGCTTTCATATCCATAGTTTGAAGGTGCTTCAGTGGTGGACTACCGTGTGGGGAGAACTTAAACATGGCGAGAGTAGCTGTGCTTGAGACAGCGGCGCACACGTCTTGCTGCCCGGGGCTGGGATTGAAATGAAGGTCTAATAAAGCTGATGGCTGAGCTAGTGTCTGCACATGGGTCCTGCAATCAGTTAGATCCAGGAAGCGGGAGCGGTGGTGTTGGTGCTGTAGATTCTAGTTCAGCGGCACTCACAAGATTTTATCGGCGAGATGAAAGGTGATAATGCTCCCGTTGCGGGATTGCGCCTTTGCTGGACCCGTCGACTGGGGCGCATCATCGCCTTCGCAGCCTTCGGTTTCGGAAGCGGGCACATGGTCTTTTTGCAAGTTATACGTCCCAACGAGAAAAAAGGATGGAAAGGCACGGCAGAATTCAACGCAGCTGGGGGGAAGATCCAGCAGTAACGATTGGGTCGACACAGTTGGTGTGATGTTCTCGTTTAAAATGGCCATGATCCTAGGCTTTTCTCCAGGGTCCGTGAAGAAGACCCTTGACCTGCTGGGAAATTTGGTTTTGTTGATCGCGTGTTGTGGTTGTGATCACATTGCTTTTTCTGGACAGGGTCCCACGGTGCTAAAAAGCCCCTGGGGCCATTCCTGACCAAGGCTTGGTACAGGTTACCTACCTGTTCCGGGTGTCCGGAACCCAACTGCCCAAGACCTGCGCCCAGGACATCCAGGTTCTACGTGCAATTTTTCAGGCAAAACAAACTGTTTCTTGGAGATTTAGGGGGAAACGCGGCTTGAATCGCCCTTGCAGCCCAACACACGCTGCATACGTATTCGTAACTACCTAGGTAGGTAGGTACCTTAGGCTCTCCGTGAGCCTCACTGGCGATGTCAACTTCACCATCAGGGATCAAACAACTAACGCACACCTCGAACAATCACTAGGAAATACTTGGGATTGACATAGAATGAAATTCCCACAATGGATGTGGATTCGGATTTTTACGGTATGTTCATAATGCTATGCTGACTACAGGTTCGATTTTGACAGTCATCAGGTGACGAGGAGACGGTCGCTGCCCTAGAGGCTCGGGTTGACCAGTTTGACGTCGAATCCTGGTGGGAGCAGAAGAAGAAGAAAAAGAAGAAGAAGAAGCATGAGGTGCCTGAACCTCACGACACTGCAGCCCATCGTCAAGACCCAGATAATCAAGTCTCAGGGCTGCTGCGTAACCTCGTGAAAGATGAGCCCGCCGCGGTCGACAGCTCAGTCCTGGGGACCTTGGATGGCATTGTCAAAAAAGAGCCCGCGGCAGTTGACAACTCAATTTCGAGGCCCCTGCATAACATCTGTGAAGGTCGACCTGGAGCCCGAGAACTGAGCGAGAGCGTTGACGACTTTCTCGCTCGGCTGCCTCCCGCCACCACAAGGCAAACCTTGTTTCTTGACTGGATCTGGATCTCCAATCCTCATATCCCCGTCCGGACCAGATCGGAAGACCGCGATTTACTTGTCGAGGGCGGGTCGCAGAGACTCCAACATCTTTCTACATTCATTGAGGTCACCAGGTCAAGCGGTCAGCCACGAAATGCTGCGAGCAGGGAAATATCTAAAGCGCGGAGGGCAGCTATACAAGATCTCAAGGACCTCGCCACGGCATGCAATGTGGTGGTGGGGAAATGGATGTTGTTTCCCTCGTCCAGTGCCGTCAACAAGGTCTGGGAAACCGTGACTCGTGCCACAGCGAACAATGAGCTCGGGCACCTGTCAAAAGTTGACACAGCCGATGGTTCGGGGCAAGTACGCCTCATTTGTGTCTACACTGAAGACTTCAATAATATGGATGATGTTGCGCGGGTTCTGAAACGACTCAGCCAACTCGGTCTGGTGAAATCAGGACCTGGTGCTAGACCGATTTACTACAAAAGTGGTCAGTCTGCGTCCACCCGTCTTGCTCTCAGACTTACTAACAAATCCCCAGATGCCTGGACGGAGTTGGGGATATATTCAGGGAATAAATGGGGCTTGGGGGGTTCCATGGTGCGGAACAACCCCAACGTTGCTTGTCTCCTCGACAGATTGTTGACTTGATGCAGTACACTTCGAAAGAAATCTTCGAATACATGGAAGAGCAAACTCCAAAACACTGATAGGAGGCTGCTGTATCCTGTGGTCTTTGTGCTTGTCAGTTGTGGTCTGGCTGACACAAATCCCATTGAGAGTGAGAGTTTGGGACGAGTTCTCTCCATTTGGCATGTTCTATTCGCTTGAGAGCTAGCCAAGATCACCGTGCCCCCATGAATCTCTTCTACAGTCTTTTGTTGGCTAGAATGAAGGCTTTACAGCTGATGATCAGAGAGTGGCTGTTTGGGACCCTGACTTTCACAGGTGTAGCTCGCGGCGCTGTTTGATTGCGCATTCCCAAGCTTCACAGTGATGAAATACAACAAACTGAAAACATCGAGGCTGTTGTGTCTAAAAGGGCGCTTGATGAAATTGGAGACAGATTGGCCGCCCTAACCCGATATCCCAGGGCGGCCACCACTAATGTCTTCATTCACCGTTGCACGGAGATCGAGATGGTGGGCTGCATAGACCGGGACCGACCAGCATTGTGGATCTTAGTCCTCGTATGGTTGGTGGTAGTCAGGGGAGTCCACGTGTCTAAGGAGCAGGACCAATCGGTAGGCACTGTTTCCATTGAGATAGTAGCGGTGTAATTTCTTACTTCTCAGGAAGCCCAGGCGTTCGTACAGTCTCATAGCCGGTAGGTTCGTTTCTTCAGTTTCTAGGACAATCTCGTCGGCATTCCTCTGAGCCATGGCGTCGATGGCCTTCTTAACAAGCGCAGTAGCTACGCCATGTCCTCGGTATGGCGCAGCCACTGCGAGCATAGCAATGTACCCACGCCGAGTTGGTGGAGAGTGCGAAGCATGATGCTCCAGCTTGCAGATGATGACGCCTATGAGAGAAGAGTCGGTAGGGTCCAGCGCCTGCAGAAAGGCGGGTAATAAAGCAAGTTAGCGCAGCAGAGGCGCACTCGGCGAAAAGCGTACCATATAACACAGGTGACCCCATTGGTACAGGAAGTAACGGTAGACGTAAATGCTGTACGGCTCACTCAAGTCCTTGGAAATCAAGGCCCGGATGGCGGGGAGGTACTGGCTCTCCTGGGAATGCTCATATTGGATGTACTGGAGCTCGGCGGGAAGTGTTATAACTCGAGAAGGTGATTGTGAAGACATGTCTTGCCAGCTTGTCGGGCCGCCCAGGCTGAAATGTCGAAAATCGATGCTCTAAGATGCGCGAGGAACCTCCCCGACGTTGTTACCCGTATTCTGTAAATATGGTGCGGTGAACGTTGAGGGGCGCTGGGGGTGAAGCATCGGTGCGAGGCTTGCATTTGGTAGTGCGCCGCGTAGACGCCCGCTTCCACATCCTGGTCAAACTCCCGCCGGTGTGGGCTTTCACATGCTGGGGTTAAATTCAGCCCGGGTGAGTGGGTCGTCAGACCAGACCCCTGTCGTTCCCATTGAGGTGGTTGCGTCACGACCTAATCCGAAATCCGAATGACCCGCCAACGCCACCCCTCGATTGGCTGTCGAGACAGAAAACTCGCAGCGGCCAGCTTCATGCCTTTGCGCCAGCTCCTAGGACGCTCCAACTCGTTTCGCGCAGAGGGTGTCAAACAGCTTGTTGGCACGGTGCCATTGCACCGCCAACTTCTCTTCTGACTCGATTCTCGACGATTCCTTCAGCTCCCAGATCTCGAATTTCACTTCCAAGACGCGACGCCGACTCCCGCAATCGACCGACGCCAGATGGCCGGCAACCTCCGCCGCCGGGGACCACCTGTACAGGAGACGTCTTCCGAATCTGTAGCATCGTCAGTAGCCTCTCGTGAAGAGAGCCCTGTAAAGCCTGGGGACAAGGTCAAGATCGTACATCATCAGGAGCGGAGGCGCAAACGGAAATCAACGGCCATCTTCTTCCTCGGTAGTCTTTTTGGCATCATCGCGGCTGGCTTCTTTGCCCAGAGCAATGATTTGATCGAGCTTCCCGGAATTGGGGAGCTCAACATGGGCTCCCTCTTCGACGTGCTCCCTGCTGGCTTAGTCAGGGATATGCGTGATCTGGTTGTAAGTCTGAGGTGGCGCCGACCCCAATAGCGGCTCTTTCGATTTACTTACGTCGCACGAGCTTGTAGAACGGTGAACGAGATTTCCTGGAAAGTTACGACGCCTTCTCCGTCGGCTTCAAGGTCCGATCGGAAGGCTTAACCGCCGACCATCCCATCGTCCTCGTTCCAGGTGTCATTTCCACTGGCCTCGAATCCTGGGGCACGTCCAATGTTTCTTTACCGTATTTCAGAAAGCGATTATGGGGTAGCTGGACGATGATGAAGGCATTGGTTATGGATAAGGAGACGTGGAAGCGACATATTATGCTCGACAAAAAGACAGGGCTTGACCCCCCAGAGATTAAGCTTCGAGCCGCGCAAGGTTTTGATGCCACCGACTTCTTCATCACTGGGTACTGGATCTGGAATAAAATTGTCGAGAACCTCGCCTCCCTTGGCTACGACTCTACCAACTCCTACACCGCCGCATACGATTGGCGACTCTCCTACCCCAACCTGGAGAAGCGCGACCGTTATTTCACTCGACTGAAGCTGCACATCGAGATGGCAGTCCAAACAGAGCAGAAGAAGGTTGTTCTTGTATCCCACAGCATGGGCAGCCAGGTGGTTTTTTACTTTTTCCACTGGGTAGCCTCTGAACATGGCGGCAGAGGCGGAGCGGACTGGGTTGACAGACATATCAAGGCTTGGATCAACGTCAGTGGATGCATGCTAGGAGCCGTCAAGGATATATCGGCGATTCTCTCTGGGGAGATGCGGGACACTGCCCAACTAAACGCTTTCGCGGTCTATGGTCTCGAGAAATTCCTCAGTAAAGAAGAACGGGCCGAGATCTTCCGGGCGATGCCAGGCATGTCTTCTATGTTGCCAATGGGTGGCAATGCGCTTTGGGGTGATATCGATTGGGCACCCGACGATCAGCCGGGACAGGGGCAGAGCTTCGGCTCGTTCCTCAACTTTCGGGATGACCAGAACTGGACGACACCGAAGAATAATTTTACAGTGGAGGACGCCATGGACTACCTGTTTAACACGACGGAAGATTGGTACCGCGACCAAGTTAAAGGAAGCTATTCGTATGGATTGGCGAAGACCACTGCTGAGGTCGAAGCGAACGAGCATAACCCGAGCAAGTGGGTCAACCCCCTTGAGTCCAGACTTCCACTTGCGCCGAGCTTGAAGATTTACTGTTTTTACGGCGTCGGAAAGCCAACTGAAAGAGGCTATTTCTATCGCTCCCCTGAACCAGGTTTGGGAACCAACCTGAACATGACGATAGATACGGCCTTGATCCAGGGAGAAGTCGACCATGGTGTCATCATGGGAGAGGGGGACGGGACGGTCAACCTGCTAAGCACTGGATACATGTGCAACCGGGGATGGAAAATGAAGCGATACAACCCGGCGGGGGCCAGGGTGACGGTGGTCGAAATGCCACACGAGCCAGAGCGGTTCAACCCTCGAGGCGGTCCCAATACAGCTGACCATGTCGACATCTTGGGTAGGCAGAATCTGAACGAGCTCATTCTCAGGATTGCCGCCGGCGTGGGCGACGAAATAACTGACCGAGTCGTGAGCAATATACGCGAGTATGCAGCCAAAGCGAAGATTTACGACGAGGAATGATGATTCATGGGCTGTACATGGGCGGGCAGTCGCATCACTCGGCGGCAGAAATGCAAGGCGGTTGGCGTTGTTTCGGTGGGCAACTGCATCTGTGTATGTATAGATATATATATATTCCTTGGCTTGGCCGCTATGCCCATGGGGTTTGTTCATACCCCCTTTTCTGGTTTTAGAACTGGTAGAAATCGATACCCATTCTCTGCTAAGCACAGCGAGCCAAGGTCAGGATGCGTTCCCCTGATCAGTTGCTTACCTACCTCAGGTAACATGTACTCCAGGCCTTGCGTAGGTATGACGAACCCGATTGACATATTCGACAATGCGCGGTCTGGAACAAAACTATCTCCATCCTGGCTGTCCTCCACCGGCTTCTTAAAGCTGGAGACGAGACGTCGCTGATCAGCATGCAAGAGTTAGTGGATGGCTAGGATGACCCCACTAAAGACATCCCAGCTGCGGGGCTGGACCCCCTGCAAACACGACGTCACCTGGCCGGCAGCCGCATCGTTACTGAGCGAACCATCTTCCACCACCTCGAGGCTTCCGAACAGTACCAAAGCCAGCCATGCGCTTTCCCCAAAGCCTAAACCAGTGTTGAACGACCTAGTGATCCCAGTCCCTCCTACGGCGCCCACAACAACGGTCGGCGGCCGTGTCCCGAAATTTTCTTCGCGACCTCATGAAACGACACCCCAGCATTCGACTTTGACATTGCTGCATCGCCCCACGAATGCCCAGAACAGCCATTTGCGATTCGTCGTAATGTGCCTACCCCCCGAGCTGAACGATGCTTCGCAGCAATAAGACGGCCGCATCCGTCTTGCAGAAGACGTATGACGAAAGTTATCTCACCTGCTCAACCGCCGTATACTATGAAAGCCAAGGCAACGAGGCCGAGGCCATGCGATGCTGGAAGCTGGCGCTTGACCGTATTTACGACCACCATGCGAACCGTACCCTCCCGAATTTTACACCTTCCTCTGAGACAGAAAAGGCCCTGGCCGATAGCCTGCGACAACTCGAACTGCAGTGTAAGGAGCGGATAGATCTTCTCGAGGCGCTTCGCTTGTCGCGGCAAGATATGCCTTCTGGATACACAGCTGTGGGCGGCCAGCCGGGCCGATCGTCGACGGCATTACATCAAAATGAAAGCCAAGGAAAGGGTTGGATCGGGGGCGGGACTATACCGGCAGTAGAATACACGGAATTGTCACGACCACCGCTACCCAAGCGACCATCTGTTTCGTCGAAAGCATCGTTGGAGCGGATCAAGGATAGGACTTCCCGAATACATTTAGAGGAGCCCGAAGCGGCGATTTCCTCAAATTTGCCTTCGTTGCCATTTCCTGCCCCTGCGTTAGACGGTCAGCTGTCCCGCCGGACAAGCCCGGAACGGCACATAATGCGAACCACTCTTCGGGGTAACCGTTCAGGCGACAAGTCCTCGAGTTCAACGCCAAAGCGAACCCCATCAAAACTTCTAGATGGCCCTGGGGCCAGCAAGGCTGCGAGCTTGGCTTGGTCAGCACTCAGCCAAGGGGACAAAGCAGGCCAGAGCCAAAATAGCAGCCAACCGTCATCACAGCCGTCTTCTACCCTTCCAAGCCCATCAGAGAGGCCACGAAGAAGCCTTGACACTTCATTAAGACAGTGGGATAGTCACTCCAGGAGGCTCGTCACACCGCGCAAAGGGAGTCCGATCAAGGATTCAGATGCCAAAACGAGCCTAGAGCGGGCGTTCGAGGACATTCGGCAGGCTGACTATAGCCCGCCTTCAGCAAAACTGCAGACTCTCTCTATCAGCGCTGCAGCTAGTGCGATCAACTCTCTGAGTCTGAAGGACAATGCGAAACGGCCTTCTGGAGACACAGAGCGATCAAATCGTCAGAAAGCAACGCATCCGCTCACGCCACGGGCAAATGTCATCAGAAGAGAACAGGAGGTGGAGGTTGGAGGATACTCTGCTGATTCACCATACGGGCCACTTGGCCGTAAGACATCGTCAGAGTCTGCCATCATATCCAGGAAAACGGTTGGACACGCGGGTTCAACGGGAAAGGGAAATGTAACCCCAACAAAACAGACCAAAAGCGATGAGAAAATACGGACAGTATCAGAGCGGAGGCGAGTTCAAGGCCGGTCTTCATCGTCCAGCCTCGACGAGACCGCGCCAGAAGCCCGCGCAAAACCTAACAGACGGAGCAACAGAGAAGTTCAGAAGCATACGCCCATCCTTGATGACCCACTCATGCCAACTTCTGAGAGCTCAGCAGAGGACGAGGGCACAAGAGCCGCTGATACTTGGAGAAAACGCAAAGCCAAGTTACTTAAGGGGCTCCCCGCTGGAGTTGACGAGCACGCGGCGAAGCAAATTCTCAACGAGATTGTTGTCCAGGGTGATGAGGTACATTGGACTGACATTGCTGGTCTTGAAATTGCGAAAAATGCCCTGCGTGAAACAGTGGTATATCCATTCCTGCGCCCGGATCTGTTTATGGGGCTTCGCGAGCCAGCCCGAGGCATGTTGCTGTTCGGGCCACCCGGCACAGGAAAAACAATGCTGGCGCGGGCTGTGGCAACCGAATCAAAGTCCACCTTCTTCTCAATTTCGGCGAGCAGCCTGACGAGCAAGTATCTTGGCGAGTCTGAGAAACTCGTCCGGGCATTGTTTGTGCTCGCTAAACTCCTAGCACCGAGCATTATATTCGTTGACGAGATTGACTCGTTGCTCTCTAAACGATCAGGGTCCGGTGAGCATGAGGCGACAAGGAGAATCAAGACTGAGTTTTTGATACAGTGGAGTGACCTGCAGAGGGCTGCGGCAGGCAGGGAGGTGGGCGAGCGGGAAAAGGAGCGCGGAGATGCCAACCGGGTATTGGTCCTTGCTGCGACAAACTTGCCTTGGGTGATCGATGAGGCTGCGAGGAGACGGTTTGTCAGGCGGCAATACATTCCGCTCCCCGAGGCAGAGACCCGGGCGGTGCAAATCAAAACGTTACTCGGTCAGCAAAAGCATACACTGACCAATGAGGACATCGAAACACTAGTTGGATTGACCGATGGTAAGCTGCTTCTCCCGTGCCTACGCCTCCTACCGTCACGCAGAGGATCTAATGCTCGGCAGGATTCTCTGGCTCGGATGTCACAGCCCTGGCGAAGGACGCGGCCATGGGTCCGCTCAGGTCACTTGGTGAAGCACTTTTACACATGAGCATGGATGAAATAAGACCCATTGGGTTTACAGACTTTGTCGCAAGTTTAACAACCATTCGACCTAGTGTAAGTAAGGCCAGCTTGAAGGAATATGAAGACTGGGCGAGGGAGTTCGGAGAGCGTGGAGGCTAGGGACAAGAACCCGGACGGATAGTGATTGCTGCACTATTGGGAGCATTTTCATGCTACATATGGGTTATATTTGCATACCCTCGGCATTGAACACGGCCTGGGGCGTTGGTCTGGCCGTCCATTCGTTGTTCCTATCCCTATGTGCCTATCCTTCTTACGCCGGCCCAACGAGAGACAACCAAGCTCATGGGAACACTCTGGATCTCTATTCCCACCCATTTATGCTACACGGCTGGGTATGTATAGTTCTTCTATAACATGCGGTAATACAAGGCCGGGCTACATCGTACATTTTTTTCTTTCCTTTTCCCCTCTCAGTCAACCTCGCTCTCTTGGTCTTGCCTGCTCTTTTCCGCGCCACCGTCAGATTTTCGTGCCAAAATCCTCTTTTCCTGTGCCGAAACATCTTTCCTCGCTCTGGCCAGAAGACGCTCCACTCGCTCCAGCGCAGTCTCCGCCACCTCTATTTGTCGCCGAAGTGCGCGCCGCCCGTCCTTGACCTCCCGCTCAACCGCCCGCTTCGCTAGCCGCTCTTCTTCGGTCGGAATCGGCGGGCGCTCCTCAATCGGTGTGCCGGACGGCTTGACGATGTGTTTGACAACGTGCCGCTTGGACTTTGATACTCGCCAACCTGGCGTGATGGCGACGACGTCGCCGGCACGAAGGGAGTTGTTGGGGTCGTGGACGAGGTAGGTTTTGGGATCGTTAAAGTACTGCGGTAGAAATTCAGTCAAAGTTAGTTTTGCTCGTACTTGCTTGCGTCTATATTATCCAAGATGCCACGCCGCGTCCACACTGCTTTCGTGAAAGCTGGATCTCAAGGTTCTCCCGTACCCCGTCTGGAGAGACAATAAAAAAAGGGTTTCCCTGAAAGCGAAGGGGAAGGGTACTTTTTGTAAAAATTTATTCCACTTCTTCCCAGGCACTTGCACCTTGACCGTCTTTTGCATCAAGCCCGCCGTAAGGACTATACCATGCAGCTCCTTGAAGCCTTTCCTGGCGACGCCGGTCGCCAGGGAGGCCATTGCGTCGAGAGGATAAAGGCGGGAAGAGCACAGATTCGATTGTTCGGATGTTCGAGCGGTTCGATGCGCCGTTCTTGTTCTTGTTTTTGTAGTGGGTGCTGGGCGTCGGCAAAGTTCCTTGGTGCGCGCGGTTCTCGATTCACGACCCGGAAAACTGTGAGGCCAAAATTTCCATAACTTGTCACTGCTGTACGGAGGTGCCTTTCAAAAGTTTTGCGCAATGCCAAGCCAGCCACACCCCTTTAACTGAATGATCAGCAACCACACCACATCTGGTCTGGCCACGTAATCTTACCCCTCAACCCCGCTTCCACAGCTCAACAGTCAATACAACGATTAAGATGTCGCTAAATACAGATATTTCCATGCGCGTTCTGATTATTACCCTTAAATCTCCTATTATAGGCCTTTCTTTAGCTGATATTTTTGTATAAACCGGGGTTTCCGTTAGTACTGTTAATCGAATATACGCTAAGGTTATTAAACGTGGGTTTAATCCGAATATACGGCCTATAATCATTAAGGACGAATGGGTCGAAGATGCTCCCCGTTCTGGCCGCCTACGAAAACATACTCCTGAAAATATTGAAAAGGTTATCGCTAAGGTTCACAAAGATCGATATGGCTGAGAGAAATCCTATACTAATTTAACTGGTAAGTTTAGTACTGAGGGCCTCGATATCTTAGCTATTACGATCTGGAAGATCCTTAAATTAGTAGGGTTTAATAAAATAAAACCAACGAGGAAGCTTGGATTAATAAAGAAAATAAAGGAGAAACGACTAAAGTAGTATTTTGATTATAAAGATTGGACTTTAGAGGATTGGAAATATATTATTTGGTCTAATAAAACTTTTATTATATTACTTTATCGCTGAGGAGGATATCGTATTTGGAGGAAAGCTAATAAGCGTTTTCTTAAAAGTTATATTTGTAAACGGTGGAAAGGATATTTAGAATTTATATTTTAGGGTTATTTTTCATATAATCAAAAAGGGCCTTGCTATTATTGGCTTCCGGAAATAAAGGCTAAAAAGGAGCAAGTTAAGAAGGATCTTAAGGAATGGAATAAAAAGCTGGAGCCGATAATACGTAATAAGTAGGAGTTAAATACGTTAATAGGAAGGCTTGGTTTAGTTACAAAACGAGGTAAAAAACCATAATAGCGATAGAATAAAACGAACGGTAAACTCGTACGAGAATCAAAAGGAGGAATTAACTAGTATCGCTATTAAATTAAAATTTTAATACTAAAACTTATTTCTTTCGCCAAAAGCTGTAGGCCGAATACGCTTATTCAGGAGGATAAGGCTGGTCCATACGTTCATTACGCTTAATAGCGTATATACGATATCTATTAGGTATGCCAACTCCTTTAGCCAGGTAATTCCCCTAATCTTAATATAATAGAGCCTTATTAGTTTTGGATAAAAAGAGAAACAACTAAAAAGGGAGCCCCAAAAAGCAGGGCTAAGGCTATTCGAGCATAGGAGCAGTACTGGAACGAAAAGCTTACTTAAGAGCGTATTCAGGCCTGGATTAAAAGGATTATTAAGCATATACAGGAGGTAATACGCTGCGAAGGAGGTAACGAGTATCGAGAGGGCCGGAAACGAATAAGGAGCTAGGGGGGGAAATAGCCAGGGTTGTATGTAAATAACGAGGGTGGCTGGCTTGGCATTGCGCAAAACTTTTGAAAGGCACCTCCGTAAGTTCAATGCCAAGAACGACCCGCCCTGTGCATTTGCGGCGGGTTAAAGTGGGACCCTGCCTCCCAAGCCAGCATCATCCTGGTTATCATCGAAAAGATGTTGAACAAACATTGGTAGTCAAAATCAGGTTTCCAGAATTTGTTACCTCAATTCATACATGTAGATCCTGCGACTTATAATGACATCCCCAGCAAAACGCCTTCTCATGCACCATCCCGATCATGGGACTCACGGGAGCCCAGGATATCACTGTCATTCTCATCATCATGATCCACGTAGATCTTGAGCTCGAATGTGAAACGCGCCCTTGTCCAATCCTTGCTTGTATGCTCTGTGGCGGCCAATTTTTCGAAAGCTGTGGTCTCTTCCGATCTAATTCATCTGAGGACTACCAGCTGATCTCTATCCCAATTCTCAGCGCACGACTTCGGACTCTTGCGAGCAAGGATTAACTGTGTGGGGACGAGTTCGCAGTGGCAATTGCTTGCGAGTCCCCCAAGGTAACTGTTTTCAGTTTGGTTCGCCTTCTTGGTGGAGGAATCTTGGGTGGCTGTTTCTTTGTTCCGCTTCCATTTATATGCAACGTAGTTATCACTGGCAGAGGGGCCATGGGGACTCCATGGCGGTGTTTTGGCACTTCCGGAAGAGATCGACGCGGCTTGACAGCTCTTGCTTGCGGCGGTGTGCGTTGCTCAACCTTCAACTCTCCATTGCTCTCTCCCACTAACACCTTTGTTCTCGCCGCCTCGACATCGGCCTTGCGACTTGGTGTCTTGACCCCAGGCTTCTCAGATACGTTTGCAATGACGCTGACGGCGCTTCCAGTCTGCGACAGAGAGAGGCTTCCGAGGGGGCTTTTGGGTGAGAGGCTAGACTCCCCATCCAGCAACCACGGAGTCTTCCCAACGCGTTCAATTAATCGAAGAGTTGTGGGTTCCGGAGGGGTGAAATGCGCATTTCCGCTGCCACGTAATAAATCTAGGAGATCCAATATTTGGTCCCGCTTGTAATGCGGTGGCTGGCTAAGCTGCGTGTGAGATAGTAGGGGAGCAAGCACCCGTAGATACGTATGTCTCAAAACGTTCATCTCACTCGGTAGATCGAGGAGGTTTCGAATGATGACGTCGAGTAAGACCCTGAGGTCGTTGGTGTAGAAGTATTCACAAGTTGCCATCGTCGTGAACAGCAGATAGAGAAGTTTCAGGATGAGCAACTGGAGCGAGGTCTCCGTCTCTCGGTTCAAGAGGAGAATAATATTCTCCCCAAAGGTACGGAAATCATCCCCGTGCATGCTTAGAACTTTCACGACTCTGTTGGTCAAAGGGACACAGGGCGACACTGGCGAGACTGCCGCAGAGGTCGACGCAACCATGTACTGCTCGTTCAACACCAGCTGCACGACGGGTTAGCAGTGAAGAAATAGAATATAAATGAAATACCAACCAATACGCGGATCACTGGATAGTGGTAGGGGTCGTGCACGTCATCGGAGAGCGATTCGATGAGCTGGAATAAGTAAACAACGAAGTTGTCGTCGATCTGGTGGAGGTCATCAGGGCGGAGACGTTCGATGCGAGACATCTCGTACATTAATTCCAACAGCAACCGATGAAGTCGTCGGTCATTGCCATGAGATTTGATCAAATCAAGAAGGCGAACAAAACAGCCTTCGCCCACCATGCGCCGGAATGTAGACTCCTCCATTCGACCATCGAGGAGAAGGAAGTTCGCAATGATATGAAGCGGCCCTACCTCCTCTTCCTGGAGAAGACTATATATGATCTGGGTCCGGACGTATTCACAATTCTCGGCGAAAATTCGACTGTCAAGGAGTTTCTGGGAGCACGTCGCTATATCGTCTTCGTCGTCAAAGAAACGGTCTCGGCCATTTGCTACGAGGTCGAGCCACGCGCGCAAGGCATTGTCGAGCGATTCGTAGCAAGGGCATGGTCTCGATACGATCTCGCGCAATACTGAAGGCTTAAATCAGCATGAAAGTAATTCCGGCGTGAAAGGGCTGAGGGGTTTTGGTTACCGTCCCAGAATTGTTGTTCGGTCTCCACGGACTCTGCAGCGACAAAGTCCGCCATTCTTTCAAGCGAGCAGCGCCGAAGCAGGCGTTGGATTGGTAGGCATCACGGGTTTAACACATTGTTTTTGGTGAAAATCGGGGGCAAGCCTCATCATCGGGGCTGTTTGGTGATTGGGAACTTTGCAATAAAAGTCACATAGCCTGGCGATCATCGAAAGCAACTTCCATGCTCTGCCCACCTTCGGAGCGCCGATAGAGGGGCTGAAGGAGGACTTGGATTCAATGATCGCCTAGCCTGTCTGGGTTGCGTTTCGCATGCACGGGCCAACTTCCCCACGCTCAGCTTCAGCGACGGTGGAGGCGGCGAAGAAACGGGCAGCCTGTCACTTGTCATTGTGGGTGGGCGGATGCAAGGGCACGTCCGCATGGAAATTGCACTCGGTAGCAATTCATATAAGGGCTCAGTGAGCACGAACAAGCCCCGTAACATTTATATTGGCCTTGGTATATTTCACGAGAGCAGGACCCGTATCTCGCCAGTTGTCCTCGGGAACAGAGCTCGTAAACTCTGGGCCTCGGCTATGTCATCACTGGCATTCTGCTCGGCCAGTTCGTCAGCCAGCATGAGCATCTCTTCCACATGCTCAAAATCGACACAGAACCTTTCGGCCGCCTCCTCTGTGATGTCCCTCGCCAGTTTAGAGTCCTGGAGATGTCTCAGGTTCTCCACCGCATCCATCAGCGCTGACGGAAGAAAATTGTCGAGAGTCTGGCTTGCTCGGGTCAACGACGAAGGCTGGACAGCTTCGAGCGATGAAACCTTCTGAATATCTTCCGTCTCCTCCTTCAACATAGAGAGTGACGTGATGAGCGACTCGAGGCCAGATTCGATCCGGAAGAATTGATACTGGCTATCGACTAGTTGGATGGTTTGCTCACTTATCCGTGCCTGGATTTGTGAGACGTGTGATTTCGTAAAATCATACCGGGCCAGTGAGTTGCGAGCAACAAGCAGGCAGTTGACAAGAAAGACGGAATTTGATGGAGGCCGAGTAGCCTGCGCCATGTTCATACACCCCGTTAGGAATGGGTCGAAGACTTCTGCAAGCACTGGCTTGAAATCTGTCTCTCGGTCCCCGGCAGCGGTGAGCGACGTTTCGAAAGTCACCATGATCGCAGACAACTGTTCCAATGCGTCAAGGAGAAAGTCTGGGGGTCGAAGATCACCGGGTGTGTGCTGGAAATCGCCCTGCAGTGCTGTAACGTGATCCCTTGCTAGTGATCTGAATTGCCGCAGAGCCTCCGATTCTAGACCACCTAAGAACTCTACAAGAGAAGACCCTAGGCTGAGTAGCCTGGAAAAGGTACTTTTGTAAAAGTTGAGGAGATTCGCCAACTTGTATGCCAAAATGACTTCTTCGTTGGTCTGGATGACCTGCTCAACCCTCTGGCGAAGCAACCGAACAGCGCCCGACATGTCACGGTCGACAAGCTCATTCAGAGCCGTGATTGGGTCAAAGTCAGCTCCGGCCTCACCGTCCTCGGCAACCAGTCTCCAGACCTCATTTTCGCGCCCAGCTTGAATGCCCTTTGCAATCTCATCACCATCGGAGATGAACAGCACCTCAAGGGCCTCTCTCTCGCCGACAGCGGCGGAGTGGGTCCAGGCCAGCATATCCCCCACATACCGGAGTGTGTCGTGCGCTGCAAGTTCGATTGGCTTCACAGATGCATCAACTGTCCCATTCCGAGCGCTCCCGGTCAGGGCTGTGTGAAACGAGTCGGAGAGAACGTGTTCCCTGGCTTCAGCGAGAAAGTCTAGGCAATTCTGGAAAAGGGTTGGCCTCTCAGCTAGGACGCGAAGAGCCCGACGTATAGATGAGCCAATCTGTGGGTTTTCGAGATTTAGCGTCTTGAGCTCCCTCTGGACCCATCGGTATAGCTTCTGAAAGCCAAGGTTTAAGTGCTTGGATGTTGTTTCGATGACTTCCAGGCCCAAGGTTTGATTCTCGAAACCAAGAAGCGCCTCGCAGTCTTGGCTGATCTTTTTCGCCTTCTGGAGCGAGCTGAAGAACCGATCATCCATAGGCTCGGAAGCTAGCGTCAAGGCAGCTATCTCATCATCGTTGAGAACCAAGTTGGCATTGAAAGCCTTGAGGAGGACCTGTTTCCTCTCCACCTGCCGCCGCTGGGTCATTAGTTGGGATGCCTCAGCCAAGGTTGTTGAAGTCGCTTCACGGGCCGCAGTTATCTGCGACTTCATCTCCTGGTAGCTATCATTCAGCTTTCCAATTGTACTGCCAATTCGCCAGAGTTGCTGCCATGTTTTAGCCTCATCGTAACCTGATCCAAACGTGTGGCTGGCCATACCTGGGCAACCTTGGCAAACTCGTCAATGATCTCTCCATTGCTCTCAATTACTTCCTTCTGCAAGTCTAATCGGAGCTGCCTCCGGGTTTCTGCAGTGCTGCGCACACCTCGCTCATCGAGCAATGCAAGCGATTCACGGAACTCGCTATCGGCGTATGAAGCCGAGAGGACACTGCTGACTTTGGCTGAAAGTGGATTACCCCCCTTTGTCAGTGTTGGGCTTGCAGGACTTTGTGGCGAGACAAGACCAACGTCTTCGTGGGTTAATAGGAGTGAATTCATGTTGGAGTCTGGTCTGGCTGCTCGGTGCTCCTCACTCGAGTCAGTGGTTGTTCGTCAGGGTTCAACAAGCTATCCTGCAGGCCAGGGCCAGGCCTGCATTGGCTGTTCCGATAAGGCGATAAGCCTCACACCGCCTACCAAGAGCGGGCTAGTACAGAGCTTGGACCCCACGTCATTCCGGCATTGTCACCTGGACATCGCTCCGTCACAGGCAGTCGCGCGGGTGAGAAACATCTCCCATCACTGGCCTTCTCATCGATCTTCCAGATGACCAAAATCCCGTTGGGAAGTGACTCTCCTGACCCTAAGCCAGGGGGCTTTCTTTCACGCGCCCCATCTGTCAACCCTATTGTCAAAACCTTAGCTGCGCCACATCCACGAATGATAAGCCTTCTTGAACCTTAACAGAAGGCTACCGAGCGACGCGACGAGTCCCATCTGCAAGCATTTTCACCCTCTCAGCATATGAAGTTCTTGCCATGATCCTGGCGGCCTCAAAGCCACATACTGTCCCCTCTGCATTTTCAGTCTAGTACGGCATCCAACATGTTCTCAAGATTGCTCCCGACAAGCCGTGGCCGATCTTTTTACGAGGAGTTGAGAGACCGAGATGCCGCCGAACGAGGCCGCGCAGGCCTGCTCGACGAAGAGAATTTAAATCACAACTTCCACGACTACGACCTTGAAAATGCTGAAGGACTCGGCTTCGATGACAGTCAGCCAAACCTGGGTGATGGTGGAGCTGCACGCGGAAGACAGCCAGGAGGGCGGACACGGAGGACCGGCGGTCTTGGCTGGCCCGTCCACGACGATGACGGCGACAACGACGTGCCCGCATCATTATTAGTAGAGCACAACGAACACATATCCGGCACGCCGGGCCAGCACAACAGGAGGACTGGGAGTCATCAAGTACCGGCAATCCCCGGTTCTTCCAGGACTCGGCCACAATGGGAAGCGACACAGGCGCAGCAGAGGCTGCATCGAGATGATTCCTTGCCTCCCTTCGGACGCATCAGAGACGCACCCACCTCGTTCATGACGGGCGTGATCTCGGGCAGCGCCAAGAAGAAGGCAGAGTGGAGGTGGGCTAATGTCTCGAACCTCGACAAATTCGTCCAGGACGTGTACGACTATTATGTGGGGTGCGGGATCTGGTGCATCCTGCTGGATAGAGTCCTCCATCTTCTGTCGGTGCCCTTCCTGAAGCATACACAGAAGACTGACGACGCTAACATAAATCTAGGCATGTCGCTTTCGTCGCGATCTTCGTCACATTTTTAGCGCAGTGTATAGACTACAGTAAGCTACGTGGAAGCAACCAGCTCTCCCAGATCTTGGTGCCTCAGTGCACCAGGAAAATGCCATGGCTTTGGAATATTGGGCTGTGGCTCTTTGCTTTTTACTTCATCTGGAAATCCATTCAGTACCTCCTGGATCTTCGTCGCCTGCTACACGTCCGGGACTTTTATCTCTATCTCCTCAATATACCCGATGACGACATGCAGACGATCACTTGGCAAGAAGTTGTGGCACGTATCATGGCCCTCCGCGACCAGAACCCAAAGACTGCGACAAGCCTGACGCCAGCACAGCGGGCGTTCCTGGGCAGTCAATCAAAAGAGAGGCTGGACGCATCCGACATTGCCAACCGACTCATGAGGAGAGAGAATTATTTAATTGCTCTCTTCAACAAGGACATTCTTAACTTGACTATCCCAGCCCCGATCTTTCGGAACCACCAACTCCTGTCCAGAACCTTGGAGTGGACGCTGGAGTACAGTATCCTCGATTTTGTCTTTGACGAGAGAAACCAGCTCAACCAGAGATTTTTAAGATCCGACCAACGTGGCGAGCTGAGCGCAAAGTTGCGGGGGAGGTTTATGTTTTCCGCTGTCATGATTCTTGTTTTCTCACCCTTCGTTGTTGGCTACTTAGTGGTCGTGTACTTCCTAACCTATTTCCAGGTAAGCGCATTTTACTGCATAAAATACAGCAGCCGTGGCTAATATTTTGTGTTAGGAAATACAAAAGAACCCTTCAGTGCTTTCCGCCCGGACGTATACGCCCCTTGCGGAGTGGAAGTTCAGAGAATTCAACGAACTCCCACATCTTTTTCGGAAGCGCATCGACATGTCGCATCCTTACGCCTCACACTACATTGACCAGTTTCCCAAGGCCAAAACGGAGTCGGTAGCTAGGGCAGTGGCCTTTATAGCGGGCTCCCTCGCCACCGTCCTGGGTATTGCGGCACTCTTTGATTCCGACTTCTTGATTGGTTTCGAGATCACCCCTGACCGCAACGCGCTCTTCTACACGGCAATTTTTGGAGCTATCTGGGCATCCGCTCGCGGAAGCACATCGGCGGAGAATCAGGTGTTCGATCCCGAATATGCGATCAGAAATGTCATCGAGTATACGCACTACCAGCCCGACCACTGGCAGGACAGACTCCACAGCTACGATATTAAGAAGGAGTTTTTGGAATTATACAAGTTGAAACTCATTATATTCCTGGAAGAAATCCTCAGTATCGTCACGGTTCCGTTTGTTCTCTTCTTCAGCTTGCCCAAGTCCAGCGACCAAATCATCGACTTTTTCCGCGAGTTCACCATCCACATTGACGGACTGGGGTATGTCTGCTCCTTTGGAGAGTTCGATTTCAAAAGGGGATTGGGCCATTCAAAAAAACCAGCAGCCGGCGGTGCTGACGTTCGAGACGATTATTACTCGACCAAGCATGGCAAGATGGAAGCCTCGTATTACGGCTTCCTAGGTAACTACGGAAACTTTGCTCTCAACCCCAAGATGAGCGTGCCATCACACCTTCCTCCAGGAGCGCGACACCCATTTCACCCCCCACCAGCATGGCCAGGCATGACCTCTCCGACCACTCTAGCAGCAGACTTGCAAGCTTCACGGATGGGGCGGAGTGAGCGGGGGGTGGGCAGAGCAACCGCCCGAACACCGCGGTTCGGGCCCGCCGGCCATCATATGTCGCCCATGCAGTCTATTCTGCTAGATCCCCACCACCAGCCGGTGAATACAAGGAGCACACACCCACCACGCCAACATCGCGGTATGTATCAAGGCGACGGTGATATTATCGAAGAGTCCGCGGAGGATGGCAGCGGAGATGACCGCAGACGAGACAAACAACAGCCCGATGAGGAAGTTTACGAAGGCGGAAATGACATGGATGAATCTGCATGGCAAACTTCGCCAATGAAGAACCTGAGCAGAGAGAATAGCGGCATGGACAATCGAGATGAGCCAGAGGCTGGGGTTGTGCATATGATTAGACAGTTACACCACGCACAACTTAATCGGCCGCCCGGAGCACTCCGGTAGAGTGTCTTCTGGAGGTCGTTCGTGCATGGGCGGCGTTCCTGAACATGGTGTTAGCAGGGCGCTAGGTTGAGAACGATGGCACATCGGCTCAAGACGGATTGAAAATGCAGTTCAAGATTGAATTCTACGCGCCTTTCACACGAGTTGTGCCAACCGTCCAACAAGGAAAGGGCACTCTGCAGCCCAACTCCTGAAAAAGTTGCTAGCGCGAGACTTACAGCACATCAACAGCTGCGGGTTGCATCTAAAGACAGTGTACCTTTGCCTTTTAGGTCACCAACAGCTCAAAACCATGTCTCCCAGCGAAATGGGCTCAATGTGCCTAGATAGGTAGAATCCCGATACTTTGGGTTTCCCACTTGGGACCTAAATCCCGGTACCATGGCCTCTTCAAATGCTCTACAGCCAGTTTGCCCACGACTCTGTTTACTTTCTACTGCCCCATAGGTCGCGCCCGGGACTCTAGAATCCCACACAAACAGCTTCTTAAGGGTTATGCTGTGCCTATGCACTGGGTGTGCTGAAGATGCCAACTATTCGGCATATTGATATTTTCCCGGCGTTATTTACAAAGGTATACCGGGTGTGGCTTGTACAAGGGAGTTTCATATTCACACAGTCACTGTGCAGAGTATTCATGCTGCAGCACGTGTAGATCGAACGATTATGACGACAGTAAAGCCCGCTGAAGCACCCACAAAGTCAGAACCCCCTTTGACGCCTCCTCCTGCATTCTTAAGCTGGGAAATCGAATTTCAAAAGCAGATTCATCGCAAGAACGCCAAGCCCCTTTACAGTCAACAGTGATTGTACCACTTCCAACGTGAACCAATCGCGTCCAGACGCAATTCATGTTCGAATAACAGTGCTCTAACAGTCGCCACGAGAATGCGAGCTCACACGCCTTGTAAGTTATCCAAGACACAGCGCAAAGACCATGTGAGGGGACCCAAGACAGCAAGGTACCCCTTGTGAATTCACAGATCTCAGAGAAAGCAGATCTTGTCGTCGGATCACAAGGATCTCCGTGGATGGGTGAATGAGATTTAGGTGGCCCCAATAAACCGAGCCCAGGCCACGGGACATTCCTCGGAGGTCGGGAATTTGGACAGGGGTAGGCGCCGAGCCCCGATAGTTATTGCGGCGGGCGGCCCAGAGCATTTTTTCTGGCTGGCAGCTGGAGCCGACAACGGTCTACGAAAAAATCGACGGTTTACCCATCAAAGGCTTCACTCCCGCGGCAAGAATCCTGGTCCATTGCGGCGACGTAGACGGCTACACGACCGGTAACGCTCATTCTCGCGACACCTGCGCGGCCGTTCTCGGCGGTCGATACCAGCAGTGCACTTTTAGCTGCGAGTGTTTGCATTGCGTCACATCGAGTTTTCCGCTTCTGCTGCCTTTCCCCAAACATCTACGCTACGAGCTTCAGCAACCTCGAGCGTGCACTCTCGCAATCTGCCAAACGAGGGTTTCCCCTGCCCTTCCAACCTGGCTCTCAAGCTCGACCGAACGGAGGCTTCGGCTTCCCCAATGGCGCAACCAAATGTTGAGGCCGAGGACGAATACGAGTATGTTTGCAGAGAATCCGACCCAGCGCCCACGTCGAGACATGACGATACCAACAGATTGTTGACCCTGTCGCAGCTATGAAGCGCTCCCACCAAACTTCTCATTGATGCAGAACATGGCTGCTGGTGCCTTCGCCGGTATCGCTGAGCACTGCGCAAGTAAGTTGCCCCCCTCCACCCTCCCCCCCCCCCCCTCTTCACCTCCATGAAGCCGTCTGGACAGGTGGTTCCTCCAAGGTGCATTCTAGCCTCGCCGAGGTTCGCCTCTCCCCCTATCAATTAAGCGCTGACGGGCTATAGTGTATCCGATCGATGCGATCAAGGTGGGCAACCATCTGTAACCTCTACGATAGACATCGCGATACACTGACACCCGATAGACCAGAATGCAGATAATCAACCCGACCCCCTCGGCCGTCTATAATGGTGTCATCCAGGGAACATACCGGATGGCGACGACCGAGGGCATTTTGAGCCTGTGGCGCGGCATGTCGAGTGTCATTGTGGGAGCGGGTACGTTGGTTGTCATCTGCGACAGGGCGGCCGCTGACATTGCCCGATTTCAGGTCCGGCTCACGCTGTCTACTTCGCGACCTATGAGGCAGTCAAGCACTTGATGGGAGGCAATCAGGCTGGTGTCCACCACCCCCTCGCCGCAGCGACCAGCGGAGCATGTGCGACCATTGCCAGTGATGCGCTCATGAACCCTTTCGACGGTATGAGATCCACCCAGGACATATCCTGTCGGACTGGGAAGCTAACCCCCCACAGTCATCAAGCAGAGAATGCAGATTCACAATTCGGCGAAGATCTACCGCTCCGCATTCGATTGCGCCAAATATGTGTACAGAAAAGAGGGCCTTTCAGCCTTCTACGTTTCGTACCCCACCACGCTGTCCATGACAGTCCCCTTCACCGCACTCCAGTTTCTTGCATACGAGTCCATTTCCACGACCATGAATCCCACGAAGAAGTACGACCCCCTGACGCACTGCTTGGCTGGTGCGGTCGCCGGTGGCTTTGCTGCGGCGCTCACTACACCCATGGATGTGATCAAGACCATGCTGCAGACCCGTGGCAACGCTGTGGACAAGGAACTCCGGACGGTTAATGGATTCGTTGCTGGCTGCCGGTTATTATTCCGGAGAGAGGGCACCCGTGGCTTCTTCAAGGGCGTGGGCCCCAGAGTACTCACAACCATGCCGAGCACAGCCATCTGCTGGTCAGCCTACGAGGCGTCAAAGTATGTTTCTTTGGAATGTGATGCACACCTTCGTGGCTAACGGGTTTTCCTTTTTTTTTCAGGGCCTATTTTATTCACCAAAATAACTCGTCCTCATGATTCACATCATGATAATACATATTCTTAGGCAAGTAGCGACATCGGCGGCCACCGGCTTTCTCCTGCACTCGACATTAACGCAACTCAGGATTGACGGCAGTGTGCGTCCTCCACGAGGATTCGTCCACCCACTTTTCAGATGCCCAGCGGTGACAGGTGGGCCCCAGCCTCGCCTCATGAATAGCGCGGAAACCCAAAAAGTAATATGACCTTTTTCAGCCTTCCGCTTGAATATTTGTGACCGAAGAAACCTGGGCAATGAGCACACGTGTACATATAATATGCGTCGCCGCTTCTCCGAGGGTTCGGAGGGCTGGCTGGGGCCAAACATGGATATGGTCAGCCGTGATATTGAACATGGCGTTTCATCACGGTTTCCCCTTGTGTTTTCACTCGGCAGGTTAATTCTTGAGCGGTGGTAATTGCTATGAAAACACATACAGATCCACGAACAACTTGGCGGCGCTGATTGAAAGCGCCAACACTGAAGCCCACGAGTGCCATCACCCTTGCCCTGACGCCACATTGAGGACTTCAATTTCCATATGTGTACATGCGTGTTGACAGGTATCTTGAACCTGTCCTACGCTCTTTGCAGATAACGGTTTTGGCGAATTCTTGATATGCTCTCAGGGGGATGAGAACCTGAAATCCCAACTCCGTCCAGGACGGTCCCATGCAGTAGTCACATACAGTAGTAGCACGACCCTACGGCAATTGGCAGGCGAGATGTATCAAGAGGTCGAATCAGGTCGGTTCAATTGCTAGTGTGACTCTACTTCTTTCTGGTCTTTGCTCAACTATTACAATGCCACAATCCCAACGTCAAGAACACGGGCGTCCATTCTTCTTGCTCCACAACTGGCCAGGGCTTTGCTCGCGCCATTCGAGAGGCACTCCTACTCCACCCTGCACTCACCCTCTCCACCAAAACTGTGTACAGTAAACCCAATGCTGCACTATATGCCATGTTTATCTTATCAAAATTCGATGACGGTGTCTCTCTCCTAACACCAGAACTCCCCCCCTATGCCGAAACAAAACCTATTCGAAACATAATGCAGAGAAGGACCCGGAGAAAGCTAGTGTTTAAAACCCAAACCCACCGCCTGGGAACCCACCGAAGCCACCCCCTCCGGAGCGGAAATGGAACTGGCCGCCACCCTGCTGGAAAACGAAAGGCTGACCACCGAACCCTCCGAAGGGGTTGCCTTGCTGCTCGTGCGAGTTAGGGTCGTCACCGCGGTCGAAGCGGGCACGCAGCTCCGGATCACTGAGGACCTCGTATGCCTCGTTAATGCTGGCCATCTTCTTCTCAGCCTCCTCCTTGGTCAAGCCCTGCTTGGCAGCCTTGTCTGGATGGTGCACCTTGGACAGTTTGCGATACGCGGACTTGATCTGCCGCTCATCGGCGTCCTTGGCGACGCCGAGGACCTTGTAGTAATCCTTGGTCTTGGAGCGGCGGAGCGCGATTTCGGCCTCACGCATGAGATTCTGGACTCGTTCCGTCTTGTTTTCTGGTGCTGCCTCCTCTGCCTTCTTGTAGGTAGCGATAGCAGCATCGTATTCCTCGGCATCAAGTTGCTGCTTAGCTCGGTACAATAGGCCATAAAACGAATTCTCGTCTAGCTTGAGTGCTTCTTCGCAGTACTCCTTCATCTTTAGGTTTTTTGACTGTACATGATGTCAGTGGGACTGCATCCACGACAGAAGTGGATGATATAACCTACCTCGTGAAACGCCTCACACGCCATGCTGACCAGTCGGGAGACAAGCGAGTTGGGGAGTGAAGAGGGAATTGTGCCATCTTCCCGCAAAATCTTTACTTGCTCCTTAACCTCCTTGATGAGTCCATCCCCCTCTCCAGTTGGTATCAGCTGTCGCGAGGCAATGGTGAATTGTTTGTTTTCCAGGTTCCTGGCAATTCTTTGCAACGCCTTGTCAATGGCCTTCTCCTGATTAAGCAGCTTCCTGCAAACCTTGGAATCGGGATCAGAGTGCAGGCACTTCCGGATTGACCCGAGGCCATTTTCCAACTCGCTGAGGGCATAGAACTGGATGGCGGATATCTTGACGTGTGGTGATGTATCCCCAGCCTTCATCTGCAGCACGTGTTGCAAGTCAGCAATACCCCCAGCGGCATAGCCGCTCTCAAAACGACACCTTGCCCGCAGCTCCCGCAGCGGCAGTGACCGAACTGCAACCTTGATGGCCTCGTCGGCCTGGCTCGCGCACTCTTCCCAGTTGCCCGTCTTCGCAGCCGCCTCGGCGAGCTTTGCGGCACCTTTGGCAACCTCTAACGCTTTGGCATCCTCCGGCTTCATTGCCATGTGGTATTGCTTCTTTGCCTCCTCCCAATCACCGCCACGCGCCTTGATGCGCCCGAGCTGAGCATGGGCACCCTCAAAGCCCGGCTTGATGGAGAGTACTCTGTTAAAGTCTTCGGTAGCCTGTGCTGTGCGTCCCAGCGATAAGTATGTGGTCGCACGCTTGAAAAGCGTAAGGTAGTCGTTGGGATCGCGTGCAACGGCGGCATCGTAATAGACAAGAGCATCGATCGTCTCCCCTCGAGAAAGGTGGTTCTGCGCCGATGTGAGGAGAGAGGAGATTGGTGTGTCGGAAGGAATGTCGGAGGGTGAGAGGCCAGACACCAGGGTACCGGCAGCGAGCGCGACCGTAGAGAAGCGGATCAACATGTTGCTAGCAGTTGACCAGACCAGAGAAAATGTGTAGCGACCGAGCAAAGACACAGGCTTATCATGCCAGAAAGTTCAAGGGGTTGTGGCAATTGTCTTCATGGAGTGTTGCGGAGAGGTAAAACAAGCGGGGAGACTGTGCAAGCTAATTAGGAGAGATTCCCTTTGAACGAACAACTTGTCCTTTTTTTGGATGGTTACAAGGTTGGATTTGCGGGACGGCTGAAGAGCCCCGCGATCACCCAGAACAATCATGGCATCCCTGGAAAGCAACACTCTGGCCATTGCGCCCGATTGGACGACTTGGCTCGGGTCACAAAAAGGTACCTTGGTACTTCATGCAGCCCTTGGTCGTTGCGCTGGTTAAAGAGACAGTGGCCCTGCTCACTAGGTGGGAACTTGTCGAACCTTGCAAACAGCAGGGCCATAAAGGAAAGCTGTATCGCTTTCTTGGACCTCATTCATCAATTCGTAATGCCGAAGTCTAAGGATAGTTTCAATTACCATTGAAAGTCTAATCTCATTTACGAGGTGAAAAAACTGGTCAGAAGAGCTGGCTACATCGATCTTGAAAGTTGTGGCTGCTGGGGAATGTGGGGCGGGAGCCGCCCAGAGGTTGCGGCAGAAATTTTGACCGCCCGCGATGAAAAAAAAAATTAGGTCCAGTCCCAGCACCATACCCCCCAGTGAAGCTGGGCTGCCGAAGGCGGAATTAAGACACGAGAGCGACCACGACTACACAACGACCGGTATCACACACCGACATCAATCAGTTTTCAGGAGGGCATTTCAATAATCATACAACATGTCTTTCCGGGGCGCCCCGCGTGGTCGCGGTGGTTTTGGAGGTGGTGGCCGAGGAGGTGAGCTCGAATCCCAAGACGAACAAAAGCGAACTCTTCAAAGGACAATGGATTAACTGGTCGCGCGCGCAGGTCGTGGAGGCTACCAGCAAAGGGACATGGGCCCGCCGTCTACGGTGTTGGAAATGGGCAAGTTCATCCACGCTTGTGAGGGTGAGATGGTATGCGAAAGCATAAATCCCAAGGTCCCACACTTCAACGCTCCCATCTACCTGGAAAATAAGGTATGAAGCTTCACTACGGGGTTCCCCCACCCCCTTTACAGAAAGGCTCATCGATTGACATTACGAGCAGACATCCATTGGCAAGGTCGACGAGGTCCTGGGCCCGATCAACCAGGTCTATTTCACCATCAAGCCCTCGGAAGGCATCCAGGCGACGTCCTTCAAGACTGGCGATAAGTTTTACATCTCGGGCGAAAAGCTCCTACCGCTGGAGAAGTTCCTTCCCAAACCAAAACCCCCGCCGGGTACCGTCGCCAAGGTCAAGAAGCCCAGAGGAGGAGGAGGTGCGCGCGGTGGACGAGGGGGGCCTCGTGGCGGCGGTAGGGGAGGTAGCCGCGGTGGGTTCGGTGGTGGGTTTGGAGGTGGGAGAGGAGGAGGTGGTTTCAGCCGTGGGGGTGGTGCTCCCCGTGGCAGGGGAGGCTTCAGCGGGTCGGGCGGCTTCTCCCGGGGCGGTCGGGGAGGAGGCGGCCGTGGCAGGGGCGGATATTGAGGTGCGTGTACCAGAGGGTCGACACCATTCACATATCTCAATACACCTCGTTGAGGCAGCGTACCATCTCAGCGCTGAAGTGAATTGGACCTCGATCAGGCGTTTAGTATGTCTGGAACTGGACCGGCGTTTTCGGGATGGGTTATATGCTTCAAAAATTTATGGTTGATTTGCTTCTCATCCCTGTGGAAGTGGTTCTGTACATATGTATTGGAGAAGCCAACAAAAAACAAAAACAGGAAGAAGCTCCACGTGAACAAGAACACAGCAAATCTGCATCCGGTGCGTTTGATGACTGAGGGCCAATTATAACAAGAATGAGAAGGAGATTACACCCCTGGGGGGTGATTTCCGGCGCGAATAATTCCAGAGGATGAAGCATAGGGAAATAAGAATCCCAAGAAGCCCGACTCCCGTCCCAAAGTATTGAGCGGTGCGAAACCCGCGAATTGGATCTAATGAGTTGCGAACGGCTTGCTGCGGAATGGATCAGCTGCAAGTTCGATACACTCGGGGGGGCCACAGCTTCCACAGTCCTGGCTATGCCGAGAGCGATGGAGATTCTTCACGATGATGGTGTCAGTAACACAAACAACATCCCTGGCGGGCGTGTCAATACTGACGAGTAGTTCACCGTCGCAACAACCAGACTGGCAGCAATGTCCTGATGTGTGTGGGAGAGCGTGTCAGAACAGCGACTTGTCATGAGTAGATCATCTCACGTCATGTCAAGCCAAACATACCTGGTGCTTTTTTGATACGCTGTTGCTCATGAGTATGGTGGCCTAGGTGTTAGGCCGTCAGCCTAGCTCGGGACCAGAAGCGAGTTGACCAACCGCTGGGTTGCTCATGTCCATCCCCTATGTAAACGTCAGCCCGAGAAACACCAATAACTGGCCTCGAAACGTACGAACGGCATGATCAAGATGGCGAAGAAGGTGTTGATCCAGTAGGTCTGACTGAGGGGCGCTGTGCAAAGAAGGACACTGCCTGTGAAGAAGGCACACATCGATATCAACATGACCCAGTGTGGCATGAGCCGGGACATCAAGAACCCTGCAAGAACACTGGCGACAAGACCGATGATAGGTCTGCCACAAGTCAGTGGATGATTACGGAAGATAAGGTGGGTGCGGAGCAGACACACGCAGGTACAAGTCCCGCAGAGGCTAACAGAGGTGGCCAGCCACGCTAGACCTCAAACATATAGATCAGGTAGAACAGCCAGATACTGAAGCACCCCCAACCTGCTCCAGTGCAAGCCAGCACAAAGTTGGCCGTAGGGCCCATGGCGGAAATGGGGATGAGGGGGTACTTGGCGTTGGTTCGCTCGTGCCAGATAAACGCGATGATGAGCATCGCGCCGATGGCCAGGAGAAAGTAGGTGTAGGGCGTCTGCCACGACACGATCGGCGCCTAATTCCACGCAAAGTTAAACAGGGCCAGCCCGCTGACACCCAGGATGATCCCGTAGCCATCTAGGCGATGCCACAGTCCAATTTTGTCTCCAGGGTTGATCTTCATCGGATGAGAGGAGATGGCCGACGTCTCTGCTCCTGGCAGTATCACCACACTCATTACCACGAGGAGGAAGCAAACGATAGCAAGAAGCCAGAAAGTCCATAGCCACGAAGCCCTCGTAGCGAGCACGCTGGACGCGACCGCCCCAATAACAAACCCAAGGGGAGCGCTAGCTCCGAAGATACAGAGGACCATGTTCTTCCGAATGCCGGGCGGATATATTCTTCCCAGCATGGCCTGGCCATTTGGCACCAGCAACGCAGGGCCTATGCCCTTTGTTTTTACCTCCAGATCAGCAAAGCTTTCTCACAAACCCAGTAAGATCAACGGATTCACCTACATGGCTCTCAGAGCGCAAAAATACACAACACCCTTCGTCCCATACGTTCCAGAGTTCTGCACGAGACCTGCGAATCCAGCCAGCAGGCTCCAAATGCCAAACCATGCCCACCCGGTGATAAAAAATAGCCTGTGCCGGAACAGATCACCCAGTCGGCCTGCGGGAAGCACAAAGGTCGCCGACGTTAGGCTGTATGCCGCCGAAAACCATGCCACATTCCCCTGATTTGTGTTTGGGAACGATGCTGCAATTAACTGTGCCGGCACCATGGCTTGGGCAAACGCAGCCAGCATTAACATTTGGGAGAGGCAAATGAGCTGCACGAAGAAAACCTCGTGAATGGCTGAAAGGCAGGCTGGCCGGGTCGTGGTCCCCCTTACAGGCGGTGGTGCGGATATGACGGGCTGCATAGAAATCCGGCGGTGACGTGACTTATCACCGAAGTAAGCCGAGATTTTGTTAAAGTTTGTCGGGGCTGGTGAGCGGGAGTTATGCGAAGTATGCGAGTACCCAGGACTGCGGTTTGTGTGGTGCAAAGGGTGGAGTGGCAGTCGTCCCGGCGGCTTTTCGACCGATTTAAGGAATAACAAGGGGACAGACTCCGCCAGTCGTGAGCGTCGAGCCTGGCCCCTGTCTCTGGGGGGCGGTAAGGAGGAAGGAGCTTCTGATCGCGGTGTCCTCGGCTTGTAGGCAGCTGGCACTATCGGGGGGACTGTCAGCTTTGTGCCGCCGAGCCGCAATGTCGGTCTCTGCCACGGGGGAAGTGTGTCGTCCTCGGGTACGTGTTCGGCAATGGGCCCGCTTGGGTACTCGTGGCAGCCGTTTCGGGGGCAAATGCCCAGGCGAGGATCGTCGGTTGCTAGAGCTCCCTCGCCGAGCAGTTGAGACTGAATATCGATGCTCCATAGTGTACTATTGCGCTTCCACGACACGATGACAGAAAAACATACTCTGCCAGACGTCAAACTGGCTGACTCCTTCGCCATTCAATCCGGGCCTGAGATCCAGCTATAAACACCAGGCTATGGAGTGGCGGGGCTGGATCTGGTGGATAACTAGGCCATCTCAGCTTAGGATCAAACTCCCGCACCTGGCTTCATTGGCCAAGAATACGGCCACGGTCACTGCGATGCATGTACACTGGTCATGGGCCAATATGCAACAAGCTAGGGTCACCGGAGGGTAAGATCGCACCCAAAGGCGAGTCAGCGGACACCTGCGCTTTGGCAGTGTTTATAGAACAGGCTGGTCCCGCCCACTACTTGCCTTTAAGGTTTTGCTGAGCCGCTACTACCTAGGTATCTAGCTGTGTCGTAGCTCTAGGATACCCAAGAAAAAAAAAGCCGACGACGGCGACATGAAAGGCAACTATGATGGAAGACAGGTAAACACCATGCAAATTAACTTCACGGGCTGGGCGTACTCGGGCATGAATATTCCCCAGGCGGCGATACCCCAGTATGCAAGATACCGCCTGACCCCTTTCTCGGCCACCAGCCGTGATATTCTCACGATGGACGAGGCCAACATGTGTATACAGTATACGTCCGGGATGGTGCTCAGTTGCCGTAATTCGGAGCCCAACAGTTGGTCTGTAGCAGTAGCTGTGGAGTGTAGCACACGAACAAGATAATCACAACGTCGAGTTTGCAGCACGAGGTTAGAATATATTTCCTGATCTTGTCTTCCAATTGCATGAGGGAATCCCAACAATCTCACTCTCGTGTCAACGCCGTTCACGAAACCCCGAGTGCAGTCGGGCAAACCAATGTCAACCAACGACCCCAGAGCGCCCCCAAAAGACCTGCTGCAACGAAGCAATACAACGAAAAGGTATGCGGATTCACAGGTACATGCTTAAGGAAACAGGAGGTAATGTTGTGCTAGCCAATACTTGATCCCCGTGGGTATTCGCCTGGAATGTGGAGATGCGACATGGTCGATGCATCACCATGAGGGGTGGCTTCGGGCCGACGAGGTCGCCCGTCGGCGTAGCTGCCGTTCGTGGTGGCTTCTGCGTCGTCGACTGAGTTTAGGGCTGAGCGAAGCATTCGCGTGTTACTATTTACACCCATCATAAGGTCCGAGCCATCGATTCCAGGAATGTCCCCTTGACTCATCCTAACCCGTGGGGGAGAATGGTACTGGTTATTGGTGGCGAGGTCCGCATTGGGAGGGGTTCTGTGAACTACTTGGATATAGCTAGTTTCGTCCCGTACCCCCTCCGCGGGTGTTTTGCCTGCAGGAGGAGGGGCGTCGAAGCTTCTTACGGACTCGAGTTGGTGGAGAATGTTTGAGCCGTTGGCCTCTTGTCGACTTGTGGCGACCGAGGCAGCATTCGGGTGGATATCTCGACCTGTGGAGTTCTCTATCACACTTTCTGCAGCGGCGACGCGGCGACCATCAGCGTTCTCGCTATATCCGGAGCTTACGCTAAGGGGTGAAACCGGAACTTGTAAGCCTCTTTGCGCATCCACGGAGAGGTCGGATGGGAACCGCCCACCTGAAGGCCGCCTCGGCAGGTTGTCTTGTCGCGGTTGCTGACTAACAGTCGCTGTGTTTGTAGTGAACGGGGGCTCCTCGTCATCGTCACCTATTCCATCACTGCTCAGAGAAGAGCGCTGTGAAGTCCGGCTGAAACTGCGCGAGTGGCCTCGTAGAAAGTTGCTCCTTTCCTCAGCTGATCGTTCAGTCAAGGCCCTAATGTCTTCGTACCAAGCCATCATCGTATCGTGGCTTTCGGCGCGAAATACCCAGGTATGACCACGGTGCATAGCACCCGTTTGGCGGCCCTTAAGGACAAATTTGTTCGATTTCCCGCCTTCGGTGGAATGAGACCCGAGTTTCTGTTCGGGTAGGTAAAGGGACATCACCGGCGCTTGCGTCTTATCCGCCGATTTGAATTCGTGAAGGTGAGTAGGAGACAGCACATACCTTGCAGGGGGTTAACTACAAATAGGGGGTATTCGAGAGCATCAAATGATTGAACTCACCAACCAGCCGTATAGCTTTTTAGGTATTTGCTCTTCCTTTCAAGAAGACCGGCTCGTATCTCCTGACAAGCTTGATGATCCCGACCGGGATAGTGGATGAACTCGGCAGACCGCATAGGTATCTCAGGGTCCACAAAGCGGTCATCTCTTTGGATAAAGGAATTCCATTCTGTGTCCTTAGGCATGACGATTGGGCCGACCCGCAGCTCCTCGATTGCTCCATATGCCGCATCAGCCTCTCGTTTAAGAATGCCTGCGTATGCGTTGTAAGACTTTTGGATTTCGCCAACAACGATCGACTCGAGCTCTCTCCCCGAGTTCTCCAGGTTAAGGTAGGCCTGCAGGGTGAGTCAGACGGTCTTCCCACCACGTTGACTGGCGGGGATACTCACCTGGTGAAGATAATTTTCTTCATCAATCTGACGCTCGAGCTGCCGGTCCACCGCCAGCCTTAGGAGGAAGGGGTCTTGCTTCCCAGTTGTCAAGGCTGAATCAAGCTCTGCCTGGCCCAAAACCTCCTGGAGGTGATTTACAGCTCTCCGAGTTGTATCCATCTCCTTTTCAACAGAATTCTTAAAGTCGCCGGCTAGGTTCTTGATCTCTTTAATCTTCTGGTGAAGATCACTCCGGAGTCCCGTGAGCGCCAAAATAACATCCTCTTCAATCTCTTTGGCCTTGTTGGCCTCCATGATTGCCTGTTTATTGTAGTTTCTCAGTATTTGCAGCGCGTCGTCTAAGCCTCCCGAAGCAAGAAAACCAGGCGGGGTTGCGGTGTTGTTCAGAGCGTTGACTAGCTTCAGCAAAGACTTGGCTCGGTGCTCGTAATGTGTTTGGATTTCACGAAAATACGTGATAAGGTCCTTCAAGAGTTTCCGCCACGCTGGAAAAAACAACGCATGTTAGCAGTCTGCCAGTATTCGATGAAAAGAGCACCGCTCATTGTAAGCAGCGGTTGGGCAGTGTACCTTGAAATCTGTTTGCAAGAACGTCCGTAGGGCTCCCGGAAGTCGGGACTGGGCAGTAAAAGGCACTGTGAATCTCATCCTGATCCGTGGTTGCTTGGAGAGCAAGACTCCTGACACTACCTGCCTTCATGCTCCGGCGACTACCACTGCGCTTCAAACTTCCGCCGCGACGCAAGGATGGTTTCTTCTTCAACGTGTTACCGCGAGACAACGAGATTGCTCCATCGCCAATGACGTTGCTGGCTATAGATCCGGAATAAGAGTTGGTTCGCCGCATGTTACTGACGGGGCTGGCACCATCTATGACAGAACTCCCGCGTTGGCTGGCCTCCCACTCTTCAGTGAACCTCCCATTGGGACGCGTGGCAATGGGTGCGGCGAGGACTGTGTTGCTATCAGGTTGGGATATATGCGAGTTCGCGAGGGTATTGGACAGTGTTTCGGCATTGATAACTGCCCCTTGATATTGTTGTTGTGGTGGGAAATAGCTGCTCATGCCATTTCCGCGATCGAGGCCAACGCGGGGGGAAGCAGCAGTGAAGGGGGACTTCGCGGTCGCCATGATGAATCAGGGCCTGGCCCAATGCATGGATGTGGAAGGCGACCCGGGTAGCAGCAACTCGGTGACTACTTCCTCGCTAGATAACAGTTAGAACAGGAACTCCGCGCCGCGAGTGTATGGAGAATTGACACCAGTTGAATAGGATGCTCGAATTAACTCACCCAAATGACCTGCGAAGTGTTTGTCCAGCGCGTTTAGAGAGTGCTTCGCGACCCTTGCTCCGAACGAGTGTGGATGTCGTCTCTTAACTTCCCACTCAAAGAAAAGTGGCACCCAGGCTAGAAGGGAAAGCAGGAAAGGGGTTGTAACGGCGGATGATGTCGTTGTCGTCACCTTAGGCAATTGGTCTTGGCGAGCAGGGAACTGAACGGCCCCGCCTGGAGAATGCCTGTTAGCAGCCCGGAAAACCCCGCAGCTTGTTGCTGATAATTTCCCAGGCCCAATCCCTGTGATTTGTCCTAACCTTCTTACACGGTAGTTCCAGTGACAGCGAACCTCTTGTCAAGAGCTTGGGTTATTTGTGCTGCTCTGGATTAAAGCTTCCCTGCAATGATTGAGGTCCTAGAACCGGAGGCCAGTAGAGGGAGAAATGGGAAGGAGCCTTCGTGCAATGACGTACCTTGACGTGGCTGCCGCTCCCTGATTTGACGGTCTTGCCCCCCTCCCCCCCCGGTTCCCGCTTCGTCCTGTTCATCTGCATGTGGCTTGTGCCAAGACATCCACCAGCCGACACTCTTGCTTGTGTCTCTCTCAATTGCTGAAGGCGGGAGCAAATTATATCATTGGTAAAGTCCTCTTCTACTATCTACACATGCGCCTTTGGTACTGCGAGCTATTCTGTGGGTTTGAAGCATGGTTGATACTCCGTAATGCGTGGTGCGAACGAAAAGTCATTAAGCAGTTTTTCTATTATCTACGAAGTATTGTACTGCCTAGGAGACTGAAATGCATTTACGTACCTATCTTGGGGAGTGGCGACAGGAGCGGAGGAAATGGTCAACGCCGAAGATCACCGATCGGAAAAGCCGAGTTCGAATTTTCCGTACTTCGTGAATGTTGTTCCCCCGTTCATTTGTTTTAGAGGCGCAACCAAACAGTGCCTATTAATTCACATCCCGTGTACGTGTCTGTTACTACCGCCCACAAGCTGGGTATGGAGCAGCGGGCTTTCTAGTGGCAAGAAACTTCTGGACTTAGGACGTTGCACAACAGCATCGTCCTTCAATGTTGTATCGGATGGTGGCCTTCCCATGAAGCAGCACATTAGGAGGGGTGAGATGACAGAACTGGGGACACTAAGTTATATGTGGAATATCGGGATACTGCAGGTGGGACATGTGAGATCCGAACCCGAACCGGTGTCCGACGCTTTTCCTTGCCATCCCCAACAATAGTTGTTAGAACGGACACGAGAGATATACAGGTGAGCCATTTAAAACATTCAAGAGCGATGAGCGCGGAACAAGGAAGTTTGCCATTTGGAGCTATTCTGAAGCTTATTCAAGCATACATCCGTCGACTTGCATTGTTTGCTCGTGTCTTGACACTCAAATCTTTGACCCGATGGCTCAGCAATGCACCGAGGGCCGGCGACATCCACATCATCTCCACATGTCCGTATTTGGAAAGTTTGGGCTTCAGCAGCGAATCGGCGGCCTAGGTTCGCGCTTGGCATGCCGGGAAATCCAGCCGGAGGCACGGGATCCTTTGAACTCTCCAAAAATCTCAATCTCACCGTCCCAACAGATGCAACCCTGATGGAAATTCCCTATTTAACCAGGGCTTTCCCCGGTAGCACCGCTAGTTTGCTGCTCATCGTCGCTCCAACAAAGATTGATCCGATTCTCTGCAACCGCTCGCTGATTGGTTTCCAAGCTGTCCTTTTCTTAACTACACTTCCCCAAAGTGCAGGCAGTCGCACACGCCTTCATCAATTTTCTCCCAAGTGCCAAACACGATACGCGGGCCTTTGCACCATGTCCTCCTCTCCCGAACGCCGAGCTGGAAAGCGGCCACGTGAGTTGAGATATGCAATACCTATCTACACCATCTAATTACCACCTCTTCCCAACAATCAAACTTTCAACTCACCCCACACACATGCAGTTCTTCGTCTTCACTGCCATTTGACTCATGCTGGTGGGCTGGTGAGAAGGCGGTCTGGCTGCCCACGATTAGGTGATCCCCACTTCTCGCTGGGCAGCCCGAACACTTAACCCCACTTCCTGGAATCTCGTGCAAACTTTCCCAACCCAATTCGAACTTTCCTCCCCGCAACCGCGATTGCCGCGCACCAACACACCTCCTATTTCAGCATGATGTCTGATTTTAAAACTCCAATGACAGGAACCCAGTCGCTCCCTCCGCCGGAGTTGCCGCAGCTAGTGGCCGAGCAGCACGTTCCGGTTGCATCGTCTGACAAGGATACTAAGCGACTCATCGTCGTGCTCTCCAATGCCAGTCTCGAAACGTACAAGGCGTCACACGGCGGTCCTGGCCGCATGGGTGCACAGAGAGAAGACAAGTACTCTTTGCTCAACAGCGACGAACATATCGGTGTCATGCGTAAGATGAACCGAGACATTAGCGATGCTCGACCGGACATAACTCACCAGGTTGGCAATATCCTTCGAATCTGCATCCAACCAACATGCGGCTTTCTACTGACACTTGGGGCGCTCAGTGTTTGCTCACCCTCCTCGACTCTCCCGTTAACAAGGCCGGGAAGCTCCAAATCTACATTCAGACCGCTAAGGGTGTGCTCATCGAAGTCTCGCCGTCTGTCCGTATTCCTCGAACATTCAAGCGTTTCGCCGGCTTGATGGTCCAGCTCCTCCACCGGCTCTCCATCAAGGGCACCAACTCGCAAGAGAAGCTCCTGAAGGTCATCCAGAATCCCATTACGGACCACCTACCCCCCAATTGTCGCAAGATAACCCTTAGCTTTGACGCTCCTGTGGTGCGCGTTCGCGAATACGTCGACACGCTCGGCCCAAACGAGAGTATCTGCGTTTTTGTTGGAGCCATGGCCAAGGGCGCCGACAATTTTGCGGATGAGTGGGTCGATGAGAAGATTTCCATCAGTAATTACAGTCTGTCGGCCAGTGTAGCATGCAGCAAGTTCTGCCATGCCGCGGAGGACGCGTGGGATATCATCTGATCAGCAACATACGCTGAGCTTGATGATCCTTGCGCCGACACTCGCGTCGGTAGGGAAGGGGGGTTGGATGGAAGGTCTGTCTGCCTCTTCTCCGTGGGGAGGTGCGGTTGCGGTGACCTGTTCCGTGATACAACATCGCGGTTGACGGTCATTGGCTTCCGGAACTTGGGTCGTCTGTGCTTGCGCTGTCGGTGTTTTTGCAACCAAAACATATGGCGTTCAACAACGGATCCAAGACGCTTTCGTCGTCTTTGTGGGCCACTTCAACTTGGTCTCGCACTCCCCCCTTTCTTTTTGCTCATGTATTCCCTGGTCCCCTTTTCATCATTGACTAACTAGACACCCGCTGTTGCCATCATGGCGTTGGGGAAAAGCTGGCGTGTCGGTGTCGTGCGAAGAACTCATGGGAGAAGGGACAGACGGAGATGGATTTCGTCCGGTTGGCAATGGTTATGAGAAAATAAAATAGATTAAGTTACCACAAGCGAGTTGCATTCCACGGTATCCGCAACACAATGCGAGAAGACCAGAGCTACCGAGTAGGAATGTGCGATGCCGTGTTGGACAGTGTCATGGTGTACGAAGTAAACTCGCTGAGAATCGATGCAGCGTTGCGGCGTTGCATGGAACATTTGATGCAGGTTCTCAGCCAATCAATCTGCGAACAGATTTCAAGCGCCAGCCTCGGCCCCACACCACCCCTCCTTCACCACGGTGAGATAGCCGAGCTTTTACTGGCCCACAGCCTCATCATACAGATTACTCGCCGACGAGTCCATTCAAAA
>Ga0247765_1000246_pt1 | contig 44164 bp, 48 predicted proteins | sample UWRJL106311C6_FD_179949 | JGI IMG/M metagenome (GOLD analysis project Ga0247765, IMG submission 179949) | Plant litter microbial communities from Arlington Agricultural Research Station in Wisconsin, United States - UWRJ-L106-311C-6 | ecosystem: Environmental > Terrestrial > Plant litter >... | reverse complement strand
AGACAAAAGGCTGGAAGTAGAGTTGGTTTAGGTGCGATATCGCACCGATACCTGTACTATAGAAGCACCTACGGTGCCTAAACAGATAGATAGAGGGACCGCTTGCCCACTAGGGCGAGGACTAGAGGTCCTCTGCGGTGTAAGATTAATAATAGTATTGGTCGTGTAAGGCATGCTTACTCGACTGAAGAGGCCGAAGATTGGGGCACTTGCTGCAAAGAATCGAGCCATGCTAGCAATGTAGTTGATACCGCGAGATGGCAAACCCCCGAGATTATTGGAATTGGTGGGCTTGAGAGGCTTCCGGACTAATAGTGATGTTTTGTGATCTCGAGGGAAGGGAAGGGGGGATGTGGAGGGCGTGTAAGACGCTTTGAATACAAGTAAGACTAGCAGGTATTAATTATAAGGAAAATAGGTACTTATTCAGGGCGCCAGTGCAATAAGCAGCTAAACTCAAGAAGTAAAATAAAGCTAACAACTTTGTTTTTATACTAGATATTAAATCAGAACTTCCAAAGCCTTTATTATTGTATTTATTCACCTGGCTTGAAAGCAAGTACATGCTAGGTGAATCAAAGATGTTGAGATGGGGTGAACAAGCAAACGGTCTTCCCGATACATTATGGACATTTTGGCAGTCACTTTATTTCCTCTTTGTTATTCTATTCACTGCCTATTTACAATCCCGGGATATGTGCAAACAGAACCCAGCCAAGTTGACTAGTTCTTCCACCTCTGATTTGCTCACCAGTTGTAATACTGATACCTAGGTCAACAGGCATCTGTAGAGCACCTATGTGGGACATGGCTTTGGAATGTGAACACATTCCAGTCCATTATGTCTCTTTGTCGCTGAGGGACACAAAGTATAAATAACAAAGGAATGTTCTGGGGATGGAGTGAACAATAGCATTCATTCTCTGGCACCCCCTCCCAACAAAAGATCTGCGAGCAGGGATGGTATGTGGGACGAGAAAGTCAACACCACCGAGTAAACAAAATACAATGATAGGGCGGGCGACGCATAGGCTAACAGGGAAACCGCTTCGTGAAGCAGATCAAATAATCGCTGCCTATGTGCTCAATGATATACCCAAAATGGGCAATTGAACGTGATTATGCTCTATCCACTAGCACCGTGCTTGCCTCAGCTTCCTTGATTTCTTTATCCTCGTAAAACTTATCAACATCTTGGACAACCTTCCTGCCTGCAAATTTCTCCATGATAGTGACGTTCTTCACCCTCAGTCTAGTCTGATACCAAGGAGGCATAGCTGCCAGTGAGGCCAGTGTATTGCCCATGGCAGGGCAAATAACCTGGCCGCTACGTCCTGAAAGGACCTGCTTCACAATGGCCTCGGCAACTGTCTCGGGCTCAAGAGCTGGCATGAGGAAGGGGGAGTCGTTGTGGTATCCCGTGAACAGCGCCGTCTTGGTGAAGCCCTGGTTGACGAGAACTGCCCGCACCTTACGTGCGCCGTATTTGGTTGCCAGTTCCGCGACCAAACCTTCGTGGAAGGCATGAGCAGCCGCCTTGGACGCCGCATAGTCAACCATACTCGGCACAGTGACCCAAGCGGCAACCGATGCTACTGTCACCACCATGCCGTGGTTGGCGCGACACATTGCAGGGAGAAACTCGCGAACCATCCAGTAGTGGGCGAAGGTGTTCACGTCGAAGGTGAAGCGGATATCGCGCTCACTGGAATCGAGGAGAGTACGGCCCGAAACCACACCAGCATTGTTGATGAGCACCGTCGGGTCGCCGACACGAGCGCGGATCTCCTGGGCCACAGCGGCAATGGCCCTGGGGGAGGTGATGTCACACTTGAAGTAGTGGACATTGGGGGCTTACAAACGTTAGAAGGTGGAAATGTTTCTGATTGAGGGTCACATACTGGCTTGAAAAGTCAGGGGCTGGATGTCCAACACAACGACTGTGATGCCCTTCTCAGCAAGCAGCTGCACGACATGACCACCGATGCCACCGGCCCCACCGGTAATGAGGACGACCTCTTTTGACCAATTATACTTGTCCTCAACCCAGTTGTTGAGCACCTTGTCTGACAGGTAATTGTTAAGGAGGCGCAGGGTGCCCAAGCAAAGGAGCGTCTTGAGTCGCGAGAAAGCAGTCGGGTGGAGAACGGCTAGGTCCTGGCCCTTCTTGGTGAACTTCGCCAACAAGACCAATGGAAGGAGCAGGCTGGGATTGAGTGCTGTGCTGCGGATAATCTTGAGGACTGTGTCCATCTTGAACCCCTCGCGGGGAAGGAAGCTATTGTGCATCGGCATTTCCACGGCTCAGGGAGGGGATTGAAATCTGCGAGATCAAGCGAAAGGAGGGCAGGAGAAATCGGGAAGGACGTCAATCTATATCTCTATTCGACCATGATACGCGGTTTCTCCTACCAAGGCACCACCATGGTGCTTGGTGCCTTCCCCGCATTAAATGGAGCTTCATGTGGAATGATGCCGAGGCAGCCAGGGGAAGGGGGAGGTGGATGAGGTTGGAGAACCTGGGGTCGGTTCATCCGACTTGGTGAGGGTGGGGCAGCTGAGAGATCGTCTCTTGGCATATTTGTGAAGCTGCTATGGAGCCTCTTCGAGATGTGTATGAATTACCTACGTACCTACCTAGGTAGTATGTGGATATTAGTGAATTCTAGAAGGGAAGAAGTTTTACTGCCAGTGGTAGAAGATCCCGCCGTTTGACATCTCAACTCGTTGCAACCACCGCAGCCCTCAGCTCAGCCTTCAACCCCACTAGCTCGTCGTTGACGGACTCCCTGCTCTTCAGGCTCATGACTGCTGCTTTTTGCGCAATATCCACCAGATTCACGACCTTGCCGCCTTGCGCTAACCCTGCAACCAACACCCCCAAAAAGGTATCGCCAACACCGTTCACTGACACGATGTTCTGAACCTTCTCTGCCGCTGGAAACAATCTCATATACACGCCTCCCACCTGAGGGTGGTTGTTGTTGCTCCGCGTTAGTATGTATGGCGCTTCCTTGGGGTCTTTCAGCCTGGCGTCATCTCGTCCCAGAACGGCGGTCAGAAGGGCACCATCAGACCCGAGCTTTGTGATGATGGTGGGAATATATGGCAATAAGTTGACGGTCTGAACTGGAATACCCTTGTCGGTCATGGCGACTGAGGTGAGTCGCACGAAGCGATCTCGGGCACCGCGCATTCCAAATGCATCGATGATCTCGAACCAGCCTGGACTGTCGAAATATCCACCAGTCTTGGCAGCCTCGTACATTGCCTTGAGCTCGTGCTGGTTGGGCGTTGCCAGAGTGATACTTGCGTCGGGGTAGATGCCGATGCCGTGACCGTGATGCGGATTTTTGGTTGGGGCGGCGAACAAACGCTGCGACTTGGCGACTGATACTGGTTCGAAAGCGACTTGTGCACCGTATTCCCTGCCAGCATTGATCCAGGTCCGAAGATCGGTCTCGGACCAATTGCCATCGACGACAAGCCACTTCGGTCGAGTAGCTGCAACTGCCGAGCTCCAATACTCCGGAAAGGAATAACGAGTAAAGATGCTCATATCGGCCATGGCCAGAACGAGGCTCTTGTCCGCATCATTGACCGCTACATACTGTGCTGTTCTCGCCGGATACTCGTGGCCGAGTTGGCGGATATAGCACGGGTCCAGACCAGAGGCTTCCAGGGACGAGAGTATCGTAGAGCCGGCACTGGCCAGGTCAGTTCAAGTGGACACAAAAAGAGGGGTAGACCTACATATCATCTCCAACCATGCTACACAGTCTGACCTTCCCCTCCTCGCTGACTTTATGCGCGGCGAGGGCCACGTTGTGGCCCACACCCCCAACAGTTTGGTTAATGGAAGCAGAGTTGGATGTGTGGAGCGTAGGCGAGATGTCGGGGCCGCCTGTGTAATCGCAACTCAGGTCAAGGGCGACCGAGCCGGCGACTAGGATATCTGCTAAGTGAGAGTGACTGTGGGCCTCTGGCTTCTTGACTGGACCTCCCCGCAAGGAGGTATCATACGGAACCTGCACAGTATGGCTGACAAACATCAGAGATTGTTCCGTTTTTCTATGGAACTTAGGTACTTACGTTTCCCGTGACTGGGACGTTGCTCCCCCCAAGAGCTTCGAGAGCTCAACCGCTACCTTGGCGGCCCGAGCAACGTTTGCCCGCACAAGATGTTTGTTCGCTAGTACACTTTGGCCTTGGGTCAACTCTCTGATCCTCTGCAGGATGTATGGTGTATTCCGGTGCCCCGAGACCCCATTCTCGCTAGCCTCACTGACTGCTAGAGCAATAGCCGCCTCCAACTCGGCCCTCGGGATGGCATGCTCCTCGGGAATCGGATTGGCAAACAGCATACCAGACTCGATTCCCAGCTGCTCCTGTGCAAGACTTATGGCAGCGGCCTGTTTCTCGTCACGCACAGTAAATGGACTCTTGGAGCCACTGTCTCGTGCCCAAAATGCTGGGAAGTCAACTTCACCTTCTCTGCCATCAGCGAACGTGGAGATCATGGCACCCTGTGTCTCAAGGAACTCTAAGGTACGAGGGATGTCTAGAAATCCTTTGCAGCCGCTGCTAATAACGGCCATGCGAGTCCTGCCTAGCTCCGTCAAGTCGGCCGATACGTCGAGCGAATCCTGACCTCCTCGATGAACGCCGCCGAGACCACCGGTTCCAAAGACGCGAATACCAGCGAGTCTGGCTAGGACTATTGTGCCGGCTATAGTCGTGCCAGCATGGACCCGCTGTCCTGCCGCGCCCTAGACCAAGAATTATACTCAGCTACTGACTCGTTCGGGTAGGCGACCCGGAAGAGGGGGTTTCATCGCCTACGCCAAATAGAGGACGGGAAGGCCATGAAACGAATCTCTCCTGGTTTATGCTTACAGTACCGACAACATAGGCCAAGTCTCGCCTCGAAGCCTTGCGGGCTCCCTCGTTCACCATGCACTCAACCTCAGCCGGAGTCAGGCCGACTGTTGGCACGCCGGCCAGGATACCGCAGACGGCGGGAACAGCTCCGTGGCGACGGACAACATCCTCGAGCAGCAGGTCGTTGCCGAGGGCGCCATGGGTGTAGATGGTGGATTCGAGAGCCACGACAGGCTCGTTAGCCGCGACTGCATGGGCGACTTCGGGTGAGACTTTCAGAAGAGCCTTCACACGAGATGTGCTATGGCAGGAAAGGCGGCGATCTTTTTGAACTGTGTATAAACATGGCAGCGATGAGTGGCGATCGGAGATTAGCCGGCGTGATGGCACCCTCAGCTGCGGCCGGGGGTACTGGGTCAAGACGAGTCTGGTCGACATTCCCTCACAAACTGCGCGATCTTTTGTTATCGTCTCTACCTATTTTCAGAAGGGAGAAGAGGATGCTCAATTGCTCCCATCTGGGCTAGGTCTTGGCAAACCGGACCACGTACGTATCAGAAACAGCGACCGGATTGAATTGGCGAAGGACCAAGCCGATTATAAGTCCCTATCCACAGCAACGGAGACGTCGTTACCTACCAAGGCCAGAGGTACCTACCAAAGGCTAGAGGTACCTAATAGAAGTCGCGTGGACAGAAAAGAGAGTCCGTGCTGCTGGGTGACAGCCGGCAAAAACGGCCCGTCAGGGCTCCCATGCCCCCCACACTTACCGATTTCCAGGGCAGGTGCCGCCGTGTTCCGGGAACTCCAGCATTCCAGCCAAGCTGAAACAAGCTCAGCCATGCACGATTCCCGGGAACGTCGCATCCTGGATTCGCTGCTTCTCTGTGACGCCCCCCGATCGCTGCTCGTCATTCATGCTTTATCGGCCATCAATCAGAAGCAGTCTCTTGACCGTGAGCCATAGCTCCCGCCGTGGGAAGTTGCGGATATCGCATGATGGAACTGGTAGGAACGAGTCACCGTCCTCTGGTTCCCACTGCTCGCTTCCGAGTCTTGTTTGCAGCCCCTTCTTCAATCTCACTCTCTGCATGGCGGCATGCCGTCTCCGTCTTGGACATTTCGAGCCGGTGTTTACTGGTCCACCTGTTCCTTGTTTCCACACGAACCCCAATGAGTGACAGCTTGCCAGCGGCTGCTAAATAGGTGTCGATTCCCACCACAATTGTGTGAAATACGGGTTGTATTTTCTCCTCCCTCCAACTTCTGTCCTCCAATAGCCGGTCGATCGCGAGACGGAAAGGCCGTCTTTTGGCTAAATCATGTTTCTTCGTTGCGGCCTGGTGTTGGCCCTGCTTCCTCGGCACTGTCTGGCGCAGACTGGCTTGAACTTCGTGGTTGCCGGTGGCCAGATCTTTACGCCTGGCCTTGCCATCCTGGATGCGCCACAGCCCGGAACCCCACTCGGAGGAGGTTAGTATCCACCACCGCAGACCAAGGGCTACCGGCCGGCTGACACCGTCCAGAGCTGATAGAGGTTGCCTTGGATGTCTCGACGAACGGCAGGATGCCTTTGCCGCCGTACACGTTTGATAGTCCGAGCAAAATCCACAACATTACCATTTTCCTGTACAGCTATGACACAGGACGTAACTTCACCATCACCAACGGCACTGCTTCGGCCAACAACGCCAGCTTGGGTGATGTCATGTTCCAAGAGCCCGGCTCCACTGTGAAACACGTCAAGTGGATGTGGCCAGACTGCTTTGTCGGTGATGGCCAGCCCACTGAAGTCAACAGCGCTCGTGGTGTTTACAATGTCAGTGCCACTTTCTCAGTGAAGTCCTAGATTTGATACTAACAAGGCAGATCTCGATCCGTCAAAACTTCCGTCTGAATGGAAGGGATCACTATACCATCTTTGACCTTCCCATCTCGGTTACCAACCGAATTGAGCCTGATGTTTCCCGGCCGTCGTGCAACGGCCTCTTGAATCCCTTGCTCAACCCCGAGCAGGTGAATGTAACAGGCGCCAACAATGTTCCCGTCATGTTCGCGCCTGGTGACTCTACTGTCATCCAGGTTTCAGCAGGCGCTAACAACGGTGATGGACTGGGGCCTCTAAAACCCGGAGCCACGCCAGCACAAGGGCTCGGAAGTGGGACAGGGTCCGTCAGGTTAAGCAGAGAGATGGGCTGGGTGGCGATGGTCAGTATAGTTGTGGCAGCAGCGTGGTAGACCTGCGAGGAGGCGGTGGCTGTGAGAGTGCTTATATTGATACCCGAGTAGGTTGCAAGGTGTAACCTGGCTCATCCTGTTTATCTTGATGTTGTTAATTTCACAATCTTCTTCGGATTGGAGGCTTGAATGAGCAAGGAAATCGGTGATAATTCGTGCTGGAGATCCACCGTTGCCTCAGCCGGGAAGCCATGAATCGACATTGTGAAGACCCAGTAGAATTATCTCATGGGGTGGTCTGCGAAGAACTGAGACTGTCTTCGATACAGCGATCACCGAACCAAACGAAAGCCAACGATAAACCCGGCCAAGAACGGACCCAAGCGAGCGCCGAGGCCAGCAACCGGCAGGCCTGCGCTGTCGGTGATCGGGCCCTACCTCGAGCCTGCGAAGATTCGCGCTGATTTTATTGACGATTTAAGGTATTACGGAGATTTAAATTGATATTTAGCTCAAACCCTCCAAACAAACAATTTTTCCCTGCCTGATTTAGCTCAAACATGCAGATTTTTGAATTGAAATCCAGTCAAATAGAGGCCGCCGTTTGCCTGTTTTGGTTTGGTGTGAGCGCTCGAGCTGTGTACCCCGAGGCCCAGCCGCAACCTTAGTGTGGGATGCTGAGCAGCAGCCAGTGGTTTCAGTGGTGGGGCAAATATTCACAGTGGGCATTAAAAATTATCACCGCAGAGGAAGCAGCAATTGACCTGCACAATCGGCAACATGGCATCATCTCGTCGCGCAAAAAAAGAAGAATCTCCTGGTGGATCTTTTGGGGGCTTCGAGGATGAAGACCCCGACAGGTATACCAATATGGAAAGCGATGAAGACTTAGACGTCGAAATCGACCTTGACACCGCCGTCCTCGACGAGAAGGATTCCGACGAAGAAGAGCTCGAGCGCTTCGTCCTCGGAAACAAGGCTAGTTTTCGCGACCAGCTATTTCGCGACAATTTTTCAGACTTCGGCTCTACGCTCTTGGTCGAGGCACAGGACGGGCGGAAAGCCGCAACTGGGAAAGAGGGGCTCGACGATGCAGCGCTGTTCGTCCTCGACACTGCGAAACATGCCGGCGAGAACGTATTAGCATCAGCACAAGAGGCTACACAAGAAGGAGACCAAGCACAAGAAGATACACCCGTCTGGGTGGATAGCGACGATGAGCGACTCACTGTCTCTCTCGCCGGCGTGTCGCGACTGCGAAAACTGAGGAAAACTGAAGCGGACGATGTCGTCAATGGCACGGAATACTCTCGACGGTTACGGCAGCAATACCTCAGGCTATATCCGCTCCCAGACTGGGTCAAAGATGCTACAGCTGCCAGGAAAAGCGTCAAGGCAAGAAAGCGGCGGTCGTCAGCGTCACAGGAAACATCTTCTGGCAGCTCCGACGAGAGCGACGAGGAAGATGTCGATTCCACACTGCCACTCGATGTATTCCTTCGTGATGCCAATTCATTCAACAGCAATGCTTCCAGGAAGCGAAGGAAGCTCCGTCCTGAAACCATTGATATCCAGCGCTCGCGCGATGTCCCCGACGTCCACAAGGCACCTGTCAGCTCGCTCTCTTTCCACCCTCGCCATCCGATCATTCTTTCTTCCAGCACCTCGTCTATCATGTACTTGCACCATTTCGACCCCTCAGCCCATCCCACTCCCAACCCGGCTCTGACCTCGGTTCAGGTAAGGCGAACTGACCTTCGTCGCACCGCCTTTCTTGGTCCGAGCGGTGACGACATTATCTTTGCTGGTAGACGTCGCTATTTCCACAGCTGGAATCTCTCCACTGGTACCGTCCGCCGGGTCACGCAGATTCAAGGGCACCAAAACGAGCAGCGGACCATGGAGCACTTCCGTCTGAGCCCGTGCGGTCGATATATGGCACTTGTTTCATCGACCCGTAAAGGAGGTGGCATGCTCAACATCCTGAGCGTTGCCACCATGCAGTGGATTGCCCAGGCACGGCCAAATGGCCGTCATGGCGTGGCTGACTTTGCGTGGTGGGCCAACGGTGAAGGTTTGACCATCGCAGGGCGAGATGGGCAGGTCACGGAATGGAGTATGGTTGCGAAGCGAGCGGTTGGCGTCTGGCGGGATGAAGGCTCCATTGGCAGCACTGTTCTCGCTATGGGAGGCAAGGGGGGACCTCGGGAGCTGGGAAGTGACCGGTGGGTTGCCGTTGGATCAAATAGCGGCATCCTGAATCTATACGATCGAAACCAGCTTATAGTCGTCTCGGCAACAACGGACGGCGATATTGATATGGATCGGAAAGGAAATAAGAGTGTGGAGATTAACAAGCAGCCGGAGCCTGCCCGTGTCTTCGAGCAGCTTATGACATCCATCTCGGTCGCCACCTTCTCGCCCGATGGACAACTGCTCGCATTCGGCAGTGCAGCCAAGAAGGATGCTCTCAGGCTAGCTCACCTACCGAGTTGCACGGTGTATCGAAACTGGCCGACGCAGCAAACGCCACTCGGTAGGGTTACTGCCGTTGCTTTTGATGCAAAGAGTGAGATGCTCGCCGTTGGCAACGATCAGGGGAAGATTCGGATTTGGGAGATTAGGAACTAGATACGTCTGAGTATAAGATATATTGGGTTCTTGATACCTTCCATGTTTTTTTCTCCCTCTCTTGCGCCAGTACCCACGCGCGTCACTCGCTCGCCCTCGTCAGATAATACTGCTCAGCAGGGCCTTCACCGGACTCTCTTCTTCGTCTCCGCTCTGGGGTAGATCAACTTGTTTTTCAGAGTGTATACACTCAGCTCTTGAAGTTTCGAAATCGCCGGGGGAGAATGCCGGCGTCGACTGTATTGAGGAGGTCGTGGATATTGATGTATACCTTATGGAGCACCTGTGGTGGTCAGCTATTACACGCCATTCGTCCTCGACGATGGATATCGATTGACAAGAAAACGCCGCAGGTTTAGCTTAGTAGGGATGAAGGCAGCAGACTCCCACTAAACTAGCTCTTACTTTTCGACACTTAGTAACGGTTTCTAGATCACCAACTAGCCCTATGTCATGGCACAACCGCCGCCAGTCCTCAAGACTGCCGGTGCCAACGTATTTGTCGAAACGGACCATAATCATTGCGTTCTTGTTCTTCTTGGCCATATTTGACTGTGGGGGTTCTTGACGACGCCCAGTCTGGTGACGGAAAGGGTTAGTCGGTCAAGCAAACGAGCGAAGAGCTGGGCTTGTGCTAAACGAGGCTAACTCCTGGGGCAACAGGGAAGAGCCGACCCCTAGTGGTGTCAATATTATATGGAAAAAGGGAGATGAGTTCAAGATACAAACACGAATACCCCTTTCGGGAGAGCAGGCAGACATTGGAAGAGTCAAGGGGGTGGAGGACGTATACCACTCTCCGGGATTTCGGTTGCACGCATCAGGGACAAGTGACAAGAGACGGGACATCTTGTCTCGCGTTTGGGCATGCTGGCAGCGGTGCAAGCGTTATAGAGACATTGCCACATGCGGGTACCCGGTTCACATCATGTCAAAAATGTCTGGACAATGCAGCGAGATGCAGGTTTGAACAAATCATCTACATTTGGTTGGTGGCTGTCCCTAAACTACCGAGGGTCCTGGAAGGTGGGTATTTCAGACACAGATATGAGTGACCCCCTTGGCATCACCTACTGCTGGACTCAAGAGATGTTGTAGCCCAGATGGAAAAGAGAAAGTGCCTAGGGATCTTGTTTAGCAGAAAACCCATTCGTTGACTGGTTTGATATCCCGCACTAGTATTATCAAAAGGATAAACTGTCGTCAGTAGGAATACTTCCATGGCATCATCAACCAAACAAGCCAAGTCCATCAGCACGCGGTAGAGTTTCCCGTTGCTGAGCGGGATCCCAGCAAAAACTCAGAAACGCTTCAGCCCAGTTCCCCCACTCTCTCCCAGTCAGCTTCTTCTCGAATTCGCTGCATCATCAAGAGAAGAGGTGCGAATGTCTCACTGCCTGAACAGGCGTGAAAAGCCGAGGTCGCCGAGACAGCGGCGAAAAGCTCTGTCAATGGGTTGGGTCGCTATGCAAGTGCTTGTCTGGCGGTGAAGATACCCAATCTCAAGCACACCTGTCCCCGCATCCACATGGCCAGCGCCGAGAGAACCGAGCAAGGGTCTCAAACCTCAATCGCGGCAGTCCGAACGAGCTACTTCGTCGCGAAGTGGCCGTCTTGCATCGTGCCGGCAGATCGTTGCCGCGCCAGGCAGTGAATTGAGCAAAATGATGGGCGAACAGCTGAGGCGGTTGACTACGTGTCAGGCCAGCAATTGCCATTGCTGCAAGCGCCGTCGTGCCTCCAATCGGCTCACTCAGGATGCTGGTCAGGCTACAGCCGCCTGCATGCCCGTTTGTCTAATCTGCCCACCTTGGAACCGCGGTTTGTTTACCTTGTTGCTCCCCAAGAGTTGCAACACTATGTACCTACTCTAGATTCCCTGCAGGTGCTCAGCTTTCCAATCCTCGCCATCGCGACACCTTCATACCTTTTCTGCCCCTGGCTGACCTGCCTCTCAGTGGCATCGTCTCACATCAACTTCACCCCTCATAATTAGCAGGGGTCCCTCTCACATATTGGTGGGGCAGAAGCTCAGCTCCAAGCCCCATCGGAATGGCATGGTGGGACGCGGGGAGGCGCCAGAGAAGACTCGGGTCTGTTTGTGCTCCTGCACCTGTGCCGAAATCACCAAAGAAGACGAATCTCGCGCTCGGAGATGCCTTCCCACAGCTCGAGCCTGAACCCAGGCGGCCGATCAACATGACCATGGACCAGCGCCAGGCCCTGCTGTTGCCTATCTTTGAGAACCAGCAGCCTGCACTGCCCATCGCACCTGCCCTGACAGTCCATGTCGAAATCCAGTTCTCCGACCCCGTCATCCGGTCTCGATACTATAGAAGTTATGGAACCTCTCCCGAGTTTATACCCACTGCTAGGATATGCAGGGGTCTCCTCCGCAGGATCGAACGCTGCTCCCAGGAACTGATTACACGCAAGGACTCAACCGCTCTCGACGCCCTGAAGGAGGACACCTATGAGTGCAAATCACTGAGATACGAGATCACCTTCCGCATCGTCACCAAAGACCATGGCGAGTGGGCCGAGAGGACATATCGGTCTTACCAGAAACAACCTTTGACGGTAGACCTGACCAAGGACATCATTCTTGCGAGTCACCGAATGGTTGGTCTTTTCCTTAGGCGCCATGATGATGGTTTTCAGTGGTTGGACGGCGCAGTGCGCGACACGAGTCTCGAAAGCCCGCAGACCACCTTGCCACCTCACGATGCCCGTCTAACCCTCCTCTGTGTTCCGGGATCCCGTTTTATCGAGTCCACTCAGTCGTTTGAGTTTGTCCCCGGATATACGATCGAGGTTTCTTTCCAGAGCAGGCATCCGTTCCGGATCGTGCCAGTGTATGCGAGGTCAATCAGGATCAACAGCGAACAGACGGCGCCCCTGAGCCTCTTCATGATTGAGGACCTGCTTTGGAATGGGTTGCAAGCCATCAACCAATCACTGGAGCAAAAAAAGAGGGAATTTGACTCTCACGTCGGCGAATGTATCCAGAGAGAATGCCACCACTCGCTGAATGATGAGTCTCTCAACATCGAGCTCCGCGTAGCTAACAACTTGGGGGCCGTGTATAGCCATCTGTGCCGATCAGTTCAGAGCAAGTTCGCTCTTTTCAGAGACCCCGGTGTACGGGACTGCGATGGGTTCCTGGACGGCATTGAGGCTACCCTCAACGAAGTTCGGAGCGGCGTAGACGCTAAGCTCAATGAGCTCCATGACTTTGATTTCAGAATTGTCGAGCTCAGGGGTACCGGGTGGTCGGTCAAGCAGCTGGCTTCGTTCAACATAGACTCTTCAACATCCTACGGGAGACGGACGATCCAGGCGGCCTTGGATCGCATTCAGACCGGTATCGCGGATGTTCTCCGTGGTCACGACGTGGCTATCCACATCAGCGCGTATAAACGCGGACATCTCGTCCTCGACAAGGCCATCGTCGCCCATGTAAAACGGGGCATGCCTCTCGAGTCCTTCGCCACGCTGGAGGACGAGCGAGAAGCTTTTGTGTCGAGGCTGAAGACACGAATTCAGCGTGACATCGACACCGTTTTCGAGGACACATGCTCAATCGATGATATACCCGACGAGGAGTTTTACACCCCATTATCGATCGCCGCCGAGGTCGAAATCAGTAGTCCCAAGAACCATGCCGGTTGGACACAAGAGGGCCAGCCACTGGGTAGAGAACCGAGTGCTCCGACCACACCCATCAAAGGGTCACCCAAACCTCCTATACGGCGAGCCTTTTCTCTCAAGGGCCGTTCTCCTCGTACAAGCCAAGACAGCGTGATGCCTATAGAGTCCATATCCGAAAGTATGCCGACTATACCCGTCAAGGAGTCGCCGAAATCCCGGGTGCAGAGGATGTTTTCTCTGACCAGCTCTTCTCCCGGTCGCTCTCCAGCCCGCTCTCCCCGGACAGATGTCGACAGTGTAAGGTCTGTGGGTTCTATAAACGACCTGCAATCGGATTACAGCACGAACGCTACTTCCGTTACTTCAGATGACATCTCGGAACGTTTTTCGGTTCTCAGTGATGACGGACCGCCCACTGTCATAATCTCGCTGGTCAAGTCTCCGCAGCGAATATTTCCCCTGCTGACAAAAAAATATGCGGCGCGTGTCAACAACGCGCTCACACTGATTGAAGAGTTTCCTAGTGGGCCTGGAGGAGCTGATTCCGTGCATGAACGGAGCGTGGAGGAGACAGAGAACGTCGAGAGGGTTACTTTGAAGACAAACGAAGACACGAAGAAAGCTTCCAACCCACTGGCAGATGATGCATTGACGTTAATGACGTTGGGCAAAGCAAAATCTGACCATGTTACCCTCGGGGCAAGGATAGACCCAGCACCGGGGCATCCGATAAGTCTAGTTGAACGCCCCGGCTCCATCGATGAACCACAACAGAGCATTGAATCAATTTTACGACGGAAAATGGACAGCCCTGAGTTCTTTGAAGATGCTGCAGAATTTGCACCCGACCCGGGGCTCGGGGAAATCAAACTCGAAACGTCGAACCCCCACTTCGGCAGGGCAAGTCCTAGCATCGACGTCTATTCTACGGCGCCATCAACCCCTAGCTTGAGCACAGGAGCCGATTCCACGCCGAGGAACAGCATCTTAATAACCCCAACCTACCTGCGGAGGCAATCGGGTTTGAAGGATTTCGGAGAGCTCGACTTTCAAGGACCCACAATGTGCGAAGCTGAGATCGACGTGACTCCTGCCCCCAAAATTGCAGAGACGGACACCAACCAAAGCCGCGAAATCCTGCAGCCGACAGGAAGTTGCCCTGGCCCAGACATCATGCAGAATTCAACAGTCCTGGTTGGCGGTCCCGACGGGGGCTCGGATGCTCGGGTCGACTCAGCGAAGGGAGGTCCGACTGCAGCAACAAACAAATTCGGAGCTGAATTGTCCCAATCAGTCTATCTCGGTGCCGAGCGGGTGGTCGGCCTGCTCGACGACCGTGACATGCAAACGGACTTCCCCACCAATCCGGTTCAGGCATCATGCCCCAATTTAGACGACGCCCTGACTCCCAAGCAAGTGCCAGACCCGCATGGCGACCGAGCGAGAGAGCCTACGTCGGACGTATATTTCGGGCCCGCGAGTCTTTGGGGGAACTTGGCCGACCCCGAGACGACCGGGTCGGTGACGGACGAGCCACTCGGTCCCACCACTATTCCCGACACACCCAAAAATTCAGTTGTCAATGCAGTTGCCGAGGCTGAGCACACCGAGGAGGCCCTAGCCCCAGAAAGCACGTCTGACGCTCCCGGCGTCTTTGCCAAGCCCGTGACAGTCACCAGTGACGAGGCGCTTAGCCCAACCGACCTCTGGGGTATCCTAGGGAATGCTCTGCGCGCTGGAGCCGAGCCAGAGGCCTCGGCCGACAAGGTCCTCGAATTTGCAAATAATTTGGACACACCAGCGAGCTCACTTGTATGTGTTGAGACTGAGCTAGGATTCGTCGAGGAAACTCCGGCCCTCGAGGATATTTGCGACACTCTTGCTGGTTCCGCTGCATATGGCGAAGTTATATCTGAGCTCGCGGTTGATGGGAGCCAGCCAGCCAACCTTTGGGGCATCCTGGTTGCTCCTGAGGTCTTGGGCGACAAAGTCCTCGGTCCCGCGGAACTTTGGGGTATCCTGAGCAGCTCTGGAGTGCAGGGGCCCCAGCAGACGGATGAGGTTCAATCGGAGATCGAAGCCTCGACAGGCAATGCAGCAACCGATGCGGCTGGCGGATTTAAAGTGATGCAGCCCTCCAACGTCGACGGACAGCAGGAAAATCCCATCGGATCCGAGATTCTCGCCGACGCCCTTGCGCAAGAAATTGATGCCGCCAAGCCCAGCCGCAACAGTGGCGACCAGGATACAGCTGATCCTCTCGGTCTGTCGGACGATCTCAGAGATGCCCAGCCGGTCGGGGATAAATCTTCGGAGGTCTTCGCTGAGCCTGCAGTTGAACAGCAAGCGACCAGTTCTGCCCCTGAAGCGTCTTTAGAGATCGTCAGCGACGGGCAGCCCGTCATTGACGATGCCGACGTTTCATCACTGGTTGAGAACGAGGTAGAAGCGAAGATTCATACGCAGCAGGTGGTCGTGCCCAAGATCTTACCGCAGCCCAAGGCCGATACTATCTGTCCTGGCAACTCGGACTCCGGTCAAGAAACCGTTCCGGTGCCGGTTACGTTTTCCGTTGCCGCTGTTCAGTCGACTGTAGCGGGCGCTGGGATAATGGCCGAGTCCGAAACGAAGGAACCTGGCGCGGAGGTGTCAGACTTGGACGTCGAGGCTCTTGCCGAAGTTGTGAAGGAGTCGTTTCAGGTCAAGGGCGGCGGAAAAGTCAATGACACAGAGCCCATGGGAAAATCAGATGGTGTCAACGAGACTGTTGGCGATGTGTCTGGAACTGCCAAGCTCGATGGCCAACCCACCGAAGTTGAGGTTGCGGCCGCTGAGATTGTCTTGGAGAATGTTTCTGGACCTGCCAATACGACCCAGCCAAATCCCAGAGATTTGAACGACAGGTCCGCAAGGGAGATCGATGGCGAAGTGACCGAGTGTTTAAAACACGACGAGCCCAACGTTGAAAATGAAGCCAGATCGGTTGATTTGAATGCCGATGTTTTGGAAAACGCCATGGAGGTTTTTGGTCCCGAGATTGAGCCAGTTACATCTACCCTCGGCAGTGACAAGACCACCGTTACGCCAGAGATCTCAGTCCGAGACTTTGCGGCACCAGCGACGGCGACCAAGGAGGCCCCGACGGAGGTCCCGCTCACCAAACATTCATCGGAGACGCCAGAGGCGCGTCCTGCTAAAATAGATAAATCATCTCCAGTCGCCAGCTCCCCGATATTCAGTCGCCAATATCTTACGCCATCGCCGGTGGTGTCTCCCCGGCGGAGCACTTCGTCCTTCCAGAGTAGCTGGTCTGAGTACACTTTGACATCTCGCGGCTCCGTTGAGACGGTGCGCCCTTCAGAGCCCGAGCGCTCTTCCCCGGAGCGGTGTCAGAGCCGACCCCAGACTGCAGGTTATCTCGGTCTTGCAGAGAAGCGAGGACTCGGCATTGGGCTTCGCGGTGCGCTTGGCGGCTCTCGTAGAAGGATAAGCCTACCTGCCGATCAGGCTGGTGCTGAGGCCGTAAACACATACATCAAATCTATTGACACACCGACATCGTCGACCGAGAGAAGGGCCAAAAGGCGGAAGCTTGGCCAGAGCAGGGAGGATGAAACCCAAGAGATGGAAAAGACAGAGAAGGCGGAAGCGTACCAAGCACCAGTGCTGCCCCGTGTGATGATGCTGCTTGCCGGCGTTGTGGCGATTGGAAAAGTTCTGAAGGGGTCTTCCCGATGAGCGCGATGATTTATGGTTGTTCCCTAGTTTCACGATAGCTTTGCATCACGTGCATCGCCGGACATTACAACATGAGTTGCATCATAACGGTTGGGACTTGTGGAAATTTATCATGGGAGGCGCACAAAACTCAATCCAGTTCAGGTATAGGATGGATGTCACAGAAATGTTCAGATCCAGTACGAACTATAGAAGGGCCTGTTTGAATGTGACGTTCTTTTACTATGCAACGAGAAACTGTGGCCTTCAGACTGGCCCCGAATCTCCTAACTGCTGAATGTTTGGTGTCTAAGTGATGCCATCCGATTTGGCTGATACTCAGTCGCCTTTCATTACCACCGACAGCAGCTCCAACGGTTAACTGAGCCTATATATACAGTACAGAACACTTGACTCTCAAGTCAACTTGAGAACTGGGCTATTCATTCTCCTAATCTTTATTTACAGCTCCTCTTTCCGCCTCTGATCCTTCCCAATAGCACGTCCTTGTCCATCCTCCTCCCATACCCTCTTCATAGGATTTGGCTGATCCTCCTCCCCTGTATGTTCCGTCTCATTCAAAAAATCATCCACCCTCCCCTTTGACGAGTCTTCAACAATCTTGGCCACCGTAGCTACCATCGAGTCGTCATTTTGGGGTTTCATGTCCCCCACCCCATCCACACGCACGACAGGGACCGCACCCTCTTCACCAACACCCACTACCCTCGTCTTCCCCCCTTCAGGATCCTCGACATCCATTCTCGCCCCGTTCTGTCCCGCAAGACTGCTCGTGACAGCCTTCCCTGTCCGGAAGGTAGTCCTGACAGGAAGCCAAACAAGCCACCAGAGGGGGCCATACATGAAGCGTCGGAAGACCAACCATGCCAGTGTGGCGAACAGCACGTAAAGCGATGTACGCAAATACCACGTATCGCTCTTCTGACTAGTTAGGAGCGCTCCGACCAGCTCGCGCGAGCGCGCCAGCAGTCCGTCGATGCCCTCATAGTTTTGCTGCAACTCCTTGAGCGCCGCCGTTGACTCGGCTAGCGTCTGTGCTGCGAATGCAGACTTGGCTACCTCGCCCGAGATGAGCGCGTGTGTCCGTCGCAATGCCTCGGTCACGTCTGACGAGGCTGTTACGAGGTTAGATGATTGTGACTTGGCCTTGGCAGCGAGTCGGCGGCGGTCGCGCGGGCTGAACAGCTCCGTGTGTTGTGTCAGAGTTTGTTGGGCTTGAGATTGGGCATCCGCGATCGGCGGGGCGGGCTTGGGCGCGTTAAAAGAAGCGAGAAGGAGGTCGCGATCGAGTTTCTGGGCTTCGGCGAGGCTGCGTCGGGCCGAGAGCTGGGCTTCGCGGAAGGCGGTGCGGTACCTGGGTTTGTTAACAAACAATCAAGCTAAATGCAGAGACACAAACCCCTTGAACTCGGCCTGTAATCGTTGCACCCCCTCCTTGAGCCTCGTCCTGCGGTGTTCAGTCTCGCTCCCCGGCCGACCGGAACGAAGGTCGGTGACCTCCTCGCGAAGGAGCTCGAGTTCTTCCTCATCTTCTCGTAACATTTGGCTGATTTCCGCACTCAGATCCGTCGCCACATTGGTCGTCTCGTCATCGCCACCCGAACTACGTATGCTGGCAACGCTATTCGAGATGCCCGCCGGAAGGGAACCGGGCTGGAACTTGATGTTGGCGAGGCGGTTGATGAGCTCTCTGAGCTGCAAAGTGGATTCTTGCAGTGCAGTGAGCCGCTCCTGAAGCGTTTCAAATGACGCCATGGCATTCGTATGTATTGATGTGTGAGTGTGTATGTCAAAATCGCAAGAGAAGAATGTATCTCCATGTAAAAAACTATTACGAAGAGAACTGTCCGTTCCCCCAAACTGCAACGTCATCCCGAATCCGAGTGTCGCCCCACCCCTGCCATCCATCTCGCCCAGAAACCTAAAATCCGTGCATTGCCAGCTGCCCGGCCATCAATAACATATTTTCCTCACCACTACCGCCCAGCTTAACCCTCGAGTTCGAGATCGAGCCCTCTCCAGCGCGACGCCCACCATGATAACCCGCTACATAACCGATGTCACCACACGCTTTAACCCGTTCTCTCCCCGGGCAAAAGCCGCACGGCTCTTCCTAACACGGCTTCCGCCTGGAGCGCGCGCCACAGGCATGAACATCACGACGCAGCTGCTTGCGCGGTCATCGACGGAACCAAGCTCTTTGTGGATCAAGTTTAGTGCGTAGTTACCCTTCTAATGATCCCCTCAGGTTGAATTGAGGCACACCAATGGCTCTTGTGTTTTTTCTTGAGTGGGGAGCGGCGGGGGATGGCGGTTTCTACGCGGGGGAGAGCTCTTTGCACCTCGTCTCAGTTTCAACATGTAGAGCGACTCTCTCACACCCGTGGGAAAATCGCCCACAAAGAGCCATTTGTTCGCCGATTAGAGAACCACCCAACCACTCTAACCGGGCTTGTGACTGACGCTTCGCAGAGGACGGCAAGGAAATGAACATGGACTGCGAGGCCATGAACATCAAAAGCATTGTCGACGAGGTAGATCGGCATTCACGCGCCCTCCAAAAAGCCGACGACCTGGCCGGTAACTAGATTGTTACACCGGAGCTAAGCACGCGCACGACCATGAATAGCCTCGACTCTTGTGCGATACTACCTTACCTGTATATCCAACAGCATTGGGTGGCGTTATTTATGCTTGGCTGGACGGCCTAGGCCACCATCGCGATATAGCCCAGAGGCAGAAGGAAGGAACACCATAGCGTTGCAATGCGGCAGTGAACAGTGGCTTCAGTTCTCACGATGTGGACTGTTACATGCCCGTTGTGTTACTACATTGCATTTTATTTTACTCTTTGATGTACCTCATCGGCAACCGTTCAGACACGACTTCTGACCTACCCTAAGCTGAGGCACCACTGATGAAGAACCATTTGTCGATAGAGCTATCGATCGGGGCGGGGGGGAGATCCTGGTTGGGAGGCAAGGGCGGCAGCTGGGCCGCATCAACACGGCTTTGCGAGTGGCCGACCGTCAGGTTGGTGCTGTCAAAGCCCAATATTAGCTGACCGTCAACACACACATTGAAAGACTTACGTCGATATGTTGCCGGGTGCTGTCTTGCCAGTAATAAGCTTCTCCCAAGCTTCGTTGCACTCGTGCACTACATCCATAGCATACCTACGCATGTCAGCAGCCAGTCATCACACAGCACCGTTCATTGACTCACTTCTTGTTCTTGCACTCACCCGTGAAGGCAAATTGGTTCTCGGGCTTGCCGTCAGGGATCTTGTAGATGCGGAACCACTCGTTGGTTGCCCGCAGGAGACCGGGGAGGTGACGCTCGACATCCTCAACATCGTTGAGCTTGGGAGCCAAGGGGTCGTTGATATCAATGACGATGACTTTCCAGTCCGTCTCCTCCTCATCGAGCAGAGCCATGACACCTAGAACCTTGACCTGCTTGACCTGGCCGGTGTAGCCAACGAGCTCACCAATCTCGCACACATCGAGCGGGTCGTTGTCGCCCTTGGCCTTAGTCTCGGGGTGGATCGAGTTAGGGTCCTCCCACGTTTGAGGGAAGGCGCCATAGTTCCACAGGTAACCCTTGTGGGGGAAACAATTGCGGACATAGCGGAGCTTGCCCTTCTTGATATCCTGCTTGATGGGGTTGAGGAGCTCGTCCTTGGAGATCTAGACAGCGTCGGGCGTTAGTTCGATTTTTTCCCCGGCGGAGTTGGGGGGTAGGGTAGCTGAGGCAGAAACGTACCTCGAGCTTCGCGTTGGTCCAGCGAGGGATCTCGACAACCATGTTAAGCACAGTCTGCTCCGCATTGGCATACAGCGGGATGTCGTGGAAGGGCGAGATCGGGATGCCGTCCTTCTCAATGTAGACGCGGTGCTCCAGCGTATAGGGAGCGCCGACTTTGCGAAGGGTGTATGACGACGCCATGGTAGGCTTCTGGGCTGTTGAGTAGCTGCGAGAGTATTTGGAAGGTGCAGAACTCGACAGATGGCGAGCTATCTGGGCAGTTCGTGCGCTGGGAATGGTGTCGGAAGGGTGCGATAATAACCCCAAGCTCAATTGGGCCGCGGGTTTTGATGAGGCAGCAAGAGAAAAAGAAGCAGGAGGGGGAGGGGGGGGGGCTCCCGCAGCGGCGGTGGGCTGGGGCCAAGGGTGTGACGACAGCTCCCGCCGCTGTGATTGGCTGTTGCGGATTAAATGCGGCGGCGCCATATTGTGGGTTCTTGGGGGTGCTGCTGCGCGTAGAAGGAACGAGAATGCGGATCGGTGCTGCTGTGCCTGGATGTGTCGAGCAATCCTCGGGGCGAGCGTCCCCAGGACTCGTACTCGTCGGGGTTGCATGCAAACGGGAGGAAGACTAGGCTAGGTATTCCACAGAGCCGTAGTGCGATCGTTGGTTTGCTGGTGCGTGTCTTCCCTTTGACCGCGGCTTTTGTTTCCCTTTCTAGTCTTCAATTCGCGATTTCTGGCAGGGGACAAATTTGGCGGGACGCCTCGGTAAAGTCTAGCAGGCCAAGACCTCAATCTAGGCTTTTCGAAGTAGTGTATCTAGAAACGTAGCGAGGGCACATGGACAATAGTGCTGGATTACTAGATAGTCAGTCAGATAGCGTGTGGTTTTTACTAGTGAAATTTCAGGGGACCCGAGCTTCGGAACTGGCGACGCACAAGCCACTTGTTACCCCTATTTTCGAACAGCAGTTATAAACACGACAGGGACCTAGTTTGCTGGGTTTAAAAAGATGAGGTGGCCAACAGACACCGGTACAAGAGAGATTTCATACTGGAGGGTATTATTCTCATCCATCATCCGTTTCCAGCACCATCGGGCGGACCTCTATCTGCACAACCCAAAAAGAATATCAGATTCAAACTCCAAATAATGTGCTCAGCTCCCACCTTGTCATCATGCATCCTTCGTCATCATAGAACTGTAAATGCAACCACCTACCGGTGTGGTAGGTTGTTCCTCCCATACAGCGCTCCCCCAAACGCAGGTCCTGAGCCGAATCCCTGGTTCACGCTCTGACGCACAATCATGGCTGCGGCTTGCGCGGCTGCCATGCGCTCCCGCTGTCGGTGTCTCTCCTTAAGGTATCCCGCAGCCTCTGGCCGCATGCGCAGGATGCGCAGGATCATGTCGTCGCTCGGGTCTGCTTGTGCTTCTCTCCGCTTCTCCTCTTTGGCTTTGCGCATAGTGCCTAGGTTACGGCTCATCATGATACTCTTGCCACGTCTGATAGTGCCCAAGCTGCCGAACCCAGCGCTGCTGAACGTTGGGCCAAAGGTAGGGGGTGCCGAAAGTCGATTGTTACTCGCCGCACTGTGCATTTGTTGTTGCGCTCGTTGCTGCGCCCTCTGCGCGTTGGCAGCGGCCATACGCTCCGACTCACGGATGAGGTTCTCCGTCGACTCGGTGTAGAAAAAATTCAGCGATGCGAGTTCGTGCCACTTAGGCGACTTCAGCACGTCTGCTGGCACTCCTAACACCTCACCCGTGTGGTCTTTCGCGTTGAAGAAGGAGAACAGCAGTTCAAGCCATCGGTACACCACATCTAGCTCGGGCTGTGTCAGTGGCTTCTGTGACGACGGCTTGTCCGAGAGTGGCGGGACTAGCAAGTTCTCAATAGCGATCAACACCTCTTTCCAGAGCCTTGTCATGACGGCCATCATAGTAGCGTCCGTGAGCGTCTTCTTCATGATTGCAAAATTATCATCAAAGTAGTTGAAGAGAGGCTGGAGGGCCCCTTCGATCTCAGCAGCCGTCAACGCCGGTACTGTTGACTGGCGCTTCTTCCAGAGACTCGCGACTGATGCTGCGATGCCCCTGCTCAGCAAGCCGCGCAGAGCTTCCCGAGAAAGCGATGCGTTGATATGCGCAGTGAGCTAAGAGTACGTAAGTAGAGCCCCTTTGTGCTCACGACAGCTGAGACTTACCTTTTCGGTGATCTTGCGCACCATATCCCGCTCAGTGCGTTTGAGGTGGCGGAAAGCTTTGCCGAAGTGGAACTCGATATCGTCACGCTCACCCTCCATGCTGACTCTGAACAAGACCCGTCCCTGAGTATCCAGCTCTAGCCAGAACTCCCTCGGCAGGTAGTCCCCAAAATGCACAGGATCTAACTTAAGCGACGTTCTGCCAACGAAGTCGTGGTCGCCGATCAGATCATAATCCCAGATGGTCGCAATAAGGTTGAGCGCCCCCGAAACGGTAATGTCAACAGCCTCATCCCACCGTGGGTTCAGGTTACTTTTGATGATTCTCGTCTTAGCCAGCCGCTTCTGGTACTCATCACAGAGCACGAGATAGGGATCGCTAGACCCATTCGCGTCGCACGCCTTCAGGTCCTCGGCCTCGACAATCTTGATGGTGAAGACATAGTTTTGCGGCTTTTTGTTGATGAGCTTCGGACCGTCCACCTTACGAAGGACCTCGGCACAACTGTCGACGTTCATGAGCTTTTCGAGCCTATCTAGCTCCTGCATCGCATACTCGATGTTGTTGAACTTGACGAATGACTATGGGACATTAGATTGGCCATCACAGCACGAGATTCGTCACATACCTCCTCCAGGAATTGATATGGCGCCACCCGCTCTTTGGTGTTCCATGCATCTTTTGCATACTGGAAAAACTTCTCCTGGGTTGTCTGAGTTGCGACTGCCAGCTCCTGGTCAGTTTGGCGTTCCATCTCCTTCGCAAACTGCGCCTCTACAACCTCGCAATAGTGCCCGATGGCGGAAGCGATGCCCCGCGCCAGAGCCGTCATGAAGCGTGCGTGGTGGACATCGTCATCCCACTGTAGCTCGAAAATCTGATCAATGCTTTGCCTGAAGATTCGAAATGTATCGATAATGGACTCGCTATGGCGGTCTTCGTCTGTGGCAATATCCTCGGGGTTGGTGCTTCGCACTTGGAATTTGTCCTCGTTGATGGCATTACCAACCATCTCAATCATCCTTATTTCGGTGTTCTTGAGCCATTTCCAGACAAAGTCATCGAGCAGGCCTTCGATGTGGAACGAAAACGGCTGCCCTGGGAGAACCGATACGTGGATCTTTCGGATCGCGACAAGTTCCTTGTAAAGAATGAAGCCGTCCTCGACACTGAGCTCGATATCACGGCTCTTAGCCACCTCCATGATCCGCTTGATGAGCTCCTGTGCATCCTCCTCAAAGCTAGGGAACACAGTCTCGACAAAGACACAGTGGGGGCTAACACCCATGATGATGGGGTTCTTGGCGTAACGCTTCTTGATCTTCTCGGAACGATCGACGACTTTTTTACCTAGGTCCACTACGTGACTGAAATCCCATTCCTCTTGAACATGCGGGACAATGCGGTCGAGATAGGTCCTGTAGACCACTGAAGCTGCTTGACGGAGTCCAATTTCGAGTTGACGGGAATATTCTGCGGCGTCGTCGGGCCGCTGCGAGAAGGCGGGGTCGTCCAAGACATGGTTCCGAAGCAGAGCCATGACGACGCCAATCGAAGGGGGCTTATCCTCGTAGCACCTCAGCAGCAAGTTGTAAAGGTCTCTGAGGAGGGCGTCGTGGAGGTCCTTTAGGGAGTGCTGATAGCCCGCCCAGTCTGTTAATGTCCACCGGCTCGGCTCGACATCGCAGAGCGGCACTGAGTACATCTGAATAGCGGGCGATTTCTTCGTCTCTGGAGGGGCTTCCTTGACGAGACCGAGGCAAGTATAGAGTTGTTCATGGTCTATTTCTTGGTCCAGGAACTTACGAACAGAGACGTCAACAAATGCGGTATCTCTCGAGAACTGTGGTATCCTCCATCGGATGGCCAACTCTATGAGGAGAGCCTGGGATTCTTCCGAGAGCGGAGAGTAACTGTCCTGGGGGTCTGAATGAAGTTGGTCATAAGACATAGCATACTGCACGATGACCTTGTATACGGCACGGGGGTCCGACGGTATGAAGACATAGCTTGGCTCGTCAACGCTCCGTATACTGGCGGAATCGTCGAGAGACAGTGACCCGAGACTGAGTGAGGGCTCAAATCCGGAAGACGGGTTAGATAAGGCCCTACTCAGGTCCGCATACGCCTGATCTTCGGCGTACATGGATGGAGGTCGAGGCAGTGCTTTGTCGTTGCCCGAGTTCACACCCTTCAGATCGGGACGGATCGAGAGGATTTCGGCAAAGGTAGACGCCAGCTGAGACATTTCCTGGCGTTTCCACTCATCAAAAGCCTCGTCTACGTCAAAGTCCCGCTTCCGCAGGGTGCCAGCCATGCCAGCTGAGAGCCTGAAGTGATAGGCCTTGTAATCTTTCAGAGCGGCTTCTTCAGTCCAGACCGCCATGTTGGCATCAAGGTCACCCTGGGCCCTAGAATTGGCAACGCCGAAGATGCGTGCCACAGCCTGCACCATGGGCATGTCCTTGACGTCGTAACTGAGGGGAATTTCCACTTCGACGTACGAGTGATCCTCTTGGGCAGAATCGAGCGAGAGATTTTGGTCATTGGTCAGCAATTTCTTCTCGAGCGTGTTGAGGCGGTGGGCAAGCTCAGGGCGGTCGCGATCACCAACAAGGTCCCTGATGGTGCTCGACAGCAAGCGGACAAACATGGCCAAGTGCCTGTCAACCAGCAGCTTCCAGGAGTGGTCCTCGGGCGGCTTGTTCCGGCCTTGCGCCTTGGTGGCGTTCGAGTAAAAGATCAAGATCAGAGGCTCCACCTTACGGTCTTTATCTATCGACTTTTGAAAGTCTTTGGCGGTGAAGGCATTGTAAGCCTCGGCGAACGTCCGCTTCAGAGAAGCATCGTTGTATCCTGGCAGCCGCTCGATGCCCTGAAGCACTCCCGACATGCGCTTATCCAACGAGTGACGGAAACCGTGGGGCAGTTTCATGTTCCCCGCTGACCCTGAGGGCATGAAGTCCTTCATCAGCTCGCCCATGCTCGATGTATGAGCACGTGGGAGGGGTTTCGGGGTGTTGACATATTCCTTCCGCTTCTTGCGGGGTTGGAGCAGGTAGTTGAGGAAGGCTACTCGGAGAGCATACGAGTAGGCATCGTCGTAGCTAACAAGAACAGGACGGGCACGCGACTCAGATCGCTGGGGCCGAGAGCCATCGCGAACGCTTTGCACGCTCTGCACGCTGTTAAGGCGGCGGTTGAGGTTGCCGTAACCGCTTCGTGATGAGGTCGACATGGCGAAGAATCCCGCGAGACAGCGAGGGACAAGTCCCTGATTTGGGCGATTCGGTTAGGTAGCGGTAAGAGAGCGACTCAGTAATTCGACGGCTGCTGCCGGTGCTGCACACATGGTGCACTCCAAAACTGGATTAAAATCCCACTAGTTGGCGGTGAGCCCAGAAATCGCGAACGAGAGGGGTGCCGCGCTGCTGAGCGTAGTGTCGCGGGGGTGAAGCGAGCAACAACGGCTCTGTCGACGTTGGATGAAAGGGGGAATCATTGCGTGGTGCAGCTGCTCTCACCAGCACCATCGAAACGTCATATGTCAGTGCGGCTAGGTGTGCTTTTGCCCCTCCCTCGCCGCACGGCCCAGGCTCTGACCTAGGCTCGAGGTTTGGAGACTTGGTGGACGGGTCACAGCGGCAATTTAATTGCCCGACGGGAAAAAGTGGCTACAGCACATTCTGGCGGTCACAGGTCACATTACTCTATCATATCCACTCCCGTCTATGGAAGTTGACTGCTGGTTCTGGAGAACTTTGCCCAAGTGAGATGCAGGACTTTGACACAGCAACAACCCCAGAGTTACGCTCAACATTGGCCAAACGTCTGAGCTCAACCGACGAGGCAGCGGGCCATCTGTCTTGAGCGCGGGGAAGGATGGGTAAATCCGAGCCATAGAGCCATGGCACAACTGGGGGCTAAGAACTCAGGGGTCATTTTTGGTCCTGTTTGGGTGTCAAGGATTGGATGAAGAGAGAAACTCGGATATACCATGTAGGCTAGCGAGGACCTTCCCAAATGCTACCACAATAAGCCGGGCCTTTAATTGTGGGTGGAATTTTTAGGGAGGAATGCAAAGGCCTTCTCATTACTTCAAGAACCATCCTTCATGTGCCGTCAAAGATTTATCATATGGAAGGAAAGCTCCCTTGTCTCGGCTAGCTCCGCCGCAGCTACACTATTTCAAAAAGACGGCACGCTCCGTACTCTTGCATTCGGTTTTTCTCGCAGTTGCAGGCGCTCGGAAGAGCCAGATGGCAAAATGTAGTCAATGCAGGCATCATGTTTACCACGAGCAGAAGTATCCGTGCTGATGATGCAAACAGTGGCTAGTGTTGTTGAAGAAATCGCAGGACCACAAGGTCCTGTGTGACATCATAATGGTTTCTGGCGGTTGGCTACATCACACTAGCTTATGAGCGTGGGGCAATGGTTGCAACGGCCTCCTCAGCGAAACATGAGGTCGTGAAGTGCCAACCAATTACGACCTGAGCAGCCCCAACTCAAGCGGCGCAAGCGCTTGATCTTTTTTTTGGGGGGTGACTTGAAAAGTGACTCGAAGTGAGGCCTAATGGACGCGTGACCGGGCCATTTGCCCGTGTTCCCAAATGACCATGTCCAGCACTGAAATGGATGCCTTCCGTGCGCTCCGCGTTGCACACGAACCCTATAGAACCTTCAGCCAGCAATATCCCACCTCGCGACAAGATCCACCAACGCCTTACCGCCAGTATCGAAGGGGAATGTGAGGCACAAGAGACGTTGATAAACCATCAGAATGTTGGAAGAAGACCCTTGATTCGAGTTATAGGGTTGAGGTGGCGTTGACCACACGGATGAACGTGCGTTAGAACCCCTGCAGCTTCGCGTCTGGACCTTGGGGCTAGCCTGCCAGAGTAACCCCGCCACCCGCTTGCCCGCTGCCGCCAAAACGGAGTGTGGATTTCTGGCGTGCGGCAACTGACAACCTTAGAAGTTCACCGTCGCTCGCCGGCCGATCAACCAGCCGCCATATTGCCGTCTTCTCGAATGCTCCCAGCATTGAGATTCCCGCTGTCGAGATGGGCAATGTCAGCAGTTCGCCCGACGAGGGCTCAACGCTCTATCTCAGGGACCAAAGCCGATGTGTGTCAACCCTTGGCCCCTGCTCGCGAATCCTGAGTCTCGTGCGCTCTGCTCGCCACCCACTGCCTACCATCCATGGGCAAAACTGCGCTGCGAATTCAAGTGCATGTGCTGCTGAAACACTCACGCTGACATGTTCCCCCAACAGTATCAATCTCGTCGGTAGTCATATCCAGTCCGCGAAAGCGCACCTCGGTCAACATAGTTCCGAATGCATTTCCCGCTACAAGAATATCAACATCGCGATCCCTCGGTGACAACTCTCCCATCGAGTTTGTTCAGGACCCAGATGCCCCCGCTGGTGCTGGACCTGCATTCCTCCTGAAGCTCTCCAACGAGGACGACCTCGTCTTTACCTTTACCTTCATCATCCGGCGCCCCCAGCCACCAGATGGCTCCAAGACGGGCCCAATAACTGACACCCAGATCAACGGTCTCACGTTCGTGTATGCGTCTAACCAGCGTGAGGTCGAGAATCTTGTCACTCGGGAGTTCCATGCCGATCCGAACCTCCACAAAAATGCAAATGTCGAGTTGGTGGGCGACTACTCGACCGAAGGGAGTCCCTCGGTGACGTTTGACTGGACCTGGAGATGGAAGCCGCCAAGATTCACCGAGGACAAGGGAGGCGGCTGGAGAAATTATTGCAGCGTGGGTGTCGCCCGCCAGTTCCTCTTGTTGCGCTGCTGCTGAGTCTTTGTCTAGTTTGTCGAGTACGATCAGCGCGCTCATCGGCTACTCACTCTCGCCAGCTTCTCTTTTTTTGTTTCCAGTAAGCCCTCCCTGCTGCTTCTGCCCAAGCTAGGCTCTGAACAGGGAGCAGATACATCACCATACCTTAGCCATCCTAACTCTCCGACCCCCCCTCTCTTGAGCGCCCCACCCAAGGTTAGGGTCGTGTCCGCTCAGTCTCTCGAGTCGCGAATAAGCGTTGTCCCTGAGCTTGACGAATCAGCTCCGCCGCCTCCTCCGGGGTCGGATTCGGGAAGTAATATCTCGCCTTTGCAAACCGTTCCGAAGGAGGCTATCAAGGTGGACATATCCTGCCCACGCCCCGGAGAAGACATGTCTGTCTCCGACGATGGCCCAGTCTTCCGGGCGACCATGAAGGCGCTTGAGCAAAAGACGGGCAACATGAGGCTGCAGATGAAAAGGCTGATCAAGAAGGCCGAGCAAGTCTATAGTGCCCAGCAAGAGGCCAACGACGCCTTCTTGGGTTTCATGGAGGCTCTGAAGGAAGTGTCGTCGACCAACGCAAATGCTGTTCAGCCCGCCATTGAACATTACTTTGACAAGATCGCCCGGGAGATTTTGTCGTATGAGCGGCAGAATGCAGCCAATTTGCAAAAAATTGTTATTGACCCAATGAACAAGCTGTACCAGCTGGACATCAAGCAGGCAGAAGCGAAGAAGCGCGACTTTGAAGAGGAAAGCAAAGATTTCTACGCCTACGTCAGTCGGTACCTTGGCCAACGACACGACTCTGTTAAGGCGAAACAGAGCGATTCCAAATACCAATCCAAGCGCAAGAACTTCGAGTTGAAGCGCTTCGATTACTCGTCTTTCATGCAGGATTTGTCTGGGGGCCGCAAGGAGCAAGAAATTCTATCGCACCTCACCAAATATGCCGACACCCAGGCACGGTGTTTCCTGGCAACCGCGAAGAAGGTCGACGGCCTTCTCCCACAGCTTGAAGCACTGTCTAGCGAGGTGCAAGAGGCAGACAAGGAATACCAATACCAGCGGCGGGAACGGGAAGAAAAAAGGAGACTCTTGGAAAAGAGCAACCTCAGCTACGGGGAGCCTGAGCCCCCTTCTACCGCCGTTGGGGCAACCCCCACTGCAGTCCCCAATGGCGCCCCATCCGCCTCGGACTCAGAACTTGGCCGGGCGGACAGCACGAGTTCGCAGCTCAAGGTGCCAACACCGTGCAACGCTAGCCATCCTACTAATCCTGTTGAGCTCTCGAGGTCTCCTGGCAGTTTAAGCCACAGCCCGTCAGTAGGTAGCCCGCAGCAGCCCAACAAGTTTCGCGGTATTCGTGACATGGAAGAACGGGACCCGAACCAAGTGGTCAACCTGGAGAAGAACTCTGGGCAGAGGAAAGAAGGCCTCCTCTGGGCCCTCAACCGGCCAGGCGGCCATGTCGATCCACGGTCGTTGAACAAGCAAGGTTGGCACAAGTACGTACCTCTGACACCTTCTGGTTCTGTCCCACATACTGACTCGTGGCCAGGTTCTGGATAGTGCTCGATCAAGGCAAGCTTTCAGAGTATAGCAACTGGAAACAGAGGCTAGACCTCCACATGGACCCGATTGATCTCCGTCTGGCATCGGTGCGTGAAGCCAGGAATGCAGAGCGTCGTTTTTGCTTTGAGGTCATCACACCACAATTCAAACGCGTATACCAAGCTACATCTGAAGAAGACATGAATAGTTGGATTATGTCTATCAACAACGCTCTGCAGAGTGCCGTTGAAGGCCGTGCTTTCAGAGACAAGCCGACACTTTCTCCTGGGGAAGCTGGGCCCGGCGGCATGGACATTGGCTCCATGTTAACGGGAGGAAGGGGTTTATCCTCGGGCTACACCACACACAACTCGAATGCTATACCCTCCAGGCGCACGACGGTTGGCGCTCGCCCCGGGACGGCGCGCAGCACCAGCTTCGACGACAACCCGGACAGGTTACTACAGATGCTGCGCGAAAATGACCAGGGCAACTCTTGGTGCTCCGACTGTGGGTCTAACAACAAAGTCGAATGGGTCTCTCTCAACCTCGCCATCATTGTTTGCATTGAGTGCAGTGGCATCCACCGGTCTTTAGGTACACATATCAGCAAGATTCGATCCCTCACTCTCGACACGAACTCGTTTACCCCAGACATCATCGAACTTCTCCTTCTTGTTGGAAACAGAGTGTCCAACATGGTGTATGAATCTAAGCTAGATCCTGCCGCAAAGCTCACGCCCCAGGCAACCAGAGAACAACGTCTTAGGTTCATTACGGCCAAATATGTCGAGCGGGCATACGTAGAGCCCATCTCAGCTACACTTTCTCGATATCCTTCTGCCGAAGAAACTTTGCTCGCCGGCATCAAGAAGAACGAGATACAGCAGGTTATCTACGCCTTGGCCCTGAAAGCCAACCCGAACGTGACAGACAAGTCGCGTGGTACCCATACTGTGCACCTAGCTCTCGCCGCGGCCGATCCTGCAGCCCCATCACCACTCCCGACATCCACCCCAGCACCGGCGGCAGACAAGGTGGTACCTTTCCCTGTTGCCGAGCTTCTCATGCAAAATGGCGCGGAACTGCCCTCCGCACCGCCCGCCTTTCCTCTCAGCCGTGCGGCGCAGGCATATCTCGAGCTAAAACGTGGCCGCAGAGCAGTGGCTGAGTCATCTGGCAACTCATACGAGGGTGTCGGGTCACTTCCTGCCAACTCCACGCTGAGTCCGGGCGATAAACTGCAGCGTGAACGCGAAGCAAGGTTACAGAAGCGCGTGAGTGCGGGTGGCCGACTGGCCAAGAGCCCGATCCCAGAGCGATAGGGCGGCTTGGGAGTTGCGTCTTATAGGGTGCCGTTTCTGAGTCTGGGTTTAGGCCGGCATCGGTCGTCTAGCTCCAATTCTTTTGGTTACGAAGAAGGCCAAGGATAGCCTCTGCGGATTCTATGGCAGATTCGCGGGTGTGCTATGCGCCGGCACAAGAAGCTGGAGCTTTGAGGCATGAACGACGGCATCACTTTACGTTGGTTTGGCCCCTGGCATGATGTTTTCCTTGGGTTTCTTATCTTGCAGCAGGGGACGAAAGACGGCTGATAGCTGAAACAAACAAACGACGGGACACGGTATGGTACGGGGTAGCCCGTCATAAAACAAAGGAGAGGAACAATGGAAGCAGCGCGGGTGTATTTCAGGGGTTTGCTCTGTTCAGCTTTGTTTTTCTTTCGTTTGCTCTTTTCGGCACGGCATGGCTGGGGCTTTCCATTCCCCTGTTTGTTTACTCTGCAGACGTCAGTTAGGTTACGTTTTCCTTACCTTGTATGAGTGTAGTAGCAATGATTGGAAATCGGAAGAAGGATGGTGGCTGGCTGGATGGATGGATGGCGGATGACTTTCCATGCCCGTTGTGTCGAATATGGGACTAGGCGGGTATCACATATAATTGTAATGAGAGCTTAATGAGTACATGACTTGAAGAGCAGCAGAACCGTATTGTAGGGACCTAGGCGCATAGGGCGAGACATATTTAGGCGAGGACAGGTTTGGATTGGATTTAATGTGATTTCTCGTTTCCTGCTGCCAGTATAAATTACGCCTGCCGAGGCCATCCATTCCCTCCCTCTGTTCGATATAATTGCAACAAACTTTTTCTGTCCTCTCAATTCAGCATTCTCAGGCGTAACATGCCCTGCATCGGCAATTTCGCCGTGAGGATCGACGGAGGCATACTGCCAAGAGGTACAGATGCGTCATGGTTCTTTCTGCTTTGCACCCTTCCCAACGTACTCCAAACCTTGAAATCAAAGGCCCTAAAACAAATCCTGCAACCCAGTCTGCTGACATTGCTAACTAGATTTCGCTCGCTCGACACAAAAGTATTCAACCCCGTGCAATACAACCAAACATATACAGCCCGGTAAGCTAGCGCCTTCCCTTTGCCTTCCCTTTACCTTTGGATGGCGCAATGTCCTTGGAGGGATATTGACTCCCTGTGTCGTCACCGTACAGGATCTGGTCGCCCTTGCCGCCCATCTCAATAAATTCCTTTGGATCACGCTGGTCGGCAGGCCTTGGCTCCTTCCTGGGTAGAGGTGATGGCGCACTGCCCGCTGCTCTAGGGTTCTTAGAGTAGATTTTCAGGTCGGGGCGGTTAGGCCCGAGGGGTAGACGACCGGTAACCTGAACGGTGTTGACGGAGCTGATCAGTGTACGCTCTCTGCCAACTACCCGACGGTTCACGTCCAGACCAGCGACGCCGCTGACAAGCCCATTGGTACTGTCATTGATACTGGGTGTCTCGGCCAACATCCATGGATGTGAGAGGCACTGGTTTACCGTGAACCTCCGGTCAGGGTCCACGACAAGCATCGAATCGATTAGGTCGACTGTTCGCTCTTAGTACAATTATGTGGTATAAGAAGGGGTGAAACATACGAGCAGGATCTCCAACCGAATCCCAATACGGAGAGGGGTAGTCAAACCGGCCTTTCCTGATCTGCTGTGAGAGCGTATATGGATTCTCCGGAGAGTAGAGCTCATCTGAGAACGGAGGAAAGCCGCAGAGGCAAATGTAAAGTACCACACCGAGCGACCAGATATCGACAGCCTTGGTGTACTTGCGGTTCTTGTTATCGGCGAGAATCTCGGGCGCAACATAGCTTGGGGTACCACATAATGTCGTGGTAAATGACTCCTCTCCAATGATCTTGGCAAGACCGAAGTCGGCCAGTTTGACGTGCAAGTCGTCATCCACCAGAAGAATGTTCTCGGGCTTGATATCACGATGAACGATGTTGCGGTCATGCTGTCAAAGTGTCAGATGGGATTTTCCACAAACAAAGAATTCGGACTTACCAGATACTTAATTCCTTGGAAGAGCTGACGAAACAACTTCCGGCACTCGCTTTCGGAGAGCTTCTGATGCCTCACAATGTAGTTAAAGAGCTCACCGCCAGCAGCCAACTCGAGAACAAGATACACTCCGTTTCGCTCATTAAAAGTGTCCTTCAGACAAAGAACGTTGGGATGGTTGACACCCATGAGCACGGCAATCTCCTGCTGCAGACCTTCATTCTTGGACCGCTCTTCGACTCCTGGGGTTTTGGTAAAGATTTTGACAGCATAACGCTCGCCAGTCGACCTTTCCACACACAGATGGACTTCGGCGAAGTGGCCCTTGCCAAGCCTGTCTACTATTTGGTATTGTTGGTGAAACGCGCTGGTGTGCCGGCTCTTGGGGTAGCGGAAGATGAAGCGGGCCTTGTCCAGAACTGCAATCTCATCACTTTCTTGCAGTTCTCGTCTTTGATTTCTCCCTATCAAAGCCTCGTTGACGAATGTGCCATTAGCCGAAAGATCCTCCAGCACAGCGACTGTATCGCTCTCCTTGTTCTCGGTGAAGATAAGACAGTGGCGGTTCGACACAACTGGGTCATCGACAACCACATCTATGCTGGTCAGCGCATAGCAGATACACACTGAGTTGGAGATGGACCTACCGCATTCGGGATGTCGACCAATCAAATAGCCTCCTGAAGGCAGACCGCTGTAAATCTTGCGCTGCTCATAGCTCTCCTCTGCCTTAACCAGCGCTCTCTGGCCTCTCCTGCCCCCTTTTCTAGACGGCTCTGGAACTGCAGGAGAGTCGGTACAGGATGTCCGCTTTCTCAGGACGACGCAGCGACCTCCGTGGCGTGTATCCATGGGGAAAAGATAGCCCCAAACACCCTCCTTCACCTCATCCTCGACCTCGTCAGAAAGGGGAGCGTTCGGGTCGACATTCTGACTGAAAGCTTGAGTGTCTTGGGGTGGCGAGCTGAAGGCGTAGGCCTGGGAGAAGTTGTCATGGTGCGTCACCTGGCTGGGGCGCCCTTCTGGCGGAGTGGCAGTTGCCTCCTTGATGGTGCGGAGATCGGTACCGTCCGTGTCGTGAGTAACAGGAGAAGGAAGCTGCTGTCTTGTGGAGACCGGTGTTTTATGCCCGTCATCACGCTGCGAGAGGCGTTCGGAGCGGCGAGGTTTCTTGAACGATTCTTGCTCGTCGGGGGAGCCCTGGAGGGTATGGATTAACCGACGAATCATGGCGTAAAGTGTGACGCCGCAAGGAGTGACTCTGCGTTTAAGACTCGGGGAGCAAGTGGGATACATACATGAGCGCGAGCTCGCTTGTGGCTACCTTCGGATCGAGGAGCCATGGTGAGGGACGGAGACACGGGTGCAATCGAAGTTTTGAATGCAACAGGCAAATCCCAGGGTTGCCTTGATGGGTGGTGGGATGAGCAATTCGCGAATTGGTGACGTGCGGGCAGAAATGCGGTCGGGTGGTGCCTGGGATGCGAGCGAGGCCTCTTCTCTCTCGCCAGGGTTGGGAAGCTCGGGGGATCATCAGGCTCGGTCACCTCGAGCTACTCCAAAACTCGCGTCCGTAGGTGGCACCTCCTGCCTGCCAGAAAAGCTGGCCCACCCGTGCCCCATTCCGCTGAGTCAGTACGGCCCTTCGATGATCCGCGGGGCAGACAGTCCGCACCAGCCGCACGCTAAGGGGCTCGTGCTGTTGCGATGCAGGGGCTGACCCCTGACGCGTGCGTGTAGGGCTGGTCACGCTGGAAGCCCACAGTCAAGTGGCCTGCCGCCGAAACAAACTGTGACTCGCTGCCGTCATTCGCCAGGAACCAGACCCCACAACCAGCGCTTCCAGTGACTCTCACGAATCTCAATCCACGGCTGCTTGTGAACGTAAAGGAGCTGTATCATGTACGTCACTGTATAAAAATTCCCTGCGAGCTATTGGAGGACAAATCCCCCCCAAACTCCGCCTGTCACTCCTTCTTGACATCGCAGTTGCGGTATTCGTATCTATGCTGTGTCGTTCTTGGATGGCGCCTATGGAACCGCTGGCCAGACCGGGCAAACACCAGTCGAGTTTGCCTACTGAGTGTTCCTCGCGTCATGGCCGACTCTGATGCATGTTGTCATCATGAGGCCTCACCTTCAGGGAACGCGTAAATGCGGCAACAGAAACGGACACGGTCAGAAAGTATTAGAGAACCTCGAGGGCTCGCTAGGTTAGGGCCGGCCAGTATGCCTCCCGGTGCACACTGGCTGAGCATACCCACGGCCTTGGGAACATGGAATTACGAAAACCAAGCCATCTCAAAGTCCTTAGACGATGACTCCAAGGTCTCTCCAAGATTGTTACTCATGTATGGATTCTCACATGAGCGAACTCCTGGCATGTTAAAAGGGTTTTTCTGGATATTTGGTATTGAGAAGTAAGAAGAACGGCCCTCAAATTTTTTGTTTCCTCAGAGGTATTGAGATTTGAAGTCTTCTAGTGCAGCTCTGGCATACCAAGTCGTCTCACAATTTACGTTTCTGAGCTAGCTGAGGTTGACCTAGTAGGCCCCAGTTTTTAGAGTTCACTGAAGGCCAGAAAGTGATTAGCCCTGAGAAGCACAGGCCACGGGCCTGTTCAGACCGATACCTATTTTGCACCTTACAAAAGAATCCTGACAAAACAAGAGCATTGGATTTAGAAATGCATTGAAGTCTTGTAGCATTATTATTTTATTACTGTGCAAAAAGCTTGAAGTTTTCTTGTGCAAAGGTGCCTTGACATGAGATGTGATCATGTGAAAAACGGGGCAGACTAACCAGAAGGCGTAAGCTCGGAAACGTAAGTTGTGAGACGATACGGCGACTATGCCCCCACCAGACCTCGATAAGAATGGCTGCCCCACAACGTTGCAGCGCTCGGTCAGCTCTACTGGCACGACTTCACGTGATCCTCTATCCCACACCCACACGATCAGGGGTCGCAAAAAATTGGCCCTGACTGCGGGGCACGGATGGTAAAGGGCCCAGGGTGTTGAAGTGTTGCAGACCCCAACACCGTCGACATAATCGCACTCTCACCACCAGCGACACCGTGTCTACCAAGTCCAACATGGCGTCCCCCCAGCTCATCTTTGTCGACGGCACCTTCGCCGAGTTGGCCCAGGAAATGGCCGACTACATTCAGATTGGCGAGCAGGTGAAGCCACTCCTGGAAACAGACCAGGAAGACACTGCACTGCAGACTATCGTCAAAGCCTCGAGCTACCTCAATTCGGTCCCCGAGAAGGAATTTACTGCAGCCTACAACCTTCTCATCCACCTCGTCCTGCAAGCGAAGGAGCCGAAAAAGTACCTGCCCATCATCTGTGGCAATCTTCTCAAGCCCATCTCCTCATCCCCCGCACACGGTTTCACCCTCGCGTCGGGCGCCCTCAGCACTATCTTCAACCTGCTCGATATCAAGAACACCCTGCGGTACAATGTCTTTATGCAGATCGTCCGGTTCCTCCGCCAGCATGGTCAATTCGAACTCCTGAAGCCCCGCCTCAAGAATCTGGAAATTTGGTTTGATGAGTGGGACACTGCCGAGGAGGACCAGCGGAAACTCTTTGTCGAGGTGTCCGAGGCCGCTGCTGAATCGGGAGATGAGGAGTGAGTCTTATCTGGAAAAGACCATTTGCGCAACCCCTGCTAACCGCAACTTCGCGCATAGGGAATCTTACCACTACCTACTCAAGGCGCTCGGCACATTCGACCGCGACGACCAGGAGGAGATCACATCCGAGGAAGCGCAGAAACTATCGCTGAAGGCTGTACGCAGCGCTATCTCATCACCAACCCGCTTTGATTTTCAGGACCTCCGCGTCCTGCCCTCTGTCCAGGCCCTCGGCGATTCGCACCCCGTCTATTCACAGCTCCTCGATATCTTCACTGAACAGGACCTCGAGGACTATCATGACTTCAGAGAGGAGCATGAGGGCTGGGTTGAGAAGGAGAAGCTCGACCATGCTAAGTTGCAGCGCAAAATGCGCCTGCTCACTTTCGCCAGCCTCGCCGCGAGCACACCCAGTCGGGAAATCCCCTATGTCAACATTGTCAAGTCCCTCCAAATCATCCCCGAGGAAGTGGAGCTGTGGACTATCGACGTTATCCGCGCCGGCCTCATTGAGGGCCGTCTCTCGCAGAGCAAGAAGGTGTTCCTTCTCCACCGCACCACGTATCGTGTGTTTGGTGAGAAGCAATGGCGTGAGCTCGGCACCCGCATTGATACATACAAGAATGTTGTCGATAAGCTCACAGCTGTTGTGCGGAAAGCGCAGGTGGATGTTGAGGCACAAAGGGAACGTGAACAACAAGAGGTGGAGCGAAAGCTCGCGAACGTGGGCATCAGTAACCAGGGCGGCGACAGGCGTAGAGGGCCGCAGAAGCAGAGGACAGAGGACGATGACTAGACAAAGGGGTTGTTTTTTTTCTCCGGTTTCCTTCCTATGGTCATTTGGGCATGTTTGGGGAACGGAAAGAGAAACAAAATGAAAAAGGATTCTTCAGATGCTGCTGCTACTACTTTACTCATCTGCTTATTCCACTGTTTTTGGTAGGAGTGTGGCAGGGTCCTTGTGAGACAGATCCGGGAGTTAACGACCAAATGAATTTGATGAACATCGACAAGTGGGTGAGCTGAGCGTAGACATGAGCAATGGGCAAGGTGTGTTTGTCTTTTACGGCTATTAACTATTGTTCATAAGATAGCAGGTAATGAAGGTAGGGCAAAACATGATATACCTTTTTGCTTTCTCAAATCTATGTTCGTTCACGGTGATCTTTCCCCGCTGGTCCCTCGTTAAGGTGTTGCCACATATAATCTTTCAAATGGTCTCCTAGGGTCCCTTCCAGTGCCATCCCCCGTTAATGCCAGCACTCGACCTCAGAACCATTCACAGGCATCATTAGCTATTAAATACCATACCGCCAAGAATAATGCATTGCAATAGTCTTAAAAATTCACAACGACCAGATTGACTAGGCATTACGCCTGCCCCGTCTCTCTGCCTGTTTGTTCCGTGTCACACCAGGAAGGAGCAAACCACGTGTTTGCTGCTTTACCATTCTATTATGAGATATGATTAAAAAAGGACTAATGGATTGTGTGATTGAGGAGGTACGGAAGGTCAGGGGATGGAAGAATCTTAGAACTTATCACCCAGCGCCTTGCTCAGCCGCTCCCTGGTAGTCGCAGAGACCGAATCAGGGGTAGGCGTCGCATCAATCCTCACAACCCTGCCTTCCTTCTCGTAGTGGTCCACGACGGGCATGCTGGTCTCGACAAAGGTGCGGAACCGCTTCCGAATGCTCTCGGCATTGTCATCGGCACGACCGCTCGTCTTGCCGCGCTCGAGCAGGCGGCGTTCCATCTCAGCCTCGGGGCAGTCGTAAAAGAGCACGAGACGGGCAGGGCAGACCATCTCCTCGAACTTGAAGGCCTGGTCCATCTTGCGAGGAAATCCGTCAATCAGGAACTTTTTGGCTGACGGGCGCTTCTGGATAGTCTCGGTCATGGCGTTCTCCAGCAGCTTCACTGTCACCTCCATTGGAACAATCTCGCCGTTCTTGATGCAGTCCTTGATCAGTTCGCCAAACTGTGAGCTCGGCCGTTCCTGCTCCGCGCGCAGTAGGTCACCGGCCGAGAGGTGCGTGAAGCCATATTCCGAGACAAGACGGGCGCACTGCGTTCCTTTTCCAGCACCGGGCCCACCGAGCACGAAGAGGACAGTTACGTCAGAGGGAGAGAAGGTCGGTGTCGGCCTGGAAAGGGCAGCAGCAGTGTCAGCGGCGGGAGGATGGGTAGGCATGTCTGCAGCAGGTTAACACAGTGTAGCGCGAGGCAGGCGGCACTTAAAGAAGGGGGGCGAGAGTATCCTCTCAGTCTTGGTGGTGGACGGAGGAGCTGCACACATCACCAAATCAAGCGCGCTACCACGTCCAACCAACAATGGTAATATTCAAGCCATACACTCATCGAGGAAGTGAGAAAAGATCTGTTGCCGACGCACCTTTCCTCCGGTTAACCAACAGCATGTAACCACCTGATCCAAGCGCAATCACCACGACAAAGGGCCAAAACTTGACCGTCTGATGGTTCTTTGGCGGCGGCGGCGGCGGTCGCGAGCTGTACGATCGGCGAGTCGCGAGGTTGGCTGTCGGAAACGACGGTCTCACGACGGGCTTGATGCGGGCTGAATTCACCGAGGTAGAAGGCGACGAAGAAGTAAGTGTCCCAAATGCAAAGGCCCAAAGTGCGGTGGGTGTGGTAGGGCTCTGAGAGTTGTGCAATGTTGATGACGCCAGTTTTTGCCAGGCTTGGCGATGCGCCGACGCTGCCATCGGGTGCGTTACTGATGGGGCTGCACGATGACGACCCCTTGTTTCTTGGGAACGAGGGGTCCCAATTCAGCAGTAGGTGGGTGATTTGTTTGCTATTCGGCAGATCCAGTCTATCGGCCAATAGGTTTCTTGTCTTGTTTTTCCCAACAAAAAATGGCGTCGGTGGTTACTGGCGGGATTTTGCCTGGGTGGTCGCAAGCCAGGACAGGGGGGAGCTTGGAGCTCAGGAATTGACTTTCAGGCACACGAAATTGTTAATGTCGTCCTCTCCGGCAATGCCGTCGCCGCCGGACGTTGACCCTGAAACTGGGTGGGTCGATTTCATCTCCGTCTCGATTGTTAGCTCGTGCCTTTGGGAAGGGACCTACTGTGTAAACCCAAGCCCCAGCGTTTTGCAATGAAAAATACAATTTTGAAGCGGAAATTTGATATCCAATTATTAACAGGAACAATGCCTTTAGCCCACTGATCACGAAATCTCTGCCGAATTCTTTACTTTAAGATGAAAAAGCGATGAAGTTCGAACGCCCTAAGGCTTGGCAGTAGAGGTTGAACAATCTTTCAGGGGTTGAACTGTACGCGAATAGCTACTCTGGCTCTAGGCTGTCCCTAACGAAGCTACACTAGCGACCTATGAAGCGAGGGATTGGATGCCACCTGGAAATGGAACACAGAATCAAACTTCCACCGCAGAGAACAAGTCCATTGAGCGCCTTGGAGGTGTCCCAGTGCGAGGCGGTTGCACAAGAAGCGATCGTATCTGCTGGGACACAGGAAGCTGTCACCAATCAAGCCGTCCCATCTCACAAATAGTCGCGAGAATTGGCCGCTTGGCTGACAGTTGGAAAAGAGACTCTGACAAACCGCACGGCTTAGCGCCCAGCGTCACTATCTCAATGTCAGCTTTGCTCGTCCCCAAGTCCCATCACGCAATTATTCATACAAACCATAGACACCACAATGATGGGAGTCTCGGTAGACGGTAGAACGAGTATGCCATTTTACAATAATTCTCACTCCTTAGTCTGAGCTACGTAGAGGGTGCGCAACTTTCGACATTCCGAGTCACTAGATCCCCCGTAATATACAGATCCTTCCACGTGTCAACTGCATTAAAATGTAGATCCTGATGACTGATTCATCCAGTGAGCGAGAAAGTCGGTCGCCGTCCTAATGCCATCACCGCCAACGCCACTGGTATTTCCCATTGAAACAAAGAAAATAAGAGATAAATAATGTTGAGTTCAGCCCAGCCATCTCCTCGGCAGCGCAGCTGTCCCAAACGAAGAAGAAATTTTATGCACCATCCTTCATGCGCCTCCTCATGCTACAACATCCAACTCTTATCGCTGGAAATTGAATGAAGTTTGTTGGGGCGGCGGGCTCTTGACAGCTTGGCCAGCATACGCTCCAGGGATAGGAACAGCCTCGTACTGCTGCTCACCCTCTGCTACTGGCGCATGCGCGCTCACTGTTGGGGCAGTCGGAACAGGCGGCGGGGTAGATGTCTCCTTAATGGGCGACGAGAAGCCGCTCTTGGGAGTAACCGGAGTGGCAGGGTTGGCTTTGGCTGGGGCAGGCTGGAGCTTGAAGCCATCCTGCTTGGGAGTGAATGCAGAGTCAGGGATCACCAGTCGCTGACCGCCAGGCGTGAAGGGCGAAGGGCCCTCCTCGATGTCACCCAGTGACTTGTAGGTCGATGGCGGGAAGCGGGGTGACAGAGCGTACTGCGAGAAGGCAGGCGATTTTGGCCCAAAACCAGGCGTGTTCGGGGCGGACTGAGTGCGGAGCTGTGCGAGATATAGATCGGAGCGAGCCTTGTCGCGCATATCCATCGACTTGTGAAGCTTGCGCTTGGACCAGTATCGGTAAAAGACGATGCTGTACAGGATGATGCTAATGATCTCGACAACGAGCTCGATGATGATGCAGATCAAAGTCCAGTTCTATGTTTTGTCAGCCATACACGCCGATCAACTTGGAAGAAGGATTCCTTACCTGGAGACGGCAGACAAGCGAGTAGTCGATCTTCTCCGAGAAGAGCTCGGAGCGGTGGTTTTCAACGCAGGCCCATCCCCACATGTCCTGGTTACCAGTGTTCTGTCTCGTGTACTGGAGCACTCCCGCGGCGATAGCCCACATGACCATGCTGAATATGAACCAACCGACAGCGAACATGGTGTAGTAGACGCTGACCTTCTCCGCCCTCTGGTGACCGCCACGGCAGTAACCGACAAAGACCGAAACGCAGATAATGAGAGAAACACAAGCACAAGCAAGGACGACCTTTTGCGGCCAAGTGTTGGTATTGTTGGCCCAGGGAGGCAAACCGTTCATCGTAGGGAGAGACTTGGTTGCGTTGAAAATGGCGAATGAAGATGAGATCATGGACATGATGATGAGACTGCAGCTGAAGTTGACGCCGCGGAGGGCGAACTTGGCCATGCGCACACGCGTCTTGATTTTCTGTCGGGCTGTCAGTTATGATCCCTAGAAGTAAGCTAATCGGCACATACCAGATCCCGGGCCTGCTCTTTATCCGTCGACTTCTCTCGCTTCTCCAGGACTTCCTCCTCCTTGAACGTTGGGCTCAAGGGGTTAGTGAAGGTGCGCGCTCCGGCTCCCGGAGCTTTCATGGCGCTCTTCAGCGGTGACCTCGGAGTCATTGGCACGGCAACAGATTCACGGTTGTTGTTTCCGATGTAGCCAAATCCAACGTCTCCTGGTTGAGACTGGGCGACTTGGGATCGCTCAGAGAAGGGGAGTTTCTTGGGCTCGATGGGCGAGTGAACGGCAGTGGCCTCGGCGAAGCGGGGAGTCCTTGGAGGCTTAGCAAGCGAGGATGATGTGGACGAAGAAGAAGTCGAGGACGTCGATCCTGCGGACATGGTCCGAGCCGGAGTAAGATTCAAGGCTGTCGGCCGCTTCTTGTCGTCGTGGATCGCCATCGTGGCGGGGCGGATAGCAAGAGACAACAAGGAAAGAAAGAAGAAACCAGTCTTCGATGTTGGTACGAGCTATGCCAGAGGTGGTTACGGAACTTGGTAACGGCGGCGTGAGTCCTCTGCAAGCGGTTGGGGCAGAAGGGAACCAAGTGAAGTATATGGAAAAGCGAGAGCCCAGCTACCGGAGGAAAGAAGAGTTCCAGAATAGCAAAGCGACGCGCCGGGGGAAGAGTGTGGTTTTGAATAGCCGCTGCAACTACCAGCAAGTTGACATCCGACTTGCTTGTGCGAGCCTCGCTGCTGCATGGGACCATGAGCGGAGGGTTGAAAGAATGAAGAAAATGGGGGGTCCCATACCTATGACAGGGGGGAGTGGGCGAGTGCCGCTGATGAACGAAGGCGCTGATTCGAGGGACGGGTCGATCAACCCAATAAATCCCGGCGACTCGTGATGGAAATAGACGCCCAGGTGACGGAGTGGCACTGGAACAGTGCTAGCTGCTTGGGCGGCCCGAGAAGCGGCCACTGGTATACGTTGCTTCACAGACGATATATGTTAGATGGGGAGGGTCTCTGTGATGGGCGAGGCGGCCGAGGGCGGTCCAGTTGTGATTCTTTCACTCCTCTGCCTCTGGAGGAGAGAAGTCCTGATCAGGGCCAACGATCCAGAACAGACTTTGTGTGGGTGATAAGACGCAGACGCACGAGCGTCCATGAGATGAGGGGCTGGAAACCGAATATAGCAACACACACTCCAGAGCAGCACTGGAGAGCCGTGGCCTCGCGTGGCGGCACAATCAACTCTCGCTGCATCCTCGGGGCCATTGCCCCTTGGCGCCAATGTCCTCACAGAGCCTGGACGCGCATATGCGGGTGCGCGGCATTCATTGGTTGAGGACTGCTGCTGGCCAAGGGCGCTTTTGCCGAATTTGAGAAAGAGGCTGGCCAACGGGCGAAGAGCGGGAGCCAAAGGACGGCCAGAAGGGCAAGAACGGGCGGTAAGCAGGCAAGCGGTTGACAAAAAAAGAGAGCCACATTACCTGCATGGTACATATGCTCCCATAGTAGATACTAGCCCCCGGGGGTATCTTTAGGTACCATTAGTT
>Ga0247765_1000245_pt1 | contig 44181 bp, 51 predicted proteins | sample UWRJL106311C6_FD_179949 | JGI IMG/M metagenome (GOLD analysis project Ga0247765, IMG submission 179949) | Plant litter microbial communities from Arlington Agricultural Research Station in Wisconsin, United States - UWRJ-L106-311C-6 | ecosystem: Environmental > Terrestrial > Plant litter >... | reverse complement strand
TTTTTTTTGAGGAAAAAACAAAACAAATAAATGAACCAAGAGACTGCAGAAATGAAGTATAAACAATCAGACAAACGAGGCCAGAAAGGTCATAACTTCAAAGTAATCACCAGCACCTCCGCCACTTCCCCTCTCCTTAACCCTCGTCCCACCGGCTCAAGGCAAACCTCCTATGGTCGCCCTGTTGACGGATCCACCGCAAAAGAAGAAGAAGAAGAAGAAGAAGAAGAAGAAGAAGAAGAAGACAGAGGAAAAGAGGAATGACCCTCATCCTGAGTAATGGCAACCCGCATTTCTGTTTCCACCTTCACCACACCGGGACTCAGCTCTGTCTCCGATTCATTCCCGCTGTCACCCTTTCCACCCTCATTGTTGTGTCCATGTCCGGGTTCCATCCCACGACGGTATTTCTTCTGATGGACACTACTGCCCCCAAACACCCAGTCCCGTCGCGGCGAGCCGGAGCTTGACTTGGCCTCGCCGGTATGGAGAGCATGATCGGCTGACCATACCCGTGTGTCAACGCGGGGGTAGTCTGTCGCTTGGTTCCCGTTCCACATGCGGGGAACCTCGGAGATGGCGGTGTCGACGGTGGCGAGGGGAGCGGCTTTGTTCGCGGTGGATTCTTTCTCCGGTGTTGTTGCCCTGCGCAGGCCGGTGATGGAGGGGACGCGGGGCGAAGAAGGGGTGAAGCGAGAGAGGGACTCCTCAGCATTTTTCTCTGATGCTGTCTTCTCCTTCTTCTTCCCGACCGAGAGGAGAGAGGTGAAGGGGAGGCGGATGTGCGGGAGATTGAGCGCTGTTCGGAGAACCCATGGGTTGCGAGTGGAAGAGTGAGATGTCGGGACGACCGCATCATTTTGCTCGCTCAAGTCGGGCCAGGGGTTGCTGCTAGTGGAATTGACGGCACTAGTGCAGGTGTCGGTGGCAGCGTGGTTCTTCTTCTCATGCTGAGACTCCCCAGAGTGGCTGGCGTTGGAAACATGAGCGCTAGTCGGAAGAAGGGAGCCCTTCTTGGTGGAGAAGCTGCTGCTGCTTCTTGTTGTCTTGGAGCCTCGGAAGGGGAAAATGCGGCTGAGCGAAGATAACCAGGACCTACGGCCACCGCTACGTGGGTCAGGCACGTATTCGTGACGAAGCTTGGGGAAAATGTAACCCAGACCAAAGCAAAGAAGCATCTTTCGATAGTCATTGAGCGCCTCCGCTGTTGTGCCAAAGCAAAAGAAAATGACAATGGCAGTGAGCGTCGGGATGTAGTTGATGTTCATCTCAACAAATCGAACCAGTTGCGATGTTGTGAAGGAAATGAAGTTGCTGTTGAACGGATCGGAGCCGTAGTGGATAAGGTTATAGTCGTACGGATCGTTCCAGTACTCGAGGCCATCAACGACGTTGAGGATGAAGAGGGCCGTGATGATGGGCACAACAATGACCAAGATGCCGAGCGTCATAAAGTATAGCTTTCTCCGTACCCGGTGTTGTCTGGCTGACATGACGGTGTCATGAGAGTGGACAGCCTCTCGGGTGAGCTTCTCGATCTTGCGGAACCGGATAAATACTAGAACTAGGAGATGTCAGATAGAAGTGAGCCTGGAATCACGGAGAGCGACTTACCAGCCAGGATAGCCGCAAGCAGGATAAAGACGGGAACGGGAAGGACATAAAAGGTGAAGAAGACCCAGTCAAAATGGTAGATGGTTGTGCATCCAACCAGGGTCGTGATGTTGTATCTCCGCATCATGAGGAAATAGGTGAGGACGACTTGAATAACCGGAAAGGTGAAGATGATGACTGCTGAGATGAGCTGCATGCGTCGACGCTCGCCAGTATTTAGACTAGTAACCCGTTTGAGACCGACTTTGTAGTAAAGGCCACGCATGATCTCAAAGAGGCAGATATTAAAGGCCGTATCTATGCCGAAGTTGAGGTAGACTTGGAGGTCGCACCATCCGTAGCCGGCATACCAAGTAGCAACATTGTCGTCCCGCCAGATCAAGGCGTTGATCACGTACCCAAGGACGCGGATGACAACAGTAGCGCAGAAGACGGTGGCAGCAAACTCACCGTTGCGCCAGAGGAGCCTCGCAGGAACCCAGCTGACCATGACGGCTAGGATTCCCAAGAAGACTCGGAAGAACAGGTTGGCTTGGAGAGCGGGAGTCGTGTAGGGCGGACCGGGACCCAGACGTTGCTCCGGGGTCGTTGTGAAACCAAAGGGCACATTGAAGAGCCATATCATGCTGTTGTTGGCTGCCGATGAGTCCGCCATGTTGAAGGTATTGGTCCGTCTCAAGATGGAGGGTGAAGGAGAGAGTATGAGCGTGTAAGTGGGTGTCAAGGACTCGAGAAGGGAAAATCCGAATCAAGGGAATGGCCGAGGAGATTGACAACGAAATATGGATCACAACTCTGAAGAAGGGGAGGAGAAAGGAACTTCACATCTTTAAGAACGGCACGGGGTGCAGTGGGACGAGCCATGAGATACCTTCTTTTTGAGCTATTGAAGACGGTTGTGCTATAGAGACAAAAAGCCGAGACGGGTGAAGCCTGGATCGCGTTTTGGGCCGACCCGTCAGTTGAAAGTCGAGAGAATTGGATTCGCGGGGGTGTTTATTCAGAATCCTATTCAGGAGTGTTATTCAGGGTTGTTATTCAGGACTCAAAGGGGGAAGGAACAGGAGCAAGCTCAAGCCGTCCTCCGACAAACGACAAAGCTATTGGACCGCCATATCCTAACCCGCCGGTGTTTTCAGGACCACTTAGTCCTTAAGCAGTGGCAAATACTCCATGAGATGAGACGAAAGCCAGAAGCGAAAGTGTTGAAGATGATGCATCATCCCGCGCGCTGCGACTTGTGGTTGCGTTTCTGTCTCAAAGCTACGTTCTTATTGAGAAAGCAGCATGATGGATTTGCCGCCGGCAGGCTCAATAGTTTTGAATAGTGATTTTTCAGGGGGTGGAAGTTGAGAGGGAAGGTGCGAGCTTGGGATGGGGAGAACACCAGCCACACCTGATGCTGATGCGCCACACCCCGCCACATGCGACCATGCGGAAGCCCCTGAAATGAGACAGACTAAGGCGCGTCGCATGGTAAAAAGTGACGCGCCTGAACATCGTCAACCGAAATCCCACGATAATTCTGTAAGCTGCAGTTCCCGCCACCATTCTAGCCCGCCCCACGCAATTGGCTTTTATTCACAATCACCACCATGTCAGCACTCTTTCGCACTGTTTCCCGCGCTGCGGCTGTTCGTACATCAGCGCGGACCTTCAGCTCGACAGCTGCCCGTGACCTCGCCCGCATTACCCTCGTCGGCAACCTCGCCGCTCCCCCAGAGCTGAAGCCTACCAGCACCGGCAACGAGATTCTCCGCTACTCTGTCGCCAGCAGCCACGGCGCCACCGATAACCGCGTCACCAGCTGGTTCAACGTCACCAGCTTCGAGCCTGAGGGGCCCCGCCGCGATTACCTGCTCTCGCTACCCAAAGGGTTTGTTTGCCTGCAAAAATGGAAATCACCTGGTATTGACTAACTGGGGTGATGGTGCAGGGCGCTGGTTTTCGTCGAAGGCGATGCTTCTTTTGCCTCGTATGAAGATTCCGAGGGCGTGCAGAGAAAGGCATTGAATATTGTGCAGCGTATGAAAAAAAAAACCTCCCCATCCGTCTGATTGATCGGGCAAGCTACAGGTGTGCAGGGGCTGACATTTTCACAGGGCATCTGGAGGTTCTTCGCCGCCCCTCTAACCCCAACGCAGAGTAAGCGGAGCTGGAGCTGGAGTTGAGCTAAACTTGGTTGCGAGTTGTCAGCGCCGTTGAACTATTTGATACCTGGCCGGGCTGGTGATGGGACGGTTTAAGCAGCTGCGTGTAAAATATGTGGGATACCTGTACACAGTCAGACGAAGGGGGGTGTAAATCCATTGAAAGCCGGTTTCTCTGGGCTAAGTTGCTCGCAGTTGAGCGATTGCCTGCGGTTTTCATTTGTGTCGGAATGTGCTTCGTAATCGCAGCTCAATATACCATGTGAATATTTGCCTATTTTTGCTTGGGAGCGTTTTCCGCAGCAAGAACCTTGTCCTGAAAGACATTAAATCGTGGTTTGGCAGTCAGATAGGCCAGCCACAACACAACCTAGGACGCAAACAAAACACAACCATGGGCGGAGAAATTGACAATGTCTCGCGATGCTGATAACATAACAAATCTATCATGTCTACCCAAAACTGCGTTACAGTCTCCCAAATCTCACGGATCGGATATCGGACTGTCCTCGCTTCCTATGTGACTCCAAATGCGGCCCCACCACCCACCAACCAACTGGTAGTGGTTGCGTCCAGGCGTCAGCGCTCCAGGGGTAAATCTCACCGCAACGCACCGACACTTGCAACCTTTGAATACATCACACCTCCTCGCCATCATAAAAAAAACTCGATGGATTGCATCAAAAACCTCCATCTCACAGACAATCTCGTAACCACATCTTTTCTCGGCGGTTTCATTGGATTATTCTCTGTCCTTGCCGCGATGGGCCTCTTGAGTCGACACAAAAACCACTTGCCTGTTGAGGGCAAGGTCAGTGAACAAACTTCCTCATTGGCACCTTCTTAAAAGATACTAACACACCAAACCCAGACCATCCTCCTGACCGGCGCCTCCGAGGGCATGGGCCTTAGCGCAGCAACTCAGCTCGCCGCCAAAGGCGCACACGTCATCCTCGTGTCGCGCAACGTAGGCCGCCTCGAAGAGGCGCTCATCACTGTCCGTAGCGCTGCCAAATCCTCGACCCAGCGGTTCACGTACATCTCCGCCGACGTGGCCGAGCCGGGGTATGCCTCGCGGGTGATTGCCGAGGTCATCGCCTGGAACGGCGGAGCCGCGCCCGACATTGTGTGGTGCGTGGCAGGCATGTCGACGCCGCTTTTGTGGGCTGACGAGGCAAGTCTGGTGGCGGCGCGTCGCAACATGGACGTTAACTATTTTGGCGCGGCCGAGATGGCGCATGCGATTCTGCGTGAGTGGCTCGCCCCCGGGAATCGGTTCGCGGAGCCCAAGCATCTGGTGTTCACGTCGTCGGTGCTGGCGCTGTTTGCCATTGTCGGCTATGGCCCTTACTCGCCCTCGAAATGGGCTATTCGAGGATTGGCGGACACGCTGGCTATGGAGCTGATTTTGTATCCGGATACGCCTGTTAAAGTGCATGTGGTGTTCCCGGCTACGATTACCAGTCCTGGGTTTGCGCGCGAGAACCAGACTAAGCCGGCCATCACAGCGGAGCTGGAGAAAGAAGAGCCGCCTGAGACGCCCGACACGGTGGCTCGCCGGTCGATTGCGGGTCTGGAGCGCGGGGATTACTTTGTGACGGTGTCGTTCCTGGGTAATCTAATGAGGTGTGGTGCGCTTGGCGGGTCTGAGAGGAATAACTGGATCACTGACACATTGTTGGGGTGGCTGGTACCGATTATTTATTTCTTTGTGTTAAGGAGCATGAACTCGTCGGTTATTTCCTGGGCGAGAAAATATGGGCATCCAGCGACGGGGTCCGGCCCGGCTAAGTCATGAGTTATTTATTTTCTCTTCGAGAAGGGGACATTCTACACTTAAAGCTAGTGTAAAGCTGCATTTGTATTCATATTGGTGGTGATAATCAAAGGCTAATGGGAATGGACCTGAGGGAACATATGACCAAGTATAGAAATACCTCCCCGCCTACCTATGTAGGCAGTACACTGACGCATCGGGATTCTCTACAGCAGGGCATCGAGAGTCGGGGGATGAGAATGAGAGAAGAGTAGAAGAATTGTCATTAAACTTCCCCCTCCCCAACCAACAAATCGGTTCAGGTCGGGACGAGCATCATTAACCAACCCGACTCTGGTTGTAACGTATCATAGCCATCAAATCTTTGTCGGTGCATGGATCCAGACATGTCGGAGGCAGGACTCTGTCTTTGGTTGCATTTGTCATCAGCATTTTTGCTGTCGACGGGTTTTCTGACCCGAAACCCAACCGATCCGGCAACCATTTCAGTAGGTATCGGAACCCCATGATCAAGCAACGTCACAGGCACCTTGGCGAAGCCCATGGGGATCTCACTCCTCGACAACCTCACCGGGTTGACGGCGCTACTTCCAGCTCCCCACGGCGGCGTAAACTGGGACGGGGACTGGTGTAGGCAGTTACCCTTCTCGTCCCAGTAACAGAATGCGGTGATCCACCCCGAGTATGTCACCCCCCCGCTACGGTTGGGCTTGTGCTCGTCGACAATACCTTGCCAGAAGCGTTTGGCCGCGGCGCCATCTGGGTTCTGAAACGTCTCGACAAAGCCGGCCAGAACAGGCCGCAGCAAACGGTACCACTCGATGGCTTCCGGACCAAACGCACCTGTCCCGAGACGGGTGGCGCACCGCTCCGCAATCTCGACCCAGTCATCCTCGTCGCCTAGGAGAGTCACCTCCGGGATCCCACAGCGAGTGCCCCAACTGTAGGTGAAGTACTTTTGCATAGTCCCCATGAAGATAATGCTGGCAACAGCCTGATCCGTTTTTTCCGTCGTGCTGAATGCTGGAAGGACCCAGTCCCGCAGCGACGGGTCCTTGATGTTGGCGCCCATGAGCTTCGTCATCTCGTAGGCCATGGCACCGTGGTCGAGGCCCGGCGTGAGTTCGATCTCAATATGCAGCTCCGCTTGACCCTCATGGGCAACGAAGCGAGACCGAAGCTCTTCAGCATTGGCGTTGATATAACAGCTCAGCTGGGTCAGGACGGCGAACCAGACATCTTCAGGACGCAAGACGAGGTTGTGGTGCTCGTTGTATGCCTCGAGACAGGCATGTACAAAGCCGTTCTTGGTGGCATATATTGTCGAGGTCTGGTCAAGGCCGGCGAAGGAGCTCTGCACAAGGCGCGGCGATGGTGTTGTCTTACCATCGTCAGTGGTGATGGCGGAGACAATATGCTCAGGCGCCGTGGCCTGGGTGTAACGGTCCCTGGCCACGCGCCGTTTGCCCCAGCTCTCGGCAGCGTGTGTTGAGGGGTGAACGGTGGGCATTTTGTCCACCGTGACAAATACCCAACTCGACCACTCTGTCAATGTCTTGGCAAAAGAGTCAGGTCCCGAGAGGTCTGTCACATCTGATCAGGTCGTACGGGCTTCGGGAGCCGTTGAGCCGCGAGGGAGATGGCGCAGACGATGATGATGGCGAGAAGATTATGAGAGGAAGAAATGAGAAACCAACAATATGTAGGGTGGGTTATATTCCTCCCCCTTTACCACCATCGCCCCCCAGTGCCGATGCAGGAGAGGGGCGGAAACCCAAGAAACGCACTAAGCCCTATCAATCACCGAAGGCTCGCGGGGTGTACCGCGTAGGGAATTCCACTCCTCGCACTCTCGGGTCGACCTTTGTCGAGTTCGATGGCGGATCGGCAGCACACGCCCTTAGACTGATCGGCCAACGGAGCCATCCTGCGGAAGAGGCATCCAGTACGTAGCGGGAGGCCATCCAATCGGTAAGTCGCGCCAATCCAGCAATAATGGTAGTTTGACTACACGCGTATAACCAACAGCGCATCACAAAAAAAGGGTCCCACCGCCCAAGACATGGGTCAGGAAGCAGCACGGAGTGGCCCAACGACACCAAAGGTGCTCCCAATGATCGAGATCCTTATGGGTGCATCTTGGGATCCCATAATCTGATGATCGAGTTTGGCTTCGGACAGGTGCCTCAGAATAGTGCTGATGAGACGATCTACAACTTGCTGATAAGAAGATCTTGGGGCCGTGAAAAGTAAGTGGGGGGGTTTACTCCGTACTATCGGGAGGTCAAGCGGGGAGGGAAGAGGGGTAAAACGGGCGCACAGGCCACAGACGGATGGGGAAATGGCTCGCTCCAGGCCTGAGTGCTTATTGGCCAACCCAGCAAACGCCTTGCTTTGAAAAACTCTTCGCCAACTTTCGCATCCCGAACGTGCGTCAAGCCACCAGCTGACGACAGCTGCCCTTCAGCCATCCTCCGGCTATCATTCACGACTTGATCGCCGCGAACTGCGAAGCGCGCACTGAACCCTTGAACTTTGGAACTGGAGCCAACTGACGGTGCGGAGATAGTATGAAGGGGATGCGCTCGACGCGCGGCGGGAGGGTGATGAAGCCCTCAGCCCCGACAGCGCGAGGACGGCCTGGCCGTCATCAAGCCGGCGGGCAGCTGGCGGTGCAAGACTCAATTTCTGATCAAGTCAAATCGGGGCAGGAAAGCGACGATGGCGTCGGAACCGTCTTTGAAGATGCCGTTTCCAGAATGCCCGAACAGTTTGCAACGGCCGCCGCCGTCATGGAGGCCGACATGACGCACGGTGATGCGGAGGCCGATGCTGACATGGAGGACGACGATGACCCCACCTCAACGGCTGCAGCCGCTTCATCGGTTTCGCACCTCGCCCTCGCCGCGACGGCCAGCCTGCTGGCAAACAGCGAGCACCAGCCCGTTGACGGTCCGCACCGCGCCCTGCAGCAAAGCCTCCCGCAGCTGCTTCCCCAGGGAATGGCTCCGATCCTGCCCCAGGCCCTGGCTGGATCGGACCCGGGCCCGCAGCCGCTGACGGCCCAGCTAAATCTCGCGGCCATCTCGGCTTCAAGCCAGTCGGCCATGGACCCGAACGTGGTCAAGACCACCGAACAGCTCGCCGCCGAGTCTGGCTACCACGACCTGCTCGTTGAGAGCGCTCTCGCCAAGAGACTAGCGCGCGAGCCTGGCCTCCGCCATGCGCAGCAACGTCGCCCCGACCAGAATCTCAACCTGTCGCGGCGGAGTAACGTAGAGGCCCTCTTCGCTCACATCGCCGGCTCAGCCTCGCGTGTCAATTGCAAAAATTGCCACAAGGGTCACGGGCCATGGACCAGCTGCGTTGTCATCGACGGCCAAATGTGCGGCAGCTGCGCCAACTGTTGGTTCAATGCCAGTGGAGCACGCTGCAGCTTCCATGGTGAGCAAGCCCTCCTCCACTCCGCACACGGTTGCTAACAAGGGACGCTCTCCTAGAGGCCCGCCAGCCCCAGTCTCAGCATCAACCCCAGGCGCAGGCTCAAACCCAAGTCCAGCATCAGCACCAGCCGCAACCTCAGCACCAACCTCAGCATCAACCTCCGCACCAACCTGCCATGCCTGGCCCGAGCGGTCTGCCCGGGGACAACTCATACCACGCCTTTGGTGCCCCGCATCTGCTTCCACCCGCCCCGGCGCCAACCCTACCAGCGGCGTTTGGATTGCCTATGGCCAGCCCCGCCATCCAACAGATGTTTGTCCGGATCTTCGATGAGGTGCGAAACGCCGATCTGATAACCCGTAAACTGATGCAAATCGAAATCACGACGAAACAGCTGGCCATATTCACCGCCGAGTACGAAGAATTGGTTGCTGCCCAGGAGCAAGCTCAGGCAGCCCAAGCCGCCCAGGGCCATGGCCATGGCCAGGCCCAAGGTCAGGGTCATCAGGGCATGGGAGACGAGTCTGGAGCTTGATAAGAGGTCAGGTCTGATATTTAACCCGTCAAGCGTTTACTACCCAGGGCTATGCAGTCGGGTCGACTTCTCGTTACCCTCCCGCGCGGTAGAATTATGAACGGTGACGCATACTTGAACCCTACGCTGGCTTCGACTCCTAGCAACTCGGTCAATATCTCTCGCTGGGTGAGCGATATTACACGGACAGGAGATGTCCATCACTCGGATACTCTAAGCTGAGGCTGGAGGATGGCGGACAGCCCCATTTTTTCGGTCCCCCCTTCTCTTCTTGAGTTGTTCCTTTTTCTTCTTCCTTTTTTCCCCCTTCTTTCTTGTCGTTTTTACAATTTACCAGCATGGACATGCACAGCGATACCCCCTCATGACTTTTTCTCTGGAGCGCCTTTGTGGTGGCAAAACTCGCCGCCTCTGCACTGCTCCTCGCCAGAATGATACCACATTAGGTCCGATGTTCCCGGACCCGAAACGAAAAGAAGCGAATGGGAAGGTTGAAAATGAGAAAGATGGAGAAATTGCATACTGTAGGGATGGATAAGGATAATGTTACTGATGAGAGAACTCATTACCAACATGGCCACGCCACTGTGTACGTCTCTTGTTTGTGTCTCATGTCTTTCTTTTCTTGTCTGTCTGGTATATGTCTGTCCTCCACGCTCAGGCCTTTGGCCAAGCGTGAACACCACCGGGTTCTGGCATGGATAATGGGTACGTATTGCAGGAGTGCAATCATGGGAAGGTTAGCCTGTTAGTGATAGTCCACCAAGTATTCATAATTGAGCATTCCCCTGCTTTGCTTACTGTCGTTCGACAACAGTCTCCAGAGGCCTCGTACACCATTCTACAGGTTTGAAGACAATAGTCTACTTGACAGAGGCCAGTTTGGGACTTACAACTTGTTCGACCGCAGGAGCAAAAGAAAACAATTACAGGGGCTGTTCACCGTCAAGCTGAGCACATGGAGTGCATTACCTGGGGCACTGGTAAGTGCCGGACAAAGTAGAAAACCCGGGGAATGGTACAGTGTAGAGTTGACTACCCACGGTATATATATGCACACATATAACCCCGCTTCGCAACGGCCGCTCTTCTCACTAGTGTTTTGAAACCCGAAGCTACCTTTCTCCACAATACTACACTAAGCTTTCAAGAAGGGTGCAAGTCCCGAAAAGAAACGGAGGAGGAGAAGACAGAATCTGGTACCAAAACGACCCTGAAACAGCACATTGCCCGAGCTCGCTCAAACTTGCCAGGTTGCGCAACTCCCAGATTCCTCCCGAGTAACCTCGGATCAAGGAGGAGATCAGTAAAAAAAAATGGAGCGGATCTGCCTCTTCATAGTAGTGAAGTTTACGTCCAGGATTTGATTCACTCCCTTTGGTGTACGTATATGACGCCTGCGTCAAGTCCATCCGTTCGTTCATCATGGGACGTATGAGATGTTTCCCCTCGTAGTACTCCTACTCTACACTGACACTGCAGTAGTGCATTGTACTCCACAACCTAACCTAGCGGGTGCCTATGCACGGGGTTCCCTCTAGCAATCAGGATAGGTAGTGGATAGGTATGCAAAGGATAATCTATGACACAACAGCTACCCTGTACTGTACTGTATTTGGTACCGTGTACTCAATCTGCATGAGTAGCTCAGACCAGTTCAATCCGGGAGTTGGAACAAGAGCCGTGACATGAGCCAGCGCTAGGACGGGAATTGTTTGGATGGACATGGCTTTGATACACTTGCAAACGTCACCTGCCCGTTTCGTACACCGCTTCATCCTGTCTGCCAAGCAACATGGTGAAAAGGCACAGGTCTTGCCTTGCGAACAGATTTCTCCATCGCCTGACACCACGGCCAATTTGGGCACTGGAAGTTCAAATGGTCAAGGACCCAGGATCTCCACAAAGGCACAAGTGGCGCCCAATCCGGGGCCAAGTTTTGGGAAGTATTGTGCGCTTGGGCGGCAGGCCGGCCGATCACGATCATCACCCCACCCAGAACCACAGGGCGGAAACAGCGGGGATGAGGCCGATCATTTTTCCACGTTCGTGCATCTTCCCATCACGCTGTTATAAGGCTTGAGGCAAAAAGTCAAAGGAGATTGTTTTCAGGTATTGTTACTGTAGACAAATCCAACCCGTTTGGAAATGGACCATTGGACCGCCGTTGCTCCTACACAGTGAAAATGACAAGAGAAAAGAGAGATCCTCAAACTGGTGTTATGTTTCCCCAGAGTCCATAGATTCAAAAGAATCTCCTTCGCTTTCGTCTCCTCCGTGAAGGCCTGGCCTCCCTCCACCTGCCACAACCCCCCTTGCTTTCCTCGACCCATAGCACCAAAGCCGCTCTTCGCGCCCACCAGTTCGTCCCAGCACGGGGGGTAGCGCCTTGCATACCGCTTGAGAGAAAAAAAAAAGAAAGGAGGAAGGAAACTCATACAGGACGAAGAACAAAAATAAGCCAGTGACAGAAAAACTCATAATTAAACAAGATATGTAACTCCCTTCCCGATATCATCGAGATGCAATGTTCCCTCCAGGTGCTGCCGGGTCTTCGACACCCCTAAAATCATTGAAGAAGTCGTACTTCGTTCCTTCCTCTTCTGGCGGATACTCGACCAAGGTGGTCGGGACCAATCGCGAAAAGAGGTGAAGTGCAACCGTACTGTTCCGAAATCGCGAGTCCTAGTAAACATTCATCACCCATTACCATGAGACCCCGCCCAACCAATCACCCCGCATCCATATCAGTGACAGTTGGGACCCATCAGATCAGGCCGCAAAGACGCAGGTTCTCCTGGATGATGATATCTAGAATACGTGTTAGCCCGTCTTGCAGTTCCGGATCTATCTCCATAGTGCTTACCGTTCACAGCAGCCATGACGAAGCGGATTTGTGTTGTGTCGGTCGCGCATGTAAAATGTGTGTATATCTGCTTGGTCTCGTGCTGGTTGAGGCTGACAAAGCGGTTTAAGATGTAGTCACACGCCGCAGCGTAGTCGTCACCACCCTCATAGTCTGGGAAGTAATTCTTCATCGGGCTCACTGGGAGCTTCTCCTTGAAGCGATCAATCTTGTTGAGGAACAGGATGATTGATGTCTTGATGAACCACCTCGAGTTGCAGATCGAATCGAATAGGGTGAGAGCTTCTTGCATGCGGTTGACCGTCTCGTCCTCAAAGAGCAGCTGATCGTACTCGGAAATGGCAACGAGGAAAAGAATTGTCGTGACGTTCTCGAAACAGTGAATCCACTTCTTTCTCTCGGACCGCTGACCGCCGACATCGAACATACGATATGTGAGATCGCCGATGATGAACGTCGTCTCGGTGATACCCGTAGTCTTGACGCGAGATCGAAGGACATCTTGGTCGTTGGGCATATAGTCGGGGGCGGCGATACGTGCGATGTTGTCAAAGTAGCTTCAGGGGGTCAGCGGGGGTTTGGACTAAGCTCAGACAGAACTTACTATCGTGCGGAGTCGTTCAATTGGTATTCCCGAGAGCGCTTGAAGCAGCTCTGAACACCGCCATCACGCCAGAGAGCTTCAATAGCATTACCGACCTCCGGCGGCAGAACGTCGCCTTCGATTTGAGCGGGTTGCATGAAGATGGTCTGAACGTGGTACTCCATTCTCGCGTCCGACAAAGGCAGCTCGAGCGACTCCATTGCCTCGAGAATGACACGCATGGACTGGACTGTGTTGCTGAAGATGATTTCCTTGAACGATTCCCGTTCATCGCGTGAGTACCCGCCCTCGTGGATCAGCTTCATCTGCTTCAAGATGGTCGACTTCCCAGATTCACCAGCACCTGCGCAATTGTCAGCGTCTGTTCAATCGATAGTTGACGCGCCAGTATCGCGCTTCGCGTACGAACCCAGAAGTAGCATCTTGATCTCGTTGCGTTGTTGCATGCGATCCCGCTTCAGCTGGTTCTCAATCTCCTCGTTCCGGGCCTTGCCCTCCTTCTCCTCCGTGCTCATCCCGCAACCCATTTTGATGTATCGTCGGCAATTACAACAAACGACGGTTGTTTCAATCGGCAGACGTTAATGAACACTTCTGCAGCGAGAGACCGGTTAGCAAAGCTTGCAAGTGGCGTGTTGTGCATCGTAATTCTGAGGAGACTGGTGGTTGTCGGTCGCTCGGCGAAAACTTCCGGTCGAGCGACCATCGGCCCGAGGGCGCCCGACTTCACATACGACATTGATTCTCCCCCGACCCCGTAGAGGGTGCATCAAGATGAGATGTCGCTCGTTTACCGCGTAACCTCGTGAAGTCGGGAGGTTCAAAATGTTGATGGCGCAGGCGGGTCTGCCCCAAATGTGGCTTTGAATAGACTTACTGGGTATTGTGTTTTTCCGACCCTCAATTGACCGTCAAACCAAGCTGTTACGGACTGAAGCGACCGGGGGAAAAAAACAGCGAAATGTGTCGCGATATAAAAAGGCGCTACAACCGCAACAGTTGGTCTGGAAGACCGTGGGAAACAGAAAGATTTTGGCTCGCTGCTTCTCTCGGCTGCGGGAGGTGCGAACCAGATGTCGAGGGAAAGGAGGAAGTGGGAGGGCTGGTTCTGTTAATGTGAGGAAATGCGGAGCCATGCACCGCTGAATTTCGGGGGGCAGAAGCGGTCCCAGCAGCGCATGGTGGACTGGCTAATCACAGCGCGCGAAGCTTGCACATAAGTGGGCCCAACATCCCTGGGCGACCAGGGGCCGACCATGTCCTGTTCCCGCAGAACCTGGACGCAAAAAGTTCTTTTCATTCAGCACTACCTTGATCAACTTCACTACCCTTCTCACCTGTCGCTGAGTTCGGTATCGATTACAGAGAATGGCATCCCAGCACGCCATGAACAGGTAAGGCCCCGGTGCAGCAAGGCCGGTGGAAGGTTGGATAGAGGGCCGCAAGTTTCAGATTCTACTCGTACCTATCTTCTAATTTGAGCACCTCAACCCAACCTCGATGCCCCTGCCAGCTGTCCGTCGTTTCTATGTCTCTGCTAGCCAGCCATGGCTTCTCCTGGGCAAAGCTTCCATAACGGAAACAATTATTGGACAATCGAAACCAACCTGGGGGAGGGTAATCGGACGAAATCATCAATAGCTCACACTCGGTGCCGACAACCATTTCGCCCATCCTGTTACAATATTGGATTTCACTTCCGCCTTTTTTTTCACTCTTTTCGCTTCTCGTCGTCCTCACCACCGTCCAACCTAACACGCAGAGAACAATGGTACCTTGCACATGCTATCGACCTGTCACAACACATTGCCAACGCCTGATTGTCACACCCACCCGCTGTCAAGGTTCAATCGGAGAGGCAGCAGCAGCTTACGTCTTCCGGTTGGTCTTTTAGCTGCCCAACAGGCGGTCACCACAGCTGCTGAGCAAAACTGTGCAACGCGACAGGTCGAGTTGCGCCCTGTCCTGGCCGACATCCTGGTCCCTCGCAAGAACTCCGCACCGCAGCCAGATGCTAACACGGTTCTGACTCTCCCATCATCGCTCAGTCAAGTGGCTAGCGGGTTGATACAGCGAAGACGTGGTGATCAACACAGAGCGGCACCATCCTCTCGGAATCCGGCTCCACTCCTACCGGTTTGTTCGGGCGCTCCGGGTGGCCCGACACGGCTCCGCATTGAACAATTGCCCTGAGACCATGCAGCGACGGTCAAGAGCGTTCTCCTGGTATCGGTGAGCCCCAAGGTCCCAGATGCATTTTGCCGGGAACCCACTGTCGCAGAAGCTCCGCTCGTCTGATGCCGGATTCCAGCTGCTGACAGCCTGATTCTGTTTCGGTTACATGCAAAATGCGCGAGCCCCTTCTCTGCTTCTTTTCCCAATTCCCGGGTCTCTGGTGGACACCTCAGGTGGAGACTCCAAACATATGCCAACAAACTTGCTCGGGGGACCCTTCCTCGACACTGGGGATATTCAGGCACACAGCGCCTGAGGACCCACCTTCATGTTAAATCGGCCCAGTCCCGCACCCGGGTCGTTTACCATCACGTCTGACGCTCCCACTGCAACCCCCACCCAGGATAGTGGGGAGCAACAATCTCAGCATCTGCTCAGCGCGAGCGCAACCACACGGAACCCATTATGACCCTCCCTGATATTCTCCTGTCTTCATGCTCTCGGGCACCAAACAGCGGCATACAGCATATTCAAATACGGCAACTCGACAACATCTGACAACTGCCAACCTCCACCTCGCAGAAATTCTGGAACTCAGGCCCTCGATCGCCGTCCGTGCACCACCAAAGTTCAGAACAAAAGCTATCGATTGCAGGTGCTGAAACACCGTGTGAATTAGCCGGTGTTCCTTCTTTCTATGCTTCCCTGCCAGATCATCGCCACTGCGGCACACTTGATTTGTAAAATTCTGATCTGTCTTTTTTTCTCTGGGTGTGGGTTTTCTTCCGTTGAGCGAAATATCGGCAGTGTGCAATAACACTCTTCCACGGCTTCCTCGTCTCGCCGCTAGCTCCCAGACGGCGTGTTTCGATGTCCTGCCAGGCTGTAGTCCCGTTTTGGCGAACGCGACCCGTCTACCGAGCTGCACACCCTCGCCAACAGTGTCTCCCCTGGGTAACAAATAGGAGAATTTAGGAGAGAATTCGCTTCTCCGCAACTCTTAGGGTCGAAACTACCGTATTCGTACCGGACAGACGTATGCGCACGTTGACGCCTCACCTGTGTACTGAGGCTGATCGACGTTTTGTTGACGATACGGCGGCAGCATTGACCCAGTGTTATCGAAACCTCACTCTAGTTCAGACGAACTACGGAGCATGGTCGGGCCCAGTTCAAATGACCATCTGTCTGTCGAGATTCACTGCGGGTTGGGTTCAGTGTACCATGGTGGTTCCCGGTTACAAAAGGACATCATGATGTCGCGCTCTCGTTGCCGTCCTCGTCCCAAATTTCGGCTCACTGACGTTCAATTTAGGGGACTAACAACAACTACACTGCGTAAAGAAAAACTTTAGCCCAGTGATGGCCACGCAGCACGATGGCAAGGATCAACCCCTATCCACCGCATCGACTGCATCTTCTAGAATCTGGACTTCCACCGTAGCAGGTGTCATGTGGAGTCTCGGTTCTGCAGCGCGTCATGTCGGCACTGCACGAAAGCTACCCCCACAACCCGCTCCTGCTGTCGCATGCAACGTCAGGAAACCTGTGGTGAATGCCTGATTTAAGCTGACGAGGGCTCTCTGCTGCTCCTGGTCCGTCATCTTTTTTCGTCCCGATATCGAACCTCGCCGCTCGCGCCGTCCATGCATGTTTCGAAACCTGGCTTGACGGATGGCAAGATTCGTTTACAGCACACCACAGCTTGTTTTGAACCGCCAGCAAGAACGTCATGCCATTTTACCTTCCCGATTTCCCCCCAAACCTTTTAATATTGCAAAGAGGTCGCTTCTGTACAGATCCCCGGAGGATCATTTTTTGACACCTCGCAGTTCGGAGGGTTGGCAGAGCTGAGTACAGTGGACAAACCGAGGATGGATGGAGACACGGATCGCGTCGACCATCAGTGTCCATGGTGTATGCTGCGCTAGCTTGAAATGGGAGATTTGTTCCCTGCTGACCCCGTAGCTAACGTGATTTGATTTCAGGGGCTAGCCGACTTGGCGCCATTGTCGAGCAGGATTCAAAAGTGCAAAGGTGATCGGTCTGATCGATCAACACGTGTATTCAAGCCGTAACCTTTTCGGGCCTCCTTCTGCTCTTGATGTCCGGAGCGATAATGAGGGGTATGGAGGATTGCAGATCTCTACCCCGGCGCGCAGATCGTTGCAGCGATATGCGCCGAGTGAGTGGTGTGGTCGCCATGGAAAAGGGGTGTTCATTTTCAATTGTTCTTTTGCAGCGTCACATCGACTTACGGCCTCGGTTTGCCGCAATCCAGAACACACAATTTCCCACGTCGCACTGAGAAGTCGAAATGTCCCAGAGAGGGGACCCTTGTTGAAGATGCAAACAAGCAGACAGGGGTCAACGGGAAGGCCCTGCAGTGCTAATCTGGGCGACCCCACAGTGACTTCCTGCAAGCCACCCAGCCGCCATCCCCTGGCCCAGGCTCGATTGGACAGGATCATCCAACCATTGAATCTTGTTTTGGCTTGGCGCAACACACCGCAGCAATCCTGGAGGTAGCTGCTAGCAGCGACAACAACTAGATTGACCAGCATTGTTGGCTTTGTGAATGAGTGTCAAACGACCTTGATACCGTTGTAATCTACGGGCTATGGTTGCAGCTGTCAGCCTTTTTTCGCCCACTCCGTTATTATGGCATCCTCCGCGATTCCCCTGTCGCATGTTGGCGTTCGCGGTAAGTTAGGCTGCGCATTACACTTCTCCTGATGGAAATCTGAGCTCTCCTGGTAGACTTGAGTGGAACCAACACTGACTGATACATCCGCATGGAATAGCCTTCAACCACAGCGCCAGCAACGATGCTGAGACTGAGTATGATCGGCTCCGGGATCTAGCGCGAAAAGAGGGAGATAAGAAGCGGTCATGCTTCGACCGCGTGAGCATCCCACCACCCGAATCATTATGGCGGTAGCTCGTGCCCAACGCCTCTTACTGACACCCATCTCAGTCCCAGGCAGCGTACAGGCGAGGCGATGGCGCTGAAGCCAAGTCCCTGTCAGAGGAAGGTAAGCGGCACCAGCGCCAGCAGGATGCCTACAACCGGCAGGCGTCCGAGTTCATCTTTAGGGAGAATAACGCGCCGGGCCGCGTGGCGGCCGACACCATCGACCTGCATGGTCAGTTTGTCGAAGAGGCCGAGGACATCCTCGAGGCGCGTATCCGCGATGCCCGCGCCCGTGAGCAGGCGCACCTACATGTCATTGTGGGCAAGGGAAACCACTCGACGGGCGGCGTGCAGAAGCTCAAGCCTCGTGTCGAGCGGGTATGCCGTGAGATGGGCCTTGACTTCGCAACCGAAGAGAACGCTGGTCGGATTTATATAGATCTGACAGGCGGCAACATCACCACGCCGCCCCCTATCGGGAAGCCGCCTCATCACAATGGGGACCAGCCCCATCAAGGCCAACCACCGCAGGAGCAAGACCGGGGTTTGGTTTGGTGGATTTTCAGGAAGTTGGAAAAAGCTTGTTGCATCATCATGTAGCATGTTGGCTGGCGTACTCATCTCGGGTTTGGATATACGAATGATGTCTCGGAGTTACAATGTTGGATCCGTGAACTGCTTGGATGGTCCCTTGCCAGAAAGCATCGGCTAGAGTATCTTTTCCGTAAGGCTTGACATGAATAGATGTTCTAGGCGGCATTTCTTTGGGAATGTGATCAGGAAGGAGCGTAGGAGAGTGGCGTACAGGATGGGCTAAGATCGAAGTTTCCCGCGATGCACATGCAATATTTTCCCTTGAACTCGCCACATGCTCTCCCAACACCTTTGCCTATGTATCCCCTAACAGTGGTGTTCTGTTTGTCCTAAAGATTTGATTATCGTATTCGGTGACGGACGAGTCCCAACTTTAAGAGTGGTGAGCTTCATTTCAGACAGCTAGTTGACCTCCATTAAACAAGGCAGGATACGGGTCAGCTCCATTCGCGGGCATTGTGGTGACCTTCAAATGCTTTTTGCACAGCGTGCGCCGCCCCATTTGTATCATGGCTAGACTGGCCGCAAGACCGAACGACTTCAACAACACATGGCTTCTCTGGCAACGAGTGGAAGAGACCCAACAGCAGTGTCATCCTGTGGGCCTCATAACCCGCGTGCCTTTCTCTTTCCCTCGGTGGCGGATATAGAAATCTGGCCCACTAACAACAGGCAAGAACAAAACAGGTGTAGTTTCCCGTACTCTCCCCCTAGCGGTGTATAACCACAGCAACCGTTGATTCTGCCGCTAGAGCATGTGTTTCGAGCCCAGATAGCCGGTCTACCACCATACAGGACCTAAGTAAGTTTAACCACATCGCCTTCCACCAGCCTGGGTGAGTTCTTTCGCCCTCGAGCCTTCAAAACTACACCGCTTCCACGGTTATTCAGACCCTTTTCATGTGCATAGTCCTCAAATATTCTCGCCAATACGAACCTACCTCACACAAGCTGTCACGGCCACTGTCGCGAAGGAGCCTAGAACCACTCATCCCTATCCATCTTGACCAAACCACCACACCCAACCAACCCCCAGCGGAAGCTTTCGCAGCCAGCATGTCCGAATACTTCGACTTTCGCCCTCATGACACCGAAGCCAGTCGGCTCGAAATTGCCATTCTGGCCCTTGGTATTCTCCTCCTGGTAGTACAGCTGAGCATCCTGCTCTGCGTTGGTATCCATCACCGCGAGTCGAAACAGCGCCCCCTTTCACTCGCCCCACATCATCGCCGAAGCTCAGATTCATGTCTGTGGCGAGATGTCTTCCCCGATCAGCGCGAGCATGGTCTTGTCCTTGACGGAGGGCAGGCAGCATCTGTCGACGACGTCGAAGAGGCCACACTTGTGCAGAGGCTACGCAAGAAGAGCGAGGTAGTAGCGGCGGCGATGCACCACGAACTGATGGAGATTCGCCGGCGGGTGAGCTCCAACACGGAGATAGATCCCTCTATGAGGGATGTCGAGGTAGGAATCACGAGTGGGGCGAGCATTTCTTCGTATCCGAGCCCGAGTCCCGGGACGATGAGGGAGAGAGCGGACAGTTTGGTGGATGTTTTGCGGACGGGAGCTGATGTACTTGAGTCCTGTATACAGCGGAGCCCGGGTTTCATGCGCCAGCATGATGATAAAGAGACCGTGATGGTTTAAGACTGAGGGAGAATCGGAGTTTGTTTGCATTAAACCTAATGCGTACCAAGGATAAGTGAGTAGAACGGACCAGGCCAATACCGATTTTGAACCTGAGATGTGCCCGAACTTGGCGATAGGTTTGATATTGTATTTACGAACCGTCCAAGTAGCCTTCCGTCTAATACCTCTCTAAGTTGATTCGAAATAGGATAGTACAGTGACGGCGTCGGTGTCCATTTGTTTTGGCGCAGTGCTTTTCGGACCGAATAATAGTCATTCGCAATTCAATCACTTCCCGCCTTGCAAACTGGTATTACCACTCCTAGAACTCACACCTGTCTCTTGATCTCCCTCGACGCCTGCTTCAAGCTCGAGTTGCACTCTTCATACGCCCGCCCCGCGCCGAACCCGACGCCCACAAACGCCGGCCACGCTCGCCGCTTGAACAGCAGCACAGAGAACACCACGCCGAAGCCCAGGCCAAGCGTCGACTTGATAAGCGCGTTGGATAGGCAGAAATCCCACTGTTGCCCCCGACGGTTTGTGTCAATCAACTTCGTCATCGAGTTATGGGTCCGGGGGTAGTGTAAGGCAGGTGTTCGGGCTTTAACTGACCTTCTCGTTCAGAAGGGCCTCGCTGACGGGGCGCGAAACCGCCCGCGACGGCGGGGGTGGTGTCGTCGAGGATTCGGGCATGGTGGTGGTGTGGTGCTCAGCGCGAGCTGTTTTTGTTGCCGTTGGGGGGAGGCTGTACTGCCAATTGAATAAGAGGGAGAAAAAAACAGCTCGATAGATTGGGAGAGGTGGTTGATTTGTTAAGGAGGTAGGTGAAGCTTACGGTTGGTGCAGTAGAATTCGGCTCAATTGGCCTCGGGGACAGCTTTGCCTTGCAATCCGAACAAAACCAAAAGCTTAGATTGGTGTCGTTCAGTCGGCGGCGCGGCTTCTTGACAGGGGGTGGGGAGGGTTGTTCAGCCTGCGGTAACGTTATGCGCAGGTCGGCTGTCCCTGAAAGGCGGTCTGGGCGGGCTTACAGGGGGCTGACAATTTTGCCGGCAGAATTTGGGGGAGGGGGAAGCAAAACTTTAGAGCTAGGTTCTGGGAGTTATCGCTGTCACTATCGCTGTCGACGCGCAGGAATAACAATCGACTTGATTACAATGGGCAGCGCGGGGAAGGCAAGGATCATCGTTTCGACTACTTTCCGACGACCTAGCTGACAGTTTTCTTGCTCAGGATGGGGAAGCGACCCTCAGCCGGGCGGTTCGCGCTCTGGACCACAAAAATTTCGATGCCATTCCCGACAATCTCGAAGATCTGAGGGCTGGGCTGCTCTCCCACCCGCCTGGCTATTTCCACGCAGCCGAGGAAATGCTATTGCGCTGGCTACTTAAGAACATGACGGGGAACACCGCCAGTGCAGAACGAATTCGACGATTCCCACTTGCCTGGGATATGATGGCGATACTCTTCGCTCGCATTCCTCTCTTTTCTCTTGCAAAGTCGCTAGCTGATCGGAAGTTCGTCGCAACGTTGCAGCAGACGCTGAAAGAAATATCCCAGCCACAGCAAGTCACACAGACGAACGGCGCCGATTCCGATGTCGAGATGACAGATGCTCCGGCTCCAGAGGCGGCGTCGAACCCGCGAAAACGGAAACGACCAACACCTAGTTCCTTTGATCTCACGCATCAAAAAAAGGTAGAGGGATGTCTCCTGTCGGCCGAGGCAGTTTTTGAGAGCATCAGGATTTTACTGTCTAGGTGCGAGTCGAGATTGCTGGATAGGTCCCCGAACCACAGAATGGGCGCAGAGCATATCAAGGCGTTACTATCGACTTCAGCATCGGAAATGATGGCTATCCTTGTCCCCATGCTCTGTCTCTGCAGTATTGCGGCAACTCAGCCTGGCCAACAGTCATTCCATGAGCAGCCGACCTGGATATCTACCCTCACGGCCCTGTGGGATCTCCATATTCAAAGTGTTGGCGATGTGTCTGATGTCGCTATTCATCTATCCGCTGCCGGCATAAGTCTTCTTGGAAAATTAACAAGCATCACTCGGCCAAGTCCCCTCAGCGTCGATTTCACAGTCAAGGAACGGTGGGCCCGAGACCTGGGCCGTTTTTTGACAAAAAATCTTATTCTCCCATCCAAGGCAGTATTTCTAAACAACGAGAACAATAAGCAAAACGTTGAGATTATGGTGGAACTATCCAGACCAACGGCGTCAGACTCGTACCCCGTGCTCTTCGATCTCCTGTGCAGGTCACCTCCTACTGACAGGATGTCGCTGAAGAACCACGAATTGTGGGTGCAGGCCGTTGTCGATCGCATCTTAGAGGCTTGCGAACATTATCAGAATCAGGGGATTGCCCGAGTGGAGGCCGAGGCACGAGCAGCGGTTGAGCGAGTTGTGGAAATGGCAGCGGAACGGAATGTTTCATTGTCCATCAACAACCTTCAGTTCGTCTGCAAGGATTTTGCCTTGAAGAGGGATGAACCGAATTGGGGTATGCTTCTTTCTGTTATCAGAATTAATCCAGACACCTTCTTGGTATCAGCCGATGGTCGAAAGCTTCTCGATCGAATACTCAGCGTGACAATCAAGCCAGAACCACTGAGTTGCAACATCAAATATGCCTCCAAATTCATTGTCCATCTGGCAGATGGGTATGCGAAAGCCAGAGACCTGTCAGGGTTCATCAAAGTCTGGCTAAAGTATCTGTCTGCGGCTGAACAGGATAGCAATGAAAAGGGGCTGTGGACCCAGAAAAAACTCTTAGAGAAGGTGGCAGATATACTTGAGCAATCTCTGAGCACTGCACAACTTTTGGAAGTTCTCAGTTGGCTTTCAGAACAAAATGGAGAATCCACGAGTGTGGGTAGACTCCATATTCTCCGGGCGTTATCGGCAGGTCTAAAGCACGAGGAGTACATCGATGCTGCCAACTTAAGAATCTACAAAAACGCGCTTTTGGCCCGGGCCACGACTAGAGACCTCTCTGCTTCTGCATATACTTCGCTATGGGTAATCGCAGAGACAACCCTTGCAAGAGCGACACTCGAAGACGTTGGACAGATCTGGGAGGAGCTAAAGTCAGAACTGGGGCGTGCTTTGAGGAAGTCTTCACCGCGCAAAGAGGAGACATTCGCAGTGTTCAGGTGCTGCGCGAATGCTTGGATCGCAAACTATCCGGACGGACCGGGTCGGGATGAAGCGGCGCAGACGGTCTGTTCCTTCATCGAGAGGCTCGAATCTAAATCCGACTCGCAAAGGTGTTCCTCCGAGGACATTTCCAAGGAAACATATGCCTCGTGGATCCTATCTCACCCAAGAGGTCTTGGCAGGTGTGTTCTTTCGCCGGCCAACTCTGAGAAATTGACTGACCTGGCCCCCAGCCTTATTGTTGAAAGGACCGAAAAGACTCCCGAACTTCTTGCCTCTTACATGATTCCCAATGAGTCCGAGGACGTTTCCAAACACGGAGCAGGGCGTGCTGGATGCTCACCCCTTCTGGAAAGCGAGACCAATGCCTCCAGCGCCCCGTTAATGAGTACGCCCCTGAGCGGTGTGTCTGTCGTGTGCCGAGGCTGACAACATCCAGGTACATTCACAGAAACCGCTGTACCCCGAATTCAACAACTGAAATCTGGGAAGATCAACGTGTCGACGATGACAACGATACAATCCCTCCTGAATACCCCCATAGAGACGTTGAGTCGTCCTAGACGAGAACAAATAATGAAACAACTAGTCTCGCAACTACCATGGGAACAGAGAAAGAAAGAGGAGCTTCAGCCAGACTGTTGGAGATGTGTCCTGAGCTTGATGGTGCGACTTATGGAAATGCCGACATTTTACGACGTAAGTATCATGTCCATGCTGGAGACTCCAAACCTTTCTGACCATGTTGCAGGGGATGTCATTCAGTCATTTGCTTGAAGTCGGGACCTGTCTACAAAAGCTGTTGCGGTGGCAAAAGAAGGGTCATCAAACGGCCGAAGCGCTTTTTGAAGACCGGAAAGACCTGACACTCTTTACCCAGTTTGCTGCCAACAGTGTACGGTAAGTCGACTCACAGTTTGCCTGGGGCTTTGAAAGGCGATGCTGACTGAAACAGACAAATGACATCGGGCGCCGAAACCCGCGAGACTAGCTACATTGCGGGCGCTGTTGCCTTCCTCCGCGGACTCTTCGGGGGTTTCAAAATTACAGCTATCCATGTCGTCCTCCTTCAGGTATTGTTCTCAGCATTGTTAAGATCTCCGGCAAGGAACCAGATGAAGGACTGGACATCCTACGTTACAACCCTCCAGGATTTGTTGCTAGCCGAAGCTACTCGCATCTTGCGGTTAGAGAGATGGCAGGATCAAGGGTTGTTGCTATCTTTGACTGCACTGGAAGCAGTGGCTTCGCTGCCAAAACAAACCGTCCAGGACTCACTGTCTGACTGCTTCCCATCACTACTTCAGGCAAGCAGCCAACAGCTCGAGAACGGGATTCCGGCGGTTGGATGGGAAATTCGAACATTCTTGGCACAGTACTCTCTCGAATCTCTTGGGTCACCTCTCAAGATCAAGTTTGCTCTTCAAGGTGGGATCGATGGTAATGAAGAGGGCGCAATTGACAAGGCAATCCTTCTGCAGTTTACCGACGCTGTTATCCAGGAGGCAAGCGAAGGCAGAAAGCTCGCATACCTGGAGGATATGCTTCAGAATGATGACAGGGACAGCCAATCAGACATGCTAGGCCGGCTTTTGGTTATCCACCGGCTTATCCAACACACCAAGGGTCAGTTCCAGTTCGATTTCTTTGCGGCCAAAACAGTGTAAACTGACCAGATTTAGGGACCCGAACCACGACTCCAGCCTCAAGCGCAGATTTTGACCTCGCCAAAGCGCAAAGCATACTCTGCCACCGGCTTTCGCACACCAGCTCAGTACCAGAGTTTATCCTCCTTTCCAAATCCATCTACCTACTTCTCGACCAGCGCACCTCGCTCATGACACAATGGAATATCGAACTTACGCTGAGCACCGTCACAGCGATCTGCTCCAAGCCAACAGAGATTGCTCCAGGCTGGCCCAAAAGCTACCACTGGCTATGTCAATTTACTGGGGCTGTCATCCGCCGTCACAGGATTCGTCTCGATGGACATTTCCACATTCTGATCACGGCTCTCCAGGCCCTGCTGAGACAGCTGCTTTCGCGGCAGGGTGGGGAGTTCAAGGAGGCGCATTCCAAGCTGTTCTCGCGCCTGCTGACGCTGGTTTGTCAACCTACAGATTCGTCGGTGGCGAGGTCGCAGACGGGGAAGAGCGGCCTTGACTCAGAGAAGGATAAGGCGAAGCGCTACGCAGGACAGTATATGTATCTGGTGCTGATGCAGTACATTAGGCTACAGCTAGAGTATCCTGTCACGCACGAGGTGCGTGCGGCGCTGGAGCCGGGGATTTACTCGATTCTGGACATCACGACACAGGATGGGTTGAGGCTGATGAATGATGCCATGGACCCGAGCGGAAGGGTGATTCTCAAGGAGTTGTACAGGCAGTACCAAAAGTTCGGGAAATGGTCTGGGATATAATTTGGGTTAATTTTTTCTTCCTTTTTTTTTTCGCTTGGCCCCTCTCTAGATGCATCAACTTTTGGTCTTGTCCGCCGACACGTCTTGTACCCGCCCCTCTGTTATTCTCTGCCATTCACGTGCGAACTCGCGCATCCCGCCCTCGCCAGCCATGCTCGCGTCCACTACATCCTTGGGCAGTTTGTGCGCCGAATACTGCGGCGAGCTGAAGTTGTACGCCGCCGGATCGTCCTGCTCTACCAGCCGCAACTCGGGCTCATGATCCTCCTCTGCCTCCCCGTCACTTGTTTCGTCCTCGTCGGTCGCGCTCACCCCCCCATTCTCCTCTTGTGATACCGCAGAGCCAATAAACGGCCTCGCTACCTGTACATTCAACAACTCTCTCCAGCCGAACAACAGGGAGTCCGTCCGAGGGGCCCACGGATTGATATCAATCAGTCGTGCCCTGCCAAGCCTCGCCCTGCTCGTCTCACTTTCGTCACCATCAACATCGGAATCATAATCCGCCTCGGGGATATACACATCAAACACCCAATTCGCATCGGGAAAGGTAAACCGCATCTTTTTAAACAACTCGCGCACGCGCATGACGATCGCGCCGCACATTTCGTGAAGAAACTTGTAGTAGTGCAGATCCCGCTGGGTAATCCCAACCAGATTCCGCTCCTTGACGAAGCACCGGAATTCCAGCGAGGGTAGCGGCGAGAAAAACGCCCGGAGGACAAGAACTGGCGTATAAGGTGGGGAGGACGCCCCTGGCGGCGGCGGCCCTGTGGGCTCTGTGTCGGAGAAGGCATAGTCCAGGTCATGGGAGATGAAGCTGGAGGATTTGAGAAGGAGGTAGACGTCATTAGCGGTGGTGCATTTTACCGTATTAGGGTGGCGTGAGATCCAGGTGGCGTCTTTAGGCGAGGACCAATTTAGCTTGGGAGCAGCGGCGCCGCCGAGAGTGGCGATGGCAGTGGTGATGGAGTCGTGGAGGGCGGGGAAGCGACGGTTGGGAGGAACTTTCGGGGGGGGTTCTTCGGTGTCGGAGTCAGAGTCCGACTGCGATTCGGGAGGGCGAAAATGGATTGTGGAGGGGGCAGTGGGCTCCCAGTCATCGTCATCCTCGTCGTTGTCGTTGTCGTCGTTGTTGTTTTTTGAGTTATCCAGAGAGAGGGACCCGAGTTTTCTGCCCGCTTTCTTGATATCTTCATCATCGGCGAGGAGGATACCGTCCTCGCGGATGTAAGAGACAAATTCGCGGGTTAGAGGGATAATTCGGGACTTAATGCAAGAGGTACGGTATCTGGGTTCTTGTTAGGACTTCTTTCCCCTCTGTATTTGAGGGCGAGGAAAAACAAACTTGGGGAACCAGTAATCGTAGGAGCAATGCAAGATGTGGTCTCGAGAAACAGGTGGGAATTGCGCTTGTCCATTGTCAGGGCCGGAGCTGCTGCCGCCACCGGCTCGTGGCGGGGTAGGTTCGAGGGCTGGCATAGTAGTACTAGATGGTGTTCCTGGACAAGGCTACCTTTTCATTACGAAGCGGTGGAACCGAGAGTTCTCAAAGTTCGAAGTGAGAAAATTTGTCAGTATTATATGAAAACACCCAAGGCAGCAGCACCTCGATGAATCACACTGGGTGGGAGGCAATGGCGAGGAGCAGCTGTAATTTGACCCCGCCGAGCGGCGTTTCTGCCAAACAGATTGGGTAGCGGATGGGTTTTCCAACACGCCGAATATGTTTCTTTTGAGAATGAGAAAGGTTTTATGGAAATAAGATCTCTATATCTGATTATCCAGCAAAGAGTTCTGAGAATATTTCATCAGAAGATAAAAATAAATCAGAATTCAAGGGAGTTCCGAGACCTTAAAACCCTAACCCTAGAACTCACCGCCTTCTGTTTGAAGCTCCAGGCTGAGTCCCAGTAATTATTTGGCGGCGATCTCACCATTGCCATGCTGGCTTCAGTTTCAAAGCCTCACAACTACTACCCCCAAAGCTGCCGGCAAAATTCGCCCACCCTACAAGTGCCGAAGAACTGCCATACGCACCCATCTCATTACCGATCCCGCACATAATGTCAGACAACGTCGGCCTCTCGACGCCGCGCGGCAGCGGCACCTCAGGGTATGTCCAGCGCAACCTCGCGCACTTTCGGCCGCGGGACATGGCAGCGCCCTACGCGCCCCGCGATTCGGACAATCTCCGCCATAAGCCGCGTCAGCCAGACCAGGGACTACTCGAGCACGACCGCAAGCGCGAGGTTGAAGTGAAGGTGTTTGAGCTACGGGACAAGCTGGAGGAGGAGGGGTAGGTCCCAGCATTCAATCCCGATACGATAAATCCTGACACTCTCTAGCGTCGACGAAGAAGAAATCGATACGCGCTGCGATACACTCCGCAAGAAACTACTTGCTGAGATGGAAAGCGCTAACCGTCGTGGCGGACCGGGACCTAAGAGGAACCTTAAGGCGCATCAGGTTCACGAACTGGCGGACGCAAAGATCAGAGAGAGCGAACGGTTGAGGCAAGCGCTCAAGATCTCCAAGGATTATGAAGAGGGAAGCCATTGGCGGAAACAGGAAGAGAGGCTGAGAAAGGCGATGGAGCGGGAGGCGGGAGGAGATGTGCACGAAGAGAGGGGCCAGGAGCGGGAGCGGGAGCGAGAAGAGGGGAGAGGGAGGGAGGGAGAGAGGGATAGGGAGAATAGGAGAGAGAGGGACTATCCAAAAGAGAGAGACTATTCTAGGGAGAAGGACGTGGATGGGGGCAGGGATAGTAAGTATCCTGAGAGGGATCGTGGGCAGAGGGACAGATCTGCATCCAGGTCAGGGACGAGGTCAGAGTCGATGTCGAGATCGAGGTCCAGGTCTAGGTCTAGGTCTAGGTCTAGGTCTAGGTCAAGGTCAAGGTCGAGGAGTCCCAGAAGGTACTAAGGGATAGCGATCGTTATTGAACGTCCACAAGGCCCCCTTGTGCCTTGCTGAGCTAGGCGTTTGGGCGTTGGGCGTTGGGCTTGCGCCACACTAGAGCCGGTATCATGATAATTTGAAGGCAATGTGGCTCGCCTACCACATTGCGCGTCCTCAAACCCCTCTTCTCACCAAGCGCCAAAAAGGGGCATGGAACCAAAAAAAGTACTGCACAGATACCTGTACAAAGGACGTGCCCAATCCACTCAGACCCCTGTCAACCTCAGTGGCGCTGTATGGATAGAAGCATCACACATCCCATCCTGTGCATCCCTCCATCTGTGTGACACACAGACAAGACGGCCAGCGCAGGCGCATGCGCACAAGCGCAGACACATAAAAACGACCGATTTAGTCGCTGTGCATGCGATACGATAGGCTGGGCAAAATCAGGGGTATGCCCTCCCGACTGATGTATAGGGAAAGTATGTGGCACAAAAAGTGAGGGGTTCGTCATGATTCTTCATTATGTATCTGTGCAGTTGTCTCTCTATGGACTGAATGGTTAATTCTGGTACTTTCGCGGTGGCCCTGGGGACCAAGTATGTGTATTAGCGACATTTTTTTCTCCATCCAACTTCAAGGACCTGGCTTTGGAGTTCTAGATAAGGGACGAGTACTTTCCATACGATATCTATGAAATGTGGACATATCGAAATGATAGGAAGGTGTTTGAGATCTGGCGTAACGCACTGCTGAGGGCCGAGGCTTGCGCACTTGCGTTGTGTGACAACCTAAAGGAAAATCGATCGAGCGTACCGACACGGTCAACCTGCAATAAAGCAAGGCAAAGGATAAGGCAGCCAGGTGGGATGAATAGGGAAGAGAAGACGCTCAGTGGATGGTGAAGTAGGCGGTGTCCGGAAAGGGCAGCTGTCCTCTCATCATTTCATAGATACGGAGTACACTAGGATTTTCTCATTTCAAGACAACCTATCAAACCTACACCCGAATCGAACCGCTATGTCACCGGAAAATGCTATGCCGCCGAACTTGACAACATGCAGAAATAGACAAAAGCCCGCCATTGCAGACCAACTACAAATTACATCATAGTAAAAGACGAGCTGCAGGTGCGGCATGGATAAGAATGACCCCATACCCCATGCATGCAACTTGGGTGGCCGATCATTCTGGGGTAAAAAGGCTGATGAAACGCAACAAACGGCATTCGCGCTGCATGGTGGAGACAACCCGTTCATTGTTTGCTCCTCTCTTGTTCATTGAAAAGTGGACGGGGAGCGGGACGGCTAGAATAGTGTAGCTTAACTCTCTATTTTTTTTTGGGGGGGGGGGGGGGTTTTGTAGTTTTGGTGTACAATGTGACAAGCAGTTATTATACCGTATTTTGGGGCAAACCGGCCCAGGTATTTGAGCACACATGGATGTCACTATGGCCGTTTTATAAAGTGCCATTCTCAAGACAAACACGCTTAACCAACACGATCAACCAATCACTTCCATTGATTTTTATTTTTTATTTTGGGGGGGAGGGCAGCAGAAGGGGAGGGAGAAACCCACGATCCCGTTCCATTTTTCCTCGATCCAAAAACAACCAACACCATCTCCAATTCCACAGACCGCTTCCCATCTCCCTCGTCTCGTCTCAGTCAAGTCCCCGACCTTCCGGGTCCCACACATTCATCCCAAAGCCCCAACATCACGGGAGCGGACTACCTGCACGGCGACAAAACAACCCGTCCATGCCGTCACTAAGCTACACTGTACACTTCAGTTCACCAATATCCGTGCCTACCAAAGCGAAGCAAAGCAGTTTGAGGACCAAAAAGAAACATTGAAACCAAAAACGCGGGACGGGTAAAACGCTCGCATTTTATCCCCGCTATTTATCCCGCGATGGGATTCTTATCATGAGGTACCTACTTCGTACATAGGTAGGTAAGTAGCAGTGTAGTCAAGAGTGGGGTGCCTTAGGGTAGAAAACCGAGTCGGCCGGGCCCATCAGGGGTACCTGTAGTCGAAGCCAAGACTGGGGTAATACCCGCTCTCCTTAGGCCCTTTTCCAACGGCCCCTCCTTTCACACACCCTAGTGTACATATTCCACAGGTACCAGTTTGCAGCCAACGTAGACAGACGGACATGATCAATCCCAGATCCATTTCCCATCCCCAATTCATTCATTCAACGCCGCTAAACCCCCTATCCAACGTGCCGTACCTTCCCTGCAGAACTGAACATGGTTGACCGAGAGAAACACTCGAGAGCCATCATCAGCAACACAAAGAGCAGAAACAGATTGCCAACGGCATGCTCATCACTTGTACTTTCCTGCCATTCTTGTATCTCTCTCAACAATATGCGTTCCCATGACCGTTTGCGTATCCTCGTCCATTTCAAACCACCTGCCTATTCCTTTTCCCAAGTATATATATGTGGAGAATATATATCATACCAAAAGAAACATGCTCTTCCGCAACATTCCCGAGACGTTTTTCCTTTCATGCCCCAATACCCCAGCCACTCCCTTCATCCACCCGCGAGACCAGGGACTAGAAAGAGGTGGTCCAGGGGGGTGGGGGGAGTTTATTACCCCGGAAACTGTCCCGCCTGGTCAGTGTCTGGGTCTCGACATCTGGCCCCTGGCTCGTGCCCTCCCCACCATCCGACCGGAAAATCTCCGCCCCTTCATTCGGCCCATCCAGACGAAATAACTCCAAAAGCACCAGGATTCAAGTCAAACGTTGTTTCGCCGCTAAATGACATGATCCATCCGCGAGGATATGCCGAACAAAGTTTTCGTGTCATCTAAGGTCGTGTCGCCCAGCTCGAATCCTAGGTGGTTCTTCGTGACATACGTAGCTGTAAGAGATGTACGTGCAATCATTGCCCCCCAAAATCCAAACAGGGCATGTGTCTCGAAAATTCGTCAAATTCGTTGTCTCATAGGACGGAAGAGGGTCCAGATTAATTGAGTTGTTAGGAATTATCAAACCCCAGTTCAAAGGAATCCAGATTCGGCCAGGACTCTGCAGAGAAACCAAGGTTAGTTACCGATTTCAGCTTTGCTTGCACACCTCTACTGGCTGCAAATGTGTCTGAATGATGTCGGGGAGGGGAATACAAGGGAAACTGCATACCTGACAATCTTCTCATCCTCTCTTTCACGTGGCTCTATTTGCAAGCTCTTGTCGTACATTTCATGTACGTCACCCGCAGCGGACATGTTGCTCAAAATGTAATCTTGGAGCTCGGGCACCGGTTGCAGGGAATATGCCACATTTTGGTACTGCTGAATGTCACGAATTACCTCTGCTGTCTTGGCCCGCTTGGCGAAATTGATGAGGTTCGTCTTCTTAATAATAGATGGGATACCGTCCTCAATGAATGTGAGGTCGGTTAGGTAGACACCTTTAGCGCGGTTAGCGGCGAATCATGACACAACAGACGAATAACGCACCAAAAAAGGGAATGCACGGCGGGTTGGCAACGTGCAGTGCTTCTCTGTATTCACCAAAGTTTTTGGTACTAGCCATGAGCTTCCGCATCGTCTCCAGGGTACTCTGGATGCGAGCTGGAACTTGATCCCATGTCCGCTTCAGACGGGCAATGGGAGCTGTACCCAGGGCCGAAATAATCGAGGTCAGCGTTGAGAAGTTGTTCAGTGTTCGGCATTTCTGGTCATGTCAGTATAGTACGCCTCGAGGACAATCCAGCCCGACTCACATCTGCAACGGCAACAAAGTGCTTGATGACTACGACACGTTTCCTCACATCTGTCTGCGCCAGAATCATCTCGGCAACCCAATTTGTCATCTGGTTGGAGTGAAGAATGAGGGCCTTGACGTTGGGTGCTGGCTCGGCCTCTCCTTCGGCGACTTTCTTCTGCCATGTCTTATTAAGACACTCGGTAGGTTTGATCTTCCCGTACAGCCGTGACTCGATGATGGTGAGTTGGCGGGCAAACTCGGTAACGTCGATATCAAGGAACTTGAGCTTCTTCATATTCTTGGGCATGATAGGTTGAGGTGTGTTTTGAGACACGGTCTGGATCATGCGGCGTCCACCAGCTTCCTTGCCGCTGAGCCGCTGGTCGAGGACGGCCATCAGCGGTGCCGACCCAGGTGTTTCCGTTGACTTGACTGTGTCCTTAGCGAAGTTGTATACATCACGAATCAGCTGCTTAGTCGACTCCTCCGACGAGTCTTCCATCCAAAAATTGTCGAACCAACTCTTGAGAATGTTGACCACGCGAAACCGAATCAGTTTCTGCTTCCCGTCCCTCCACGTATCAAATTCGGCTTGCGTTAGCCCTTCGGGTGGTTGAATACCAAATCGCTTGACGAGCAGCTCGAAGAGTTCCCTTGCAGTTGTGAAAGAGCGATATGTAAGGAGGAAGGTATTGTTAAAGTTCGCATCCAGCTTGTCGTGTCTTGTGAGCTGTTCTACCAAAGCCAGCAACGACCCACCCTTGACGGCTGGCGGTACCGCCTTGAGATCCCAAGACAGATCCTTCTCGTGATCCAGACGGAGAAAGTCCGGGGTGTCGTCGACCAACGGCGCTGCTTGTACTGCGGGAGCCACATCTTCTCCGAAGAATCTCTTCATCTTGGAGGGATCGCCCTTCCGGAAGGTGTTGGCAGTAGCGGTAGTATCGCCTTCTGTGAATGATTGAGAGCCCATAGGCAACCCCGGCCGCACGAACCCCCGCGACTCCGTTCGTTGGTGTGGGCGTTCATACGGCATCGTTTCTCTCCTGAGAGGATCCCGCAAAGCATCCTCACGCACTCGGGCCTCGGCTTGCTGCTGTAGATTGATCTGGACTTGTTCTGACAGCAGCTGGAGTGAGAAACCAATGTGCGAAGAGTTCGTTTCGAGCGCTCTTGCACATTGTCGGACGTACTCCAACCTTTCCTCGAGAGCTTGTCCCCGAATCTCAGACCATTCATCCGCGAGGGGACCGGCGACGGCTTGGCACCCCAGAATTAGATCTGAGATGTTGTCGTACAAGCTCTGCTTATTTGTGCTAAAATCTGACAGCTGTGGGGTCTGGAAACTGTTACCAAGCGAGGAGAGATCGATGGCCTCAATCATGGCAATCCAGGGTTTGAACATCTCTAAAACCTTGGCGCCTGTAGCGCAGACATTATTGCCGATGATCTCATGCTTGAAAGGTGTAACAACTTTGTCCGAAACCACGAGGTTCTTGTCGAGCTCCCTAATGCTCGACACCAACATCCTCTTGTGTTCGTCCAGCCTTTCCAGTAACTTGCCATCGAGAATCGCTGTTGGCTCTACAATGTTTTCCTCGTCATCTAGGAAGTTAGAGGTGATGGGGTCGCGGGGTCCCAGGCCGTTATTCTGCCAGCTCCCACCAGTATTAGATCCGATGACGAAGCCGGGGAATAGCCGTGGTATTTCCTCGCCTCGTTGTTGCCGGGCGACCTCAACGTAGCTGTAGACACCTAGCAGGACGCCATCCGCTTCCTGGAGGCACTTTTGAACTGATTCTGCATTGGGCCAGTCTGCAGCGGCGATGTGAGACGAAATGACGAGCTTAGAGAATTTTGACATCATGTCACGGAAATGAGGGTAGAGAGCCTTATTTGTTGAGATAATCGACGGCTGGCCCGAGTGATTGTCCGTTGTGCCCGACCCCGCAGCGAGGAGCAGGCGAAGATGGTCCGAGATGTCTTCGGCTCGTGCAACATACTCGGAGCGGCTGCCGTTTGTAATAGCTTCTCTGTACCGGTCGATCGCCTTCTTCATGTTGGACACGAGGCGACTCCATGTCAGAGGTGGAGTGGTGCCGTCATCAAAGAACGAGCGGGGGATTGTGGCGGCCGTGGGCAGGTTAAAGGCTGCGCTAGTAAACGAAGTGGCGGATGCGATCATTGGTGTTTGGCTTAGAAGGCCAGCAGTCGGGAAGGTGTCAGCGCGACCCCTCGTCACAGGGGATTGGCCGTTCATCGAGTCCATAGAAACGGCAGGAGAAACACCATCGGCGGGCAACGTGCGACGGGCAGGCTGTGACCCGAGGTAAGTCCCTGGCGGAACAGAACCAGGAGGGATCTTGTCATCTCTTACCAGCGAACCTCTGGACGCGTTCATGAGGGCCTCACCCTCTAGCTCCGAGGCCGAGTTGACATCAGACTCATCCTCCTCGTCCTGCATCAGGCCTCTGGCCATGATCTCAGGGGGGGGTCGTGTCCTCTCCGGGACGTTCACGTTCATACGGTCGCGGGGGCCCGTCTCAGACATGGATGATGGCGACTCTAGGGGTAGCTCCATGCTGCTCTCACCAGTCATGGTGTTGAAGTAGAAGAGCCTGCCATCAGCAGTGGCCTGGGGAATCCAGAAATCTGCCCTTGACCTGTCCCCGTCGGTCCCTTCAAGGGGCAGCCCCTCGACGTCGTCCTGATCTGAGCCCTCGTCATCATCGAAACCTTCCTCGTAGAGATCCTGATCGTCGACATCATCCTCCACCTGTTCGGCGTCTCCGTTTTCGCCAGGCTCCGGGAGCTCGTCTGGGCTTGTAATTATTTGGCAGTAGTTGCTCGGGAACCATCCCCGGACGCCGTTGATAACGCCGTCCCACCAGCCGCTTTCAAGTTGAGTGATGACCTGAATGATATCGCCTTCGTGGAAGCTGAGACTCGTTCGGTCGTCGGCCTCGTAGTCGTATAGCGCCCGTACGTACATGGCACCGGGCGGTGCGGTACCGACAATGCCGTTCATGAGGGCGGCCGAGTCGGAGAGGTAAGGAGTGTAGATGGTGGTGTCGCGGTCGACGCTGGACTCGGCCAACGACGCCGGGTTGTTGGCGGCGGTTTGGCGGTCCGAGGCAGAAGGCCTAGAAGACGAGTTGTGCGATGTCGTAATGTTCTGACCCTGGAATGCCGACACAGGCGTCTGTGTCATGAGCATGTTTATTGTGTACGTCGATCGAGCGCCGTGGGCTTCGGATGACGGCGGCGGTGAGAGAAGAGAAGCGCTGCTAGATCATGATCCAGTCCATTCAGCCCTGTTACCGCTCGTCGCCCGCCGGGATCGGGTCAAGCGTGCCGTGTCTCGTTGCGTGGTGGTGGATCGCGACTTATTGCGATGGGTTCCGCGATCCGCCCGTAACGCCACAGGCTTTTGAAGGCGGCAGAGTAGATCCAACGGTTGACGTCGGTGGTCGGTCGCCACAAGAATGCCACCCCGTTTGGGCACCTCTAGGGCCTCGCAGAGGCAGTAGTGCGTGGATGGGCGTTGTGAGTGGCGTATGGATTGGTTCGGCGCGTTTGTTGTCGAAATGAAGGCACGAAGTTACAATTCGCCCGATTATTTTTTGGTTGGAGGGGGAATGCCGACAGCGTGAGACGCCCAGGAAAAGGCGCACTGAGCCGTTTCTCTGGGTGGTGCACACCTTCCAGTCTTGCAGAAGGGTCCCTCCTCAGACAGTTCGCCTGGCCCGTGCTGTTGCAGGACGGGATTGGCAGGGGTAGGGAGAGCTGTTTAGCGGGGAAACCTGGAACCGAAGTGTCTTGTCGCCTTCCGAGTTGGAATGAACAATTCAACATTTGACCTATCCCAGGAAAAAAGGAGACCAGGATCGGGCTCCCAAGCGCCAATGGCGAGATTTCTCTTTGTATGGATTATCGTCTATCCTCCCTCGCAGGCTGCTGTTGGTTCGACTTGGGGCATCGATCTTTCGTTTTGAGGGGCAACAGGTCAGGAGCGCTCAGACCCAGCCAGGCACGGTGGGGCAGGTTTCTTCAGAGAGCCAAGGGTCAGGGCACAGTGGATGCCGTAACAATTCAGGTCTCCCTGTGTTGTCTCGGGACTCTTGGACACCACGGCGAATATCAAGCCAAATCGTTTTCCAGACGCCACATCACCGCAAGGCTCCTGCCTTATATTGCGCATCCTCCGAGCCACGATCATGACCTGAGCAATGCGGCAGTGGTGGACAAATGCCGACCTTGCAAGGCAGGATGTCCAAATTTTAGGACCGCTCCCGCTTTCGCGCAGCCCAGGTACAAATCACAAAGTACCTTGACCCCTCCTAACCTTCTCCCGCCATGAGGGGCACTCCATCCACATTTTCAGCTGGATTCCTCGTAATAACAGGCAGTATGCAAAGCCACACAAAACTAGAAGAACCAGAGTCGACGCTACTGAGACCGTTGAGTGGCAAGTCAGCTTTGCTTGTCCGTTTTCGTCACATTCGCTTTGCCGCCCTGCCAGTGAGAGCTTGGCGGCTAATTAAGACAGTAGCAGTTCTTACCTGTTGCAGCGCTTGCTACTGAGACGATGCGGTAGTGGGCTAACAGCTGGCATTCGTTTTTTTCTCGCGGCCTCATGCATTGCAACAGGCCTACGAGCAACTAACTGGAGATGGACGGAGGCATGTATGCTGCGGCAACGGATTCCCGAATGAACAGTCGCTACCGATGGTGGACAGGGGTTATGTGGCCAGTGGACGACTTCTAGAAGCTGCAAGTCGCAGCATTCCTTGCCCCCGGAATCTGGGGGACGGGCGGAGATGGCGAGTGGGCTTATCACCCCCAAGCAGACGGACGAGCTCCCTGCCGTTCTGGGTAACAACGGCAACCTCGGGAGAATGGACGTCCAGCCTGCCGGCTTGCCAGTCCCCGTGCCTCGACGAGATTGGAGTTTATGCGGACCGCTTTGGTGTCTCATCACCCGATGGGCACACATACTTAAGGCTCTCCGCGATAAACACTCGGCACATGTTTTCTACTAGTAGATGCCATTTTCATTTGGGACGGAATATGCCGCTGGACAAATGAGATTCCGCCAGGGAGACCAGTCAGCGGCCAATCGAAGCCAGATGCGGGACAGCCGAGGTTGTCAGCATGGGGTTTGGGGTTGGCTATCACCCATTGGTTAACCGTTGGCTAGGTTTAGGATCCGGGTAACCTTTTACATGCACTCGACAGCTAGAGCTCACCGTAAAACCATTGGTCTGTCCGGGCAATCCGGTGTGACATGAGACTATTGTTGGTGAACTGAGCACCTTGTTTCTTTTATTTTGTTTTATCCTCTCTCTGTCTCTGCCAATCGGACAAGATGGCCGAATCACCGTCGGTCATTGACCTCGAGTACCGAGGCCGAGTGGCTATCATCACCATCAACAATCCCAAAAAGCTCAATGCCCTCGACATGTTTCAGTACTATGACCTCTCTCAGAAACTGCGCCAAGTCGCCGTCCGCGAGGATATTTATATCACCTTGCTAATTGGCAAGGGCCGTTACTTTTCCGCGTTCGTTTCACTTAATATATCTCACACCTTCAACATGTAAAACATGCAACTAACACAACACGACGTAGCGGCGCCAACGTCTCCATCTCGCGCGCCCGACCCTCCGACCTAGGCGCCTCCGACGGCCGCCAACTCTGGCTCCGCTCTTTTGTTGCCTACAACCTCAACATCACCCAGGCCTTTTATTCGCACCCCAAAATTCTCGTCGTCGCCCTCAACGGCCCCGCCGTCGGTCTTAGCGCTGCGCTCGCCGCCCACGCCGATTTCATCTATGCTGTCCCGTCGACGTTTCTGCTCACGCCATTTTCGTCCCTCGGTCTTGTCGCTGAAGGGGGCGCATCACGCGCGTTAGTGCAGAGGTTGGGTGTGGCCAAGGCGAACGAGGCCCTGATTATGAGTCGGCGGATTCCTGTCGAGGAGCTCTTGGCGGCAGGTTTTGTGAACAAGGTGTTTGGGGAGTGTGCGGTGGGGGGGGACAGTAAGTTTCGTGAGCTCGTGCTCAAGGAGATTGATGAGCGGTTGGGGGAGCACCTGGTGGGGGATAGCCTTTTGGGGATCAAGGAACTGATCCGGAAACCTGAGCGGGATCTGTTAGACGGGCAGAATGCGCGGGAGGTATTTGCGGGGCTAGAAAGGTTTGTGAGTGGCGTGCCGCAGGATGAGTTCCTCAAGGTGGCTACGGGGAAGAAGAGGCATAAGTTGTAGGTGGGATGTGTATTGTACGTATGGGCGTCGTAGCGTCAAGGCCCGCCCGTCTGTCTGTTTCTTGTCTTTTTGTACATTCAAGGGGTTACGATAGTAGCCCAAATAGGAGGCTGGTCCGTTTCCAGTACTCCTGTGACGACTTGGTAAGCCGCTCTTTTGCAGCTTTGTCCAGCCCTGTCTTGCTAAGCACCGTGTCTCCAAGGTCCCCTAGACTCTTGTCGCCCCTGAGGAACAACCCGAGGTAGGAAATGTCAAACAGCCACTGGATAAACAGGTCCCGCCGGCGCTCCCCGGCATCAGCTTCAGCAGTCTGCTCTTTCCCATCGGTCAACTCGGCTTCAGCCTCCGCATCTTCTGCCTTCTCTTCGTTCACAATGGCCTGAGCGACCTTGTCTGCAGCTACAAGAGATTCCAACCACGTCTTGCTGACCTGGTCTCGCAGTTGTTTCTTCAACACTGCCAGCGCAGTCGGACTCCATAGATCCCCACCGGCATCGCTCATTGACGTCGAGACATTGCGCAGGAACCGAAATATGCCCGGAGAAGGCGATGTGGGAAGCTCAGGCAAGCCCTCCCAGAGATTCCTTCCTGCAACGGCCCTTTTAGCAAGCACGGTAGTGGCCAGCTCATCCAGCGGCGTCAGCAATACAGCGGACACCAGTGCTTCGTGCAGCGAGGGAATGACCCTGAGACCAAAGGACTCGATTGCATCCAATTCCTGTGGCAACCTGACCCGTATATCCCTCAAGACACGTAGCATGTACATGGCGATATGACCGGTGCTGGGTCCCTGTTGGTACGATTTCCACAGAAGGCCGAGGTGGTCATCGAGGTTCTCAAAAGCTTTTACGAGTGAAACGCTGAGATGGTCGTTAAGCTCCTGGGGGTCCTCTTTCGAGAGTATTTTTTGGCGCTCCTCGATTGTCTCCTCGTCCTCAATCTCGTCCACATCGTTGTCCCATCTCTGGCGCCGCAGTTGCTCGGCCACGACAGCGACATCGTCGATGACATGGTACCAGGATTGGTAGCAGGCAACAGCCTTGGAGACTGCGTTATTCCGCCCGTAGAGTCGGGAGACTACATCGTGTGTAAACTGGGCTGCGCCGTTAGACAGGTCGGTATCGAAAGACCCTCCGTCCCAGAGGCTCTGGTGTTGATCAGTCGTGCCCTCCCGCCATGCGTCGAGGGCAGCTGCTACTTCGGACCCAACCAGCCGGAGCTTGGCAACCTTTGCTTCCAAAACACTGAGCATGTGGCCATTGACGGTATGTCGTATCCGGTTCAGCAGAACCGATGGGTCAAACCCCTTGGCTTTACCCCCTTCCTGAATCCAGAGTTTGAGGACTCTCGTTCGAAGCTCTACGATGGCCTTGAACTCAGTCATCCCCTGTAGCGTCTTCCCCAGTCCCCGCAGGAAAACCGAGCTCCCTTCTTTAGCCCAGCTGATCAGCATCTCCCTCGCCTGTTCTACTTCGAGGTCGTCATGGCGAATAAAGGGCGTATAGTACTGGATCTCGTCGCCACACCACCTCTTGTAGATATCCAACCTCAGTCCATCCATGCCACGCAGTGACTGGTCCACAAGAAGTGCATCCTTCTTCAGCGCAGCAAGCACATCCCGTAATTTGTTTGGCACCATGCTCTGAACATCCCTGAGCGTCTTTGTGTATAGTTCGAGACAGCGGGGAACGCCCTTAGTTCCCTTCCCGGCATCCCTCTCATTGTCGTCCCTGTCTGCCTCAAACGATAGCGCCATAGCCTGCCCCCTCACACGGAGGAAGTGCCTCAGCACATCCCTCGCACCTGAGCTCGTCGCTAGGCTATACGCGGCCAAGGCCTTCAGCAGGTCGCTTTCATTCCCCCTACTCAAGACCACCTCCACCCCTCTCAGCAGCCTCCGATGCAGACTCTCCAAGCTCCTCTCGATATCCCCCGCCCCTCCAAGACTTTTGGCCAATAACCTCCCCAACACCCAGAGCCTTGCCGCGGCCACCAGCCTCTCCCCCCGCGACATGCCCGGATCCCACCCGCCAACCCTTAATACCCCTCCCAAGCCAAGCACCACCCCGGCCAGCAGCCGTTCCCTTGCCTTCCTCCCTACCTCCTCTCTTTCTCCCTCCTCAACAAACCTCGCAAGCCCACCCACCTTTTTTGCCACCACAGTCCGACCGCACCGCCCACCCATGTTCCCCAGCGTCGTCTGCACCGCTTCCATATCCACGCGCATGGCTACAATCATATCAGCCGTGCCAAGCAGCTCGCGGTACGACCCGCCGACCTGGGTGCGCAAGCGCGTGGCCGTGTCTTCGAGACTCGCATGCAGAGTCTTGTGCAGGGCGCGAATCTGTGGGAGGGTGTGGTTGGATGTGAAAATCTGGGCGGCGGAGGTGAGGGTGGTGGGGTCGGGGGTTGCCATTTTGTTGCTGTATTCCCCTCCTTCACCCGCCTGTGTCTCTTTCGATGTCAGTGGGGAGCTCGTTGACCAATTGAACGGCGGTTTGGGGATTTCAGGTTTAACGCAGTTGCGCCATTAGGAGGTGCTGTAGCTGTTTTCGAGTGGTAGGTATAAAAGTCGGGCGTTGTGATGATTTGGCGAGAATTATGTGTGCGTTGATCAGGTCGTTGTCGGTTTCGAGCTTGGAGCTTTGGGTCCGAAGAGGCGCGGCAGCTGTTCATGGTGGGACAATTTGCGTCTTAGCGTAAACCCTAACCCTGTGTTGCCCGACCTACCAAGTCAGGGGCATGTCAACTCAGGGGTCGAAACGTCCTTGAACTTATGTTTATCCAGAGCAGTTAAATGACTTGGTGGTATTATACGGTGGCTGGTTAGGGGTATTTTTGATGTTCGACAGTCAGCTTCTTAGCACTGGTCCTCGAGGTAGTATGTGCCTGCGTGTCCAGAAACATCGAAATTATTGGGATTTGTCGCAAGCCGGACATTTGAGGATACACACTCAGAACAAAACAGAGGCCATCTGTCTACAGTTGGTATTGCTGCCTGCTGTCTGCTGTAAACAGTCGGAGCACATGTCTTCTCAGAGGAACGCCGGATTGCTGGGCTGACTAGTTTACATGCCGAACATGACTGACGACCAGACTGAGAGGACTGCCTGTGAAAGATTGCGGGAGTGGAGGTCTGACGTGACGAGGAACATCGGGGCCTTGTTGGTGAAACAATTTGCATGGGCAGGAATGTAGACATTTGGGAGTAGATAGAATGCTTGATTTGTCTAGACCAGAAGGAGCAAGCCCCTAGGAATGTGTAGCTGTCAGTCTAGGAGGAAACCTACCCAAATCTCTCGACATATTCTGGGCCGGCAATGTCAGGAGGGAAGGAGCACGCGCACCGACCACCACCGTACCTTCCCTATTCGTGGTATATGTATCCGGGCCAACACGTCAGTTTCCACCAACAGCCACTCACCGGAATGGGCTCGGTGGTGTAGCGGTAAAACGCAGCACTCAAATCCACCGAGGGGCAATCCTTCCAAGCGACGGGAGTTTGTAACAGGCTGCGATGAGGTCCCGGGTTCGAGTCCCGGGATTGGCGAAAAAAGCCCTCCATCCTCCGAGGCCATCGGTCGAAGCCCTCCCCGCCCGAGGCCACTGCGAAGGAAAAACCACCGGGTTTTTCGTAGCCACCGACCTTCCCACCGGGGAAAGCTCGGTGGTGAGCTTTTTGCACTTTCTCACAGCACAATCACCACCCAATCTTGGAGTTTTGTTCCATCTGGTCTGCACCAAGGTATTCAACCCCGTCAAGCACCATCCTCCGGGAAAATTCTCACTATTTCCAAGCATACGCATCATTACCCTACGTCGTCTAGTTTCTTGCCTTTTTTTTCTTTGGTCCACTTGTCTTCGCACGTCTTTCCACATTTCCATCTGAACAATGCCTATGCCTCTCACCTACCATTGTCTCTGCACTAATTTCAACAAGTCGCCACAGGGCCGCTCCCCATCTTATCTGCCAAAGGCGCGTTTAAATATTTGTCTAACTATTCCCAAATTACAAAATTCCGTCTATCTCCCAGTCATTTAAAGTGTTGTATCGAGTTAACAATCCCGCTACCCTTACCAGCCAACTGGACCTCATGGTGGGTTCCAACAACCCCCGTGATCTTGCCGCTTATAGGGTTGACAAGAATATCCGTCTCGTTTATGGGTAGGGACGGCGGGCTGTTCGCCAAAACGAAGCATGGGAGTGTACCCTGGATTTGAGCGACAGATGGCTTCAAGCCGTCGTAGAGATACCGAAACATGGCAGCGCATTTGGCAGTGGACGCGGAGAGCTAGGTTGTATCTGCTGGTCTTGCGCTCAGCTGGGATGGCACAAAGTAGCTACTACTAAGTCAGTTACCTATCTTGAGTTTGAGACCATGCTGACGCACCTTGCCAGGTCCCTGACGTTTGACAGCTGAAGCGACAGGCTCTGTTTCCAGTTGCTTCCCACAAAGACCAAGATCGTCCACGAGAGTTACACCATTGAGATATACAGCGAGATGGTGGCTCTCTGCTTCAGCACCAGGCGACAATGCGCCGATAGATGAAAGCCATAGAAAGTGCAACTGGTAGCCGCGACGCCCGTCTAAACTTTACAAGTTACCGCCAACGTCTTTCCATTCTCCAAACTGCGCCTCTCCCTAAATCGGGCGATGGTGTTCTCATATGCTGTTTCCGCATAGCTGGTCCATCTTGAAGAGCAACCGGTTGAATCCCTCCCCTGAGCTTTTGTCGAGCAATTCCGGAGCATTGGGTCCTTATTACGGACCTGCCCGACCTGGAAAAGATGTTGGTAAAAGACCCATCAAGGGCGTAAACAGCGATGGGAAAGTCATGTGGAATACGATATACTGCCAGCTTGTCGATGTGACCAGACAATTCTGCAATATCGAGACCACTGGAAGGGCAGCGTGCTGTCCACGGGAGCCGGGCGGGCAGAAGGTGTCTGTCCAAGAACCTGACGTTGCCCCAGTCTATAATATTAGGCGGTCGGTAGCGTGTATGCGGCCTCCAACCTCCCAGCGACGGCATCGACGGCAGTATGGCTCAGCTGCGCCGCGCGCTAGGTATGGGTTGGCGATGCTCTGTGTGAGAAAATAGCTGGAGTCGCGCTGTGCGAGCGTGGAGTCGGAGTCACTCAAAGTATTGAGCCAATTTGGATACTACTCTATTACTTTCTCGATGCCCCCTCCTTTGTACATGCGTAGAGAGAGAGAAAAAGATGCAGATGTGTCGTCAGCATTTGGTCCATCTTTGTTTGTCGCGGCCTCTTCGCCCCGGAGTCTTGACAGTCAATCCTAGGGTTGGGAGAGACAAAACATAGGTAAATTACAGTTTTTTTTTTGGGGGGGGGGGGGGGGGGCAGAAAAAAGCTAAAAAATATGCAATT
>Ga0247765_1000244_pt1 | contig 44190 bp, 39 predicted proteins | sample UWRJL106311C6_FD_179949 | JGI IMG/M metagenome (GOLD analysis project Ga0247765, IMG submission 179949) | Plant litter microbial communities from Arlington Agricultural Research Station in Wisconsin, United States - UWRJ-L106-311C-6 | ecosystem: Environmental > Terrestrial > Plant litter >... | reverse complement strand
TTATACTCCTCCTGGGGTCTTCCGCATTTCCTCCCTTTTTTTTTTTTTTTTTTTTTTTCGGCGGAGGGGCCTTTGCTTTGAAGAGGACGTGGCTCCAATTCTGGGGGTATTTGTTATGGTGGTGAGAAGTGGGGTTTGGAGTTTTCCTGGGAATATCAGCTTTGTGAGATGAACTTTAAGTTGGCCCCTATCTGCCAGGGTAGATAGCTAGGTACAGAAACTAACGCAATGTGATGAAACGCTCAATGTGACGGGTGTATCTCAGTACCGGCGCAAAAGACAGACCCCTTGTATCTTCTTCGGATATGGCGTAGCGCAATGCCCAAAACGAACCAGTAGACAGTCATGAATTATGTCACTCTATTCTCATGTCCGTATTCTCATTCCGGTTTCAGTAGGCGTTTGAACCGAAAATATCTACCGTTGCTTAAAATGGAAACTATCTTGGACTAGTCGATCTGTTGGTGTTTTCGTCAGTCCTCCCTGGTGAGGTCAATGAACCCAATCTCGCTTTGTCGCAATAGTTTCTTCCCGCGGTGGATGCCGAGGTTAGCAGCCCTTGTGAATTCGCAGCCGTTATTGCGGATATCGTCAGCCTCTTCCCGGGTTACCTCGATCTCGTCAAAGAAGCCAGCTCCAACACCACTTGTTCGGGGAAGGAAGAGTTTTGTGGTCAGTTTGGGGGGTGGGAGGTCAAACTGTGAAGTCTCGGGTTTTGTAGCGTGTAGCGGTTGGGGGCCCCCAGTTTGTGTCGGGTTAGACTTTGATCTACCTGGCGGTGAGAGGGCTCTGGACTGTGTCTGTGTCGGCGTTGCCTCCGTGCCAAACGAACCACTGTCGCTGCCCTCACCGCCCCCACGGAGATCGCAAACTTGCTCTGCTGTGACCCTATTGCCCTCTTTGGGCTGTCTTGCGCATACATCCTCTAGGGTAGGCAAAGATATGTCCGCCTCGATGTCGGAATCGTCGTCAGAGGATATTTCGATCGGCGCCTTTGCGGAGGAAGACATAGCAATGGATGCTTTATTAACACGGGCGAAGCTCTTGATAGATATTTGTTTGCTGCCGGCTGACTGGCTTTCCTCTGCTCCGCTTTTGGTCCGTTTGAAAGACCTGAGTCGGCCACCAGTTTGGGCCGGCGCTTTCTTGACAACTGCTTTCTGACGACTGGGTGATTTTGCCACTGGTTGCGAAGAGGTAACGGGCTGATCCTCGATGGCGCTTTCTTCGGTGGGCGGACTCTCTGGCCGCTTCTTTTTCCTTGGGGGCGTCGTTTGTTCCGCGGGGACTACATTATCAGCAGCGGGCGACGTCGGTTCGGGACCGGCAGGACTCGACGTAATGACAATAGGCTCCTGAGCACTCTGTGATCTGAGATTGGCACGAGAGGGGGTGGCCGGCTTGAGGCTTGCTTGTGAGCTGGCAATTGTCCAAGGATTTACATCAACCGTCAGCCTGGTAGCCTGAGTGGAGGACGCGAAAATCTGCTTAGACTGCTTACTTCTCCCCGAAGCTCTCGTAGGCCTGGAAGACTTGCCTTCCAACATAGAACTGGCAGGTTTTTGGCTGTTGGTAAGAGGACTTGGCTGGAATGGGGGCGACAATGAAGGAATAGATGGAGCAAACGGCGGGGGCTCTGGTGATGAGATGGGCTTGTCTGAACCAACATTCTTGGTGACTTTTAGATATCTCTCCAGAGCGCCAACATCCATGTCCGTCTTCTTGGTGCGAGTGGTTTTCTTCGTTCGGGTTTCTGTTTTCAGCTCTTTGGCTCGTTGTTTGTCCGCCCAATCGCAGGCAGTGAGCGGCACGCCCAACCGGACAATCGATTCCGGAACCCATGCTAGGTCAGGCAGTCGAGAATCGAAGAGCTTCTTGCTTGGCCTACTTTTGGAACCAAGTTCCAGAGCTAGATCCTCTGCTGCCTCTTCATCAAATTCATCATCACTGTTCAACGCAAGCCCAGAACGTCCATATGTCTCTATCTGCTCCTCGGGCTCCGTATCGAGATCGATCCCCACAATGTCGTTCGGGATGAACGACACCCGCAGCTCTGGTGTTGAGTCGGTGCTGAAGTGTGACCTGCGGCTAGAGATGGACATGACGAGAAATGCTTCGCGCTGCAGCTTCAAGTCAAGGTCATCGTGTGACGCCTCTTCCCGCCCTGCTCTCCTGACGAGCTTCTGGACAAGGAGGTTAGGGCCAATGACGCGAATAAACTTTATCGCCCCTATTTTGTTAGACCAGTCAAACGTCTCCCGCGCGAAATCCCGCAATCCAGGGATGTTAACTTCCTTGGTTTTTCGAAGTTTGCGTTCCAGGCTTTCCAATGTCTCCTGTCTCGAAACGACTGGGTGTGTGTAGTATCTTAGAACTTCCATGTTCGGAAAGTCTTCCGGGATTGATAGCGCCTTGTGTTTTGTCCGGAAAAATCGACTCTCGTTTTCTCGAAGTTCTCGCAACAGCTTCTCCTTCCACGTCGCCAACGCATCTTTGTCAGACTTCTTGATCTGACACAGGTCGCGTCCAAAGCCGGCACGGGCAGCTTCACAGGCAACCTTGACACCGCAGCCTGGGACCCCCTCGGGTATATAGTCGCCACCACTCATCAGGGCGACCAACACCATGCCTTCTCGATCCAGGCCGCTGGCCCCCGTAGCTACCTTGGTAGCATCATAGAGAGTGACATGGGTTGGCGTCCTTGCCCCCCTGGCTCCTTCGGCACTCCAGTTGCGGAGGGTTCTTCCACACCCAAACATGATTGTGTCAACATCCTCGCTCAGCACGGCATCGACAATACCTTGTCGCTGGAGAAGGGCACATTCGGCTTCCGCCTCACCCGGCGCGTCGTGAGTGGTAAAACCAAAAAGATGAATCAGGCGTTTGCCAATGGCCGTCGCAACGCCATCGCCGCGTCCTGAGCGTTTATTTCGCTTGAATGCTGGCTTATTAGGACCATCAAAAACGAAAACTGGCTCAATGGCGTTTCCGAGGAGCCGGGCGAGCCGGTAAAACAAAGTCCGAATAGCAGGGTTCGAGCCCCCTATACACTTCATCGTCAGTAAGCTCCGTGCATCAAAGTTTTGCCCGGGGGTAATCGCACCTCGGGCTGCCTGGATTTGGAACTGCCAGATGGAAATATCGATTGCGAGTCGCAGAGGCTTCTGCGTCTGCTCCAGGTGCTCAGTAGCGAGCTTGCACAGCGATATCCTCTGTCCAGGCCCAATCTCCTTGTAAATTCTGCAAAATGAGAAATATGAGCTCCTTTCTCGACTTGAATGGTTTTGCTCGTCGTACCCTTTGATGCCCATTTTGATGGCCTTGCCGCTTCCCCCCAGGTCTAGGCTCCAGAGAATAGAATAGGCTGCACCCTCATAGTCTGTAAGATGATGGAGATCACCGCGATATTTGGAGCCTGATTGGCTTTTGTTGAGGCTGGTGGCGGGTAGGAGCAGATAAGCTTTATTGACGGGACTTCCGAATCGGGATGAATCTGAGGTTGTCACGGTTGCAGCGCCCATAATGGTCCGTGGGCCCTCGGTTTGTTGCATAAGCCCGGGAGCGCCCGACAACAGCGGAGGCTGAATCCAGCGAATCTCTGAGGCGCGCATCTTTGATCAGAGCGAAGCGGAAGAGCACGCTCTACAGGAATTGAATTGACTGACTGACTGACTGACTTCGATAAACTACGCGGCAGCCTAGTCATGCTATTATTATAGTTGCTTTGTTTTGCTTGTTTTGCTTCTCCCTCTTCTTTCCCTCTCTGAAGTTCGACATGTCGGTGTCAACTATTTTGCCGCACCGCGCAGTCGCTAACATCAAATCGCCTGGTGGTGCTGGGAGCGGCCCATCGACCCCGCTGCGCGGCATCGCTTCTAACTTCGGCTCTCCCTCCAGCTTGCGGGCCGATGAGGAACTTGTCGTAATTGAATTCGGATCGCGCAAGCTGCACGTTGGATTTGCTGGTGATCCAACGCCTCGGGGTTCGGTCTGGTTTAGCCCTGAGCAGCAACGTCGTGTTGGAGACTTCAGAATCTGGCAAACCGACTACCAAAATGACTGGAGGAAGAGGACCTCGGACAACAAATGGGGCCGCGACTACGAGCTATGGCAGCCAGATATTCGGTGTGTCGACCTGGGTCTTGTCAGCGACAAGATCGAGAGAGCTCTGAGGGAGGCATACACCAAGTTGGGTTTGATCTGATACCGATAGTTTCATGGTGCTTATACCTTGCCAGGCACATGTTGATAGATTCGCGGCCTCGAAGGATGGTCTGCGTTCTCCCCTCAGGACTGCCGGTTCCCCTTTTATCCACGACCTTGGATGCTCTGTTCGGTCGCTTTCTTCCGCCAACCGTTTCGTTGCTATCTGGGCCAGTCGCTGCTACTGTCGGTGCTGGGGTCAGATCAGCTCTCGTTGTCGATCTTGGGTGGAGCGAAACGGTCGTTACCAGCATCTACGAGTACCGAGAGGTCCGGACCAACAGAACCGTCCGTGGAGGGAGGATGCTCACGGAACAGACTCACGACTTGCTCGCTAGGCAACTTGGACGCACTCTTTCGAAGCCAAAAGAGAAACCCGAAGGCCCCGAGCACTTCTTGAGCTTCGAGGAATGCAACGAGATTGCATCTCGCCTGGTCTGGTGCAAACCCTCGCCGAGAGCGCCACAAGCAACATCCAGGGACAGCTTACCGACGGTCCAGGAGCAGGATGAATCAGAGACCCGCAGCTACCAAGGTCCCAGCGAGAGCTCAACAATAATCACAATTCCCATAGAATCGGGCACGCCAGCCACCGCTCTGGAGCTGTCATATGACCAACTCTCAGAACCATGCGAGAACACGTTCTTCGATTCCCAGTTTTCAATGAGCAGCTTCGACGACCATGAGATACCCATACATACACTGGTTTATCGCAGCCTACTCCAGCTGCCATTAGACGTTCGAGCAATATGTATGTCTCGAATCATATTTACAGGAGGGTGCGCAAACGTGCTGGGGCTGCGGGCGCGAATCTTTGACGAGGTTTCCCATCTTGTGCAAAAGAGAGGTTGGGACCCCGTACAAGGAAAGGCCACGGAACAGCCCTGTTTCAACCCGAACACCAAGAATCGAACATCGAGGCAGGCAAGCGACGGGCCAACCGGCGTGGAGCTGAAAGCCAGTGCTGGAGAAGAACATGATGGGATTTGGCATGATAGGGCTATCGCCACTCCCGAGGTGGATCCTGTTGAGGAACAGCTCAAAAGGGGGCGGGACAAGCGGGTCCCCGTTCAGGGGGTGATGCGAGCTATCAACTCGCTCGGCGCTTGGTCGGGTGCGAGTCTTATCACACAGCTCAAGGCCCCTGCAGTCGCGACCGTCGATCGCGACGTCTGGCAACAACAAGGTGCGGCAGGTGCAAGCCGACCCGCTGATATCGACCTGAGAAGCCAGAGACAAAGCCTCGGTGCTGGCGGTCTAATAAGGGGTTCTTCATCTGGCACTGCTTGGACTTTGGGGGTCTGGGGTGCATCTTGATGACAGGCCCATGGAATTCAGTCAGTGAGCAGTTCTAGATCTTTGAATGGTGTTCAGTTCGGTCCCTGCCTTACCCACTGGACTTCCCTTGACCTTCTCCCACACTCTCTGGGCCGTGCTCTTTCCTGGGCTGTCCCACCCATCCATCATCAATGTCTGTCCTTAATCGAACTTGAGTATCGATAAAGGCTCAGCTCGTCATGGGGCGGTCTACCGATATGGAAGGAGCGACAAGCTCTGGCACGCTTCTGTCTGCGTCATCATCGCTCTTGTCACTCCCTGAGGTACCGGAACAATGTCTCTCCTGCCTTGTTTGGCCCTCGGGCCTTCCTCCCGTCTGATCTTCTATTGCGCATACCCACGGCCACCCACGGGCAGGATCTCTGCGAGGGATCCACGGCCCACTCTGTCAAGTGCCTTTTAATCCTGGTGCTCCCTCCTAATTACCTCAACTTCTTCCCCATCACCGTCGTGACATTTTGATCCCCCGACCTCTCCACCGTCCGACACTCAAGCTTCTTTACCGGCTGTCACTTCAGTAAAGGCCAGACGACGTTCTACTCTGGGCGCTCGTTCACTGCTGTGCTGGACTGACATTCTGTTGGCCGGAGTTTTGGTTTTTGGTCCTCTCTCGCAACAAGAACATAATCGACTCCTGTCCTCACGGAACACCACGCCGCCCTGCACCGATTGCTTTACGACCCGGTCGCCTTGTCGCCTTGTCGCCTGAGGCACTATTGCTTCGAAGAGTTCGGTATCAGGATTTTGCACGATGTAAGCTGCCCTGTCCCCCATCTTTCTCTCCTCCACAGACCCTCCCCCACAAAGTCTCCTCCAGATTTCTACGCCTTTCTCCCCGCGTCACCGACCGACCCTCCCTTTCCAGGCGACTGAAGCCCAACTCCCTTCATCCAAGCTCAACCTCCCCTCAACCATTTCCTCGACATCCCTCGAGTAACTACCCTGATTCAAAGTTTCCCCGTCCCACATTGCGCTCCAAAGTGCAGATAGACATCCCTTTGTCAGAATTCCTCTTCCCTTTCCCAATGCCGGCGGATGCAATGGGCAAGGCTCGAGTGCGGCGTCTGCTCAGGCGCTTTGAGCAGTCTCATCGCGTTGATGCACCCCTGCTGCAGGCAGATCTTTTCTCTCTCAAGCACTACGTTCGCTTTTCCGACCTGTGCTCGGTGCCGACGATCAAAGTCAATCCCAAGGAGCATGGAGGCCCTTTGTGGGACTGGAGCGTCTTACCCAGGTTTATCATGTCACAGTTTGCATCACAGAATCTAATTGGTTCTAGCCTGTTCCCTGGTTGGCTCATCGTCGCCATCTACGGCCTCCTTGTCCATCAAGCAGGCACAAAGACCCACCGCTTTCCGACCCTCTTCCGCTGGTATCTGCCGACGCACAGCACTCGAACCTACTATCTTTTCACCTACCTCACCATCGACATGGGTCGCCGTGAATATACCGTCGCTGAACTGATGTCTGTTCGTGACTTGGCAGTCATCCCCGCTGGGCTTCCGAAATGGATCTCTAACCCAGAGCTTGGTAAGGAAGCCTATTACCGTTTGGTATCACATATCTAATATTGATGCAGCCGAAATCGTCCGTAAGTCCGGAAGCGAGTCGTCCGAAGACAAGTCTGTCAACAGATGCAATGACAAGGGAGCGCCATCTAGAGTCAGGGGTGACTCCTCGAGATCTTCCGCCGAGGAATTGCTGCTGTTCAAAGGCAATGCCAGCCGCCGTGCTGCCCGTGCATCTGTCCAGGACGTCTCTCATTCGACGAGAACATCCCAGGAGCCAATGCGTGTGCAAACCCAGCTCACTCAGCCGGCTCAGGGGCACGCCGAGGATTTTGTGCGGGACCAGGCCCGTGATCAAACTCGACCGACGGAGTGGAACTATCATGGTCGAAGCGACTCCGAAGCGGCAACCGCCGAACCCCTTCCAGCGCCTACTGGAATTCCCACCCAGAGAAGTGAGGGCTTCCAACGGTTCTACAAGGCCGTTGTATCCCCCACTCACGTTCGCGTGACTGCTGGTGGCCGGATCGTGCCCAACAACCGCGCGGGAGTACCTATGTCCCCGACAACCAAGCGCTCCAGGGAAGATGTCGGAGCCGACAGCAACAGCATATCAGACAGAACAATTCATGGAAAGCCGTCACTTGGACATGTTGGCATGGCTCCTTCAGTCTCCATGATTCCTCAGCTCATTCCAGGTTTTCCACCTGGTCTTCAAGCCATGCAAACACCCGTCTCATTTCTCCCGATTCCGTTCGGCACTCCCATTGGCACCGCATACTCCTTCGGCCAGCAGGGTGTCCCATCACCCAATATTGGCCAGCATCCGGTCATAGACAGCACTCTGAGAGACATGCATAACGCCAAGCCGACTGAGCCTCAAGCGGAGAACGCTGCTGCTTTGGACAACCAGGACAAAGTCAAGATTACACCCCCGGAATTTTTCGATTACTCAAAGCCGTTCTACTTTAATGGCCAGTGTCTCTACCCAGTTCCTGCAGCTCCTGCGTTCCCCCCTGGGGTGAATGGGCCTATTCTCCCGGTCCAAATGGTCAGCATTGCGCCAACGGCAGCAGCCCAGGCGCCTGGACATCGGGTGCAGCCAGTATCTGGCGGGCAAGTCTCTTCATTGCCACCTCAGCCGCTTGCTGGCCCTGTCCGAAACAATGCTCCGGCTCCGACCATAAACCCCGCCATCCCGGCGAATGCCAACATTCAGCCTCAGCTTGCCCCTCCTATTTCGTCGATCAAGCCCAGTGAGATTACCAAGAAACAGATCAACTCCTTCAAGCAATCTCTCAAGTACCACGAGGATCAGCTGCAATACAATCGTCACCAGATCGATGAGAAGGATATGGAGGCGAAAATCCAGACGCTGCGCAGTCATATTCAGCGTTTTGAAGCAACCCTCAAGATGCAGCTCGAGTACGAGGCATCAGTTCTGGGCCAGGCGCCTGAGGTTCCTAAGGATGATAAGACCCAGAACGCGAATGTTCCCGTCGACAGCGCCAACACCGCCCACAAACGCAGGGTGGCACGCGCCAAAGCGGATGCAATTTTAGGGCCCACTCTCCCTAGTGGTGCGGCTCTTGCGCCTGTGTTCAAACCGCGCTTCCATTCGTCATCTTGGGGAGATAGCCCAGTCAACACTCACACCCAAGAGGCACAAGACGAAACCGAGACACGCCTGCTTGCGGCCGCTGGCTAGAAGCCACCCGTCACAAGCACTGAATCTCAGCGGTCTGTCTCTCACAGCTACGGCCCTACGGCTGCTATCAAGCTAGTGCAGCCGGAGAAGAAATTGAGCAAGAGCCGCGGCGACCAGAATTGGGGTGTGCCTTACCTCCTCGGGACGTTACCAAAGGGCGTCAATCCTCGCACGGCGAGAGATCAAGATTACGTCTACAACCGTGAGTTGACTGAGGAGGAGCGCCGTGCACGATTTCTGTACTGGGGAAAAGCGCCCAGGTTTGTTTCTGAAGGGCTTCCAAAATTCGATGGGAAGCATTTCTACCCTCCTTCGCCAGTGAAGGAACGCAGCATCAGCCCCGCTCAATTTCAGAGGAGCAGTCTTGCACTATCTGAGTATGGCTCTCCCAACCCGCGCAACGCGTTGATGGCAGTTACCGATCCCTTTCGTCCCAGTACACCGGTCCAAAAACTCGGTCATTCTAAGGATGGATACTCCGGTTTTCGCCACGTGAACCCCTACAACCCCCGGACTATTGGGGCATCCGAGGACTTGCAGACGCCCCGCGAAGATTTGCAGATGCCTCGAGAGGATCTGCAAAAGCCTGAATATATTGGTCTCAGAGACAAGGACCGGCGATCTGAGAGGTCAGGTGTTGGCCCCAAGATCTGGCAATCGGTGCTCAAGAAGGGATCAGCAAGCAGTGCGCTCTCTTCGATGGCTGCTCAAGGCTACCTGCCGAACTACTCTGGTCACGCTGCCGCGTCCCTCAGCCCATCGGTGGGTAAGGCGGGACTCTTTTCGTCTCACGAAATTTCATCGCCCGGTATTTCGGATCGCAGCGATGGTGGCGCCATGCTCACGTCACCCCCGCCAGAGCGCCGAAGTGAGAACCTCCCGCCTGGAGCTCTTGGTTCCCTCGAGGACCAGTTCAAAAACATTTCGATTGGCTCTGACCGTCATGACCTATCCGCACCATTTCCAATTTGAGCCCGGAGGCTCGATATCGGGACGGTGCAGTATCGGGTGGAACATAAAGTGTATGATTTGCGCCGACAAAGAACGGCGAATTAATAAGTAGGACGGAGAAGGAAGACTATTATGTTTTCGACCGCATCAGACTTGTTGCTAGTCTCAGGCACAAGGTGCCGCATTAGTTGATATGATGGCTGTCGTCTTGAGGATCTCTCCTAAACCGCAGTAGCTTCTAGCTAGGTCAGCTTACCATTACTTCGTAGATGATGTAGAATATGTCTTTATAGACCCGGAAGGGATGACTGGTGCGAAGCTTGAAACGCTTATGATGGAACAAGTCGGCAGGTCCCATGGAATGAGAGTGTATCGGCATAATTGAAGAATCGACCAAATCCTATGAAAAACTCCAGCCTTTTGCCCCGTGCCAAATCAAACCAACAGAAAGAACGCCCTAGTAGTCTATGAACAGTATAATGATTTGAGAAACCAAACAAGACGCCATGATTCCCCACCCTCACTCATATTCCCATCTTGGAATTTGGGCATTACATTACGCATGACACTTGCTCTACGAGGCCGGAAATGATACGCGACTCACTCTAGCCATCGGTCCCAGGGACTCCTACGCCCTGTTTCCGAGCCCATGCCGTCGGCGTACTTGGCCTCCTTCTTCTCCCACTTCCGCCGCTCCATGGCCTTGCGGGCGAGGAAAGCGCGTGCAAATCGCCACGCCTCTGTATCCGCCAGATTCCAGGACTCCACGGCGTTACGCACGGCAATTTCCTCCTTGGTGGCGCGCGTTTTGGGCTTTCGCCTCAACGATGGGTCGCCAGTTCCAACGATGGCCTGGGCACGTGCCAGCAGGGATGGTTCCTGCGAGAGCTCCTCGGGCATGGGTACGGGTCCATCAGCCGGGTCGTGATTCGGCGGGGTGCTCCCGCCGCCGGTGGGGACCGAGAAGCCAAAGTGCCAGTCTAGATCGTCGGGGATATCGCGCTCGGCGAGAAGCCAAAGGGAAGCGCCATGGCTTCCAGTAGGGGTATCAGAGGCAACGGCTTCCTTGAAACGGAGCAGGCGTGGACCGCTAGATACACCCTTCTTGCAGATAGTCTTAGTTAAGTCAGCAATCCAGGCGTCGCGCGCCGATTCACGTCGGACCCAGCGGATATCGATCTGCTCGCGCATGGCATGGAGGGTGGACGAGGTGTATGGGTGCGGGACAGTGCCAATGGTAAAGAGACCGGTCGTGTTGGTCATCTGTCTGGGCGTGGTCGTTGAGATGGTATGTCCTGGGTCACAGGGCTTGCAGTCCAGCCGGTTAGGTGGGCAGGACTTGGGGAGGGGTGAGTCGGCGCAGCGTGCCAGATTCTGTGCGAGGTTCCAGGCCGGACTGATCATGTGAGTGGTGTGATGCGGCAGGGGCTTGACAACAGCGATACCAGTGGGGTAGAGGCTCTGCCATGTCATCTTGAGGTGCGAGTTGATGAGCTGAAGAAGATTGCGTAGACCCGTGTGACGTGAACCGGCCAAGGTAATCTCGTCATGGATCATTGAGTACTTGGCCTGGATGATGCGCGACGAGTAGAATGCCAGGGACTTGGTGGGCTCATCAACTGCGAACGGATTCTCTGCCTTGTCGAGATTGATGGCAGCCAAGAGGCTCTTCGCCTTGCTGAGATGAGGAGACCTCAGCACAAGCTTGATGGTGGCAGCGATTTCCTCACGTGGTCCAGCAAACAGGCCATCGTCCAACTCCTTCCAGCGCGTCAATTTGGGGTTGACACCACGGCGGAGAGACATGAGGAGCGCATCGTCGTAGGGTGCCATGGGAAACAGGAGCCAATGAGAAAGCAAGCCACCGCCCATATTCTCCCAAGCCAGCCAGCGCATCAGGTCCACCCGCAGGCTCGGGTCAATCTCCTTGTGGCGCTGTAACTCGTCATAGAGTGGATTGATCTCACCCTCGGCGGAGCTGAGGATAATGGGCTCAAAGCCCTGTGCCCACCATGCCTTGCGCCAGGCCAGGAGCAGGACGCTCTCAGCATCCTTGTCCCTCGCGTCCTTCCCCAGCGTGTTATCGTAGTAGCAGTAGATGGGTGGGCGCGTCGGTAATATAGGTAGCAGCGATCGGCTTTCGTCGAGAGTTACAGAGCTGCTGAACGGTGTGGTGAGCCAGCGGTAATGTGAATACCACGATGACTCGCCATCGGTGTCATTTCTCTGGCGCGGGGGCGGATGGGCTGGTTGTTTGAAGGGATTGAGATGTGTCATCCATGGTGGCGTCTTCAGTGACTTGGGCATTGAGAACTTGGGATTCGATAGGCTCGGACCGGCGGGGATGGCACTGGGGAGCGTGAACAGCAGACTGAAGACGGCGAACAGCGATATGGTGACAAGTAGGAGGGAAATGTGTCGTGTTCCCAGTCGCGGCACCGGACGGCCGAACACGACGTATTGTTTCGGCATTGTAACGACTGCAGTGGTATCTCTATCGCTGTCGTCGCGACGGGCTTCGGCTACCGCAAACTCCCAAAGCAAAAGGGGAGGGGAGTTTAGAGGAAATGACTGTGGGCTGGTCGTGTCCGTCCTCACGACAGAAAAGGACGGGCCAAGCGGGGATTTAATTGGTCTCGAGACATTCAGCACAGGGGAGACACGACACAGCCGTTGGAGTGAAAAGTAACGAGGGGTTTCAATTAGCAAGAATATAGCAAGAAAAAAAAAAGCCTAGCTCATCGACACATCAGAGCAAAGGTTTGGGTCATCCGGGCGTTTCCTTGACATTGGATACCTTCATCAGAAATCCTTCGCGATGCCGTAACTAGTGCTGACGGCGGAGGACACGCGAAGAGGCACGCCCAAGGAGTGAGCGGGGCCACTGTGGCTGTTAAGCCCAGTTCTTGGCATGGACGCACGGGACGGACGTCACCACCCAAGGTCGTGACAAACATAAAATCTACATTGTGTTGAAGGGGTATCGTGTCGCTAGGGTGCTAAAAGATAGCAGTAAATAGATAACGGGCATACAGAAAGAAAACAAACGGCCGTTTGCTCATTCCCTGCGTACATCGGGTCCCTTTTGTTTTTATAGCATCCAAATCCCCGAGACCTCACTTATAAAAAGACGTGTACGTACTACGTTTGCCTCATGCAGTCGGCGACTTTCCTTCTCAGTCGCAACATCTCTTCGTCCTTTTGACGCATGGCCTCGGTTACTTCTTTGTACATCCTCTTCCACTTTTCCGTCTCGTCTTTATTCGGAGTTTCACCCTCTGTCCTCGACCTGCTCATCCACTTTTCATGCGCCACCGTCTCTTCCATCGAGTAGCTCCCTCGTATATCGCCATACCTCAGCTCCCACGTGCAAAGGTAGCGATTCTGATCTGGGATAGGTGATTCTAGACGAGTGATGCGTAGCGTACCCTTTGGCATCATGATTTTGCCTCCGACTAGAGCAGACAAGTTGATGAGGAACGCCTCCTTTGTCGGCGCCGAGCGCCGCAAGTTCTCAACCACGGTCTGCGATAGACCCCAGGCCTCGTCGTAGCCAGGGCCAGGGATGCGTTCACCCTTAGAATTGAGCCAATCAGCGAGCAGTACCTCCTCGATGAACACATCTTCGACTGCATCGAAGTTGGTCCGGTCTGTTGGGTCCTGGAATGCCACCGCAGGGTTTGGCGACATGTTAGATGGCCCACCCGAATTCTGCCAGTGATTAAAAAGGCCCTCGACGCCATCAGCATGAGCAGGCGCTGCTGGAGGATTAGACGGCATAGGTTGCGTTTGTGATTGCGACCCTTGCTGTACTGTGGGCGTATTGGAGTTGCTGCTGATACTCCCTTGAGAGACGGGCGCCGCCTGACCGTTGATCATGACCACTGGCGGAGCTGTAGGGGGAGCTGTCAGAGGTAAAGGGGGGGTTGCTAGCCTAACTTCGCCGCCTACGCGTTCCGGTACCTGTAATGACAATCGGCTTCGTTTCACCGGTCGGGCTGGTGGGGTTTCCTGGATCGGGGAAGACTGGTTTATGGTTTGAGCAGGCGGAGGCGCTGGAGCAGGTGTTGGTGCAGGGCGCGGCAGAGCGGGAATGCTCGTCGGGAACGGCTGGGGAGCAGGGAGGGATTGCGGAGGTGTTCTAGTGTTCGGCGGCGTCTGCCTCTCTGGAGTAGGTGACGGCACCTTGAACGTCGGGACTTCTGATATGGCCGGAAAAGCAGAAAACGGCCCGTCAATGTTGCTCGCTCGGTTTATAGGCGGCCTGCCCCGCGTTTTGCCTGTCGAACTCGCGCCACCGCTTCGCCATGCCGACGAAACTACCTTGGCACCGTGGCGCCTGCTTGCTGATCTCGCTTTTGGCGGCGATAAAGCTGACCTGGGCTCGTCCGCCCAAAACGCATTCCTGGTCATAGGCGTAATAGCGGACTGAGGATAGGCAGAAAGAGGTGTCTGGGAAACGTCGTTACTCCCCCAATGGGACTGCTGTATCGACGCGCTGAGCCGTGTCGCGTCGGGAACGGGAGGGAAGAGAAACACACTCCCCCTTCCTTCGGGGTGGGCGGTCCATGGCTCGTTTATATCTGGCCGGGCGCTGGCAGGATACTCATCCTGCGATGGTGAGGGGCGCTGCGATGGTGATTTTCCTATGTCTTCATCCTCGGGTTTCCTTCGACCACGCCGCGGCTTGATCTGGGGTAATAGAGCTCGTAGCGCCATGTCGTCCTCTGCTGCAACACCATCCCGCCCCGTTTCGGTGATCGGAGTTGTCTCTAACGGTATCTCGGTCCAGTACGGATGCTCTCGGTCCATGAGATACTCAAAAAAAGCATCTACGTGCATTGAATGCATCCATCGCTTCAACCGGACAGCATATTGCTGGATCTTCTGGGAGCTCTGGCCCTTTTCCTGGTCGGGGGGCTCGACCCCGAGCTTCAGCGCCAGCTCAGCCCATGTCTTGAGCTCCTTGGTCTCGAGCTTTTTGATGAGTTCAAACAAGGTGAAGGTACTGAAACTCTTGCCTCCGCTCTTGGGCGGAGTGCGGAAGGCGTCCCGCAGAGTCGCGGTATCCGTGTCCAGGGGCACCGCCGGGTTGCAGTACAGGATGAAGGCAACATAGGCATCCTCAATCGATGCGCTGTTGATGCTCCTGCCGGGGAGAGGAGGTCGCGCAGGAGATCGTGCAGGCCCCGGTTCGATAGTGGTTGGAGACGCAGTGAAAACCGGCTGAGGCGCTTGCTGCAGCGTTCCGTTCCCCATGATCAAAGCCATCGCGACTCATGAGAGCCGTTTCTTTTCTTTTTGATTCCGGCGTCGTGGACCCGGACTGCATTGCCAACCCGCAGACCGTTGCCAGGTAGGTTTAGGTACTTGAAACGCCACCTCCCCTCGCTAGACCTTTCAGCGCCCAAAACGACCTCTCAAAGCGGTCGCAAAGCAATGAGAACGACTCACAAATGTTGGCGGGCGCGATAAAATGCCTGTGTCAATTCAAATGATATTAGAAGCAGAGTGCGCAACAGAACGACCAGCCATAATTCTCACAATGATTGCTCTTTTGGGGGGTTGACATGTTCCAATTCATCCGTTTCCAGCCTCCCGGGGAAACCTGCCGTGTCGCGGGAGACGTGCCAAAAATAGATATGCCAAGCGGACAGTGAACAGCACCCTGAACCCGCTGTAGGTAACTAGCCTCGGGGTAGCTACATGAAGTGTCCTGCCAGGTCCAAAAGGCGATTAGTCATGGAATCTTTCCGTGTTGCGTGTCGTGTCTCGTCCTGGCCACAAGTCGACAGCTTGCTGCGGCAGATCGTGCGCCTCCCAAGATCGGACTCAGACATTGCAGGCAGCAAGGATGAACGCTGTTGTATGCTGCTGATGGATTGCGGGGGTGGAGTGCCTGCCGGAAGCCGGGACAAACGTCTGCAAAGAAGGAATCGATACAAGCATGCAACCCACTTCCGAAAAACCTCGGGGGCCAACAGGTTCAAGAGGACTGCGTGGGCCAAGAGACCGTACGGGCGGGGATGCACCGAGAATGGACCCCAAACACCCCTTGCAATTAGCAGGAGCTGCGGTCAATGCCTGGTGGCCGAAAGAATGACCCCTTCACATGATTGCGGCTGGAGCCACTGGAGCGCTGGGCATTCACGCGAACAACCGCATCGGCAGTGACGTCGTGCCAGTGCAGCCCCGGCTCGATCCGTTCTGGTAACCTCCCCAGTGATGGCGCTCTAGCGTGCCCTCCATATGTTTTATCGGACCTCGGCAGAACCCCAACGACATCACCTGTGTCGCAAGGGAGTAAACGAGCAAGAACGAACAAGAGGAGTATTGCCCCTTCACGCAATGGCGCAAACTTACCACGACTTTATTTCGATTATCCCAGCAGTCTGATTGAAGCCTCGACAGTCTTTATTTCACATCTTTTATTTTGTTCTACTCCTAATTAAAACGAGTTACCCCACCTTTGCCATTCGCCGCCATAATCACCCCCCCAAGAATAATGGCCGAGCCCAAAACCGTGATAACCCAGAACGACAATGTCGCCCACGCCCTCGCCGGCGCAGGTGGCGGCGTCCTCTCCATGGCCCTCACTTACCCGTTAATCACGCTGTCAACGCGCGCGCAAGTCGAGTCGAAGCGGGCCGAGACGGCGTTTCTCGCCGCGGTGCAGAAGATCGTGGCTCGGGAGGGCGTATCGGGCCTGTACTCGGGCCTTTCGTCGGCATTGTTCGGCATCAGCGTCACTAACTTTGTGTATTACTACTGGTACGAGTGGACGCGGGCGTTCTTCGAGGCGGCGGCAGCAAAGGCCGGCCGGGCCTCCAAGAAGCTCACCACGATCGAGAGCATGATTGCCGGCGCCATTGCTGGTTCCGCAACCGTCATCCTCACCAACCCCATCTGGGTTGTCAACACCCGCATGACCACCCGCAAGGCCGATGCCGACGCTGACACTACCTCCATTGGATATGACGACTCCCTCCCTAAGCCGGCATCAACAAAGCCGCAGAAGCGGCCCACCACCATCGGCACCCTCCTCACTCTTCTGCGCACCGAGGGTCCTCTGGCCCTCTTCGCCGGTGTCGTGCCCGCTCTGGTGCTGGTCATCAACCCCATCTTGCAGTACACCTTGTTTGAGCAGATGAAGAACACCGTCGAGAAGAAGCGCCGCATCACACCCACCATCGCTTTCTTCCTCGGCGCCCTCGGCAAGCTCTTTGCCACATCGGTTACGTATCCATACATCACCGTCAAGAGCCAGATGCATGTTGCCGGAAAGGGCGACCGCAAGGAGGGCATGATGCAGGCGATCAGGAGGGTGGTTAAGGAGGAGGGTTATGCAGGCCTGTACAAGGGTATGATTCTCCCCTTCTCGCGGTTTGTTTGGGGGATTAACTGACTGGCTAATATTTAAAACAGGCCTTGGCCCCAAAGTCACGCAGAGTGTCCTGACAGCCGCGTTTCTCTTTGCCTTCAAGGACGTGCTCTACGCGCAGACAGTGCGGCTGCGCGGGTCGGTCGGGAGGAAGTCGGTGACTGCTTGACGTTTTGTCCCATCTACTATGGCCCGATTACCACCTGATAGGGATCTTGCAGAGTGCCGCATGGGATCAGAGGCCAAGGGAATACGACCCCAAGTGCGAATCTAGAGCTGTGCTGTGCGGCGCTGTGCTAGGTTTTGTTATGTTGTACTCTCTGGGTGTAAGTTTTCTAGCCGGAGGCTGGTGTTGTAACAGCCTCGTCGAGACGGAGAGGGCGGTTGTGATATTTGAAGCGTCAGACCAGGAGCGAGACCGAGGTTACCTCGAGACCGGGTGTAGAAAGACGGTAGCGCCATCAGTCTGTCTCTCCAAGTGCAATCTAGGAAAGTCAGTGCTCTTATGCGTGGACCTGTCTAGTCTGCACTACTGGCATACCTTAACATGTATTTATCCATCAGGGAAGGCAGGTAGATAGGCGGTTCTATAGTTAGATCCCTACAATCTTTCAGGGCTAAGTTGTTTTGGTCTCTTGTATGTACGTTGCATATCACCGGGGGGTTGATGAAGGAGCTGTCGGATGAAGATAGTTAGGTAGGTATTGTCTTTCAAGATCGACGGCCTGGGGTATTCCAGTGAAGCCCTTTTCAGGGGTTGAACTGTACGCTCCCGGTTTATTTCCGCTACAGAATAAAACACTTAGAGATATTGGCTAGAGAAACTGCACGCCAAGCAGGGAATGCCATGGTTCCATCCGACTTCCCAATGCTTTACCTTACAAACTTCCATGACTCCTCTCCTTACCATTAACCAATCACCCCTAATCAGAAACCTTTGGTATAATCCACCAAGGATGATAACACCCAGTCGACTTGGGCACCTCGACCCCCCTCAGCTGGCCGGGTGCGCCGTTCTTGAACGCTTTCTTGACTGTCGATAGAGCAAGAATGACTTCCCTAGTAGCCTTACGACAGTTGTTCACGTCTTCTTTCCAGCGCTCACGCGAATTCGCCACGAAGGCCATCTTCTCGCTCGAACTGATCATCTCGTACAGCCTCTCTACGCTCTGGGCCCCGGCAATTGCCTCTTCCAATAGGTCTTCCGTAGGCCTGCCAGGCTGGGCGGCGTGGCGTACGAAATTCTCATAGGAGGGCAGCGGCGGTAGGCCGATGGGGGCGAATGGCTTCATACGCACTTCGTAGCGTAGCTCGTTCGAGCTGTATGGGCTCGGCTGAGAGGCGATGAGGTCCAAACGACCAAGGACTGTATAAAAAACAGAAAGACAGTAGGACAGCTCCCAGGTGGCAGTAGTTTCTGAGAGAACCCCCTTGAGATAATCCAGGGAGCGGTTCATTTTCTCAGCCTTGGCAGCAGAGAACATATAGGGCCCGGCCCGCAGCTTTGCGAGATGCATGTTCGTAAAAGACTGGATGCGTTCGGCGTGATATAATCGGGTTTTGGCGAGGGAGCTGAGATACCAATACATTCCGGCTAGTTCGTCAGGCTGGTAGATGTCGAGCTCGAAGCCGAGCTGAACGATCCACTCCATCAGGCGCAGCTTATAGAGGTACACCCACGAAGACAACGGGAGGCAATGACCGGTCGTGGTGCCTGTTTCCGAACGTAGTCGAAGCACTGAAGGCTGCTCCCCGAGCTGAATCTGAAGCAGGTGGTCGATCTCCTCGGCATCCATCTGCACCATTTCCCAGTCCTGGATCGAGTGACAGAGAGTTCTGCGCAGGCGACATCGGTTCATGCACAGGGCCCGGTAAATCTCGAAGTACGATCCCGCTACTCTCTGGCGGAAGAGCTCCATCTGATGAGCGATGGCAAAACGAGCATCGTGAGGTGCCTCGACCGTGTCATTCGCCGGGTCGAGAAGATTACTGCAGGGCAGAACAACAATCGAAAGATCGTCGTCGATAATTTGACGGATGCTATATTTGCCAAGCACAACCATGTCCTTGATGATCAAACTTTGTAGCAGCGCGCGTATATATACCAACGGTTGGGGCTTCTGTGACTGGAAGGCCAAGACAAAGTTCTGGTTTCGGGTTAACCATCTGCGCATCAGTGTGTGATAAAGACTCCTTACCAAGAGGCTCTGTGAATCCTTGTAGTTCAGGATTTGAAGGACCTCAATACCGTCTGCAAAAAACCTCTTGAAGTGGTTATATGTCTCTTGAAAGCTCGGTTGTACTATCGGTCGCGGCGGTATGGTGCTCGCTAGCCGACGTTGGAGTTTCGTACTGAAGGCTTCAGGGACTGGTGTCCCAAGGTGGCGAGAGGAGTTGATAGGGTCCCAGATAGACTGCAGCTGCGACCACGGAAGACTCAGCGAGTCGGGATTGTCCCGGAGCTCGCTGAGCTCAAGGGCACGAAGGAATGCTGTCCGAAATTGAAGACGGAAGTCAAGTGCATTCGCAATGTTTTCCGAAATCCTAGACCGGAGATTGTGAACAAGCCTCCTAGCCGCCGTAAGTTCGTTGCGTATCTCCCCACGGTCAATCTTGTCTAGCAATGATCGGTGGTACGTGTTGGTCACAAAGTCTTCCTCCTTTACATCCCAGGCCGGTCAGTAGGAATGTTGAGCGAGCCGGCTTCAGAGACACACTAACCTCGTAATAATGTTCGAACTTGATCCGCTCATGGACATACCAGCATACCTTCAACAACCCAAGACAATATGCCCGAAGCACAACGAACATGGGGTCGCGTGTGGTCGAGTCACCTTGGTGGTTCCTGATGAAGTCGGCCTCCTCGATTCTCGTTGGCTCTGGCACAAGCATCGCTTCGATATAGACACTTGTGAGGAGTGTTTGGGAAAGCGGATATCCAAGATGCCACGCCATCTACAGCCAGAATTAGCCCACTGCCTCCGAGGTTTTGGGTAAAGGACCTGGGGAAACCTCGAGACACAGCAGTTGGTCAATGATGCCCAGAACTTCACTAGGGAGCAACTTCCTGGTCACATTATAGTCTTCATCCAGCGACTCGCCCAGAGCCAAACATCCAGAATCCATTTTTGGATCCATTATCTGAAAACGGATCAGCACAAGCTCATGAATTTTATTGGGAAATGAGGGGTAAGGTCACACATACCTCGAGAGCTCCGACCGACTCAAAAAGAGTAAAGTAGCCATCTTTGACCAGCTGGCCAGGCTGCAGCGCTTTCCGCGTTGAAGATCATCGAATCAGAATCATGGAATGATAGCAACGTGTGTCACCGAGGCAAAAAAGGATACTCACTTGCAACGGCACCTTGGAACTCGCGCGTGATATCGACAGTGATGATGCCAGGGCTCTGAATCATCGGGTGCGGAGGTTCATGGAGGGCCAACTTGACGTCGCGATCAATACTGAGACCTGTGAATTCTGGTTTGGGCGCTGGGCAATAGATAGCCCAGCCGTCAGTAAAAATGTGGAACTAGAGCGGCGACAAACGGTTGAGAAAGTGAAGCACAAACCCTCTGAAACGCTCGCCTCAACTTGTGCCATCATGCTGGCTATGTTGATAGCTGTGCTGGATCTTTAGTCTGGATTTTTTTTGGACCTGCTGTTGAGATGAGGTGCAAGAAATGCTGCCCGGGCAAGGCGCTCCGACTCACTCACAGGCAACCTACCCACTCATGCGCGGAGTCCCCTAAAATCGCGGCGTGCTTTGCAGGTAGCCGCGACCGGCCCGAGTAACAGGTGATGTCACAACTGAAGGGCAAAAATATGTCATGAAATCAAAGTCTAGGAAACTCCTATGAATTGAGCAGGTTACGGCGATGACTCGGTTGGGCTCGCCAGTAACTTGGCAAAGCTGTCTTGAGCTGTCTTCGGGTGTGCGGCCCCCCAATTAGTTTACGATCCCCAAAGTAGCTGAAGAAGCTTCGAGCTATCCAAAGCATCGCAGAGTTGCTGTGTATTTGAGGGTCGCTGCAATCACAGGCAGCTTAGGCTAAGCACGCCTCTCGTAGGCAATTATCGTCTATTGTACCGTTTCCAGTATGATACAGGTCCTTTTGTGCCCCTCATCGGCGCAGTGGTGGCGGTGACTACTGTCAACCTCCCACTGTTATCCCAATCCGGGTCCCTCCACAACCTGCCTTGTAGCAACGGGCGGCAAGTTATTCCCCTAACCGCCCCTCATGCGGAGGCTCTCTCGACATACGCAGCCTTGTTGGCATCGGCAACGTTCTGGACCTCACCCTGCTTGCCGTTCTACAACCGCGTCGTGCGGGAATTAGCCGTTGGTGTTCCCTGTCCCCGCTCGAGAGTTGCTGGACCAAACCGCCCATCCACGGAACCAAACTTACCACCCACTTCGCGAACTTGAGATCCATATCGCCTCGGCGTTCGGCGGCCAGTCGCTTGTCGTCCTTGAGGCTGCGGCGCACGACGCGGGCAGCGACCGCGAGGTAGCGGTTGTAGCTGGAACGAAGAGCGGAGCACAAGTCAGCATGATCTGTCTCCGTACAACTGCCTCAAGCACCTAAAACTCGCAAGGGAGTCCAATGCACTAACGTAAGGCCGGCGGCTTTCCACGCGAACGTCATTTTAAGAGAGAGTGTGAAGAGTGGTGGTGAACCTGTGTGGTGCGGTTTTGGCGATAGAATTGTCGCCTGCGAAAAAAAGGTGGTGATTGACCAGCCGAGAAGCTGCGCCAGCTCTCGTGTCACGTGACCCAATCGATTGATTACTCCGTGCTTCGCACCTAGGACAAAACGTCGCCCACTGGAAGGAACCCTGATCATTATATGCACAATCTCATGGTAATCATCAAGCATCACAGTCTCCTATTCCCGGACTGTTCTGAAATCATAGGAAGAAAGTGGGTTTAAAGTCTAGAGGTTACTATATGCACAAAGGACGAGCCGCCGGTCTTCGACGGCCGAGGGGGCTGATTCTGTTGATACATTTTCCATTCCCTTTCCCCGGTAACCCTTCTATACCTTGAGACCAAGGTCCTCCGCGAACGGCAACACAAAGAGATCTCCAACGGACGCCACCGAAGCTTTGCCATCTAATAGCGCCTTCGCCGCCTATATTGAAGTTATCAGCGGGAAATACCTGAGTCGTGGGACATAACCTGAACTTACCGCCTTAAGCTTATCATCGGTGACCGACTCCAGGGCCTTGAGTCTTTGGGCAACAACGAGGGGCTGGCTGCCGCTAATCATGTTCGCGCCAGCGTGGACGAGGCCAGTTCCGCTGGTCTCGCTCTGGGCAAGAAGATTGAACTTGGCCTTAGCAACCGCCTTCTTGACATCATCCTGGGCGACGGTGCCATCGGCAACGCTCTTGAGAGCCTTGACTGCCTCCTCGGCAACTTTCCTCACGGCCAACGCCGTGCCGCTGATTTGGATGGCGAAGAGGCCGGTATCAGAGTAGGCATAATTGGTAGCCCGGGCTTGGGCGCCGGGGGCGGCAGCAACGGCCTTGGACAGGAGGCTGAAGCCGGGAGACCACTTGATGCCGGACTCGCCGCCTAGAAGCCCAGCAAGGACGGCAAACTCGGGCTTGTCCTCCGAGAGAGAAGCGCCGGGGAAAGCGATAGTGATGGCATTGGGGCCATTCTTAGCAATCCGTGCCTCGCCGCCGTGGTACTTGGAGGCAGTCTGAGCAAGGGAGGACGAGGACTCAGCAGGCACAGCCTTGAAAAAGGATTCGATCCACTTGGACAGATTAGCCTGGCTCGCGCCGTCGGCGACAACAGCGATGTTGGACTTGGTGTAGGCAGTCTGAGCGAATGACGCAACCGCGCTCTCATTGAGATATGAGGCAACCGGTGTCTCAGGGGTTGGGTAAAGCGGGGCACCGAGGCCGGTGTGGAAGGCAACCGAGTGGGCCGCATCAAGAGCAACGGCGACGGCATTGACCTTGGCCTGCTTCTGGCGGATCACACCCTGAACCTCCTCATGGAACTCATGAGCTGTAAAACATTGTGAGCGAAGCTTCCTTGATAGCACTGGGCTTCATTGACGCACTGGTGTACTTTGTTTGCGAAATAACCTCGGCGAGGAGCTCGGTGAAGTAAGGTAGGTCCTCGCGGAGGAAGTTGGCCTGCAGAACGAGTGCTTCGCGGGTGTGGTACGCGCTCAATTGGCCTCCCAGAAGTTCGGATTCGCGGGTTATGCGCAGGGCGGAGCGTTTTTGGGTGTTCTAAGGTTCGGAAAACAAATTAGCTCATCGAGCTCTTGACGCGCAACAGCTTGATCAGGGATGTGCAATCCGCAATTGAACCTGCCTTGAAAGCAAACTCCTCCAATCCAACAGTTAGCCCGGGAATTGGCTCGTATCTAGTGCCGGCTTTGGCGATAACGGCGAGGCGCGTGGTTGAGCCATGGTCGTCCCTCGCGGCGGCCTTGACACCGGCGATGGTTGCTGGCTCGTACGATGCTTTTTCCGAGGCGGCAGCTGCGAACCGACGCTGCGCAGTCTTCGTGGCACCGCCGCTGCGAAGGGCCAGCTGATTGCCCCTCGACAGAGCCGATCGGGAGATCATCATGGGGTGGCGGTGTCGTCAATTGACTGTCGAACGTTGGCGGCAGCTCTGCTTTAGGGAGCTGTTCTCGAGCACTTCCGAAAATTCCCTGGCAAGGTTCCGGCCTCTCGTTTTCCTGCGTCGCGGAAAAATATCTCTGCCGAAACCACGCCCCATAACCCCAACCCTAGATCAGCCGCGCATGTCAGCATCGAACCGATGCCTTTGATTGGATGTTGGAGCGTGGTGGGGAGCTTTGCTCAGTGCCCCGCGCGACCTCCCAGACGATTTGCTTTGAAGCCATGACTCCTGCGCAACACTGCGACTCAAAAAAAAGTGGACGCGAGAGTGTTTTTGTCCCCCACCAGGCCATCGGCTCCTTCCACTTCCAGTTCTACTTCCACTTCGCGCCAAAACTTCAATGACGTTTCGGTAGTAATTGTGGCTGCTCTAGAGATAGTGAGAGGATCTCTAGAAGCCAACCATCCCACGAACAACCTTTTTCTGCTTCGCAATGCAGGTTGTAAGCTCGCCCACTCTCCATCAACCGCGCAATGTTTTTGCTTCAACCTGCGTTTCCATACCTCGCTGACCATGGCTGCCCAATCAAAGACTCAGAACGTGGCAGAGCTTTGCTCTCTTCTCATCGGCGAGCTCTACGGCGAACTTCCGTCGGTATGTTGTCTTGAGCCATGGCGTTAGTCAAGCGCCCCGCAGAGCTGATCGTAGTCGCAGAGAATCTTCGCGGTGCTCCTTGCCCGTGGCAGATCTACACTCTCTCAACTATCCAACCATACGTCCATGAATCTACATCAGCTTCGACATGGCCTTGCCGTTCTGAACCAGTATAACCTCCTCTTCTTTCAAGAACCCGACCACGGACCGGCTGTGTACGAAGCGAATCTCGAGTACACTTACAACTTGGTCCGCGTGGGCAAGATTCTTGAAATGGTTGAAACTTCCTTTGGCCCCCCTGCTAAAGACGTCATGCAGAGTCTCCTCAGCTCTGGTCAGACAAAAATCGAGCACCTGGTCGAAGCGTACCAGGGGAAGTTTGGGCATGCCAATGGGGTCTGGAAGGAAACAGACGATGAGGATTTTCCTGAATTCCAGATCAATGGCGTTAACGGGTACTCCCATCCTACCAAGAAGCCAGAAACGCTGATTAAGAGCACTGCACAACTCAATTCAGTCCTCTGCCGCCTCATCGAAGCTGAGCTGATCGACTTAGTTTCCGACAAGACTTTCCAAAGCCTCCCGGACATTTTAAAGACAGTCGAAAAGGACGTCACAGAGAAATTCTTTCCCGCTGGTGTCAAAGGGGGTAAAGGGAAAATTGAGTTTCAGGAGAAGGTCGCGGAGGGGCTTCGGAAAGTTCGTGACGAATCGAAAACTCTTAAGCGTAAGCTCGAACAGAACGGAACAGCGGCCAAAAGACGCAAACTTTTCACCGGTATTGGTGGCAACGTCGTAAATGGATCTCACGATGATGAGGCCGACCCTGCCCTCGACGTACGTGTTTCTCCAATGCCGGGCAGATACATCGCTAATATTATCGCAGCCGGATCAAGTCATTCGCATCAACTTTGAGAAATGCTTGGTAGACCTCCGCAATCGTCGCCTTGTACAATTTGTCGCCGAGTTGATTGGGGATACTACAGCATACGTTTATGGCGTGCTTCTCAAATTGCTCACCAAGAACCTCTCTCGTTGCCGCTTGGATTCCTCTGTCGATATCACGGAAGAAGACGATGAAAATGAAAGCCGTGGAGCCGTTTTCGTCACTACAAGCGAGTTGCTTGATAACCTCAAAACCGTCATCGATCTCTCGCAGGGGGCGGGGAAGACTACGCCGGAAGATATCTCGGCGAAGGCAGCCGAGAGAATATCTCAACATGCTCCCAGACCTCAGCGCTTAATTGAAGAAGCCGAAGTCGATGGGGATGCAAGTGCGGATGAATCCGAAGATGATTCCGGTAGCGAGGACGGCTACGACGCCGATCACAAACAGCCAGTGGCAAATAGCACCAAGGTCAAGTTTGCCGATGGTGCTGGGCCCAAGGAAAGCCGCCTAGATCGTCGTGGTCAACTTCGGCAGCATCTCTTACTCTTAGCTGAGAGCAGCCAGGGTTTTATTCGCCACTGTGGATCTGATGAGTGGACTGTCGACTTCATCCCGTTGATGCGGGTTCTTCGTGAAGCCGAGTTGGATTCTGTCATCGAAAGAAAATCAGGTAGAGAGGGACTCCGTCTGGTCCAAATTCTTCGGGCCAAAGGAAAGCTCGATGAGAAGGCGCTCCATAATGTTGCGCTGATGCGCAAGCCAGAAGTTCAGCAAAAAATGGTGGAAATGCAGAAGGCCGGTTTCGTGCACATCCAAGAAGTGCCGAAAGACAATAAGGCGGATGTCAAGAAGTCCTTCTTCTTATGGTTCTGCGATGCGGACAAGAGCATGGCCAAGTTGGTGGACAACAGTTACAAGGCTATGGTTCGCTGTATCCAAGTCTTGGATGAGTTGCGACAGAATGAGAGCGATGTCCTCCTGCTCACGCAGCGAACAGACGTCAAAGGCAGAGAAAAAGATGTCATGAGAAAGGAGTACTATGATAGATATTCGCGCTTCCAGGACCACGAGCGTAAGCTCTGGGGGCAAGTCATGAGGCTGGATGATCTTGTAGCTCTGCTCCGGGATTACTAAGATGGGTGGTGGGAAACGCTTGCGCCGAGCGAGCCTTGTGTATACTTGTTGCATGGGCGGCGTCAGGACCGGACTCTGCATGGTTATGGCGTTTGGGGGCGTTTCCCGGATGGTATTTAAAGACGGACTGGAAACCCATCGGTTGACTTACGCTGCCAGATGGCCAGGTACCTATCAAGTAGATTCTACATATTGTGGCAATTCCCAGACTAAACAAAGCTCTACGGGCCGCCAAATTTGAGAATTTGTTTATGCATATCACATCACATGCAGTTGGCACGATGTGCAATACCGCCGGCGGCACGCTTACAAACATGTTCATGGGTGCAGGTCCAACTGATATGACTCCGATAAGGCAGTTTCAGGGGTAGGAACCCGGGAAATGTGCCGCCGCAGTCGGAGCTAACGCTGGCTAGCGGCAGCGTCGGAGCTTCGTTTTTTTTCCCCCCCAAGCGGACGGGCTGTCGAATTAACCTACCATCGTAATCCAAAAATTTCCCGCGATTTGCGACAAGTTTTTGGCGTCGACAATCCTCTCTCCCCTCGACAACCCTGCCTCGGTTATTCGTTCTTTTGAAGTCGTTGCGTTTTCATACCTCGCCCTCTCTTTTAAGTCACATAATCGCAATGTCTCCCCCAATTGCTGCCGGGCGGGAAAAGGAGTCTAACCTTGCGAGACTGTTGGGTTCTGGTAGGATTGCCAATCTATGGGGTGTCTTGAGGGTCGATACTGATGGGTTGTGAACAGGGTCGGCAGGTATTGCGGAATTGGCTATTTTCCACCCAGTAAGTTTCACTTGACCCGGACATTCTCGATGGGTTTTGTCGGGAAAAACCTGGAGGGGGCCAAGGCAAGGCAATGGGAACAGATTGGACTGACAGACCCCGCGGCTATCTACACTATAGGTCGATACGATTGCGAAACGGTTAATGAGCAACGAGACCAAAGTAGCCAACCTAACGCAACTCAACTCGGTCATCTTCAAGGACAAGGCGTCGGCGCCGGTGGGGAGGAAATTCGTCTCGCTTTTTCCAGGACTCGGATATGCGGCAGGTTACAAGGTTCTCCAGCGGATATACAAGTACGGCGGGCAGCCGGTAGCACGCGATTTCCTCGGGGCGAACTACGGCAAGGACTTTGAGAATGCTTTTGGCAAGAAGACGGGCAAGGCCATTATGCACTCCACGGCTGGCAGTCTGATTGGCATTGGCGAGATTGTTCTCTTGCCGTTGGACGTACTTAAGATCAAGCGCCAGACCAACCCTGAGGCCTTCCGCGGCCGTGGCGTGCTCAAGATTGTCAAGGATGAGGGCTTTGGCCTATACCGAGGATGGGGTTGGACCGCGGCGCGGAATGCCCCTGGTTCTTTTGCCGTCCGTCTTTCCCCTATCAGCTTCCGTCAAACAATTTTAACTGACACTCGACATATCTAGCTCTTCGGTGGTTCTGCATTCGCCAAGGAGTTCCTCTTTGGCCTGCAAGACTACAACAAGGCGACGTGGTTCCAGAACTTTATCGCATCCATCGCCGGTGCGTCGGCATCGCTCGTCGTATCGGCCCCTCTCGACGTCATCAAGACGCGCATCCAGAACCGCAATTTTGATAACCCCGAGAGCGGTTTCCGTATCTTGACCAACATGGCGCGCAACGAGGGTGCGTCTGCCTTTTTCAAGGGTTTGGTTCCCAAGGTGAGTGCTTTTCCCCTTCCATCTGGTTGGCGGAAAAACATTCACTAACATGACGTCTAGCTCCTCATGACGGGTCCCAAGTTGGTCTTTTCCTTCTGGTTGGCGCAGACTCTAATCCCCGCATTTGATGTTGCTTTCAAGCGGTAGACATGACCTACCGTCGTGGTGGTGATAAATGGGAAGTCTTAACCACGAAATTGGTCGGCTACGTCGTTGGTCAATGACGAGATCGGGACAGTATCGCGGGAATATGCACGCCCTAGACTTCGGTCGCGAGAGCCATGTGTTGCGCGCGCGCGTGTGCGTATGACGAAACAAAAGGATGAACTTGAGGTTAGTTGGGTCCAATTGTTGATGGCGTTGCGGTCGTGATGAATTAGATGGGATATATCAAAAGCGGGCAAGGGCACTACTTAAACAGGGGACCAAGCAACCGGAGCAGGTAAGGCAGTCTCAATCAGTCTAGTCCCCCCCCCCTATGTGTCAATATGGGGTAAGATTTCTGCTCTTCAACGCCTGTTTACACAAGTCATGTAAATACTTGGACCGTTTTTATTTATTTATAATAGACTCAAGATCTCGATCTCCCTCCACATTTCTGCCCGCCGTCGTCATATTCATCGCCAAAACTTGGAATGGGTATAATACCCGGCGCTATCCATCCTCGACACCTTGAGTTCCCCAGTCCAGTGAAAATGAGGCTCACCCAACAGCACCCGCGTCCCAGGTTGCGTTGTTCTCTGCGCATACGTGTATGCGGCTCTCGTCCTGGCTCGATAATTTTTTATCTCCGCCAGAACGTCCAACATTCTTGTCAGCTGCTCCGTCCTCGGCTTGCGCATTGGCTCGTCGAGCCTCATCATGGCATCCCAGGCCGCGCCGAAGATGAATGACCCCGACGGCACGCCAGCAGCGACATGGCAAGGGGTTGCCGGCTTAATTTGGTACTGCAGCTCCTCATTCCTTGCGAGCCGCATGTAGTCGTTTACTGCTGCACGGTTCTTGTGGAAATCGTGCGTGCCAGCGCCGATCCAGACTGAGACAGTACGGTGGCTGAATGTTCTCGAAATATATTCGTCCGACCCTTCTTGCATGCCTGGCGGCATGTCTTGCAGTCGGGCCGACTCTTGGGTCTGCGTGTTTGCCACGATGGAAGGTCTCAGCCTGTTTGTTGGTGACGATACGGCATCTGAGGATGAGCCCCAGCCATTCTCCTCGAAGAAACTGAACTGATCTGCCGAATCACCATTCTCAAGCTCGTACAGTTCTTGAGACGGGTCATGCTCAAACTCAAGACCGATGTGGCGTAGCCCTGGGAGGGTCTGTGGCCCATGCCTTGTTGCCGCTTTTGTCTCCTGAATTACACGCTCCTGGATGGAGGCAAGCTTCAGAAAGTTGATAATTTTGTCGATCAGAGGCCCGGTAGATCTTCTCGGAATTCTCGTTAACATTAGAGATCGTAGGCGAGGATTCATGTCCGGCACGAAAGCCTGAGGAAACGTATGCTCAGCCCTTGGTAGAAGATACCTCTCAGCAACCCAGGATTTCACCATTGTGATGGCTGGCGCTGAAAGGTGGTCAGTTTCTATCGACAAGAGTTGGGTGACTAGTGAGTGGTGGATGCGAAGCACCTGAAGGTTAGAAGAGAACACTGGTCGAAAGATGTGAGCAGCTCCAAGAATCCCAGCGAGCTTTATGCCAGGAGGGAGGAAGCTAGCATCGAAGTCCTCGGGGGTCGGGAAAGTCATCGAATCACATTCGAAACACTCAAACTGTCCTCCATATTGCTCTACTATAGAAATAACTCCAGAGGATGACACATTGTTGCCGTTGAGGCGTAAATGAGTGACGCCATTTTTCGCCTGGCAAATGTCCAAGTCGTCGATGTTCTCGGCCATGGAAGTGTTGTTTCCGGTTGAATACTGTCCATGGGTGACGAAGGCTTCTTTGATTGCATCTACAGAGTCGTCCATTATGGGCCCTCGCCCATCTAACCGAGCGGCAGTGCGGTGGTTCGGTATACTCCCGTACGTGGGTGCATCGACGAAGTATCTGTCTGGATGAGAGAAGGTTGCACTCCACTCAGACTCTCCAACAAAGACTGTGGTGTGAGTTGTATTTCTATACGAGCTCTGGAAGCCTTTGAGACTGCCTTCAACTGCAAAACGGGTCGTGCTGTGGTTGTCGAAATCCCGTAGGCACTCCCGTGGATACGCTGTACGAATATGCCTTAGGAAATCGTCGGTGAGACCATTTCGACTCAATTCGAGACTCCAAAGCTGTTGCTCAAATGCATTGAGCAGAAACCCAGCTACAGTATCGCCCATGTTCTGGCCCTGGGCCTTTAGGATACGAAGACGCGGGAGAACTTCTAGGCGAAGAGACATCAAAACAGACTTGTTGGCCGAGATCTCGGGAATATCCGAGATATCGAGATAAACCAGGTTCCTGAATCGGAGATACTGGTTTGAAAAGAAGTCAGCGTCGAGAATATGGCGACAACCACGCACGCTGAGCAATAAAAGGGGTGCTAGGCTAGGCGACTTGTTGCTTCGTGACAAGGGATTCAGATCCACCTCAGAATGGTCGTCCAGTAACATGCAACGCAACTTTGGAAGCTTAGACGTCAGCTTCGCAAAAGTGTCGCTTATTTTCGGCCTTTCGAGGTCCAGGTCGAAATCACTCGCCTGCTCGGCCAGTCCTCGGAAGTCAAGGCATCTCACGAAGCCCCGGGTCGACAGCCGAACGCTATCGACATGACCAAGGATGAAGTCACAGTACCATTCAAGGGCTACTCGTCATCGTCAGCATCCAAGTGGAGGAAAAGTAAAGGTGAAACAACAAACTCACCATCTTCTAGATTCGGCCGGATGACCGGGACGAGTGTGATCGGATCATTCCACAGCACTGGGGCGAACTGGCGATAGAATCGTTTTGAAACAAGGCACAGATTGGTGTAACACGGTGGTGAGATGTATGGCGCGACTAGAGGCAACCAATCGGCCCGTGATGTTGCCTCTTGGTATGAGGGGGGAGGTGCAAGAGCCATTGTGCGGCGGTTGGTGGGGCTTTTGGTAATGATGATGTAGGTGTGGGAGCGGGGTACTGCGAGGGAAGAGACGCCACAGGTCTTTGCTCAAGCCAGCAAACAAGACAACATCCAAACTGACGGCAAAGAGGTGAGTAGGGCACTTTGTCTCTCTAGAGCTTGTGGAAAGCCTCGACTTGGACATAGAAATCGGAAGGGCCATGAGGAGGGCCTCGATTATAGATCCTGAACTTGGATGGGCAATGTTGAAGGCAGAACAGTGCATGAGAAACCGGCGCAAGCCGAACGCCAAGGTCCGCAATAAGACGCGGCCGTTGAGTGGCGCAGCTGTTCATTGTTGTTGTCACCGTTACTGTCACAGCTCGATCCAGCCATCACCAGGGACACACACCTCTTGTCCGTCTGAGGCGATCGTGAAGCAGATCTCCATGTGGAAAAGTTGGGAATATTTGCCACTTTTGGCGGAGCAGCTTCTCCCGTACGCGTTTCTGTGGGATACCACAAATGGGGGATCTGGTGTAACCCTCGGTCTTTTCTTTGATAGCGAGTAGCAGGTGGCCTACTAAGACAGTCGACCGACCATCAGGCTGGAAAACGAGTCTAGGCATCCAGAGGCTTGAAGCTCCATGTAGGTACGCTGCAGCAGCCTGTGTTGGCTTGGACCTGCACTCACAGTCTTGTCACCATGGGCTTCGGATCATGGGGCAAGCAGTGACTGTGAAGCAAGCTCACCAGCTCATTCCGACCAACTTACTACCATCCCAAAGGAATGTCCCTTGTACCCCCGAGAGACAGCAAGAGAAACGCCGAAGATCCGAGAAGTCTTAGAAAGACCAGAACAGTTTAAGATGCCCCCCTCCCCCCTCCAAAGAAAAACATCCCAAAAAAACCAGTGACTTGTCATTGGTTACCGACGAGAGGGTTACTGCCATTCCACCGTCCCCCCACCTTCCATCTCCTGTTATGATGGTGCCTGGGACGAGATACCGAAGCTGTGTGGTGTCTGGTTGTGGTGTGTGATCAAACCGCGACCAACATGCCTCCCTGACAATCTGACAATGGTTGAACTGGTTAGCGGAGACGTTACAGAGCTGGGACTGAGAAGGTGTTGTTTTCTTCCTCTTTCTTATTTTCTATTTTGCGAGCCTTGTCTTGTTTTGGAGATTCTCATCTGCGTGTGCATGTTCACTGTATCTCCCGAGGTCCTCCTCCTTAGAGGTGGTATCTTGCCCCTCGGGCCAGCCGCCCCCTTACACTAGCTACAAGAACGTCCTCGTATAATTCCTCATAATACCCGCAAGTTCCTACTCACTACCTTTTTAATATTTATCCTCCCTCTTTCACAGTAGAAATAACAAAACCCCATTAGGTTATTTGCCTGTCTCGGCCTTACCCAGCGCAGTGCAGCATATCGCAGTGCCCTTGCGCCTTGCACATGAGACATACATGTCATTACAGCCCGCCGAGACAGACACCGGCAGCCGCCCGACGGCCTGCAGCAGGTTGTACTACCTACACACCAACACGCCCCGCCTTTTCTCGCATTTCCGTGGCCGCGTTTAGTCCGGCCGTTGACGTCAGCCAGCATGGTGAGAAAAAAGGGACTGAGACTATGCATTGGTTTACACCGAAAAATGTTGGTAACACAAAAACGCGACCATCTCAGACACAACAGTGCCGACAACCTCGTGTGAGATTCAAACTACGAATACCTGAGAGCTAATGATACAGTATTTTCGCCCTAATAACCTATTCCCTGACCCCCAGAAGAATTAATGTGACACATTATCCCACCACCTGGCCACAAATTGCCCCAATATGCAGTCTAGCCGCTTGTTGTTGCGGGCCTCCAGTATAAGAATTGTTGGTCAAGTTGATGTAAAATGTTGAATCTTGACAGCCCATGTACGCGTATGTCTCGTTAGTCTCGAAATCATGTGTCCGCATCCAGCGCCATGTCTCAAGCCAAAGTCCGCCGTCTTTTGCTCCGCTTCATCTCCTCCTCAAGGCTCTTTTCTGCACCCGCCACGTATTCAACCCTCCCTGCTTTGCGGTCTTTGGCGTGAAGTTGCATGTGAGACCGCCTATTGTCCGTCCGGTTGAATATCTTGTCACAGTATTGGCACTTGTGCGCTACCCCCAGATGGTGACTAAATACTGAGTTAGTAAAAGACCTTGACGTGATGCAGCTGCCTCTGACACAGTAAACTTACGACTCAACATGGCGCTTTAGGTGCTCCTTTCTCTCATACCGGTTGGGGCAGCCTTCCCAGGCACACTTGAAGTTTCTCCCACCCACCTTGGAGATCTGGAGGCCGTCCTTGGTGACGATTGTGTTCAGGTTCTTTGCTCCCTTAGCCCGCTTCCGGCTGGTGATCGGGTTAAGCTTGTTGCTCTTTTGCTCCTTGTCTACCTTGAACAGACGCCGTCCAATGTGTCCCGTAATGAAGGCGAGTGTCTCGCCTTGATCGTTCAGATCGGTTAGCGACGGCAGAGTGACCTTGTGTTTCTCAAAACTGATCGGACTATCAGGCACTTGCGCCCAAATGGAACAGTTGTCCCAGCTCGGGCTGGGCTGGATCGGAGCCAAGGGAGATGGCTGCAGTGGTGACTGTCCGAGCTCATTTGCAAACTGATAGAAGCTCACCGCATGCGAGGGAGTGAGTTGTTCGGTATATTGACCAAACGGGAGGCCTGGGAGCTCCGGTTGGCTGTGGGATTGCGCCGATGGGTCATGGGACTGGAACATATCATAGCCGGGTTCCGTTTTGACACCGACCTGGAAATATGCCGACAAGGCCGATGACGGGGGTGTGAGGTTGAAAGAGAACGAATCAATCGAGGAGCCGTATGCCAAGCCGCTGAGGTCGGTAGTCGGTGGGGTTGACCGCTCGGAGGTGGGTGTATACGGGCCAAAGCTGGAAGCGGACGAGGTAAACGAGGAACTAAGATCCATGGCATCAGATCTGGTTCGTGGAGTTGAACGTCCAGAGGTTGGTGTGTATGCGCCGAAGCTCGAGGACGAAGAGGACGAAAAGCTGTGGGTGCGTGAAGGGGTGTAATCCAAACTCTTGTTGTCGACGCCGAAGGCATCGCTGTCGCCATAGTCGACACTCATCTCCGAGATGGGGATGGTAAGGCGCATCCTGATCTAGTGTGGTGGGTGGGGGATATGTGAGAACCCGGGAAACGGAAGAAGAAACGATACCGTCTTAAGGCTAAGAAGAACTTGATCTCCGCCTTGAACAACAAACAGGAAGGGCTCGTTACATATACTGCGCTCTAGATCGATCATCAACCGAACCCCATATTCCTGAGACAGAGATAGGCAGGAAGAGGGTTGGAGGGGATGGCCGTCCAATATAAAGGGGGAGGCACGAAGTGAGCCCTGGGTTGGAATGTGCCCACGCGTGTGCGAAAGGGGTGTAATTGGGAGACGTGCACCTCTTCACTCATCTGAAGGACTGGACCAAGGGCGGGACACGAGGAGAATGGCCGAGAAGGTGCGTCAAGGAGTCCCACACCGTGGTTTTCTCTCTCGCGCCATGCACGCCAGTGCCTCAAGTTACCGGTGTGCTCAGAAACACAGATGCAGAGGAGGACGCCTTGTAGCATGGCTTGCAAACAGAAGTATCATCGAGTTCCCAGTTACAAGATTGACTGCCGGAGAGACTCAACGGGACCATCAAGGACCCCTTGGCCACAGGAGGTGTCCCCCTCCATCAACATGGTATCGGGCATTCAGCCAACGACAACGCAGCCGTCGAGACAATCGGTGGTGGGTGGGTCTTGCAGAAGCAACCGTCTCCGTGAAGTTCAGCCAAAGGAGTCTGGGGATGTTCGCCACAACCAAACTAGCAGACTAGCGTAGACGCCTAACGGTAATTGGAATGGCGACGGCCAGCTTTCTAGAGACTGGCGGTGGAATGAGTGTCCGATCGTTCTGCCTGAGCTTGGGGAGCCGTTAGTGTTGAGACAAGAACAGTGCCCCCGATCGACGACACCCGCCGCAGGGGAGAAAAAGGCCGACGTGATAGACGGCATTCCGGCGTGGGGCTTTGAAGTCTTGAGGATCGCTCTCGAGGGCAATTGACAGGCAGATGGATCGAACGCGACAAATCCTTTTCCCGGAATGGTCGCATCGCTTTTTGGGGCAGAGTCGGGTCTGCTTCCCAGCACAAGCTGACATGGATCGCTTTTGTGGGGACGAAACAAAAGTCCATGCGGGACTCAGGAAAAAACAACTTGGCGTAAAATTCAGAACGCTCCAAGACATGCCAATCACGTCAACTGGAAGCGTACACTAGTCTAGTACGGACCAGGATTGCGATTGTCGAGAGGGTGACAGCGGCTGGAAACTCTGATCAGCGAATCCATCCACCCCAACCGAGTGATCGGGCAGGAAGGATGAGGACAAGGGCAACCCTGCAGGGGTACACCAGACGGCTGTTTGAAGCTTGGGCCATCTGCCAGGCGTTGCACTATGTATACGTACTACCTTCGCACACCGTGCCTTCGTGGGTAGAAGCTTAATCCGACATCAGGAAGTTTCGACACTGTCCTGAATGCGGGTGAAATCACATGCATTTTATTATTGGGTCCAGTCTTTCGGTCTCTCAATTTCTCACCCGGTGCTTCTCCTTCACCCGCTTGGTTGCCTGTTCCAATGACCCAGGATGCGACAAACCTTCTATTTATCATTGGTTCAACCCATATAGCTTTTGTTTTTGCGGTGCTCGTTGCTGCTCTTCCACCTGTAGAACCCAAGTTTCTGGTATGTCATCTCAACTCGCACTTCCTGGTTTCCCCGCTGTCTTGGGACAACGTCGTGATTCTGTCTTGCGGGACCATCACGGAAATTACGCCGCAACAGCGCTTAGCAATGTCGCTGGGGCTCAGGTTTTCCCTCTGATCGTCTTCACCATTCTCCCCGCTACAGCGACGAGGCGCCCTTTCCCCGCACGTCAGAGCGGTGCTCGTAAGCTGAGTCCGCGCCAATCTGGGATCTCATTTTCTTGGCGATGGCGTCTCGCTTGACGCTAGTGAGCTACCCTCGCTAGGCTTTCTCCGGCCCTTCGTCCAGCTTGCAAGCACACCCACTTGCACACCAACTTTCGCCGGCGCCCAATCACTCTGACCAGCGGGTGACACCGGCCCCGAGGGTTTGGCAAACAATAGTCCCGCCAAGCCGACAGAGAAGCTAAAAGACCAAGTATGCACGAGGGTTGTCCAGGCCAGTAAGTATTCGTATCAGCGACTTTCGGTAGTCTATTTCCTTATTTTCTTGCTCAATTGTAAGGGTCTCGGATACCGAGCACTTGGCAGCCTTGACCCGTACCTCTTAATTGACCGGTATATGGCATGCGGCCCCCCGAGGGCGCAGGATATCCAATCTTGCTCCCGTCCTGCAGGGCACCAATTCGCTCTCAGGCTGAGACAATGGAACCCCTATACATATCTCCTGCAAGTTGTCGATCGATGCTTGCAGCTCGCGGCAGGCTCAATCACCAACACCCCCCTCAGTCCGATTTGGGCTGGTTGGGGTGGGTAGAGGGCTCAATCGAGCGCCGCGAGAACAGGTCATCTACACCGGTCTTTCCCATCCGAGCACTGCAGACGTGAGAACTGACAAGCAGTCAACCTCCCTTACCCGGCTCAGATCCCTTCGTAGAGGGCGACTACGCGGAGTCGACTTTGAAGGGAGAGTCTCGAGTTAGCCCTCACATCACGAAGATGAAGATAGTGCGACATTTTTCATTTGGACTGGCGAACTCCAAGTTGCCCTGATGAAGTGGCCAAGAAACCCACGGAGCAAACCGTCCGATCGGATCGGCTCAGGGACCGGAAGAGCGGCGGCGATTGCCTGGCTGCTAACCCGGCCATTTACATGCAGGTAAGCGCCCGTAGCAGCAAGGCTGGCCCTCAGCAAAGGAACTTTGATTCAAACTGAGCCCTCTACACCCCATCCGACATCTTTGTAACACACAAACGGGTCTCATCTTGTGGTTGCACCACCACATGCACTAGCCACCGAATCCAGGCATGGGGAGGGAGGTGTGGAAAGTGTGGCAGGTGGGCAAACCAAAATGGGTAACAGTACGTGTGCACCCTGATTCGGCCATTTAAAGCTCTGGGGTCACAGTGGTCGGGTATCGGGACTTGCATGTGCATGCACCTTCAGAGCTACCTAGCTACTGAGCTTTGGTCTCGACTCATGTGGATTCCCACCTTTCCAAGGTCGTCCAGCTTGCTAGACCGCTTACTGCCGGGCTATCTCGCATCCTCCCACACCCAGAATCTCCAAAGCCTCGTCCCGCCGCTAGCTGCCAACTTTTTCCCCCTCCAGAGACAACTGGGTATGGAAAATGCTACCCTCGGTCCCTGACATGATGCACAGACGGCATTGGTGTGATATTGATGGGGAAGTATCCTAGCTGCGTGCTAAAAGCTCTGCTTGCTGGAGTTCTAGGGTTCTCACCATCACTAGTTCAGCTCAGATGTCCATCTAAGCTATTCCCAGGTCGAACTAACCTGCTACCCTACAAAAAATTAGCAAAGGGTCCGAAAACGTTGATTGAATCTCACGGCCTCTCCAGAACAAGTATGTCGCCGCACATCTTTCTGCACGCAATCTATAAAATAAACACGGCCCACGGTGTTGGTTGTCGGGTCGCACAAGTTTTTGTAGCCACGTTGTGGTTTTAGGCTGTTGTTGCTAGGAACAAACTAGGATTTGATCAGCAGCGGGGGAGGGGCGAAGGCGTCAAGGTGGGGAGGGAGAGCACAAAGTCAGTTGTTCATGTTGTTTGCTCGAGTTTGCCTGCGGTGATGACAGGACAATGCCTTTTCTTTCCTTATTGGGTCAGGTTCGGGGACCTTCATGAGGAGGACGAAGACTAGGTGTACGAGGAGGAGGTTGGGATGAAGTGTGACCCTTACTCACCATCTGATTTCCTGCCTCTTCTCTCCTCCTCTGCTGTTCCAGCTCGCCCCGGATCAAACGAAATCATCCACTGTACGAACTACGTTTTAGACTATACCAAGGTAAGATATGTGTACCTTGCCCTGACATTCCTTGCCTCAGCATGTGGATGCCTCAGGCATGGATGGTACACCTCCCCTTCCCAACCGTCTCGCCCGTCCATCCCGTCTCTATCATGCATCTGTCATACGTTCGTTTTGCTGTCTTTAACCTTTCTTTTCTCAGTTCTGCAAGGTCTTTTTGCGGGCAAGCTTTTCTCGTTGGCAGTCTGGTAGTCTGGCAGAGCTGGACCGGGCTAGGCCTCTATGCAACAGTTTTGGTGTTCCTGCAACAATCTCGTCATAAATCGGAAAATGCTACCCACGACCGGCAACGGACCAACACGACGGAAACTGACGAACCCCATAACATAAACCAGCCGTGGGTGTACTCGGTCTGTAAGGTATGTGAGCGCGGACTTTGCCATCGGGTTCTTGCTTTTGGCTAGTCAGATAGCTAGCAAGGGACCGTACTCGACCGAGAGGGTGATTACCTTAGTGGGCACGGCACGCAATGTGTGTGTACGGATCTGGTAGGTTTTTGTGGACTTCTATTCCATTTTAGCTCACTCCTCCGTCTACCAAGCAGTGTGACTGGCTGGGCACCCTCGAGCATAGAACCCGTCTTGGGAACTCGACTACAGGGCAGCGGAGTTTGGCTAATCCTACAGTGCTTGCAGAAGGGCATATTCCGGAAGGCAGGTAGGTACATCCGACAGTCAAAGTAAGGTGCCTGACCCTGACCCGAGGAAAGCTGTCAATGGCAACAGCGTGGGCAAGAGGAGGGGCTCATGCAGGGAAGGAAGGAAGGATACCGGCCATGCAGCAGCAGCAGCAGTAGCGCAACCCCAAGGACACCAGACACCGGAGACCTTCCCACCTTTTCCCCTTAGTCTACCGTCTATCCCATAGCCTTCCACACGTGGGCGTTCACAGCGTGACAGGAGACTCCCTGCTTCAATCGTCTGCAGTTTCCAAGTCGTCATCACTCCCATCTCCCCCCGCAAACTCGTCCTCGGACGCTTCGAGACCCGATGAGGACATGAACTTTTCGTCTTTTGCTTCCGCTGCAGGAGAATATGGGTTAGCCGCGTGTCTAGCACATGCATGGGGCATGCTTCACATCATGTGTTCCACTCAAACTGGGCCGTGTCGAACTCAAGTCTCTGATACTTCGTATGACACTTCGTATGATACTTGTGTACCGCATATACTGGGTGACAGACTTCGCGGAGTTCGGACACAGGAAGAGGGGATCACCAAGTGATGTGTCTGGGCGGTTGTTGCAACTCACTCTTTTTCTCAACCAGCATATTTTCCTGCACCTCGCAATCGTTGAGGACGCAGCTCTCGCCAATTTCGCTGCGCTTTCCGAGAATGCATTTTGTCAATTTGCAGTTTTTTCCCACGACGACGCCGTCCATCAGTAAGCACTGCATGAGCTTGGCACCCTCGTTGATCTGACAGTTTGCGCCGATAACACACTCCTTGATGGAGGTCTTCTCCTGCACCGTCACATTGTCGGCCACCAGGCTGTCCTGTTTGGTGATGGTGGTGCGTGGTTTCACTCCCTCGGGGTAGGCGACCTTGCGGGCGTGCGCAAAGGGAGAGGCGGCGTCGGGTCCCGTCTCCTCAACTGAGGGGAGTTTAGCCAGCTGCAGGGAGACTTGCAGAAGCAGTTGCGAAGTATCCACGCGACGGATGATAGGGCCAGGAGCTGTGCTTGATGTCTTTTGCGAGGGATGAACGTAGGCTAGCATCGGGGGAATCAGGGGCTCGTTTATCGATCCGCTCAGGGTGCTCTCGCTCTGTCGGATCTGGTCGCTCTTGTCCCTGAGTGTGACTGTTCGCGCCTGGCTGCCTTTGGAGGGAGAGCTAGTTGCCGGCTTCCCAGGTGAGCCGCCTCCTTGTCTGTCTTCATTTTCTTCATCTACCCTGTCCAAGCCAAAGATCCCGTCAAGTCCCAGGTTAGTCGAGAGACCTTTCTCCCACCCTGCCTTTGCCCACCATCCTACTACATCCTCTCCGATGGTCTCCAAATTCTCGTTCTCGCGGATAAAGTCCATTATCCACCGAGGGAAGATGTAGAGGTGAGCGTCACGGTGTGTAGTGAGCATGCGTGTGTTGGGATGGTGGTGCAAGAGGCCATGACGAACGGAGAAGTCAGAGTTCTCTTCTAGCAGGTCCTTCAATGCATCAGTAGGCATCGAGTATACCAGCTTCGAAATGTGAGGGAACAATGAGCCCCGGGGTGGTAGTACCGTCGAGGGGGGAAGCGGTATCGTAGCCGTGAAATCAGTTTCTTCTCCTTTGACTGGAGTGTCCGTCTTTGTCTGATACCACACGCCCAACCCTCCACTACGCTGTCGCGACCGGTTGTCAGACAGAAGGTCAGTCAGGCTGGCTGACTTGACCATCCATGCTTGGAGGAGCGAGTCTGCGCCAAGCTCGCAGACAAGGTCGCAAGGGAGCAGGAGGAAGTCAGAGGTCACAAGCGCTTGCACCTCTGGAAAACGGAGTATCTGAGCAGTGCCGGTATTCTGGTCCAACCCCTTTGGTGACAGAAGGTCGGGTCGGGGGTAAGGCAAGCTGGTCAGAAAGGGATTTGTGTTCAGCGCAGTGGTGATAGCTTCTGCGGCTGAAGGGGGGCAGATGAGCGTGATATCTGCACGGCATCAGCAAGCGCAAGATCAGCTATGTGATGTTGTTGTCGTGGTGCTATAAGCCCCTCTCTCCTGAACCCCTGGAGGGGTCTGAGGCGAGCTTGATTCGAGGGGCTGCGGGGTCAGGGATGACCTACTCGTAATTCCCGCCCGGTAGCAAAACTCTAGGGGATACCAGACCATAGGACGGTTAGCGATGGGCAGCAGCGCCTTCGGATGCTCATCGGGATTCGCGGTAAAGGTGGGAAACGAACTACCTGGGCCACACAGGATAAGAGCTTGGAGGCCTGGAGTCGCAGTTGTCACAGCGTGGGGCATCTTGAGCCCTAAAGCAGGAGTTGCTGGATGACCAGCGGTGAAAATGTGTAGAAATCCACTCAATTGAAAACCCGAGAGTTGATATGGCTCGCTGTTGGTTTTGCGGAGAATCTGGCGCCGGCTTGCTGACTGTTTAGCGTTTTCCGTGTCCCTCGTTGAAGCGCTTCTTTCACTGAGTCACCCGCTAAAATCGACACGGCCAAAATGCATCCTGTCACTGAAAGCGATGCCATGCCATGCTTTCCTGAAAGTCCACTAGGTTCTTGCGCCGCCGAAATGGCCCGTGCACCACTCAGAATCATGGGGCAATTTAGGCCAATCAAATCTTGTGCCCCGTCAGCTCGAAAGGCTCTTGGCGGAGCATGGTCGTTCTGCCCGGCCAACCAGCTGCCTCGGCCTTGGGGGTCTGAAATGGAGCTCGGCCTGCGGAGAGCTGGGACGTCAACAATCAATCCCAGCCTTCTTGGACGCAATCTTCAACGCCAGCGAGCCGCGTAAAGTCAACATCTAACACGCCGAAACCACAACGCTCAAAATAACTATAGCAGGACTCTTCCAGGTGCGCCCATCGCGAGATTTGTCATCTCAAAACCAATGCTGCTGGGCTGCCTCTGTCAGCTGTTCGAGTTCCATTCGAGTCGCACACCACGGACCCGAGCCCCCCTGCCGAACTAGACGACGAGGCAGCGCCCCTCTCTGTCCCAACGCCCCGGTCAAAAAGTGCGATGCGCGATTTACCCTCACCGTGAAATAACTAAATGTCGTCACCATATGCTGACCGCGGGTCATCCCGCCGCCGCGGGGTATGGAATCACTGGGTGCCGCTTGTGCTGACCGTGGCTGTCGCGACGGCCGGTGTCGCTGCATGGGCCTGGAGCCAGCGCAAGCAGGGAGACCAAGAGGATTCCGAGGAGGCTGCCGATCAGGACCTTGATTACGAGAATGCCGACTACGGCGAAAACCCGGCATACGGCGCGAGTCGTGGTGAGGGTCCTGGCGGCAAGCCACCGGCCTACAGCGGGACTGAGGCACGGGAGCTGGGCTCGATCCAGAAGGACAGCGCGGGATGGGGGGCCCAGATGTCGGGGGCATTGCGTCGGACCCCGAGCCCTCAGCAGTTTCTTGACAGTGCCAAGAAGACCGTAGCCGCCGGCATGACGGCCGCTGGAGCTGCTGTCGGTAGCGCTCTGGCGGCCATCAGGGAGGAAGACAAGACAGCCTATGCTGACCACGAGACATGGTCTGAGGAAGCGGATGCGAAGAAGGAAAGGGCGTCCCCACCCCTGTCCAAGGAAGTCAGCAAGCGGCGGAAGAAGGTAGCCATTGTGGTTTCCGCCGACAACCACCTTGAAGACACTGACTCTGACGGTTTTCATGAGCATGCTGTAAGTGATATCCTCGCGCATCGACACACCGCAAGTAGCACGCAGCCCACTGACTTGCTCCAGTCCATCTTGTCGCACATTCCTAAAAACATTGATTTCATCAAGATCAAGCTTTACATCCTGATCTTCGCCCCTAATCTGAAGGACACATCGTTCACCACAAGCACTACCAAGCCGCCGCCGTCGCTAAGCTCATCTTTCGAAAACATTGACCACGACCAGGCTAAGACCCCAGGTGACGATGCTAAGAGTCCCATGTGAGTTTTCCTCCCCCCACTTGGATGTGCTGTGGTGTACCTCTCGCTAATGCAGTTCGCAGTGTTGCCCCATCCACCTTAGATCCTGCGTACAACGCCATCTACTGTCAAGCCCAGGGTCTCGTTGAGAAGGATAGCATGGTGTTGACATTCACTTCACCCAATGGGCATGCACACATTTTACGCCACGTTGAGCCTGAAGTCATTTATCTGCAGGAGTCACTAAGTGGTGAAAATGGAAGCGTAGTCACGCAGCTCCAGACATGGCTGCGACACGATCTGATTCTCGTGGTCGGAGCGGAGAGCGGCGCTGGGGGACTTGCCGATAGCGAGTCAGAGGCTGAGAAACCGGGCAAGGGTGATGAGGTGTGGTGGCACAGGGAAGATCGGGTTGGGAGGGGAAGGGGTGTTGTTGTGGTTGATGGGCTGCGGGTTCACGACGATTGGTTGCGGAGAGTCCAGGGAAAAGAGTGACGCAATGCGGTGAATCCGCAACAGGCAATTTTCCCCCTCTGCTGCTTGTTGCCGCTGATGTTCCATGATTTTCTGTACCCGAGTTCTGCCCACCGCGATATACCTGGATGATATGTCTCTTGGAATTTATATTAAGCACATACTTCACTATGCTGCATTCTGCAACCCAAACTACAGTACCCACGCTCTCGATAGGTGTGTGTCCGACATTTAACTATCGCGGTGCATTGACCTGGCGCGTCACGTGATGCGGCTCTCTGCTTGTCAGCTTGACGCAGACCAACCACAGCGCGCGCGGCAGAGTGACCAGGGATTGATCACATCAAAGGAACCCCACACTCAAGTCCAAGGTCTCAAGTCTAAGGTCCATCAGCGATCGCGCATCGACCCTGACATTCGTCAGTGGAATAATTATTGAAGTCGCCTCTGGACACGAGACACTGTATTGGCTACCGAATCCGAGCCTCGCGACATCGTTTTTCCGCCAGGAGCAACGTCATTCCCTGCGCGCAAAACTTTTGGGTCACGTCTCTGGGCATCCTTCGCCGCGACTTCAAATACCAAGAATCAATTCATCAACTCTGCTTTGCACCGCCGCCCACATCCCAAATACCGCCGATGCTTGCCAAGAACCACGCTCTGGGTGCATGCTGAGCTCGGAGCCGAGAACCGATCCGGCCGAACCCGGACGTTGCTGGACGGGGCCGCCGACCGCACTCGTGCCGGCGGCGCATCCTGCAGCAATGGCACCCACCATCACTGCCGCTCAAACGACGCCCGCCGCGTCCAAGATCAAGCGCCCCATCCCCCCCGGCATACAGACCAATGGTGTCGCAGCCCCTTCGACATCGTCTCCGTCGCCCTCTATCTCGGCGAAGCGCGCCCCCTCGGCCGTCCGACAGCCCTCGAACCCCCCAACCACAAACGGAGTGAACCCACCTTCCGCCCCGCCCCCCCCCCCCCCCCCCCCCCC
>Ga0247765_1000243_pt1 | contig 44274 bp, 46 predicted proteins | sample UWRJL106311C6_FD_179949 | JGI IMG/M metagenome (GOLD analysis project Ga0247765, IMG submission 179949) | Plant litter microbial communities from Arlington Agricultural Research Station in Wisconsin, United States - UWRJ-L106-311C-6 | ecosystem: Environmental > Terrestrial > Plant litter >... | reverse complement strand
TTGTCTCTTTATTATACGCCGGGGTGGTTGGTATTCTGTTTTTTTTTTTTTTTTTTTTCTCGTTTGCACCGCATGAATTGATTAGCAGTTTACACTCCACGATCAGATTCAGCTGATACTCCGGTCTACCCACTCTACCCTACCTAGACCAAGAGAATTACACTTAAATCGGGTTAACCCGTAGATTCTGCAAGTCCTGGCTAACGACCTGCCACCCATCTCTCCTCGCCCCGTCTCCCGTGAGGTACTGAGCCGCCGTCTGGTTCCCTCTCATAACCCACTGCACCCACCGTCCTCCAATAATCCCAAACTTCCCTCCGTTAAACTCATGATACGTCCCGCCATGTCCGACATTCAAGTTGCCCTTCCATTTGGGCACCCCGGCCGGCATGTACGAATAATCGCGCTCGCCATTGCCATAGGCGATATCGCTTGGTCCGCCCATGAAAAAGAATACTGGCTTACGGAAGTTGCGCGCGCGATCATAGTCGCCCAATAGGCCGGAAGACCATATTCCAATGTTGCTGACGCGGTTATCGTTAATTTGCGCATAGGCTTCGACGCCGCCGCAGGAGAACCCCGCGGCGGTAATGCGGGAGACGTCGACCTGAGCGAATTGGCCGCGTCCGGCATTGGCGGTGATGAAGTCGATGGCTTGGCGCATCATGGCGTCGTTGGTGGAGCCACCACCCCGGGGGGTGCCCGAGACGATGACGAGCGCGCCGTAGGAGGCGAGCTGGGTGAGGAAGGGCGCTTGGCCGAGGGAATCGGCCGAACAGGCGCCGTTGCCCCAGACTATGACGGGGAGCTTGGCGCCGGCCGGGATGTTGCGCGGGGCAAAGAAGGTGTGCCGGGAGAGACCCGAGTTGGTGTAGTAGTGCTTGAGGGAGGTGTTAGTCATGTGGTTCTCTTCTTCTTTATGGGGCTCTTTATTTTGCATTAAGAGCAAGATAAAACTCACAGCCGGGGCAAAAGGACCGTCCCCCGATCCATTCTGACGTTCCACGAGCGGACTAGCCGTGGTGGTGGTGGTGGTGGTGGTGGTGGTGGTGGTGGCCGCAAGAGCCGCCAATGAGGTGAGGGAGAGCTTCATCTTGACTTGAACCGGTGTGCGTATGAGGGAGAAGATGTCGTCGACACTCTGCTGTGACAATATTTTTGCAGTCCAGGTGCCTCACATCTTGTTTTTATACTTTTTTCCTCTCTTTCAATCACCGAGGCATGTCCCCCGTTCCCCGGAACATGACCTGCCCTGCCAGACTTGGTAAGTCGGAATACAGCAAGTCTTGGTGCCCAGACTAAAATACCACCCTGGATCTTTTGAATTTATTTACCACCTTACCATCCGTTTCTCACCAGCAGATGGCAACTCTTCAATCTCACCCCAGTTCGCGCGGCTATCGTACCGTTACGTTCGGCAATCCCTGCTTTTGGCGCCATGTCACCTTTTCAAGAAACCAAAATCCGGGGATCTCCCCCCAAAAAGTAAATATCCCCCCATATTTACCGTACCCGGTCCCCGGCTAGGTAGCAAGCTGATACGCGAGCCAGTTAAGTAGCATAGATGCTGGGCTGGGCAACTGGCTCGCTACCGCTACCTGAACACTTTTTGTCCGATCGGACCACTATATCGGCGGCAGTTGGGGTCCGTCGATATAGACCAATCCAGCGGTTGCATATTGATGTCGGGACGTCGTGGGCACATAAACCCATGAATTGGACCAAAATGATTGGCGGAACTCGGGGTAGTTGAGGCAGGCGACGCTAGCGGAAGGGAACTGGTGATTCCAGCTTCCGGGAAACCAAGGATGGCTTTGATATTGACCATGCGGCTGGGTCTCGTCAGATGCCGAAACTCAATACAAAGTTTCTCCGACCAGACCCGGTGGTGTCGGCGTTGTTCTTGTACAGTTTGAGCAGCTCGCCGCCCTTTCGTATGTGCAGAGCGGAATGATTCTCGGACATGGATGGCTATGCGGACCAATAGAAAGAATATCCGTTACAGACCCAAGCCTGGAAAAGATATTAATTACTAGTGAAAATATCGGAATATCGCAGGGGACCTGCAGGTTCTGTTTGCCGTTTGTGTATCTCTAAATTCTTGAGACTGCCGCGGCTCTGTTCATTTGGTGTTAACTGCAGATATGGATATCTCGTGTTGCGGGCCTTAGATCCGGCAAACGTTTAGTTCCAACCTGTCGTGATAGAGTTGTTAGCACGCAGTTCTCAATCATTCATATTCATATTGCAACCTCTACAGAATATCCACTCCACTTCTTTTGTGAACATGGAAGCCGAGTAAGTCTTTTTCCCTGAACTGAACATAACCCCCCGAACTCGCTCACGGGGAATAAAAAAAATGGGCCCATCTCGCTGTCTCCGAGTAGTGTCACTCCAAATGCCCTCTGGAACGAGTATATTCCTCCACCGTTTCTTTTGGGCTAAACCGACAAAGTCATTGTTCAGTTAACTGCCGGGTGTAGGTGACAGAGTGTTCAATGACAATTTTCTTGTTCATCGATAGGCCGCCTATATGTATCCTCGCACTCTTCTCGATTGATGGTGTCCTAGAGGGGAGCTTCCGCGGGTCTGCACCTCGATGGGGTGTCCTGAGACGAACACCAGGCAAGCCTGATGGTTGCATCCAAATTTATGCATGACTGAACCCGGACTTGATGAAGCTCAGCTTGATGTGAGCGTGAGATCAATGATGGAGGAGGGGACAACGAACACAAACGCGCGCAGAACGCCATTATCGCTCTCAATCCGTTTGGAAAATGAGCAAGCCGCCGATGCAGGCAGCTCAACCGTTCAAACGTATAATCCCATCCTCCCCTATGAGAGGCCCAGGATGTTTAGATTTTAGGCAGGAAAACTGTCGGGATTCGGACTAAGTGGTTGACCCCCCCCTATAAATGCAAGCTGCAGCAACAAGCCTTTTTGCCAAGTATCCCTTACAAACAACAAACCGTATTGGAAATCCGGAGCAATGGATGACAATGGCTCACAGTTTATTACCGGTGCGCTGGCCCAGATGTTCAAGACGTGAAAAAAAAAAAAAAAGTTGCACGTGTTGTATAAAACTGAACATCTACGCGCAAATCTATCTTCGTCTGCTGGCGGTAAAAAAAAAATAATTTCTTGAACCTTTCTTTGCCTTGTTTGAAATACTTCCTAGTAGAAACTACCTCCAGCAAGACCTCGATGGAATCTAATTAGGGACCCAAAGATAGGTAGCTACTTCTGTAGCCCCATTGCGGTCATTCAACGAGATAACTGGACCTCATATTAAATACGAAGTGATGGTGACAGGAAAAAATCTCTTCCGCACACAAAAATGAACCCGATTGGCTGTCTAACTTGCTTTGGTTGGCGCTTATGCACGCTGCGGGTTCGGTTGCAGGCAATGAGGAGCATAAGCTGAAACACTGCGCAGGATTTGCGCAGACACGAAATCGGAGGCCCTCACCGAATAGACAACCACAGACACTTTGCGTAGAGTGTCTGTGGGTCTTCCATGTCACTGGTGCTTTTCACCGTTGTCAAGTCAGAATGGAAGGTCTTCGCAGACAAGCACTTTGCGATTTCCACAAAGCGAAATTCGCCCCCGCACTAGCCGACCACGAACTCATCACTTCCCAGGCCAGCCATGCTGGGCTAGCCATCCAACGGAGACAGCTCCCGCTCCCTGAAATCCTCGAACTCTTGGAGGAAAACCAGAATCCGCAATGCATTCCGACCCTCAGACTTGTCACGCTTCATATCATCCACCCGCTCGCGAGCGAAACCTGGGCGCCGCCAACACTCAACGCAGCCCGAGATGACATCCTCCAGTTGTGGAAACTGTTCAACCTCGACCCCACGGCCTTGCATTTACTTTGCCACGGGATACGAGGCCTGAACCAGTTTCCGCCCGACCCAGTCGACCCTGCTGCCGATGTGCTGCACTTTATGTTCAGCTCCTACACCTACTGTGTGATATGGGCGTTCTCTCCCAAGACGCAGACGACCAGCGGGGTCATTGTGACTCGCCCCGACACGTCAGCAAAAACGGCCCATGTTGACCACTGGTGGCAGGCGCTACAATCGCAGGCCGCCATCGCAAGGCATCCTCTCTGCCTGTTTCTTGTGTCTGCCATGGAAGCTGTGGAGAGAACGTTTCGGGGCACCATGCTCTGCCAGGGCCGAATCAACCACCTAGAGCGGCTGACAGGGTTTAACCCGTGGAATTTGGGACTCAGCCGCCTCACCGAACTTGAGTCGGTCCCCATGAGCCTCGAAGAGTTGTCTCTCTCCTCACGGGGTATGGGTGCCGTTATGGTTTCCCTCGAGGACTTTTCACGACAAGCTCGCCTTCTCCGCCAGGCTACAGAGCATGCTACCCGCCTTGGCATCATTGACCTGGTACCGGAAAGTAGTGTAATTGCTGATGTGACTTCCGCCATCAACTTGTTGCAGCAACAAATGGCTTCGTGGGAAGTCCGCATCGATTACCTGCGAGAGCGGGCAAAGAACCAGCTGACTGTGGTGAGTCACATATAAGCGCAGCCTGGGGGTCCCGATATGCACTGGCTCAAATGGCAAACTTGTGCATTACTGATAGTAAATGCAGATCTTCAACCTCATGACACGGTACGACGCATCATCAAGCATCGCCATTGCCAAGTCAGCAAAGAAAGACAGCACATCGATGAAGGCCATTGCAATCATGACGATGGTCTTCCTCCCGGGCACTTTCTTTGCTGCACTCTTTGCGGTACCATCTCTCCAATGGGGCGCGTCTCCAGTCATCCAGTCAAACCACTGGGTGTACTGGGCATTCGCAGTCCCGTCGACGCTGTTGGTCATGGCGGTCTGGCTTTGGATGTCCCGCGAGGAACTCACCGCGACTGAAGTTGAAAAAAGGCCAAGAAAAGACCGTACGCCGATGGAAACGCCGCAGCTCGAGAAGAAGCGAGAATTTTTGCGTCATCGTAGCCCCTTTGAACTGGTGGCGGCAGTGAGGAAGCGGGCGCTGCAAAATGGGGCGAAGGCAGTTGGTGGCACAGATGTACAAGTCTAATGTATCGAGGACGATGCAGTTCAGCAGGTGGTTGCTCTCCTGGGAGAGTACCGTCGTCTGACCTTCCCGAAAACAGACTTGTACGCAGCGCTGCTGGAACGGTGAGACACCAAGAATTCCAGCGCTCGGGCCACTTATTAAAGCAGCTTTTGAGCACCAGGTAGTGACAGTTCAGTGGTCTGTGCGGGGAAGACGCATCCAAGGTTGCAAGGTGAAACTGTCGATGCTGCGTAAAACGGTGCAGAAATAGAAACGGTTCGTAAACAAGGTCGAATCCGGGGACAGAAACGGTGGTCTGACTCACCTTTCCTCATGTGTAACCACGCACCGGAGGTGGGGCGTATGCGCAGTTGATGAACACACCAACAAATCACACAGCTCAATCAGTACACCCCTCACCCTCAAGCGTGTGTGGTGAATTCGCCGCACAAGGCTCCCGACCCCTTTCAGTTGTGGATGCGTCGCCTGCAGGATGGTGGTGTGCAATTGCCATTGGCGATGCAAATCCTGTGGGTCATCCTTTTCGGGAGATGCACGCAGCGCCGGGTCCTGGATGGAGGGGAGCGTTTTGTGAAATGTCCGGCACTGTCCCTGGGGCGTCAAAAGATGACAGGTCGTCTGCTGCGGGAAGGGGCTCCCGCCACAAAGAGAAGAATACCGCCCCATTACACCCGGTGGGTCCGGCACCAAGGGCACCACCACCACCCCTACCACTTCCGGATCACGGCTGGATGAGCTGCAGGTTGTTCCAAAAGGTGTCGAAGGCGTCCGAGGTTTGCGCGGAACAGCAAGGTAGTCGAGAAATGACCAGCGGAGACAGGAGGATAGACTGTAAGTCGTGGTGATTTGAGGCGAAGCAACGGGAACCAGAAACCTGTTCAGAAAACTGAAAGCGGGAAGGTGCAAGTGCCAAACTGAAAGTGGTTGCAGTGGAGTGCAGTGTCGCGACCACATTATGTAAGCGTCTGTTCGTTCCTCTGCTGGACTGGCACCTCTACAAGGGGACCCATCGCAATTATGTAAGCATCCAACGACACCTCCAAACAGCGACCTTCAATTTTTCGGACACGCATCAATTTACTTTTCTGAAAATTCTTGTCAGAAGTACTCTAAATCACTTCTCCTGTAGTTCAGGCACCTCTAAAGTCCAATTTTTGGCTTGTGGTGGGTGCTGTGCAGGTTGTCTCGCCTGTCGCCTTCACAGCAATACACCTGAGTGGGTCGCACCTGCCTCGAGATGCAGTGCTGTGGTGCGCAATGGCAAAATTGCGTCTTTTGCCAGGAAAGTCCGAGAAAGATTCTTTCCTGCGTTAAACAGGCCCCAAAAAATATTTTCCCTCACGCTTCAAGACCGCTTTCACTTGTGGATGTCGCTCGGCGTCGTCGTGAGCTAGCTGGGAGACTTTTGACCAGGACGCGAAGCCCACAAGAAACCTGAACGCCGCTGATTTGATATTTGCTTCAGTCATTCCTTGTATCCTTTTAAGATATGGCTTTGAGGCCTATTCTTTTTGTCGAAGAGGTCACCATTACGGTGGTGAACAATTTGGAGCAGTACTCGCTGCTTGGAGGCATCCCACCTCGAACACCACGAGAACGCGTCGCGGACAAAATGATTTTTCGAGAGATCTGGAACAGATCAACGCTTCATATCTCCCGGTGAGATATACTAATTCGAATCGCCCGGCCCTATTGGGTATCTCCGGACCGGCGTGTGCAGATGAGGACAGACACCACTGCCCAAGGCAACAATCGAGTGGCATGGCTGCGTCTCGGAAACGCGCCAAACATTGCAAAAATGAAGGCTACTGATATCTTATAATCTAAACAGGCTTTCCGCATCATAAAAATGCTATAAAAAGCGTGGGTGAAGAGATATAGTCCAAGGAGGTTGTGGTTCCCATCAACAACCGATCCGGGCAAGAAACCCGCCAAATGTCGGTATACTGATATCTCAAGCAATCAAACTGGGTCAAGTTGGCCCAAAACGATGTTTTGGATTCTTTTGGCGACTTTGTGTTGGCTTGGTGGCCTAGAGTGTGATGCGGGGTGGTTGAGGTAGGAGGAAGGGGAGAGGGTGCTGGGGTGGGTGGAGGTCAGCCCCCCGACCCGGCTGCGCAGGTCGGGCATGCGCATATAAGGTGAACCGGTCCCCCCTCCCCCATTGCGCACCCGATCTCCCAAAAAAATGCGAGGCACCTCTTCCCTTATAAAAACACGCCGAACCAACATAGATGCACATTTCAGACTTGCATCCTCATTGGCCCACTCATTTTACTCGATGCACCTATAAATCCTGACCCCCCACCCATTTTCCGCACCCATATCTCCCTCCCTTCTACACCTTTCACCCCATCTGATACTCCATCATCCCGACCATCCCATCCCATCCCATCCATCCACATTCTGGGCTTTTTCATCAACACCCATCCACCCATCGCCATTTAGAACCTCATGCATCACCATTTCGCAACCCCCAACACCACAGCACCGCCAAGACCTGATATCACCATCATGGCATCACCAGAGCCCACCACCACGCTCACAGCACAGTTGCAGCACATTATCAGCAACCTGGAGCATCAAAGAACCCGGGTAGCCTCGTTAGGACTCCTTCACCTCGGCGATGACTTTTTCGGCGACCTCGCCGACGCCAAAGACTTGGCACTACTCCGGCAGGTCAACACCGTATTTGACTGCCTGATGGGCCTATCATATCTCCCAGGCTTCAGCAAGCCTGTTGATAAGGCAGTGAATAGGCTGCTCCTGCACGCTGTCCTCGGGTGCGACCAAGTTCGGCTGCATGCCCAAGCCCAGGCTTACCGTCCCGGCGACTGCGTGAGGTGGCTCGGCTCCCGCGAAGTTGAGATCCAGGAGTTACTCGAATCCTACCGTGGCTTCTTTAATTACATCACCTTTCGAGAATCGTACATTCACCTCTTCCGTGACCCCTGCCTAGCCGAGGCACGACTCAAATTGCAAAAACTCCGTCCGCGTATCAGCACCCTCTCACCGTGGGCATCTGAGCCGGAGCCATTTGTCCGGCCGGCAAAAAAACTAAGAAATCGCAAATCAGTTCCGCCGAAGGATATGTCTACACCGTCCCCAACGGCAACGAAGCGTCGCCGCAAGGCAACCCAGAGTGGAGACCGTGCTTGCAGAAAGCGCCCGAGAAAGCAGGGCCCTCTGCCTACGCCTACACCTTCCCACGGCATGGTGCTTCGGCGCAGGACATTTCGCCGAGATTCTACCACATCCACAACCACATCAGACTCAGAACTCACCACCACAGAGTCATCGGGATTTGGTGCGCCAACCATGATTTTATCACGACCAACGCTTCGGGCATGCATGCCCGCGCCCGCGCCACCACCAAATGGTGCCATCTTCCAAGATACCACGCAGGATTTCCGATCCACCACGGAAAAGATATGCTCGAAAACTGCATATCCAGATACGGCGCTCATTATCAGTATCAGTCCTAGCAAACAATTAAAGCAAGAATATGCGGAATGGCGGGAGCGACAGATGAGACCAGTGTTGGAGATGTCTCCACCAGCAACGATTCAGTGTTGAAGATTGAATGTGTGATGATTTTGGATGATTTCTTGTACTTTATCTATTCTATTTGGTTTGGGGGTCTTAAGACTTGGTCGGGATGATATCTATATGGACGGTGGGGCTTCAATTGTTGGGTTCGAGTGGAAAGCGGGCGATGCACGGCGATGCACAGCTCCAGTCTTGAATAATGGGCTATGAATTTTATTTCTCTTGCCATTCAGATGCACTAGAAACACATGGAATTGATACGTTGACCATGATACTCAAATTCGCTTTTCCAGAGGGGAGGAGTGCGCGGTCATTTCGAAGGATGATGTGTTGTCGTTGTTGGGTGCGGGAGGAGCTGACCAATCAGATGTAAGTGTGGAGGTGTGGGTGTGTGTGAGTTGTGTGTTGTGATTGTGTTTTTGGGCCAGGCAGCCAAGCCAAACGGGGCGCTGGTGAGGGCGTTGTGACAAAAACGAACCGTTTCTATCACCGTTTTGAATACAGGGGGAAAGCCACCGGAAGTGGGTGGACCCACACGTTTCCTTCCATGACTGCTTACTTGCGGCAATTAATAATACGGCCACCCCCGGGCCGTGTCTTTGGTGTTCGATGCCGTCGCGCCCGTTTTTGGGTGAGGCTGCGGTGGTGCCGCACCCATGCGGTGCGGGCGAGCCACCAATAAACTGGTGGCCCCACTGCTGACACCAAAAACGCACCCATAAACTGGTGGCCCACTACGGACACCAAACACTCACCCACAAACCGGTGACCCCACTGGGGGCACCACACCATCCATTCCTCTCCAGCATCACATCTAGGGTACAACACTACATGCAGCACCAATCTGCACCCATCTCTTTGGTGCAGCTTCTTCGTCGTATATGCCAAGATGTGGTTTATCGCCGATATGGAAACAAGAATCGCTTCAGCTACCTAGTCATCGCACTCTACAAAAAGAGCGGAGACATGTCAAGATGAATACATGCACACCAGACAGTGCAAGCGAGGTCTCGACGGTTAAACCTGAAAGACCCGGTCTTATCAGTCATGTTTCCACACCGAAGCGTGATTTGCCATCTTCCTCTTCTTCCGTGGGGTACATGTACAGTATGAGACCCACCCGGAAACAGTGATGTGGGGGGGAAACAGGACTGCGAATAAACCCGACTCGCTTTTGTCTGACTGCAGGGAATGGGAAACCAAGCAACGAAAAAAACTTCATCCTGATGAACTATACACATCCAGTCCCCCCTCCGATCCCATGATCCACCCATATGGATGGATTTTTTCGCGTGAGAACGGACTGGAGGCGGAGAACATCTGCGTCTGTCCTAAACCCTAGCGCTTGCATAAGACACACCACACAGCATCAAGCCCGGCCGGCCGGCATTGATATGTAAGCTACGAGATGTGGCTGTAGTCCGCTTAATTCCATGTTTATTTTGATGACGTTCAATGTTAGCCTCTCAAGTTTAAAAAACAACAATGTCTAATCGTCAAATTCACCAAACCAGCGAAGGTATCTTTTGTATCACTGTCACAGCAGATACATGGTACCCTGTGCGGCGTTGAGTCAACACAGCATGCACACACGCGTCATCCCTCCCCACTTGGGCGCAAAAGTGGATGCCGGATTGGTCCTTGTCCGCTGTCCAAACAATCCAGGTAGCCATGCACTGCATTCTCAGCCCCCGGGGAAGGCTGTCGGGCGGCGTCAGCAATTTGCACATAGCACATAGTCCAGTCATCTCGTACCTATCATGTAGGAAAGTACCTACCTAGGTACCTACAGAGCAGCTTCAAAGTGTACGAATTTTCGAGTTCAATCCCAACAATATGACTGGTATGGCTGAAATTCTAAAACAAAAGCTATCATACATTGCAGACCAATTTTACAGCTAGGCAGTTTTAAATTTGATCACATTATCATTTGCTCTTTGAGACAACGCGCCGTTAGCCAGCCAGCCATTCAGTTAGTGGCGTCCACTTGAGCATGATTGATGTTCTGAATCTAGACGCAGAGCGGACCCCAGGGCTTCCGGCCTAGTCAAGAAGCGTTGGGGAGGAGCTCAATCCGTCCTCCACCGGAGTTCTCTCGCAGCTCCCGAAATTGCCGACTTTGTGCCGTGTTGCGAAACAAGAGACCAAATGTCAGAACATTACCAATTTTGGCGAGAATTGTTCTATGATCCAGCTGTCGGTCCGCTTCAACTTCAGTCTCGCCATCTGTAGACAGGTGAACATTCTTGCGCAAATATCGACCCGGATTCCAAATGTTCCACAGCACAGAGTTGAGTAGCATGAGTGTGGCCTCGAAGATGTAGAAATACCACTCATATCGCAACAGTGGACTGAGGGAACGCAGCGCCTCGAGGTCCCCCAGCCGCACTGTTGTGTTTCCCGTATGTTCAACTGTGCGAAAGATACTGCGAACCAGTATCAACCCCATGCTGACATACAATGTTGTAAGAGTCGTCCAGACGGCTCGAGATCGGATCCGTGCAACGGCGCAGCGACGGTGGAAAATGCCGGAAAGAACAGCAAACGTGGCAATGATACCGAGCTGGATTGCCAGTGATGCAATTGTCAGGTGCTTCCCCAGCTCTTGGGTACCGGATCGAGACGAAGGGTTGGCGACCAAGGCAACGCCAACGGCATTCAGGGCTTCAACAAGAGCCATGAGTCCGCCAAAGGTGGCCAAGACTCGTCCGGGCGGGAGTGGTGCGAGATACGGAACATAGAAGAAGGTTCGGCCGAGGACGTGGTAGTTAGCTAGCTCGAGTAGAGGACTGGACAAGAAGCCTGGGTTAGTAGATGTTCGTTGAAACTTGGGCCGACTTAAAGAAGATGCATCTCCGGTTCATGCATGTGGGAGGAGAAAATGAAAGTACTCACGGGCACACATAGATAAAAACCTGGCTGACGATGAATATGAACAAGATGGATTTGTCTTTGGGGTCGTAAATATAGTTGAAGGATCCGTACTCTCGCAAAACGTAGCCCACGGTGAAGAGGATCGCACAGAGTGGGTGGAGTCCAATCAGCTTGAACGCTTGGTAGCGCCTGCCACCGTCAACATAATATTGTGCAACCAGAAGACAACAAAACTTACCAGCACTGCCAAAAATGAAAGGCCGCAGAGATCGCAAAGGCAACAGCAAAGAAAACCGGCGCTCCCTGGTTAGGGGCATAGATCCAGAGACTTCCGGGTACTTGATCCGTCAGCAAAGACACCAAAAGTGGGGCGGTAAAAACACACCAGGCTCTCCGTCTGCCATCTTCACTTCTATAATCCAAAGGAACGACAAGAGAATGAATGAAGGTGCTTCCCAAAAAGCCAACTACTGCCATTGATATCATGTCGACTTATATAAATTTCGGGCTATTGCTATTGGCTCGGTGGTTTCCGCGGATTCGTCAGTAACGAGCATTGCGCCTGACCAAAAATGGCAATCTTTTCTGCCAAGTCGGACCATTCCCTCTTTGGCCAAGTTTGCCGCGCTTACAGGGATACCTTGAGAGAACTCCGTGGGCCACCTCCTGAGCGGTCACCGCGCCTTCCTTCCTCACCCTTCCATGCTTTTTCGGACCGCTGGCGACACAGAGCAGAGGAGCGAGTCTCGAGTCTTTTTCCGAATTGAGTTGCCAGATGGATACACCCAAACATTGCTGGGAATGTTCCCGGCGGTCCCTGGTTTGCGATGGGGTGAGGCCTGAATGTCGGAGATGCTCCTCCTCGGGTGTCACTTGTCCTGGGTATGGCAAGACCAAACCACTCCGTCTCCGCTTCTTGGCCCCCGGTCAAGTGAACTCGCAAACCCGGCGGAAGCGCAGTAAGCCTGCACGCAATACCACGCAGCATACCCCTTCGCCGCAGGCTGAAGATGGGAACAAGGGCAAAATTACAGAAACGGCACTGGCTCGACCACGACCCAAACCCGACGCAAAGGCTGAGACGCCCCCGCAGCAGGACTTCAGCGTCCTCACTCCCCGGTACGAGCTGACGACGGATATTTGCGCCCTGTTCGACGCTGGGCTCTACTGCAAGTCGACGCAGGCACGGTGCTGCTCCTTGGTGGTGTGCTAACCCCCCGTTGTAGATAACTCATGCATCCACCCCGACATGCTTCCGGTCCACCAGTTCGGTATCAACAATCACATATACCCACTTCTTCCAGTGCATCTGCAGGCCGGCCTGGCCCTGCCCGACCACGTGCGACTCGGCCTGATCTGCAACTCGATCAGCCACCGCGCCTACCGCTTGGGTGGGGCCCAAATGAAAGTGTGGGAGGAGAAATTCTACCGCTACCGGGGCCTCATTATTCGCTCGCTTGCTGCCGATATTGCCGATGAGCTCAAGCACGCCAGTTTCGTCACTATTGCCGGCGTGATGTCCCTGCTTCTTTCCGATGTACGTCTCCCCCACACTGACCGGGAAGCCTGCAGGACAAGGCAGGCCAGGCTACTGACAACCCTTGATTCCTACAGAACCAGCAAACTGCCTCACCTGATTGGCCTTGTCATATCGAGGTAATGCGAAGGCAGCTTGAGTTGCGTGGCGGAGTCCCGAAGCTCGCAAAGATACCAGGTCTTGGCGCTTTTATTCGGGCATTCATCATGTAGGTGAACTCCAATCCCCAATCTTGTTTTTGCATGAATACGACTCACCCCAGTGTCCTGCAGGATTCCCACAATTGGAAACACGACAACCCCTGCGTCGAACCTTGTAATGACCCAATGGATTGTCGACCACCTCGACGTCGTTGTCAAGCTAGCATTTGAGACAGTGACGCCATTCGAGTTGTTCCCGCCATTGCTCTTCAGCGAGGTCATACGCATCAACCACATCCGATACCGAGCATCCCAGATGACCGAAACTAGCGGCCTTGGCCTTTTAACAATAGAAGCACGTGATATCCTGGAGAACATTGATGACTTCTCACCGACAGAGTGGGGCTCCAGCAAAGCCAAATTCCAAGACGAGTGGAGTGATGTCGCAACTGCCTGCCAAGCCTCAGTCACGATCTACTGCGTCAAGTCGTTGCAAAGCCTTGGCATTCTCCCTCGTGAGGAGGATTTCGGGCTTGACAAACAGCATACAAAGCTTTGGCCACCTCTCCGACGAACCCTAGCCTTGGACAGCGCCCGGAGATTCACGCTCTGGCCGCTGTTGATGTTTGGTATGACATCACGTCATGATGCAGAAGCGCAGTTGTTCATTGAGAAGTGGCTGCCGGAGCTGAGTCGATTTACTGGGACGCGACCGCCTCTGACGGCACTGGAAGTGTTGCGCAGGTACTGGGAGTCGGATGAAGATAATTGGGAGACTTGCTTTGACAGGCCTTATAGCTTTACAGCGCAATGGGCTGTTGACATTAGAGGGATGATGTTTTTGGATTAGTCTGTGGAAGGGAGTGACGACGTTATGATTGGATGTTGGGTTAACTATCTGTGGCGTTATAGATTAATGGAATGCAAGGTATGTTAGGATCTTTCTTCACCGGTGACGACTGAGTCCTAACTGTGCAGCCGTGGATTATACGGACAACCGTCTGAGCACCATCTTGTAGTCGTACTAGTTCTCCACTTGACCGATCAGATTTTAGGAGACATTCCCAGGCGGACCTTTTGTCAAAGAAACAAGTCAGGTACCTTGTTATCCCAGCTGCGTTTTTACCTGAGAGATATTAGTCAGGGATGCAGGTACGAATAGCATTCCCGAGACCAGTCATTGTGGGGCCTCATTGTCATTCTTTTCGATGGAGAGCTGAGTAAAGTCTTGGCATGTGCCTTGCGATGGGAGTCCTCAGCTACTCCATTACTTACCACATGTGGCCGAGAAGGCTGCGTAGCGACTGGACTGAGCCGCTTCATTTCAACCGTACAAACGTTTGGTTTTAGGTACCTAGGCAGGTGAGCAAGCGGGGTTTCGCTGTCTTTTTCTCTCTCCTACTTATTTTATCCCTCATTGATGTCCTGCCCTCCTATCTGGCCGGGTCAGCACAGCACAGTGCACTTCCTGACTCATTTCTTGTTTGTTTTTCTTCTTCTTCTCTCCGTGAGTCACATACCTTGTACCGGACATGAATCAAAAGCATTTTTGTGTGTTTTATTGAACGACCTGCAAAGTAGTATTTTTCCAGTCCTTTTTTTGCTATTGTTGAAAAACACTGTGATCACTATCTTGCAAACATGAAAATAGAGCTCATTGCAATGTGTGAGTGGGTGACTACCTATGTCGCTAACCAGACTAGGGACATGAAGCTGGGCTGGGCTGGGCTGGGCTACTTCCCCTTCACCATCAGAACCACCGTCTTCAACCCCATGCCCACTGACAGATTCCCCAAATCAATCTTGGCCTGTCCATCCTTGACCGCTTCGACCGTTTCTTTAATCAGCACTTTAACACAATCCCCTTCTTCGGTGCCTGCCAAGCCCGGATGGGCTTCGCGCCAACGCGTGACGGGGTCGACCGTGTCAAGCAGATTCTCGATGTGCTTCCATACAGACGGCGCGAGCGGATCAGCTTTTACAGCAGCCACAGCAGCTTTAACGGCAGTGTCTGTGGAGTTATTACCACTACCACTAGGAGAATACAGTTCCTGACGGGTAAACTCCTTCCGCGAAAAAGTAGATTGGTCAAAGAGGGCGGCGACAGGAGTATCCCAGGGCAAAACAAGGTCGCGGTAGGCGTTGCTGGAGATCTTGTTCCCGGAAACGTTGTACTTGTCGAGGACCTCGGTGCGGAAGCGCATAAAGATGGCTTGGACTTTGGCTTCTTCGGCGGTGGTGGGTTCTGTCAATGTTATTCCCGGATTGGGACCGTGTAAGTGTGTGTCATAAGTTGTTGGGTTTGATGGCTAATCTCTCTCCCCGTCTGATCTCTCGGCATGCAGGGCTCTCAGAGAAAGGAAATAAGTAAAAACGCACCAGCAATCTTGCGATAGCTAGTCCACAACGCAACCGTGCCGCCAGGCCTCATGACCTCTGCAACAGCAGTCCAAAATCTGGGCATATCGAACCAGTGAGCCTGTTTCCCGAAAAAAAAAAAAGAATTAGCACCCATTAACCCCACCCAGATTATGTATGTCCTATGTGTGCTGTCAATCAATCAACTACAAGAATGTTATACCCACCGCAAAAGCCACAATCACCAAGTCTACTGAACCCGGCTCAACCTCAGTGAGCTTTTCAATTTCTTCCGCCGTACAAATGACCCATCGAATCGATTTCCCATTTGCTGTTTCCCCGCCGTGTTCAGTAGCAACCTGGATCATACTCTCTCCGGGATCACACCCGATAGCTGCTTCAAAATGTTTTGCAAACGCTCGAGTTGCCATGCCAGGACCGCATCCCACATCCAGCAACACGCCGGTCTGGCCGCCAGTGGAGATGTGGTGGTTGAAAATGAGCTCAACCAGCGCAGGCGGGGGCGATGGTCGGTGCTGGGCATATGTCGCAGCTTGAGAGGGCGTGTATTGGCGGTAGGTAGGGTCGGCGGGACTGCCCTCCGAGTTAGGGCTCTTCATGTTGACGCTGGACATTTGATTGTCGTCAATAGAGAAGAGATGGCTGCCAAGATTGTTGAAGGTTTTGCCAAGAGATATATCATATGGCCATGCACAAAACGTTGACAAACTTCAAAACAGCTCGGGAAAGAAAAGAGGGGGAATTTGAGCTGAAGAGACACCGCTGTGGGGAAAGCCAGGCATTGTGTATTACGCTTCCTGACTGGAACAGCAAGACATTGTATGCCTATTGCGGTTGCTGCTGACTGAAAACCTACATGAAGTAAGATATTGTGTAGGTAATTTTCGTTTGCTTACTGGAACAAACAATAAAAATATTGTATATTCCGTATTCCACATCAGTTGCTGACTGGGAGCAGGTAAGACGGGTTGAAATGGTTCTGTTGCTCCCTGTGTAACAACATTGTATTTGCCTGCCCATAGAGAGATGGTCCGCTGGCCGTGATGCTGGGAAGCATTGCGGCTGTTTTGGGAAGGACTGGGGTAGGATATGTCAAGCGAGGAACGCATACCTACCCAACCGGCAGGAATGGTAGTGTCGCAGTCACCTGACAGGACGACACCAGGCCCACACCAGGTCGCAGGAGGTTTGGTACCCGGTGTCTTGTTATCAACCAAGGTTACGGTTGACTACGATGAGTGAGGATGTTTTAACCGGTGTTGATTTTTCTCAGGCTAACCCAACTGTTCCTTCCCTCTTCAACCCCAAGGCCTCGGCGACTCGCGGCGTGAGGAACCGGGAAGGGAAGGCACGGCCTGTTATCTAGCACCTCATGCGCGCTACCCCACCGCCTGCATTTGTCCTTCACATTTTACTTCCATTCAATGAAGATTTCCATCGACACCATTCGCATCCGAGCTCAACTGTACACACGAACATCGGCCGCTTCACCCGCTATCCCTGCACCGACGGCCGAAACAATAGCCGGCGAATTCTGTTCCAGGGACCCGGTAAGACTCGGCCCACGCATAATGCGCCCGGATTGGTGCGCTTCTTCCTTCCCAGTTCAGGCACGACACCAACCTGGTATCCCGAAGCCGATTCCGTCCTCCGCCGCGCCATCGATAGTATTTCCCTACTCGATGAACTCCGGCTGATGATGTGTTCCCTGGTTTAGTATTTGCAACAATGGCGGCTCAACTGCAAGGACCGGGGCACTTCGCTTGAGCGGCCCGGAAAGATCTTGTTTATCAACCTACCTCTCCAGAGTGTCTTGATAGCCTGTAATGCAACATAAATATAGCGGTGCCGCTGCCACTGGAAAGTGAATACTACGCACACCGTCACACGACAGCAAAAGTACATACGCGACAGCAAAAGTGCAGTGAACCGTATCCAGCGACCTGGTTGCTACCCACTGCCATGAGGCTCCTCGCCCTCTTGTCCGCGCCATTGGCGGTCCACGCATTCATCTTCCCTTCGGATAGACCCGACGGCGTATACACGGTCGCCATCGACAGCCAGGGAAACGCCCTAAGCGAGCCTAGATTCATTTCTGGTCTTCCAACCACCACGACCAGTTCTCAACTCGGCCGCCGTCAAGCCCCAGCACTCCCTAACCCGTCGACAAATTGCCACAACCGCGCTCTCAACGCCAACGAATATAACACTGCGCTGGAAGCTTTCAACCGAGTCTGCGACCGGGGCGAATACTACGCCGAGAACACGAGCGTGGTCGTCAGCTTTGGGAGCACGATTGCTTATCTCTGCAACTATGGAAGCTCAAACCGGTGCTGGAGCAGCGAGGCGGACGAGGCGCATAGGCTGATGAATGGAAAGTGTGGGAACAATGGGATCGGCTGGGTGTATGTTGATGCGTACAAGAAGTCGTATGGAAGGGAAAACAAGGATGTCAGTATTTGTTGAGCTGTACCTACCATGTATGATTGCGGTCAGGGGTACACTCCATTTAGTAATAACATGGATCAACTCCATAACTTTTGAGATTTGAAACCCTTGGCCATGGAATCAATTTGCGGGCGACATATTAAAGATGTCTTGATACAAGGGAAATCATTGCCCAGGGACTGCTGTCTCGGTTGGACAGACAAGCTGGGGACATGGCCAGAATTGCATCTTCTTTTGAGTAGGTTGATCCCGATACTCGTACGGTCTGACCACCAACCTTTGACATTATGGCTCAGCTCCAAGCACCTAGGTACCTCAGGTACCTAGGTCGATGAGACCCGAGACTGACAACTCTTGCTGCCCTACTACATCTGACGACGTGAACGTGACTATCAGCTCATCCGACTATGTGGTGTATTGACCCCACCCTCTGCGTGCGTTTCCTGTGCATCCGTCGCTCTCGCTGCAAAATTCCCAACGTAGCATAATTGTGGGTAAACGCACAACCCCCCTCGCCAAGACAACTACCCTTCACCCATCTGCCCATCCGGCCGGGTTGTCTTTTGTCAAAGATGTTTCTAGATACGTGCATGTATACATGCATACATACATACCCACTTCAACCTAAACAATCTTAATTCTGGAAAACTCTCCAGAAATTCTCCGAAATTCTCAACCTTTGCCGGTGCAATAATCCGCGGTAATCCCAAATGATGCTGGATAGCCGACGGAACCGATGGAGTGGTCGTAGAAATAGCCTACGCGTTCATAGACGCTGTCGTGGCCGCCGCCGGTCGCCGTACTGAGGAGCTCCATTTTCCTCCGAAGAACCAGTCCCTGCAGAGAGGAGTGGCTGTCATCATAATTCTCAGAGACGTCAAAGTAGGTGGGTAGAACCCACAAGCCAGAGTCAGAGTCAGATTCCAAGTCCACGTCCACCTGGGCTGCTGTGCCTGTACCTCTAAGAAGAGAAGACGAAGAAGAAGAAGAAGGAACCCAGTCCAGGGTGAAAGCGTCTTTATCTGCGAGTATCTCCTCGCCTCCGTCGACTTTGAATTTGCGATAGGTCGTCGAACCAATTGTGACTTGCGATCCAGGCTGCAAACTGTGAAGCACGCCTCGCACTATGACATGTCCGCCTTTCAGCTCTCCTGTCTCATCTCCATGATTCAGTGGCACCACCTCTGCATGCATCACATCAATGAGGCACTCCAACAACTCATAAGGCCCCCCCCACCTTGGGTAGGTAAACTCGATTTGTTCATCCACAGAGGCCCATGACCAAGATGGGGCGCGATATTCGTATTCGTAAAGAGTCCGGTCGAGGTTTGGTTGCGAGCCTTCTTCCACGTTTCCGTCCATGACTTTGTGTTGTTGGGGTCTGACTCTCCAGCATAGGAGCCGTGGAATGCACGACCACCAGAGGCCGGCCAGATAGCGTTCCTCGTTGCCGTTCAATGGTGGTGGCCTGCTGCTGTTGGAAAGAAAAAGTTTGGCGATGCCCGAGAGAGCTGGGAGCTTGTCTCGGGAATAAGTGAGGGCACATGCAGAATACTCTTGGACGATCCCTTCCCAGAGGTCCACCATTCTCTCGCCGGCATTGCTGCTTGCTGCAGCAGCACAGCCCTGGGAACTCGTTGCCACCGGAGCGTGCTCCATGTCATATTTTGGCAAGCTGCTCATCACCACCTCCTGCAAAAGATCCCCGCGGTTGGTGCCATATTTAACGGGATCTCCCTTGTTGGAAAAAGCACCTCGAGGCATGCTTTCCCATGCGAAGGATTCCGAGCATCGCCAAAACACCTGCTCGGCGCCAAATTGAATAACTCTCGGCGCGAGAAGTCGTTCCTGGAGAACCCAGCCGCGTTTGCTCAGGGGTGAATCCAAAAAGTCGTTCCGCAACGCAGTGTCGTCCCAGAGAACAAGAGTGGCGGGTGGCTCGCCCCTCCAGTTGGACCGGATGGTAATCGATTCAACCAGCCGCGGATCACTGCAGCGGCGGCGGCGAAATAGGCCTCCTCTAGGACATGTTGAATGTGCCGCAACAATGTTGAAAGCAGCACGCCCGTACACGCGGTGCATAAGGGGCGCCTCTCTGCTCCAATCCTCGCGGCTGTCTTGTAGTATGCATAGTGAGTCAATCCACAGATATCGAATGCCGAGTTGCCGCACGACGTGTATTGCATCTTTGAATGTGGCAGGTAATGTCGAGTCTGGCATGCCGGCTCGGAATATGTCCATCGTGGATGAATTGAGTTGGATAAAAGGTGAATCGCCCCAGCGGTGGCTAAGCGTGGCATATCCAGCAGCGTCAATCGACTCGTCGAGCGCATCTTGACAAGTATCGCAGAGTCGCCATTGCTCGCTATCTCGGAGCCCAGCATCAATGAGCCTGGTAGGGTATTGGTATGATGACGCGTCGTTGTCGTCGTTGTCGTCGTCGTCGTCACCTTGGCTGCTGCTGCTGGCTTGTTGGACACATTTTGGGTGGTTTTTGAGACAGTCGTGATACCAATTTTGCATCAGCAACATGGTTTCCTTAGATGCCATATCCGATGCGAGGGAAGAAGTAGAAGAAGAAACCAGATCTGAATTAATATCTAAACATTTTCGTTAGTCAATACCTATGAAAGATCGGACTTGAAGCTGAGCCAACCTAGGTACCTAGGTAGGTTGGTACTACTTACCTGAACCTAACAATTGAAAGCCAAATTCCACAGTTAAGAATGTCTTTTGCCCATTCGCGTCTTTCCAGCACAATCTAATATTTAGGTTGGCCGGAGTAGTGTAGTGGACAAGCTCAAAGCTTGAGACCAACGACTCTGGAGACTCTGGGTCCAAATGTCGAGCGACTCGTATACATAACGAGCAACCTTTGCCAATGCCGTCATGAAACTCATCAAGAGAGTTGAGGTGGGGATGAACCGAGGCACACCAACTGCCGGGCCGGTCATGACCGAATCTCGTACCGTTAAAGATTGCCCTGCATGGCTCGCATAAAAAATTTGTCTTGAACATGGCGGTTTGTGGAGAGTGGAAAAAAAATCGAGTTGGTCAATCGAGATGGATTGGGGAGTTTCAAGCGTTAGGCATCAACCAAAACTGGTCTCCCATTGAACCTGTTGAATCGACATCAGTGGGTCCTAACCCTGCCACAAGCCAATCATGAAGTTGTAGCTAAATATGTCGCTCGGCACAACAATCGCTCCAGTGTCTAACTATCGGCCACGAGAAGCATCGTCGAAAATAGAGGTCACTCAAAAAAAAAAAAAAAAAAAAAAAGAGGTTGCAACTTTGCATCTGATTGATTCATTTTGATTTGTTCACTCTGGCAAAGGCAGATAGTACTCGTCCTTTTTATACACTTATAAGTGGTGACAACGCTTGTGTGTGTTCCAGTCTGTGGCCACAATTCAATACCCCAATCTACCTACTGTTCTAACTTCTGACCACTTAGGTTCCAAAGCCGTCGGCTCGGGTGGTGTTTCTGGCCCTCTGGCCGGAACCCCTTTTTTTCTAAATAGTAGACAGCTCCCTCTTTGTCCCTATGCTTCTGTGGCTCACCCAGCTCACCCAGGCTGACACCCTGAAAGCAGAGCCATGGGTGAAGCCCATTGAAGGAAGCCCGCACCGAACACAAATGCTAGGTACCTATTAAATTTGATTGCTATCAAACTCTTGGCAGCGAATTGCCGATGCAAACTTTTTTGAAATTTCTACATATTCAACGCCATCGTCTCTTCATTCCATCGAAAACAAGTCCCAACATAGAAACCAACCCCTCAAACTTATCCAATTCCCCCCTCCCCGGTACCGAGCCGCTCGCCCCTCAACGGTGCACCCCTCAACACCAACGCCAACATGCCGCAATCGGTTCGCCCGTTCGACCGGCTCGCCGGCTGTCTGAAGTAGCGAGAAACCTCAACGTCGCGCGCCTTGCAATGATCGCCACCCGGAGCTCTCTAGCTGCAAGCTGTTTGCGAATTCTGGCAGATTTGCCTCTTGGGCGGCCCGGTCCAATCGGGTTGCAGATCCCCCTCAGAGACTCACCAGAGGACGCATGATTGTCAGCGTTTCATCATGGCGGAACATGGGATGAGACTGGGCAGCCATTCAGCCGGGGGTTTACAAAGTACTAGGGGCGCATAACGAAACCGGACTACCTTAGCTTAGGTGCCTAGCTATTGAACAACAAATCAAAAATATTTTGCCAATCGGTATTTCAATCCAAAAGATATTTCTTCCACGACGACGGACATTGCCTTCATATGCCTGTTTGATCTCATCGTGACTGACCCTAGGCGCCACCGAAGCCGCTGCGGTGAGATCACCTATCAGCCATCATGCCAAGTTACGAACCCACACCGAAACGGTTTTCTGTCCTTTCCGTTTCTCGTACCGCATCTCGACGGAATAGCATCGACGACCCCTCTCACCCGTCCCTTGCGACCAACCCTCCTCCTACGCCATCGTATTCCTCTCCAGTCGATCTTGCCAATGCCCTGAAACGCCTGCAGCACGCCCCTGGTGCAACAGAGCCCGAAGAGCATGAGCGCGGACGCAGCAGACAAAGTGTGGGAGAGAGGGCCATCAAGTCCACTTGGGGCCATGATGAGCCTATCAAAGTTCCGGCAGCGCGGCGGGAGAGTAGTGCGAGTACCCGAGACAGGATTGCCATGTGGGAGGCACGAAGCCGGAGTCAGAGCAAGGGGAGAAGCAAGAGCAGGGGAAGAGATATCGGGGCAGGGAGTAGAATCAGTGTGGTTCCCGAAGTACCCGAATTAGCGGCCGCACTTGCGCAGCTTGGGCAAAAGGGGCGAGTTTCGACAGATGATACCACTCCAGAAGATGCCCTGAATGCCTTGGAGGGGATGCTGCCTGCCGAAAAGGAGGCACCCGCTCAGGTTCCAGCTGATCCGCCGCAAAGAGATGAAAGACTGAACGAAAACCCGCCTAGTTATCTGAACTCATTGGAAGGACAGGAGTTGATGGAAGATCCCTGGAGCACGGATCCTGCCGAAGCAAAAGGGGACTCGGAGCACAACAGCCCGAACAGCAGTAGTAATAGCAGGAGTGGAACTCTCCGATCGTGGATGGAAGCAGAAGTCATCGACGACACTGACATTATCGAAGTCAACGCCGAGGAAGCCGAAGATCCGAGTCTCAAAGCCGCAGACCCGAGACCAAGAACACCTATACGCGTTAGCCCAGAACAACTACCAACTCCAGAAGCAACGCCCCAGTCTACTCGGCAGAGTCCAAACGACAAAGAAAGTCACGATTCCGCTGGCTCAAGTGAAAACTCACCTACCAGGGGCGCTGGTGCAAAGTCACCCACACCTCCATCAACTCCGGTTCGTGAAGATGTCGGCCCGGCCCCACCACTTACACCAGAAGCAACCCCGGTCCCGAAACGTTTGCGATCGCCCATCAAGATGACATTTGGTGAGGCTTTTGTCACTAGATCCCCGCAACACATAGCCCAAACGGAGCTCCTACAGAGCCCACCAATCGAGCCGATGTATCGCCGGCTTGACTCGAGCAAAGCCAAGGATCGTTCCGACGATGAGAGAGAGGACGTATCTACCGCCAGCCAGAATGAGCCCGAGTCAGAACCTGCGCACTCACGTGACAAATGGCCATCTCAGAGACCCAGACAGGAACTTCATCCCCGACCGGACGACGACGGCCGTTACCACAACGTCTGGCGGATTCAAGACTACGAGCCGGAATTCAAGATGCCGGCTCAGCCTATTTCGCGATTGGATGCCGACATGCGAGCTGACTTTAGCGGGTATCCCTTGCAGGAGCTTCCCAAGAGTCAGAGGAGTCAGCTATCGGCTGAGGCGGAGATGTTCAAGCCTGTGGAGCGCGAAGCGACCAACCCGTATCCGTACACGACAAAGCCCAGGCCAGCTGAGGATTACACTGTCGATATTCCACCGTCGCCCACCACCACGTATGTTCCCGGAGTCCCTCCCCGTGCACCAAGACAACGCAGCAGAAGTCGACAGGGCCGCCAAAGGGAGGCAGCGCGGTACACCGCGCGGAACCGTGCTGGCAAGCACGAATGGGATGCTCCTCCCGTAATTGAACGGGCCCTCCATGCTGCATCAGTCAGCGTCATCCAGGGGTTAACCGTCCCAGTAGAGCTGTATCGCGGACTCCGCGACATTTACTATCCTCCTCAAAGTCGACCAGACATTGTAAAGGCATACCCCATCCGTCGACGCCTCCCAGTCCGGTAAGTCTTGTTATCGCCGCAATTAATCCTGCTCTCGCTAACAACAATTCTGACAGAATCTTCTTTCCCTCCCACCATGACCTGACGTCGCCCACTCTGTTGCCTACCCTCTTCACCTTGCATGGTGGTGCCTTCACAGTTGGGTCTGCGGCAGACGACGACGCATGGAACCGGGCCTTCTCCGACGCCTACACGGTGCTCGTTATTGCTCTCAACTACTCCAAAGCGCCGTGGGCTGTGTTTCCGGGTCCTTTATTAGATGCCGAGGCCCTGTACCACGCTGTGCTCAACGACGAGTCTCTGCCAATTGATCGAATGCGGACTGCACTGTGCGGCTTCGATGCGGGGGCGAATTTGGCCCTAGGTCTCGCCCAGCTCCCTTCTGTGAAAACGGGCTACGACCCTTCCCATCATGCCGGACACGAGCGGGAGTATGACATGAACCCCTACCCAGTTGCGCCGCCTCGGTCGCATCCACCACCCGCCGCCGTCATCTCGGTTTGTGGCATTCTCGACTTTGGCATGTCAGCGACACGCAAGGCCCGCACGCGTCCATACAAGCGACAGCTTCGTGGCCCGCGGGGTTGGGGTCCGGGATTGGATTGGATGGCGCGATTACTCCCTTCGAGTGCATGGAGTTATATCCCATATGGACACGATATATCCGACCCGCTCCTGTCTCCGGCATATGCTAGCCGTGGTGAGCTTCCGCCGCACGTGTTTGTCGTTGCTGCAGAACTCGATTGTCTCGCGCACGAGAGTTGGCGGACGGCTTGCGCGTGGGGTGGTAGGGCAATTCCCGATCCGGATGTCTTGGTGGGCAGACGGGGGCCGAGCCGATGGCGCGGATGTCTGGATGATGGGTCGGGCGAGAACTCGGTCAAATTCGGGTGGGGCGAGACGCACACCAATGCGCTGGGGACCGTCGAGGGGACGACGCGCTGGCTGCTCGTGCCTGACGTTGTGCACGGCTTCGACTCAGCTGCGTGGAGGAACAAGTATTTGTGGGGAGACGAGCAGGCACGGATGGACTCGGAGATGAAGACGATTGCCTACCAGAGAGAGCTAGCTGAGTGGCTTTGGGGCACTGTGTGGAGGTGAGGAGCTCTTGCCATGAATGGCTCTTGCCAGTGGAGCCCAGCTGTGAGGCAGGAGCTGGCTCAGATGCACTACTCCTGTAATGACATGGACATGCAAACTTGATTTTCTCCCGTTTGTTCAGAAAATGCGGTGAGTGATGCCTGCTCCGTATCTGCTGAACACCAACACACTGCGTGACTGCATCCCGATCTTCCGCTCACATCATGACTTCACATCAATGATGACGCCGTGAATCGGGTCTAGAATGCGCGGATTGGTGATAAATTGCTCAGATGCGGCGGTCTGCAGATGATCCAGGCTGTCGGATATCCAATCCAGGAACAGCTGTTGAAAGAAGCCTGCAGCCATTGACGACACTTTCATGGGGGGGGGGGGATTTGATGAGAAGGCCCACTTTCCTCCCTGGTCTCTTCCCGCATCATGTTGACATCATCGATTACATGTAGGAAAAACAAAACATACAGACAAGCAAAGCAACATTTTATGACTTATACTTGCTAATGAGTTATTATGACTAAAAGTAAGAGGTTTGCAAACAGGCCACGAATGTTGATAAATAGCGGTCCTCCTCAACTCTGCCTCATTTGAACTTCACTCTCAACTCATCCACATTCATACCAGACTCATCAACAACATCACCATTACACAAAAACTACTTTTTCACATAGACAGTCACGCAACTTCACCTCAGTAATAAACCACCAAAATGGCTGATAACAACCCCGGAAACTTTGCCAACCGGTATTTCACCCCTCCGCCCATTCAACACCTGTGCGCATACGCCTGTAATATCCAGCTAACTTGAATACCTGCACAGCCCCACTGAGGAGGTCAAGGCGATCGCCTCCAAGGGAGGTCAGGCATCAGCCGAAGCTCGCCGCTCTGGTGGCACCGAGTCGTCCTCGGATTCGACCTCTGGCTCTGGCTCGGGAACTGCCAGCAACAACCCCGGCAACTTTGCCAATCGCCCTAAGGAGGAGGTTCGTGAGATTGCGGCCAAGGGCGGTAGGGCATCTTGAGGGGGTAATTCGTGATTGACTCGTCCATCTGTCTGTGATGGGACATTTCTATTTGTGCCTCATGTTTTAGAACAGACTCCAGTCTGAGAGGATTATCTGAGAACATTCACCAGACATTATGCAGCTCATTAATGTCCGTGATTATTGATATTGATCACAACCACTTCTCCTCCAAAAACGCCCTAATCGCCTCCAGCGACACTCCCCTCCGCATTCCCGTCTCGTCATCCCAACTCGAATGCAATCCCACCAACCTCCCCGTTGCTGCATCCAACAAGGGCGCGCCGCTATGGCCCCAGTACGTCCAGCAATCATGCATCAACGCTCCAATCTCCTCATTATCCTGCACGTCCTGTCCCGCCGCACAGCCTCGGTATTTCCCCAAACTCACATGCAATACATCATACCCCGTTGCCTGTCCCGGCTTGGGGGCTTCCAGATCCTCACTGCCGGGATGTCCCACACATACTAAACCGGCGCCTTTTTTGGGAAGGAATTCCGCTACCTCCACCGCCGGGAACACATCATCCCCTTCTTCCCCTTCCTTTTCCTCTTCCCTCTCTCTTTTCCCTTTCTTTACATGTAGGGGGGGAGAAGAAGTAGAAGAAGTAGCACGACGTGAAATGGAAATAACCCTCAGCAAAGCCAAATCCCGCTTTCCATCCCACACGATGCATCTCGCGCCAACGACCCGGCCCGACGCAAATACCAACCAGTGCGTCTTGGCATAATCCACGTCGAGCGGGGTTTCCGCAATGCAATGCGCACAGGTGAGGAGCGTGCCGGTGGGGTGGATGCATACTGCAGTGCCGGCTTCGGGTTGGGCAAAGAGTAGAGTGGCGGAGAGAGAAAAGGAGGGAAACCCCTTTAGTGAGGAGGAGGAGGGTATGGAAAGGGGCGTGGTTTGGAGGAGGAGGGATTGTTTTTGGAGGAGAAGGGTGTGGTCAGCCCGGGAAAGACCTGTTATGGTGGTGGTAAGGCGGGCAGGGAGGGTGGTGATGGTTATGGCCGAGCTTGCGTTGGCTTTGTTGGCAGCAAGTGATGAGCCCACTGGAGAGTCGGTGAGGAGGTCGATGGGGTCTGTTGTGGACGGGCCGGGGTTGGGCACGAGTTTCTTTCGCTGGAGGCGTGTCCGGCGCGGAGATAGATTGGACATTTTTGTGCGAAAAAACTGGGACGACAATGTCCAAGACTTTCACTTAGGAGGGTAGGAAAAGATGTGCACGAAATTTCAGCGTCAAGTCAAGGGTTCGTGATGTTGAGTCGAGAAAAGTGGGGCTGCTGCCTGATCACCAATGTCAACGGGGATCCAGCGGAGCTTTAGGCCCACAGATGCTTTAGTTTGTATTCTCCGCATCTTGGTGCGTGGAGATTGCAAGAAGCAACCAAACCGAAGACCATTCTCAATAAAAGTTCAACGTCAGGTTGTATGTTCTTACTTGGTAACAGACTGTTGAAATAAGGTATAAGTGCCGAATTCCAGTCTCCATTGTGGATCGTGCATATCCAGTCTTTCCATTTTGAGTTGCGGAGACTTTGCTTACGTCTGGCTGCATTCATGTTCAAGCACTTGCCATGCATACCGGTAGATTCGGGGAGTCAGTATACGCATGTCAACTGAAACGACTGTGGTGTAGGTTAGGTTCCCGTGGGGATCGAGATCACGATCGATCTGATTCTCCGTGTGGATGAGGTCGTTGCTGTCTTTTTCTTCGTCGTTTGTCGACTTAGCCAGCACAAGAGCAGTTGATCGGGCTGTCTCAAGCTCTGGCTGTTGTTTGACTTCCTCATCAGAAATCGGGGCTCATGGTGCTCTACGACCACGCTGACTTGTTGCATGGACTAGTCATCACCGTATATCGCCCTATTGGCCGAGGAAATTGAATGCGCTAGCGAAGAATTTAGAATACTACAACACAGCGTTAGATTTCTGCAAAGACCTGCAACTTGAGCAGCGGACGCGTACAGCAGGTTCTGCGATGACTTCTCACGTGTTGATTGCAGTATGATCAAGCCCAGAAGCGTCCGGAGAAGTTTATGCTGCGCTACCGAGGCTGCTCGGCAGAACAAAAGCTTGCTCTTTGTGCGAAAGATCCATTGAATCCGTAGACTGAAGTGCCGTAGGTTGTTATGACTTTCCGCGAAGCTCGTCAGAACGGGCTTCAAGTTTTCCAGCATAACCTCTATCGGCCTGATGATGCGGCCGCAAACCTGAAGGGAGAATCGTGTCGTTAACCAGAGTCTCGACCTCAGGATGCGGCAGCCGAGATGAGGAACTCGGATCGGACGTGGTGTAGAAGCTTGGAGAAGGCGGCAATTTTATCGCCGTACATCCACCATTCTTCGCCTGCTAACTGAACTAGATCTGCGACCCGGCAGTTCATTTGCGATGGTGAGCCCGAGCGTCGCTATTCCGGCGATGCTGGCCGCGATACCCGATACTCAACGGGCCCGCAATACTTGGATGTGTTACTCTCAGACTGAACGCATTAGTTTTGCCATTTAGAACGCAGCAAGGGAGTCGCAGTAGCCAGACGGGACGAATTTCCAAGGTTGGGGTTCTATTTTGCCTCGAGGAATGCCTCAGCAACTCCGCATTCCAGTCTCTCAAGTATCCCATTTTCGCTCTCTCCATCGTCGACGAAAGAGTCGGGAATACTAGATCTAAGCAATTCTATCACTGTTCATGTTTTGAGATCTCGATATCGTAACCTCTCGAACTTCGATGCCATGGAAGTCATCTGTACCGACATGAAACCGACGGGGTTCTCACAAACCGGCGTGGCTCGGCGACCGATAAGGGGATTTAAGCATCCTATGTCATTGGACCACATGTGCGCTGGTATGGGGCAAGCGACCACGGTACACCTCGATCTCGTTCCATTTTGCGAGTTGGTCAATTTTAAGTTGTCATCCTTCGGGGTCCTCCTTGCATATTCCTTTGCAGTCCCGAGCCGAACCGCGCCACAAAGCTGAACTGCTGAGCTGGGTAGCAGTGGGGAAATATGGTGGCAATGAGATCCAAGAATGAAGGATGTATCGCGATACAGACTCTCCGTCGGGAAGTTGAGCCAACTGGTGAAGAATTTGCCTGCGCATTCACCCCTAGCAAGAAAAGTGCTCTCTGAACTGCCCCTTCCTCATGAGAGAGCAAATCTCCGACGAATTATGGCAGGCACACCAACATTCTACTGAGCGGGACGACCCGCACAATCGTTTGCCAACTCCAACTTCGGTCCGCCGAGGCTTCGGAGTTGTTGGATGCACGTACTTGCAAAGAAATGGACACGTACAAGGTCATGAACTCCTTTTCCTAGTATTTTGGCGCGCCAGTGTTCTTCTTCTCTCTAGCGCCCTGGAGTCGGTCACTTCATTCCTTAGGCAGCCAGGGCAGCACAGCTGCAACGGCCTCCGAATGGTCGACAAAATGCAAGATCACGTCAGCTGATCTGCACCCAACAGCGGCCTCGTCTCGACCAAAGATGTTGTAAAAGGCCTGCAAAAAAGAACCGGCATCGCAATCCCTTGCGGTGATCCCCGCAATGTCCGCTCCCTGGCTCCTAGCCACAATCACCAGCTATATCAATCTCCACGTCCTCCAAAATCAACGACAACGGCAGCAGCCACAATCTAACAATTAATTAACCATCACGCAGCACTCCACCAACCTTTCACCATGAGAGATCGCAGTACGTCGCCGTTGAGGGGGGCCCGTTCCCGGTCTCCATCCCAAACCCGCCAATCGACCGACATCCCAGATAGCTATAACGGCCGAGGCTACGAGCATCCCCAGAGCCATGGCTACGGCCACAATCAGGGCCATGGCTACGGCGATGGTCGAGACCATTACGGCAACAACACAGCAGACTCGAGCTACCACGGAGGCACCACACATGCAGCTAAGCACGAACCCGAAAACCCACCGCAAAACGACATGGCGCACAATCCCGCCTACAGCCCGAAGCCCCGTCGCAGCCCCTTGGCCATAGTCCTCGGTGTCATTGTCGGCCTCGCTGTCGCGGCCGGCACAAGCTACGTCGTGCACATGCATGTGCAGAACATGCTCGCCAACGCCACCATCAATGGCGACATGGATGGCTGGAAGAAGCGAGCGCGGAGTGAAATCTACGACGGCTGCTACAATGGGTGCACCACGTGCGAAGACCCCGAGTTCTCTCTCAAGGCGTGCCAAGTCACGGCCAGGGCCGCTGTCCAGGGTCTCGTCTGCAACGCTGAGCGTATGTGGAACTGGAAGGCGGCGGACCGATATCCCGAACAGTGCCTTGCTGCGGTTGCCGAAATCATGATGGGCACCGATTTAACTAAGCGGAAGCAAATGTACCGGAACCGGTATGCGCTCATCATCGTGACGGTCCTCGGTGGTGCTTTCGTCGGCTGGCTCGTCTTCAAGGGCATCAGCATGCTCACCGGGTCCAAGGAGGGGAAGCGCTCCGCTGGGGGTTATGCTGAGGTGCGGGACTTCAAATCATCGCCGTCCCGTGGCGGCAACGGCGGGAAAACGTCCACCAAGAAGCTCGCCGTCGCCCTGGCCGGTGTCTTTGGCGCCAAGAAAGGCCACGCTTACGCCTGCGCCGGCCGCGACGCCGCCGTCAGCCAGTACTTTACCTCTCCGTCGGGCAACATCCAGGGCGTGGTGCAGAGCTGGTTCAGCGAGTGCCACGACAAGCAACACTGCCAGGACGTCTGCCAGAACTCGTGCACGACCAGCTCGACGGGACAGCGGACCTGCTCCAAGAAGTGCAACAGCAATAAGTGCCAGAAGACCATCGTAACGGATCGCACGCCCAAGAATTACGTCGACGTGGTTATTCCAAAGGTCAAGGCCTGTGGGTTCAATATTGCCAATACTGCGCTGAGCAGCGGTTCCATCGCAACTCGGGTCGCGAATCCGAACATTGAGAAGAAGTTTAGGGTTCGCATTGCGGTGAATGGGTTGAATGTCACGAAGGCGGATGAGACGGATAAGTCGATCATGTGTCTATATGATATTGGGAAGTAATCTTGGTGTGGCACGGTTTGGTCTGGGTTGGGGTTTTCGTTCATTTGGCTTTTCTGTTTGTTGGATAGGGAGGTGGTTAATGATGGCTTTGTACGGATAATAAGCAATCGGAGTCAAGCGGTAGAAAATAGAGCAATGAAAGGTTAATGTCGAAAAGAGAGGCTCAATCAGTACCATGGCCCCCGTTTCTCAAGAGCGCCGTCGCAGCAAGACAGTACAGGGAGCAAACCAACGACCGATGACGGCTGACGCGACAGAAAATTTCGTGTTGTTGCATACCAAAAAAAGAGGGTCCTGCGATAAGCGGCTGTCGGGTGCCGTTGGGAGGGGAGGTCGTTGCGCGAAAAGGGGGATCCTGGCAGTGACCGTCGAAAAAAGAAAGGTAAAAAATATTCCCCTCGACCGGAATCGAGCCGGTGACCTTTCGGTTAATGATTTATGCAATTACAGCCGAACGTGATAGCCAACTACACCACAAGGGGTTTTAATTCGATGGATCCCCATGGCGAATTCGGTGCCTATCAATGGTTAGTGCAGGGGTCCGTTGTGGGTTGTGGGGGGATCTTGCTGACGGTGGTACTTGGTACGAAGTAACTCAGTTCGCTGGTCGGTTCAAAACGCTGCCTGCCTGCCCTATCCGCAGGGGAAACGCCGCGAGAAGAGAGATAGAGGATGACTATGAATGTCCGACGAAAATTTTTGTTACGGATTCCGATATAAGATGTGCCACGTAGAGACAGAAAGCTTGTGCAACAGTTGCGCATCTCGCATCTCACTTTGGCAATGCGAAAACTTTGGCGGAGCCGTGGAAGGAGCTTCCTAGCACCGCAGCACCGCCTGCACCTCTCGGAACAGCCCCAAGCAGTTTCCCTGTAGAAAAGCCAGAATTTTTGGTGAAGGATACTTCGTACCACGCGGTAATTTTTCAATCCAATACATTTACAGACGTGTTCCTGCACATGTACCCCGCATACCCGACAAGACCACACATGGTAGTAACCCCACCACTGTCCCGATTCGTTTGGCGTTCCGGTCCAATCCAGCCCCAGCCAGGATGCACAAGCTTGAAGCTAGCGCGGGTCCCGATACAGAAATGTCCGTCCAGTCGGGAATCGGAAGGCGCCCGTCCCTGTTGGCAGTAAATCATGTTTGCAGGGCTGGTTCGCTCCCCCTCTCGTCCAAGCATGTTTATCGATTTATTTGAGGCAAGAGTGGTTGCGGGGAGCCTTCAAAATGTTCAAGACAAGCAGGTTCCCTATCACGCCGGGATTTGAAGGAGCATCCCCTTCGGGGATATGGCGTGGCGAACCTGCTGCGGCAACGCACGTCGTACCATCCTTACGCAGTATTCCTTCGTAAAATCGACAGAGAAGATCAAGAAAGGAAGGGCAGATACATAAGGCATCAGTGTGGCCAGTCTTCCCATAAGTCGAGCAGGCTAACTTGACAGAGCGGTGGCCACTCCTTTTCCTCCTCAACGACAACACCCTTCTCAGCCTCAACGTCATGATCAACTTGCTGCTCCTTGGTACGCTCTTCTTGGCCGGAGCGGCCCGCGCTGCCTTTGGCATCCGGTTCGGGGATATGGAGGGGGAATACCTTGATCCCGTCACCGAGTATCTCGGCAAAGTCAAAGAGACCGAGTCTTTCATCGGACAGGGCACGTTTGACCAGCTTCTGGACCATTCTAATCTTGAACTCGGCACCTTCAAACAGCGCTTTTGGTACAGTACCAAGTTCTGGAAGGGCCCCGGCTCTCCCATCATTCTTTTCAATCCCGGCGAGGACAACGCCGAACCCTCAATCCCTTTGATCATGACAAATAGTGTGGGAGCGCTCTTTGCCGCCGCGTTCGGCGGTGCCGTCGTCGTCATGGAGCATCGGTACTGGGGCGGATCTTCGCCGTTCGACACACTCACGGTGAAAAACCTGCAGTACCTTACAGTCAATAACTCTATCAAGGACATATCCTACTTTGCCAACCATCTGGTGTCGCCGTTTGATCCCAGCGGCAAAAGCTCCCCAACTGAGGCGCCTTGGATCTTGTCGGGATGCTCATACGCGGGCGCCTTGGCGAGCTGGTCAGCAACACTCGATCCCGGCGCCATCTGGGCGTACCACGCAAGCAGTGGCGTTGTCGAAGCGGTTGGAGATTTCTGGCAGTATTATGTCCCTATTCTAGAAGCCACGCCACGGAACTGCAGCGTTGATGTGCGAACCGTGGTGGCACATGTGGATGAGGTGATGATGCATGGCAATCACACAGAGAAGCTGGCGTTAAAGGCCAAGTTCAAGTTGTCGGACCTGACTGATGCGGACTTTGGAGCGTATGTGGATGTATGTGTAATGTTCGGAGATGGACAATGCTAATTGTTTCCAGAGCACTTGCGGTGCCCATCTCTACTTGGCAAGCCACCAAACTTGGGCAGTATTCGCCTTACCACCAATTCTGTGACTACGTCGAGAATGTGTGGCCAAATTCTACCAACAAGGTTCCTGGCCCACACGGCGTTGGTTTAGATCAGGCTATTTACGGCTACGCCAAGTGGTTCGTTGAGAGATTTGATCATTGTAGGTTGTTGATTCCCTGCTTCACACTCTGCATGTATAGGATAGTCTGACACCAAAAAAAAAAAAGCCTGCATGCGGTATGGCTACCCTGAGTGGAACAACACTCACAGAAATGCCTGTCTCCAATATCAGAATGCCTCCAACCCCGGGTACCATGACCTGAGAGTGGGCAACTTCATTAACCGTCAGTGGCGGTGGATGCTCTGCAATGAACCGTCAGCGCCCCCCCGTCTCCGTCTCATCTGATCCCTAACGCTAACCCAACCAATTTAGGTTTGGGTGGTTACCAATCGGTGCCCCGCCGGGAGTGCCCTCTCTCGTATCACGCCTTGTGACTGCCGATTACTATCGCAAGCAATGTGCCTTCTTCTTCCCGCCCGAAAGAGACGGACCTATCAAACACACCTACGGCATTGCCAAGGGCAGACGGCCAGCGGACATCAATCGCTGGACGGGCGGCTGGTTCGGTACAAACTCAACTCGCCTGATGCATGTCAACGGTGAGCTAGATCCCTGGCGAGACGTAACTCTTTCGTCAAGGTTCCGCCGAGGAGGGCCAGTCAAGAGTACTGAGAAGCTGCCTGTTTTGACAATTCCCGGTGGCATACACTGCTCGGATCTGTGGGCACCGAGCTGGAAGAACCCAGAGGTAAGGGAGATTGTCGTAGAAGAGGTTAAAATAATGCGGAGGTGGGTGGTGGAGTTTTATACGCTGCATAATAAGACGTGGCCGGGTTTTTAGACGTACCGAAAGTATTAATAGGAATTATCGTTCCTGTACAAGATGTTAATGTTTTGTGCTTGTGTTCACGCTGGTGTTTCGTGATACTCGCATTAAAAGCGGTTTATTGTAATGCAATCTCGTCATCGCTTCCTGCTTCTAGGGAAACATGCCTTCGTGGAAGAAACTGGATCACTGTGCGAAACGAGGCCTTTGCGGTCGCTGCTGACGGCCATCATCCATTTATGCACTTCCATCTGGCGATTAACGGAGCGGCATCAAAACAGAGCTTCCTCTCATCTGCGTGCTTTTAAATCTAAGAATAGCACACTTTCTTTGCGAGGTCCCAGTACTGTAAAGTGGCGCCCATAGTCCCCGCATGATGTGGTTCATGTTTATGTAGGTGCTTACCTAGGGTAGGTACTTTAGCAACTTGTGAGGTCTCAGTTTTGTAACCGAGTCTTTGGAAACCTTAAAGACAGCCATTATACATTAATTGCAGAAGCATACCTAGTTTTTTTTTAGTTAGGGTCTACTTGTTTGAAGCCAAATACGGCCGGTTTGATCCGTGGTACTGGGGTACTGGTCAGGAAAGGGCACCGATCTTGGAGTCTCAGAGCATGTCTCAGGGTCCAAAGATCCTCGTGGTTTCCTGTTCTTTGTTTTTATACACCGTGATTAACAGTCACTTGACTGATTCTAATTGGGTTCATATTTTTTTACACTTGACAAGTCTCAAGTCTGCTTCGGTTCTACTTTAATATTTTAGTAATAGGTAGGTAGGTATGCAAGGGATTGTAAAGTGGTGATTTGTTATCTGTGAACTCCAACGACTCCCGATATCATATCATACACATAAAATCTGTATCACATTCACCCGCTATTCGTATAAGCGCACGTAACACGGCACCGCGGCAAATAAAGAACACACACACACACACACATACACACACAAACCCGGTTCGAGAATCCAGGGTAAATTCTCCGCACCCTCAGCTACATCCCCAATGGCGGGTATGCACCCCTCATTCTAATATAGCCGTATACAAATTGGAGCCAAGTCTTCTCTCACATCACCTTATAACCCTATAAACCACAGTGTGTCTCTCCAATTCTTGGTCGGTCCGGCCGGGTCTCTCCCCTCTGTCATCGCATCTTAGTCGACCACCATGGGTTTCCTCACGGTCGTGTTATTGACCGTCCTCTTCGCTGACCTAGTCCCAGCACAGGCCCAGGATATACCAAAACCGGCTGCAGATGGGAGGTACACAATCACAGGAGCAGGGATCAGAGCACAGGCAGGCTCCCCTCCCGTTTGATTCCCTCCGCCCCGTCAAGAGTAACAAGAATGAAATAGTTCATCCCGTACGGCGCGACCCTGACAAATCTGTTTGTCAACGACAAGGACGGTAAAGAAATCGATGTCGTGCTTGGGTATGACGATGCAGCTTATTATCGTAGGTATTTTCCATCCCTCTTTCTCACCGAGTAGAATTCCCTTTTCAACACCGACATACTCCCCTAAAACCTCCGGTCTAACAACACGGAAAATAGCCAAAGACGCCAGCCACCCAACTTACAACTCCATTCCCGGTCGATACGCCAACCGCATCGGCAAAGCCACGTTCACCATCGACGGCAAGACCTATCGCACCCAGCGCAACGATGGCCAAAACACACTACACAGCGGCACCAACAACTGGTCCTACCGCGTGTGGAATGTGACCGCCGTGACTGCCCGCTCCATAACCTTTTCTCTGGTCGATCGCGATGGCGAATCTACTGGCATGCCTGGCCGTGTTGATGCGAACGTAACCTATTCGGTTGGGAACGGGACATGGTCAACCCGCATGGTTGCGACGGCTGAGGCCCGAACTCGTGCGTTCATCATGTCCTCATCTTGCCTTCTACACTGGTGAACTGACTACCCGGATGATCAGCCCTCATGCTAACCCACCACACCTACTTCAACCTCGACGCCTACCGTAACCCCTCCACCGGCCTCATCTGGGATCACACCCTCTCCCTCCCCTATTCCAAGCGTTACCTCCTCGCCGACGGAAGTGCCCTCCCCACGGGACAGATCGGTACCGCTGCCTCAGGCAGCGTCAATGACTTTTACAGCAAAGCTGCGGCGGGAGGCACACCCCTAGGCCACGCGCGGAGCAGCTCCTCATTCAAGGGAAACTGCGGCAGCGGCTGTGACGGATACAACGGGTTCTGGATCTTCGACGGCGCCCCAGCTGATGCGGCGGTGTTGACATTGGCTAGTGCGTGGTCGAGCGTGCGAGCCGAGCTGCGGACGAATCAGGTGGGAGTGGTGTTGTACACCTGTGCGTGGTCGGATGGGAAGGCGGACTTGAAGAAGACGCAGGGCACGGCAGCGAGAAAAAAGGTGGAGAAGAGTTCTTGCGTGGCGATTGAGCCGCAGGATTATGTTGATGGGATAAATCGGTGAGTTGTTTCCTTCGTGTCAACCAGATGATGGTGGTGAGGCTGATAACTTAACAGGAAAGAGTGGAACCGAACTGAGGCGCAGATCACTGGGCCGGGGGAGACCTATGTCTGGGAGAGCGAGTGGCGATTTGGGACGCTTTGATGTTGTTTTAAGAGAATATCCAATGGGGTTCGCTCTGGATAACCCATCATGCCAACTTTCCCATCGTTGTCGCCATGTCCTCCAGCTCCGATACAACGTTCTCGTAAATGGCCGCCTGCAGCTCCTGTCGATTGAGATCCGCACCAAGCCCAAAATCGCAATACAGACATCGTCTAGTAAGCTCGTCATATCTTGTTCCTAGAGGAGACGGTTTTGCTGCGGCTCGACGCACTTGGACCACATCATCCGCATCTAACACCTGCCACCGTCCAATCTGGAGGAGAGCGACGCCCAAGCTGTGGAGTGTAACGTTGCGTATACCGCAGAAAACCTCGGCCTCATCGTCATTGTTGTTGATTACCGGTAACGCGGTTTCCAGGCCCAAGACTTCGGCCTTGGAAACAAGCTTGGCATCTATATGGAGCGTGGTTAGGGAAGCTGATAGCTCCGCGTCAATGTCGAAATATGATAGATCCGAAAGGCCCCAGTTTCGACGCCACCACGGCGTTGAATGGTACTGTAAAACAGATTGTGCAAGGCGAAATGCCAGTTGAAGTTGGTCGTACACAGTCACCTTTGTTTCCTCAGATGGCTTGATGACGGATGCTAGGCTCAAAGCAGAACATGAATGGGTCTCGATAGCCATGCTCTCCCGATCCTGGGCAGCCATCAGCTCATGTCTGAGGTTGTCTCGCGACACGAGGTAGCCAATACACCCCTCGCGCCGCGACTGGTGGAAAGCTTTGCCCTGCTCAAAGACATGGTGACACACGTCCTTAGCCTGACAGAGGTTGTGAGTCTTCGTTGGTTTTAGACAGCCTGATTGTTGCAAGCCCTGTACTGCTTGGGAAGCTTGGAAGGGCGAGTCTGAGAACCGTACTCTCCGGATCTTTGCTGGGCGGGTCGTTTCCTGCGGAGGTTGTGGTAGCGGTTGTGGGATATTGCTGTCAGCCCATGAGACCTCTTCCGATCTTATCCGTAGGAACAGGAGACTTCTGCAGGTGATGTCAGATCTCTAGATGTTAACTGCGGCAGATGTACACATACTGTTGTCTCAAACTCCCAGTGGTCGCCTCATACTCTAGAATCATCCGGAGATTGACGCAGTCCCCTGATGCATCTGAATCGAGAAAAAGCTTGGCTTTATGGGTTGAGTGGGTGCCGTCCCAGTTGAGACAGCACCAAGTTTGCGAGAAAGATTCGATGAAGGAACTCGAATGTCTGGCGATGGAGGTGAGTGACCTGGGCATTGCCTTTCTCCTTCTGACCATTAGATTCTGCGGTTCGGGTTCCCCCAGATCCTTGGCCACTTTCCTGAGCCTCCTAAACTCTGTAACAGAGTCCCTCAGTGCGTCAATTCCCTCTTCAAGATTTGACTGGCTCATTGCAACTAGGGCATTTTGTGCACGATGGGCAGTCTCTGACAGCTGTAGGTAGTTGTGAGCCGGGATTCACGTAGTCCTGTCGACTGACTGACCTTCCCGCGTCGCTTAGACTCATCGTTAAAACGCGCAAGCTTGCTTTCAAGCTCGATAATCTGATCGTTGACCTGGCGGCTTGTCTCTTCCACTTCATCGTACTTTTTGCCAAGGAAAGCGCGGATCTGATCTTCGACTTCGGTCGATATCCAGAGGTGGTGTTCAAAGTCGTCCATCATCTCACGTACCAGATCAGGGTCAATACCTGCGTTTTTCAGGAGGATGTGGGATTCATCCTGAAATATCGACATTTGGTTCTTGAGTTGCTTGCGGAAGCGTGAGATTTCCCTGTCATGATTTCGCATCTGCTTGATCTTGCGTTTTAGAACCTTGGAGCCTTTGAGAGCCCCGAGGAAAAGGGGCGCAATGCCCAGCGCAAGTGAGACTGGATCCATGACATTGAATTTCAGAGGACTCGGAGAGAGAGTAGAAGTGTGAGGTGTCGGAGTCCGTCACGGAGCGGTCAGCCCAGAGCCTTGTTCAACCCAAATTCGGACAGTGCCCAGCCACTGCACCGCCCGCACACGGCGAGCTGCAGTGATCCGTCCTGGGCGCCTAACCCCTCATTTCTTCATAGTTCTCTGGGTTTGGAATGAACATCATCATCGATCGACATGGACGCCAAAATCGAAGAATGGCAAAAGCTTGTGCGTCAGGAAGGGGAAGCATCGGGCTCAAAGCATGACGGTGTGGCTTCCCGGCTGGCCAGCGCAGCGCTCGAACTCTACGAACTGGTTCTCGAGCATGCCGAAAAGCGACTGTCGAAACCCCAGGCTCGCCGGCTTCAGCGCGACCGTGGTTACTTTATCCTTTGGTGCGATGGCTTCGGCGTAACCTCCAGCGACCTCGATGGAGTTCTTAGTGACTCCAAGTGGCTTCGACATTCGACATACCGTCTGCTCATCTCCATTTGTCGGCTGCTTGCGGACAGTGAGTTAGATACATGTCTTGGCGCTACTGACGTTTGCTGACTGGAAAGAACTGGCAAGTTCAGTTCTCCCGATACCAGACGGCCACTCGCGCCTTCATTTCGAATCCGTGCTGGCCCGCGCCAAGGACCAAATTGATGCCGCCGTTTATATCGTCGATGACGAAGCTAGCAGCGATTCAGGAAGTGGTTCGGATAGCGACTCAGATTCGGTGTCGAGCGTCGATATTGACGACATCATCGAGGATCTCAAAACTGATGTGCAATGTCTTATCGACCTCGGTCCGAGGTATAAGGAACCCGTGAAAGATCGAGTTGTCGATGAGAAGGCCGCTACCCTCCCCGGGGACTTTGCTCAGGATGTTCAGGCTTGGAATCCTGCCGAATATCTGGCTTCCCGCATTCGTGATCGTTATCCTGAGGGCGATGATAATCTGACCAAGATTCTCGGCCAGGCAAACTGGGAAAGAGCCCAACGACTCTACGCGAGGAAGGAGCAAAGCAAGTCTGAAGCACAACAGGCCCTTGCCAAAACAGACACAACCAACCGCACACTAGCGTCATCGAAATTTCAGGATTCAGGAATCGGCACATCAATTGCCACTCCCAGCTCGTACGCCGAAACAATGGTTTCCTATCGTGGAGCAAGAGGGGGGGCTATCAGGATCCCGCAGCCTCCGCCCGAAGCTCTTGAGGGGAAACCTTTCTCGTGCATTCTTTGTGGTGTCACCTGCAACTTGAGCCTTACTTCGTCGAACTGGAAGTCGACTTGGAAGTACGTTCAATCTGATTTTCCCCGTTCTCTCCAGTTGCTGACCACGATTTGTCTACAGACAGCATGTGATCTCAGACCTTCAGCCCTACACTTGCCACATTGCAAGTTGCCAGTTTGCTAGAGCTCCATTCCCAAACCGAAATACCTGGGTTCAACACCTCAGGTTGGCTCATCAGTTTGACCAGATCTCAGAACCCATCCCTTGCCCGCTCTGTCTTGGCTCAATCGAAAATGACAGGATCAGCCATCTTGCATGCCATCTTGAAGAGATTTCGCTCACCATTCTCCCAACCAACCCGGATTCGGATGATGAACTGTCGGAGGGGTCTTTGTCGGATGCAGAACACAATTCGATTGGCAGACTACAGTCAAACGCAGACTCAAATTCTAGCTCGGATGAACTGTCAGAGTTAGCAGCAGCCGCGAAACCCGCCGCGTCAGACATGATAGAAAAGCTTTTTGCAAAGTATGGCAACAATTGGTGGTCTCCAGAAGTTCCCCCTCAATCACCTAGGCCGAGGCCACTGGAAAATTATATAATCAACGCCAAACGCACCGGAGGGGTTCTCTTGACGCGCGAGGGCTTGTTGGAAAAGCTCAAGTCCATAGACAAGGGCGCAGCCGAGACAATACCACCTTGGTTCGAAGAGCTCCTGTTGGAGAATGACATCGATGGGATAAACTCGCCCACAGAGCAGGACGCCAAACCAAAACACGGATTCGAGAGCGAGTTCCGAGAACCGTGGTCCCAAGACTCGATGTTTGAGGACTTGGATGGCCTCGGCGATGGGAGCCTCCCCGCGGAGCAGAACGCCAAGCCAAAGCTCAGCGACGTGGCAGATGTGTCGAATCCCCCGTCTCGCCAAGGGGAAGTTCTAGAGCCCCAGGCACCAGCAAGTCAGGAAATTACCGACCCGGCCTTAGTCGAGCTCGACGTTCAGAGTGGAGCTCGAGCCTCTCGAGCCTGCGACGAATGCTGGAGTCGCAGACGATACTGCTCGAAGAATCTACCGGCATGTCGTGGATGTGCTTATCGGAGCGTGGAATGCCATTATCCGGCGGACGGGGTTGTCTCTAGAAGCATCAAGCAAAACTTATCGCAGCAAACCTCCTTGAAGGCGTGCGTTGAATGCAGGAGAGCCAGACGGTACTGCTCAAAAGATCGACCGACATGCCACGGATGCAATTTGCGTGGTCTGAAATGCCGCTATCCAACCACCAAGGACGTCAATCAAACCTCAAGTCCTTCCCTAGACGACAGCATCAAAACGGAGGTTATACAACTCGTCCCTAATGTCAAATGCAGCGAATGTAAAAAGTCTAGGCGGTATTGCCCAGGAGGCCAACCGTGCCAGGGGTGTATTTCCCGCGGCCTGGAATGCATATACCCAACCTCGAAATCGGGGGATTGGGGCTTTGAGAATTCGGATGCCTTTTCACCCGATAACGCCAGTTCTATTCCTAAGCGGATATCACGCCCCTCTCCGGCAGACCAGGCTTGGTATAATATGGCTACCTATAATGCTGAGGTTCCTCTGTCGGCGCAGGGCATGGAGTCGCGCCAAGACGACAACGCACCACAGCGGAGCGATGAACGCCATTCATTGCCTCCTGTTTCGATCATCGATCCGATAGGCCGGGAGGGTTTAGCTCCGCCCGACTTGGTCATGCCCAACCCCGACTTGCCCGCGTTTCGAGAGTTGCTGGATGTACCATCCCCTCCCATGGTCCCAATCTCGGGCCCGGTTGATGAGAAGCTTGACCATTCCTCCTACACTCCACAGTCGGGTTCCACGCCAAGTCAATCAGAAGAATCTAGGTCTGCGCGGGGCGATGGGTTGTACCGTTCCACGTTTCCCCCGGTTTCTAAAAAGAAACAACTAGACCTATATGGTCGTCTTCATGCCCACGGGGAGGCACGTCTCGCGCTAAGTCTAGCAGCAGAAGCTAGGCCTGCACGCAGCGATAACTTGTACCATTGCATGGTTGCAGGGTGCCAGTATCCCCCCTTTGCCACCAAGAGAGGACTAGATTCCCATATTACCAAAGTTCATCCCTACAGCGGAGTACGTCCCATGCGGATGCCGCTATCCGAATCTAGACCTGCTTACCTTTGCACGGTTGAAGGGTGCCTGTATCCCCCCTTTGACACCAAGAGAAGCCTAGATCACCATACTGCCATAGCTCATACCCACAGGGAAGCACTTCCCACGCCGGGTCAACCAGCAGAACCTAGGCCTGCGCGCAGCAATGGTTCGTACATTTGCACGGTGGTAGGGTGCCAGCATCCCCTTTTTTCCACACAGGAAGATCTAGATTTTCATAGTGACTATTTTCACTGAGGGAAGTATGAGGAGGATTGCGTTTGAAAACCCAACGAGGGCGGGGGCGGGGTGATAGTGGATTAAGACATCCCCAGTTATCTTGTGGAAGTTTACAGCCGGAAAGGACTCTAAGTGGAGAGTGAGGCGGAGAAGAATTTACGGAATAGATACTGTGAGAACAAAGATAAAGACTCGTGGGGATGATTTGTGGTTGAGAGCGGGTGGGAGCGGCACTTGGAAATGCACTTTGGAAATGAAGATGCATTGTGTCCAAGGGTTGTCAGGCTGGTCTTTTATATATCTAGGTGCTATTCTATCATTCATCGTAACTCCATTCCTAGCAAGTGGCCTACAACCACCGCAAACTCGCCTCAATACCCTCAGCAAACGCCCCAACCTTCCCATCAATCGCATATCCTTCAGCCTGGAGCTTGCGAAGGGCAGGATACAAGCCCTTGACCGGCAACCAGAAGCACTCGATAATCTCACCGTCTTCCAGTTTTTGTTTGGGATTCTGGTTCTCGGGCTTGGTGAGATCGATCTTGACACGAACGGTAGAAGCGCAGGAGCTATATCCGTTGGTTACCACTCGTGGTTTCCCTCTTTGTTTCCAGGGGAAGAACTCACAACGACGATGCTGGGGCTACATACAAGTCAGCATAGTCCAGCCCAGCACTCTCCGACCACCATAACCATGAAGTGGGAGAGTAAAAAACTCACCGGAATGAAAAATCAATGGTTCCTCCACTGTGTCCTCTACGACCCCTACATAACCCGTCTCCTCACGCAGTTCTCTCACCGCACATTCTTCGACAGTTTCACCCGGATCGACCAATCCTGCGGGGAACTCGATCACGACTTTTCCTGCAGGAGGGCGGAATTGTTTCTCTAGGAGAACTTCCGCCATACCCTCCCCATGTCCTCCTCCAAACCCAAGGTTAGGTTTGGGTTGAAGATGGCGAATAGCCACAATGTGCACCGCATCCACTGCACTGTCCACCGGTCGAGTCGTCCGCCGAACCGCCTCCCAGGTGCGGACCTGTCCGTCTAGAGCGCGGTATTCTAGCTGCACGAGGTTAAGCCAGCGGGCGTCTTTATTTTCCTGGGCAAGTAGTGAGTGACGTCATCAGACTAAATCTGAGATGTTTAATTCGGGAGAAGGGAGGGGAGGAACTGACGAGGGGTTTGACGCAGATAATTTTTGCGGCTTGGTCAGTGGCCATTTTGAAGAACTTGGTAGTCTGGTGGTGGTGAGAAGGGGATCAAATTGGAGAGTTGAGATGTGTCGTGCGAGAGATGGTGCTCCTCCAACTCCGAGGGCGGGGGAAGTTGGCTTGGGCGACCCTAACCCTTCCATGTTCACATGTCAAACCTGACAGAGAGGCGTTCACTTTGCGCAGTACATACTATCGTCCTATCTAGGAAGACAAGGCATCTTAACTGATGAAAAAAAAAAAAAAAAAAAGAGCCCAAAAGGGCTCTTTTACAAAAAAAAAGAAACCTAC
>Ga0247765_1000242_pt1 | contig 44353 bp, 60 predicted proteins | sample UWRJL106311C6_FD_179949 | JGI IMG/M metagenome (GOLD analysis project Ga0247765, IMG submission 179949) | Plant litter microbial communities from Arlington Agricultural Research Station in Wisconsin, United States - UWRJ-L106-311C-6 | ecosystem: Environmental > Terrestrial > Plant litter >... | reverse complement strand
GGGGGGGGTCCAATGTAACAAGGATGATTACTTTGTATTTCCTACTCGTAACTGTGTCGAAATTGCATGTAGTTGTCATCTTCCCGCGTCTGCTCAAATCATGTGGGAATACCTCCATAATACCAAACCCAAGCTGAGACATAGCATCATCACCCGCGCCCATCCTGAAGCGTACCTTATCTATCCCAGTCCCCAAGCCGGAACCATGCCAATCCAATGCCCATCTAACCCAGCCCAAGCCTAACCATACCCGGTGCCGAACTATACCAAGATTCAAATCCGCCATATGGAACTCCATCGTCCCAATCGATTCCAAGGGTATCATCAACGCAAGGGCGCTAGCGCGCCAGTCCTCTAGTAAGGAAGTGCAGAATCTGATCTAACCCAGGCTAAGCCGGCATGACTCAAGCCATATATTTACCCATTTCCCACCCACCTGAGCCTCTGCTTTTGATACTTTGCCCAGTCGTCATGCTGTCCATAATATCCTGTCTGCTACTTTGAAACGGTATTAGACCAGGCAATACCAAGTCGGCTCATTCTGTGATCGAGGGGTTCGGTGTGATGTCGCTGATCTTCCAGACTCTGTTCTGTATCCTCGAAGAAAAGAGATAACTCGAGTGAGGAGAGACAAATTGGAATCTGGAGTCATAAGAAAGAGCGGCTAAGAGAAGAAGAAAGGAGAAAATGAAAAGAAAATCAAACAAGCAGCGACCGGTCTCCCCGTATGCCTCAGCCCACGTGGTATGCCTCAGTCCCGTCTCTCAGTTCGTATTCCTGCCGTGGCTCTTCTTCAGTACTTTCCTTTACTTCTCGGGCGTCTTCTCTCATCCTGGGTGCTCCTCTTCTCTCTTCGCAGATGCCTCTTTCCCCAACACCGTTTCTTCAGGATGCCTCGGAGCGCGCATAGAGTGGATCGGATCAGGGGCAGCTGTTCAAATGGTCCCCCATCCACGGCCTTCTCACCAACACTCCCCTCCCCCCCAACCCTCTCTTCGATCCACCCAGGCTTCCTCTTCCCCTTGCTTACCCTCTGCCTCTCGCCGAATACGACTGCGACTCACTCCTCTCCTAAAGACCTTCCGGCCCTTCTGCCAAAAACCAAGGTGAATGCCTCCCCCTCCTGTCATCCCCCGCCATCTCGGTTCCCCCACCCGCGCTATCCGACGCGCCGATAATCACGCTGTTCCCCAGACGAGCACCCTTACCCGTCGTCTCCCGACTGAGACTGGCGCCGTAGTCGACATGCACCACCACTTCGGACGTGGAAGGAATGTGTCTTCCCGGTGGGGAAGTGATGGTGGTGCTCCCACTTGCGGTGCGGGTCGGGGCAGGCGGCCTGGGGAATTTCATGATGCTGTTGCTATTGGTTTCTTCGGGGTGAGGAGGATGGGTGGCCGACGAGGAAGTACCAGCTGGACTAGCGAGACGGCGGTCGTCAGCAAAGGGGCCACAATTGCTACAAGGAGAACGAATACGGCGGATGTCATCGATAGAAATGTCGGCAGCATCGTCGACAATGGCTTCGGTACTGGAGAGGGCTTTGGGCGAGCAGTCACTATCAAGGCTGCCGCGACGACCCGACCTGAGCTCGGCGGCCAGCTTGGATGTCGTGCGCTCACCGTTGCGGCTGGAGCGTTGATGTGACCGCTGAGACCGCATGTGGCCGAGCTCGTCACCGGCATGACTATGGCTGTGGGCTTGGGAGATGGAGACCGAGTCGATCGAGTGGGTAGAGTTGCTATCGCGGGATGTTACCCATTGGATGACGATGGCGCTGAAGAGGACTGGCGGGGTTAGGAAAGGAGAAACGTAGAAAACGAAAATGGGGCGTTGAAAAGGAAATCTTCTTACTATCACTATTACAACACATCAGACACACCCACCCCGGCTCGCCTTCGAGCGCCATCAGGACAGACAAGTTGACGATGCTGCTGGCCAAGGTGCAAATGCTTCCCACAAACGTTCGGAGAGCCACAGTTCTTAACCTCCTGCTTCCCTTCGTCTGCTGCATATTCTTGAACGAGTATAGACCAGAGAGTGGTATGAGGAAGAGAATCGTCAAATAGATCTGCCAAACCGGTCAGCGCCCAGACTCCATCTTGAGTGTTAGTTCTCAACTCACATTGACCAATAGATCAAAAGTAATCAGAGGTATCATGGCCAACTTCTTCATCCCGATAATGCATTGTCCATTCTCCACTCTCGTAATACGACTAGCCATCTGTCAGTTGTTTCCTGCTTTTGGAGTTTATTGGAAACCTACTAGATGAAATTGAGAACAACCACACCAGTATATATTCCTGATCGCACTTAGTCCCTTCCTTTGTTGTCGTGTCCCACGCTAAGACGATACCTACCGATCATACCGAATGAGTTGGTCAGATACAGTTTGGATCGCATGCGAGGCTTCTTTCCCGTTGGCCGAATAATATGCTGTGTCTGTAAGTTGCTGCCACAGCTACCTGACACAGAAATCGTACCGCTTTCTCCACCAAGAAGAGGTAGATGAGCTGAATCCCAAGTCAGTTACTCATCGCGTCCTCAACACAAACAGGTCACGGGAACATACAATCTATACACTCAGTCAGAATGCCCCGATACTAGCCCAGTATAAGAAGCATACCTTGGTGGTGACATAGCAAACCAAACACAATAGAATCGCCGCCTCGCAGATGGTAATGGACGTGTCAACGCCAAGACCAAACTGGAGGATCGCAGTTGCAAAGACGAACAAGAACGAATCGGCATAGATAGCAAAGACGACTATTCCCTCCCGCCTCCCACATTAGCCAACCGGTAATCTCTCGCCTTTTTTTTCTTGTAGAGCAACTCACGCCATTGTACAAACGGCAGTCTGCTCCAGATCTTGACTGCCAGGAACCTTTGAGCTGAGTTCCGACACTAACTGTCAGCCCAAAAACCAACACCAACAGCAAGGAAGGGTGGAACTCACTCAAAAAGATGGAGATGATGACAAGTGAGAGCATGGCTAGGATAACACTAATAATGACCCCGGATAACGGCTCACTGTACTGGCCGTTCACCTCCTCTGGCCCCGCATGTCGAGAGGTGGACTTGGCCAATGAGGGTGGGGCCATTGTGTAAGTCGAACCCTAACTGTCGAGTCCAGGAATGTTTGACATGGGTTGGTCGAGCAAGAAGCGCTGTAGGCGGAGCAAGGTAAAGTGAGCTGCTGTCGTGGGCCAGACACGTATTTGGATCCTGGTGAGGTCGCTCGGGCATGCGTGTATGTCAGGGAAAAGACAAGATGGGAAAAGCATTCCTATTTGTGGCCCAGAACCAGCCTCGAGGAGACGACTATCATTCTGTGGTGAGATGGCAAACAAGAAGTTGGTAAAATGGCAGCGGCTGCTAAGAAGCTGAGAGATAAGGTGCGGAGAGAGGAGAAGGCCCATGCCAACTCTAGGGCTCGAAGCATCGAGCCTGCCTGTTGACAGCGTAGAGTTACGAGTGAGGAAAGGATCGACGGTATTGCTGTGTGCCGGGGCGCCCTGGGGCGCCACATCTACTGCAGTACCAAGATCAAACAGAGACAATGGCGTTCTGACGACACGACGAGCCGACGAATGGAAGCCCGATAACATCTCCATTCTTATTGCGGCTGGGGAGCTATTGGGCTCCCCCCCTCTCCCTTGCTTTACTTGCTGCTGCCGCTGCTGCTGGTCTGGGCTGCTGGCCACTGAGACCACAGCCGTGTCTTTGGTTTTGGTCGCCGGGGTCCGGTATGCCAAGGGACCGGGATCCCGAGATGCAGCTCCGCAAGCCCAAAGGCAGGCCAAGGGCAGGACTCGTTATGTCCGCCTGACCAGAAGTGCCATACCTACACCTACATATGGCTGCGTAGCTCTGCCCGAAAATCAGCAAATTTCCTGCCAGTGGCCATGCGTGCCGAATTGAGCGCAGGAGGGCAACCTAGCCAGGAATAGTGCGATGAGAAACTGGAAATATTTGAGTGTCCAGCTGGCAATTTGAAAATTTGGTGCAACAAGACATTGTGTGAGGCCAGTGAAAGATTGTGACGGGGATTCCCCTCTTCCATCCGGTGATTGCTTTTTCTTGCTTGGGCTGCAGTCGAAAAACCACAGTTCCCGAAGCGAACATCTGCCGGAGCCGCATTGTTTGCTTGACAGGGCAATAGGGAGACGCCGCTGAGCGGCGAGCTCCCGAAAGCAACCTACCAACGGCGGCCCAAATATCTCGCTACTGCGTAGGGTACGGACAGGGGAGGGACAGCTGGTTCGGAACCCAACCCGAAAGAGCAAGCACCGCCCAGCCACTCACGAAGTTGCTGTGTTCTCCCCGAAAGAGTTAAGAAAACGTAATGCTCGATACCACGGGGGAAGATGAAGAAAATGTTTGAGTTCTTCAAATTAGAGACATGGACGACCACCCAGCTTCTCATGAGAGCGACAAGCGACTGCACCGCATTGCACCGAGTGAGCAAAAGGCTGGGAAACGGAGAAGAGGACAGGCCTCCGCCTCCACACGCAGGGCAGGGAGAGCGAGTGACGGATGACGCTAAAGTGATGAGGGGAAAGTCTGCCCGCTGCCCCCCGGGGCCTAGCAAGCCAACGCCAAAAAGCACAGGTCAGATTTCTGCTGGCCAGCATCCCCAGCCCAGCCAGTTGTGGGGTGGAGAAAGACATCAGCACAAAAGCAAGGGAGAAAAAGAAGAAAAGAACCGTGTGGGGACCGACCCCCTTGTCACAAAACCTTAAACAGGGGGTTCCATTGGTTTTCTCTCGGCAGGGATAGCCCCGCGCACCAGGCCTCGATCGAACTGAACCAGGATCGTTGCACACACAACAGCGCAAAGGAAATTCAGCACATGCACACGCACACGCATGTTTGAGAGCTCAAGTAAGCAGATGCAAGGGAGACTGTGATGTTACCTTTCAGCCGTTCGAACTGATGTACTCTCGTCGCTGACGCAGCAAGCGGAGGTGGTTTAGAATACTATCCACAACGCCAAACCCAACCCCCCTGCGGCGATCAATCTCAAATCTGCGAGGCCCGTGCGTGATCGATGCTAGTGTAGTGCCGTCAGACAGTGTCTGAGCCATCCTTTCTTTCGTCTTTGGTTTTATGGAGCAAACTCGTTGCAAACCAAACGGAAAGAGACCACCAGCTATCAGGGCCTTGAGGGAGTCCTCCCGAGTCTGGCGCCCACAAAACCCCGATCCGAGAAGAGGTCACCACCAACTCCATAAACCACAGCTCCCCATCGTAACCGGTCAAGCTCATAAGTTCTCACAAGATCCCGCCTACCACCATAGGTATGCCACGACCCAAGCCACGTTCTGTTGATATCCCAACACTGTACCTGCCAACACTGTCGTCTTCCCAATACCGAAAACTGTCTCGGAACCTAATGTATAGACCTATAAGTCGGTAAGCATCTCTTGAGATATCTCAACCCGCACGTGCAAAGTCTCCCGACATTTGCTCTGCCTTGCCCGGGCCTTTCTGACTAACTAACCTACTCCTAGTGAGTTTAGACCTTAAAAATTTCCTCCCTTTATTTACTTTCTTTTCCCCTGCTCCTCAAATACACAGGATGGGTAGACCGTGCCGCCCCAGATAGCAGAGTTCCGTGACTGCGCAGTCAAGCAGTAAGCAGAATCACAATGAACCGACAAAGCAAGAAAGAAAAAAGGGGGCACCGAGGAGACTGGACTTTTCCGCCTCCCTCCAACATTTGCGTCCAAGACATATTCGTATGCTGTGCAATACAACGCTACGCAAAGGTCACACGCACACCGCTTACCCTCCTGATCCAGACAGACATAACCATCCATACCTAAACCTGTACCTCTGGCCTGGCCCCATACCTACCGTCCCCAGCACCTTACGGCGAATTCTGCCGTGTCGCATGCGATTCCCAGTCCCAGTCCCTTGCCGGGGCATCGCATCACATCGAATCCTAATCTTATCCCCCTTAGCTTGCTGATGGAATGGAATGTGGGGTTTCTTTCTCTTCTTTTTTTCTTTCTGTCTCTGTTGTGCCATTTAACCCCCCCGACGAGACAGGATAGAGCAAAACAAAACAAAACAGAACAGAACACAACAGATGTCTTTTTTTAATAGGCGAGCATTCATTGGCGATCAAGGAGGCCTGTTTTTGGTCTGCCCATCTATCTGCCTCTCCGCCTAAGTGCTCAATCTTCTCGCTGCACACACGTAGTCTCGTCTTGGCAGCACTCGGCCCTTTCAACGATGCCTTCCTCCCAGCAGCCCAGATGTTGTTCATCCCGCTCAGTTGGTCATGGCGTGAGGCCCAAGATGCATTAAAAAGATGAACAGAACTTCGATTTTGTCTCTGTGCGCACTCTGCATACGCGCGTTTTATATAGACGTATTTATCTGTCCACCTGCTTCTACCATCCTCATTCCATCTGGTCTCGACGAAGAGCAAAACACCTTGTAATGCAACATTTTGAGACTCTTGTGCGCGCTTTCAAACATCTAGAAACAAGATATCACGCGAGTCGTATCCGTAACCGTGCCGAACCATGCGAGCCGAGCGAGTTCGCTTCGCTTTCCCGTATATCCCTTGTGTCCGTATGTCCGTTCCGTCTCATCATGTCCGTCCTACTAATAACGCCAGTCTACCTGCAACCAAGAGAGAGTAAGAAATGGCATTTTGATGGCTTTGCAAGAACCCGCTTCCAGCCCAATCATCATGTTCCAGTTTGTCGGTAATCGTCCTTCCAAATGTATGACACAGGTGAAGTTAAAAAAAATAAACAGCTCAAAGCTGTAAAATAGGTGTTGGTGTACAGCATTTCATCCCTCCCCTCACCCAGTATTGGAAGTGGCAAGGCCGGGTATGTTTCGATAATCATTATATCATTAGGATTCGGTATTAAATCGAGGTGAAGCTGGTGCTTGGCATCATGTATCGGTGATTAAGAAGACGATGGCTCTCCTGGGCGAGATCCAGCTTCCCGAGAGAATGTCCGGATTCGGAACCTGTCACGTAGCCGGTCCGAAAGCTTAGCTCTCCGGCTTGGTTCTTCCGAGTCGCCATTGGCCGATCTCAGCTCATTTTGCTGCTGCTGTGACCTGTGTCGCCTAAGAATCTCGATCCGCTCCTCAACCGAAGCCTGCCTGAGCCGATGGAGATCCAGAATCCGCGAGGTCCTCCTCCGCTCCCGGCTGGGCCCGAGGCCTTCATCGGCATCAGTCCACTCAACAGATAGTGGTGGCGGAAGTTGCAGTAGGCCGTCGGGGTCATCAGCGGCTGATTTGTCACCTTGTGGACGAAGGTCGAGCCGGCTAACAAGAGTCAGTCAGCAAAGTAGTCCAGGCTGGGGGTCAAGGCATATATAACATACCATAATGGGCAAGTTCCAGAAACGTTGACTAGCCATGGGTCGATACACGGTGGGTGGAACTTGTGGTCACACGGCAGAACCCTAACATCCTCGCCCACAGTAAAGTCTTCAGTGCAGATTGAACACCCCAGGTGTTCATCATTTGGCCCATGCCGGACACCACTCCCAACAGCGTTGACCGTGCCTAATCCTTGACTCGGCGCTGTTACCGTTGCCTTCGGGATGGTATCAATATTGGGAGTGGACGGTTCTTTCTTCGGGTTCATGGGCGTCCTCGGCTCTTCAGGGATTGCTGACAACCTGGCCCTCGTTGCGGAATCCGGCGACGAGCGTGATTGCTGCTGCTCGAGCTCGTAGGTGGGATCAAGCTTGGTCGAAGTGGGGTCCCCAAACTTTACAATGGGGAGCGTCTCCAGAACGGCGCGCGCCAGACCTTTAGCGCGGCTCTGTCTCGGCCGGCCACCGTAGCCTGATCGCGGGCCGTACCGCTCCGGATACCGGTGGGCCCGAATGGCGCCCGTCGCGATAATGACGAGGAAGAGGAGAGTAATGAGACCCGTGATGCTGTAGAGGATGCTCATCGCCACAGCCGAATTGCTCCCATTCTGATTCTCACCTTCATCTGCCCGCTCCTGGGTCCAGTTCCCCATGATGGAGGCGCGCACGATACCCTCAGCCGAAACTGTTGTATTTAGCGTCTGCGCGGCTTCGGCGACGCTGCCCATGGTGAAGATAGAATTGAAGGGCAGATTGTTTCCCATGAGGCCACAGCAACTGCCCTTCAGGCTGTACAATAGAATCGCGTTCAACTTGTCAGCCATGGCCATCACATTGTTAATGACCTCATTCGAGTCTACACCGTCACACGAGAGGTAGGCGATCGTCTCGGGTCTGTTCAATCGGTCGTAGTTGCCCGCCTCGACGAGCACAATGTTGCCCGAGATTTTGACAGCCTGTGAAACACACCATCCGTCAGTACTTGAGAACCTAAAGAAGATTGGCTGGCGCTGCGTCGCACCTTTCTCTCGACTTCGGTTCCATTCAATCCCGTGCGCCTCGTGAGCGGGTAGACATCGTAAGTCAATGGCGCGGCTTCGCTTGCTGGCGCCGTCAGCTGGAGGCGCATCACAGCCGACTGCTGCCACGCGGGCAGATCTTCCATCCAGTTGATTGTCGCATTATCAGCGGCCACGAGTGGGGCGACTGAGAGAGAGGCGACGGCAGCGGCCATGAGCCACCGTAGCGGGGCCATCTTCGTTCTTCGCCAGCACCGGCAACGGTCGACGTCGCCTTCGTGGGTGCTGCTGGAGTCGAAGAGCGGATTTCTGCTTGGTTACGTGGGAAGGAGCCTCAGTCGGGCGATTATTGACTCGTGGTGGGGAGGGCGGGGGAATGTAAAGGCCTGAGGGGGGGGGGAGGGAAAGAAAAGTGGATGTTTGGCAGTCCGGACGTCACATCTCAATCCGGTCCACGTAACAGGGCTCTGGCCTGTTCGCCTTGGTTTCTTGGATTCTGATCGTCGAGAAGGGTATGCTAAGACGGGGGTGGGGAGCAATGGCAGGACAGTTGCTGGCTGTGCCGGCGAAAGGAGACCGGGGGTATTGGGGGCCCTTGGCTCAAGGTTGGAAACGGCGCGGCGAGGACCCCAGTCGTTGAGGGGGCCGCTAGTCAGGTACGCGACGAAGGCGCTGCGGGGTGCCCCAGAAACTCGGTACCCCTGTATCCTGGCCAAGCAATTGAGGCTTTCGATTGGGTGATCGTACGGGAAAAGAAAGGGACAATTGGGCCCTGGGTGGCACTCGCAACAGAAAGCCAAGTAGTTTTGTTCTAATTGCAGGGAGTCGAAGAATCAGTGTCGACGACGAGACTGCCGAGAGTCCCGAGAGGCGAGGGGAATACACTAGGTGGTGAGCAGCATGGGCCAGTGAGCATGGAATGGAGAAAGGATCTGTAGAAGAGGCGTTTGGGAGGCACCCTCTGAGACGTCGAAACTGTTTTAGCGCCGCGCTCTGCGTAAAGCGACCACGCACTGGGCACTGGTGCGGTCTTCTTATGTGGGTTATGTCTTCATGCACTGCGTTGCCAGTCGATCATCTTCTCACCTGAGGCACGTCATGGCAGGCCCAAAGCAAAAACAGTCGGCAGACTCAGAGCACGCGGCCAGAAACTACCTCTGCTTGCTCATTCCCTCGAACGGCCCGGTCGGGAACTGGAGGGATGGAGTTGTTCGCGACTTGACATCAAGAGGGTTGCGTCCTCGCAGTCGTCCTCAAACATTGCATTCAAGTCACCAGTTTAGGCCGATCCAGCCTTGCCTGCCTTCCCGATTCTTTGTTCGACAATCTCGATGGCGCGTCTGCAGCGACGGCATCGTGCATAGTTTGGGCGACCGACCCCCCTAATCCGTGATCCGTCATAGTCAACCAAAACATTGTTTGGTCGCCGTGGATTTTCGCTTGGCTGCCTCGGGAATTTTTCTGCCTTTCAGGGAGTCCCCTTGGGCCTGGTCGCCATTTGCTGGTCGCCGCATCAGATACCAAACGTCACCACTTGTGTCTTGAAGAGGTAGGGATATGCTGAAATCCACATGGATATAACCTCGTCTTCGAACCTGGGATGCAAGGGGATTTGTGTAAGAGGCCTGGAGATCACGTCGCTGGCCATCTGCTTCCCTGGTAACGGGCTTGCCTTCTATCAACATCTAGTGATAAGCAAAATTGGGCGTTAAAGGAAAGAAGGCAGGACTCGATTTCGGCTCCCGGAATGCACCGGTCAGGGGTGCCAATCTGTCCCCTGGTCAAAAATGTTAGGACATCACACAAAGAGCGTGCCAGACCCTTGCTGCAAGCCCCGGCGACTTGATGCGGCTAAAATCTTGCCGAAATACCCGAACGGGTAGCCCTACCGATCCACAGGTCGTGTCTGTTCATTTCCGGTGCTTCTTTGAATAGCGCAGCAGTCCGCCTGGGCGAGTTAGGAAACATCTGCATGACATTTCGGGGAATTGTTAAGTAGGTAGATATTCAATGTTTCGCGGCGAACTCCGCTGGTGATGCGAGAGGATATTTCTCCGAGATCTTGCCTCTCCATGCCCCTTGGCGGTCAAACCAAACATGTCACGGTGTAATAGAGTCGTGATGATCTGTTTCTGCTCCAATCGGAGATGGCCTGCACAGTCTTAAGGCTTACCAATCACGTTTTCCTAAGCCTTCTTCGCCTCCCTGCTATCTCATCACATATCCGCCCGGCCCGTGGACCCGGTTTGTAACTAAACCTTGGGCTCATGGTCTTCTCGCTAGATCACTCTTTCTCTATCACGGCTCCACATATTTGTGTAGCGAGGTGACAAGAGGAGATACTAGTTCCCAGCCATATCAACCGAGGTGTCCCGTACGCGTGAGGCTCGAAGTTGTGACTTGAAGTGTGTTTGGAAAAGAAGCAAGAGGGTGCGGCTAGCATGTTTGCGATAGGGCTTGGAAGGTGGGTTGGTTGACCCCCGGTGAGTCTCATGGGCACCAAGTTGACATCGGGAACCATGATGAGAACGTATAATCACCTGGGTACCACGCACCAGAACCGCTGTAATTGGGATTGGACGCAGAAAAACTGGTGAGCAGGTCAAAGCCTCAAATCCCAACCACTTGGCAGGTCCTATCTCAAGACACAAGGTGTTCATCGGTGAACTCAAATCTCCTCCATGTCCTCCAAGTCGTCCAGAACGGGCCAGTCGCCGACCTCTACCCTTTCCGGCCGGACAAAGACGCCACGCTTGAGTTCAGACGGCTCGCCCCAATAACGGGCACCCCCAATGCTCCCGTCGTTCTTCCCAACTGGCTCGTCTAACTCAATACCAACCCAAGCGCCAATGCTGCCTGGGATCTCCCTGACATCGCCGACGTACTTGATAACACCTCTCTTGCTGTCATCCTCGCTAACCCTGCAGCGCTTGCCCACAGCGATGCCGCGGGCTTCAATCTCTTGAGCAATGGCTTGAATCTTGACTTGTTCGTGGCTGGGGGCATCCGGGTCAAAACGCCCAAGCTTTTGGGTCTTCTTCCACGCAAGAACTGAGTCTGTCTTCTTCTCGTACTCTTCCTCCGGCAAGACAAACTTCTCGACACCAACCGTACTGGAGAAGTTGGGCCTCGCAGCTAGTGGACGGGTATCTGTGATCTATCTTGTTGAGTTAGCAGTTGATCCAACGCAGAAGGCATGCAGTCAGATGGGAGGAACAGGAAACCGCTGAGAATAATCCCGTAACAACGACATTTTGTCGACAATCCGAGTTCTTTGTTAGATTCGACCTCCCCGTTCTCTCAGGTTGCCCGGGTTGGTACTGGTGATCCTGTTCGTCTCGGCGCATTCTGAACTGCTCGTCGGCGAATCTCTCGCTCAGCTGGAGGACCAGCAAGTCGCTCAGTCCCAGCCGCCAGAGTGGTTGTGACTCCCCCGCCAGCTAGTGATGCCACAGCCGTTAAGGGTCCTCAACAATTAGACCAAACCCGGTGTTCACCGTCCGAGCAGAGGGGGTGTCCAGAATAGAGTATTTTGTAGATTGGATAAAAGACGGAGCCCACCGGGAAGTATAGGAGTTGTGTGGGTTTGGAGACGCACAGGTTGGTGATATAGAACCAACTTTAGGTTGCTATATCGCACACACGGCAGTCGGCGGTAGCCGAAAGACCAATCGAAATAGCCATCGATATGTTCAGCATATGAGTATCTTACCTGAAGCTCAGCGTATGGCACCAGGGGGAAGCTTGCCAGCTGGGTTCTCTCCTCGTCCACTGCTTCAATGGGCACGTTGGGATGGGATGGTGTTTTCAACGATATCTTCTGGCATGAAGGAGGGATGCCAGTGATTGGCTCCATCTTCGTCTTCAGCTGAGCAATAGACCATGCCGGCGTAATGCGACGCTCCGACGACGAGTACTCGGAGACGACGTAAAGCGGAACGTCTGCCATTGTGGTCATCTTGTCGTCAAACAGAAGTCGGGGAATCTCAGCAGCTGGAACGTGCAGCACTCCGTGTTGGCTTGTTGGTCCCAGGGGATACCTCCAGGTGCGTCGGTTTCGTGTTGACGCTCACTCGGAAACGATGGCTGGCTGCCTGATGTTGATGAGCTGAGCTAGAAGCTTCTCGCTGTGGATACCCGCCGGGTATAACCCTAACCCTCGAGCAATGTCTAGTATCCCTTACGGCGAAGCCGGCGAGGTCGAAGTCACGATGGACGCCGAGAAATGCGGGAGTCGTGGGGTTTGACGTACACGAATGTCGATTGCGTAAGACTGTCCCGTCCACTAGCGCAAAGCGACGCGATCCGATCAAGCTCAGTCACTCACCCGATGCTCTTGTGGGATGGGCGTGACGGGAGGAAGGTGCAACTGCCGCCACAGCATTTAGCCACAGTAAAAACCGGCAGGCGGGCCCCGCCTACCCTCCCTGGCTTGCCTGGTTCAGGGGTCGAACCGCGCTACAGTCCAGCCTGGAAGCTGGGTGCCTGCCGCGCTGAAGCTGAAATCATTCTGCCGCCCTTCGCTCTTTCCCGCGTGTGACAAGCTCAGCGACAATCTTGTTTTCCGGCACCGCATAACGAGCACCTGACGCTATCCCTCCCCTAACCCCTCCTGCTTCAAGCACCAAACGCTCGCCTTACCCATCAGCCGCGATGCAGCTTTGCCAGTTTGCACGCAACGCTCCGAACCCGACTCGGCTTAACCATCTCCCATCCTACTTGTCCGTCACTTGTCTCTTTTGACTAATCGATTTCTGATCTCGGATCATAAACTAGCAACAGTCGGGTGCCGTCTCTATTGGCGTGATCCGTTTGTCGTGCCCCGGCTCCTTGGCTAAGCTACCGAAGCTTGCTCCCACGCCGTTGGAAAGACGACGAAACCGGATGCAGCCAGCCTTGGACTAGCGACACGGAGAGTTGAAGACAAACGCGCCGACGAAAGAACGATCGGCATTGGTCAGAAGCTCTGGCGGGCAGCTGCGTTTGCACAGCAACATGGCCACGATAGACACAACGCCGCAACGTCGCAGCACAACCACAACGGGGCCGCCCGGGTTCCGACGGATGGCTCATGTCGATGCCCGAGTCCGAGAGCCGCGATTCGGCGTAGCCTTTCGTCCTCACCGCAAACGAATGGACGATAGATGAAACACATTGATGGTTCGCTGCAGGTCCTGACAAGTCACTGTTCTTTTCTGTGGCCGAACTTCCTCATCGGGCTGTCTACACGCACGTTTTGAGACAATCTCAACTTGCGGCTGCCGCAAGCAGCCGAGGACTTCATACTATCGACCATGCCCCGCGAATGCCATTGTCCCTTACCCGTTCCAAGACACTGACCCCAGCCCCTGCAACATCACCGCCACTAGCCACCCCAAATTGGCGGAAGTCTCCTGGATGCGATTGACTGCCGGACTCGACTTGTGCGGCGCTAGTTTGTCATGCGAAACTGGGGCTCTTTCCTGCGGCTGCTGTTCACTTCCTAAAAGTGAGCGGGGAAAGGCAAAGGAGATTATCTTCCCGTCGTTGCATTGCTCGCCCAGTTCGCTCTGTGCTGTCAAAACAAGACAGGGACAAGGCCTCGACAATTTCTGTCGGGCGACAGATGATATGCATTGCTTGCTACCCAAGATCTCTGTGCCGTTCACCGCCACGTTGGGTTGCCGGACAATCTCTTGTCTACTGTCGAAATCCGTTTCCACGGGGGCCAGAAGGCGGGAAGTCGTCATTCTTGACCGGGTTTCTGCCCAGGCGGCCGGGGAGTGTACCTATCACCCGACCGTGGGGCAGGCACAGGACTGTACTCCGTACATTGCGCGCAGATGAGGCGTCCTGAGCTAAGACGACGACAGTGATCAGTACTTGCCGCTCTGCCGGAGAACATTTGCGCTTTGCAGCGTTCGCCATCTGGGAGGGATTCTGTGACGTCGGCAGGAGTCATTCTGACCTTTACGGTGGGCTCCAACTACAATCGGCGGGAGCAAGGTGGCAGCCGATGGCGCGGGGCAGACATTGAGCTCTGATCACCTCTCTCCGGTAGCCAGCGCACAATAAGGCATTTATATTAAAAGATCGCACATGCGGCAGGCATGCAAGGCCAACTAAGTCGCTCACAACAGCTGAGAGGATTCGTAGTCTTGGCGCGTCCCGTGAGACGCAGTCTGTGACGACCAATGGGTCGAAGACCAGCAGCGGACCGAAGGAGAAGCTAGCGAGCAGGAGAGCGCCCATAGGTTCAGACGGAGTCCTGGGATTCTTGTGGACAAAATTGACATACATGCAGTTCGCGAAACTCACGAGACTTTTTTAGCGACAGGTTTGATACCCCAGCTGGCGAAACATCGGCCGGTCGAGGTTTTCGAGATCGTCGGTCCACCGTCACGCTCTCGCAAACGACCTATATGCGCTCACGAAGGCTATGCCACCATGCTCGTTAGCACCAAGACACTGACCGACCAAGGAACCAGCAAACGTTTGTCGTTGGGAGGGCATTTGTTGCTTTGCTCGGGCACCAACAGCGAAACAAGCCGACATTGATCTGCCGGCATCCCACGTATTGTTTCCTCCTCGTCCCCCTGACCGTTCGCTCCTACGTCGCCGGTCAGTCGCGCGTTTGACGTCCTTGACAGTAGTTTACGTTTGTTCTTTGTTCGCCCACCCCGCGTTTCCACATTATGAAGGATATTCCCTGCTCATCAATCGCCTCAATGCGGATCCACGTCGGCTGCAAGTACCCATCCTTGAATACATGCAAGACATGCACCAGCCCTGCTGCGAGCTTGGTGGAAAGGAGTGTGCCAATGCAAAAAAGTCAGTCGTACCAGAAAGGTAAGCATCACTGAGAGGGTCGTGGTCGTACATGGCTGGTGGCTGAGCCCTCACTTCTCACATCATGTTCGTCTTCTGGCGGACGGAGAACGATGGGTGAGGACGGTTAACAACGTTTTCAACCCCCGCCCCTCCCGCAGGAGCAGGCAGAGAAGGAAAACGAAAGCGGCAGAAAGTGGGTGGGCGGAGGCGCCATGCGGGCATCGCGAGGGGTCAATCGTGGCCCAAATGGCAGCCAGCGGAGTAGGTCACCCCCAAGGAAGAGAGCCCCGGAAGAGGGAAACACGATTCATGATCGACCTGCCGGTGGTGCTATTCGGCAACAGGCCTGATCCCGGTGTGGGGGAGGGACGGCGCAGGTTCTGGGAGGGCGAGGGAGAGCTGACCGCCAGTTCGTTTGTTCGTCATGGGTAAACCGCGGGTGAGGGGGGAACGCTGGGCGAGTTCGACCTGGGACGATTTTCAGTCTGGCATGAACAATTGTAGAACCTGCGCCATCGCTTCCAGCGCAAGAGCCCATTGACGGCTCGCACACTGACAATTCCATTGTTGGCTGTGGTTTGGTTGACGACCCCGCCAAACAACGACCCAAGACAAAGCGGCCATCTGACATAGATTGTGTGATGTGGGTTGGCCAGCGACAAGATCCGAGAAGCGCACAGACATGGGGGCCCCGAGCGCCAGTTTGGCTTTCTTGAGCATCTCGCCTGAGCTTGTCGCAACGGTTTTGACCAAGGGCAGTTGAACGCCGTGCTGTTTAGGGGCTCAATGCTCCCACAGTCCGTCATGCACAACTCTCCAAACCCCAGTACCGTAACATCCAAACCGGGGATCGACTGGGATGCGGCACGAGAACGGACACGAGTCTCGAGCCGCCCTTTTTGCGCACTGAAGGTCAGAATAAAGCCAGAATTCCCCAGAACAAAAGATCATCGGCACCTGCAGGCCTGGGGGGGCCTTGTATCGCTAGTCGTAGAGGCTGGAGGGGTGTGCCGCGATGTCCAAAAAAAAAGCGGGTTTATATCACATTGACCGCACAGGTTTCTTGGGTCTCAGCGAAACCAAACCCATGTTTTTAACCCGGACCACAGATGCGAGCCGGAGGGTCGTGGTTTTTGGGTAGACGACGGATCGAAGCGAGCCCTGCGAGCCCTGCGAGCCGCTCCTTTTGTCTTTTGCGGACTCTTTTCCGTCACACTCCCAGGGCCTCCGGGGAAAGGGGGGTGTGATGGGACGATTGTAGCATCTCGACATTGATGCACGATAGGCCGGCTTGATTGATTGATCCAGCCTGGGGTTCCGCATCGGTGAACCAAACTATTCACCCTCTGTCCTGGCGAACCAAGCATGAGAGATGAGGCATGCGTCCACACCAAAGCAACGCCGAGTCGACAAAAGACATCGGAGGAAAAATCTCGATTGGGGAAGGTCGACATCGATGTCAACTTCTCGACAAGCGCTCTCCACCTTTTGCATCAACCTCCAGAGCTCCAAGCATTTGGCGAGCCAGTTTCAAGCCCCTTCGAGCCCCATGCAACTTTTCCCTGCTGCAACCGTTCACCCTCCTCGCCTTTCCTTGCACCGTCTCTCCACGCTCTCATCTTAGAAGGTGGTGGTTGCCCTCCTATCTGCTATGCCAGGGTCTGAAAGATGCAGCAAGATGCAGAGACTTGGCTGACGCCCTGGCCACTCTTCCCTGCACCGCCTCCAGTTTACGCTCTGCCGCCGATGGAGACGTTCCATTCACTACCAGATCGTGGGTGAGGCGGTCGGTGGCTGCCAGCGATGGGAGGCTGCGGCTGGGGAAAAAGAAAGAAAAAAGGGCTGAGGAGTAAACCCTCGGGGAGAAAAAGGAACCAACAGACCGGTAAAGCCCAACCCACATCCAAAACACACACCTCCACGAGTTTCGACCCGACTGATGGCGGTGGCTACTGCCACCTCGACATGCTCTCGTGGGGCTTTCCGTTCACCTGTTTCTCCCGAGAGGCCTCGGGCGCCCTCCTTGGGTCTTGGCCGCACATCAATGAGATTTGCATCGTTGAACGTGCCGTTTTGGGGAGAATCTTAGCGCTTGCTAACCAAAGAGGTCGTCGTCAAGAAATGCTGCGGTATGTTTCTGCGCCGCTCATGCATGAATTCGTGTTCATACTTTGGGCCCTGGTCGATAGTACCAGGCCTGTCGGCCTCGATCAATGTGGTTCGGTATTGGGTTCGTGCCCGTCCTCCTCGATCGGTTGTCTTTTTTCGTCCTCGTCCACGAAAAGGTACGTCAATGGAGGGGGAGAATACCCTAGTTCCTCAATTGGAAAGGAGGGGCGCCGGTACTTTTCATGCCAAGGGGAACCCAGGCCTCGGTCGTAGGTTTCGAAAACCAAAAAAGAAAAGGTAAGGTCTAAAAAACGTCCCTGGCGAAACATCTCGATCATCTGGGGTGTTCGTCTCACATTTTACAACATCGTCGGGACGGTCCTGGTACTGCACGCAACAAGTTTCCGGGGCGCGGAAAGAGGGTTACCTCGCTCGAATACCCTTGAGGCTGCCGAATATCTGACAGGCCACCTAGCCGGCGTTTGGCAGGGCATAGACTTGAGCATCCTTACAATGAATATCCAAGCCCTGATTTTTTTTCCCCTGCACACATCCATCCCCTTGTTCCTGTCCCCTTGTTCCCTTGTCCTCTTGTTTCCCGAACTCCACACTTTTGCTTGACCAATGCCACACGCCCTCCCTCCTCTTGGACACACACCCTCCTTCTCGTCCAAGGGCCCCCTGTCTCGCTCATCTTTCTATACACCTCTGCACTCAGTCAGGACAGTCCTGGAGGCAGTCGTTCTGTCCAGCTTTTTGAGAGCTATCGGTCTTTAAAGCAGGTGTTGTCCTAGCTGTAACTCTTCGCTCACGACCCGGACCCCGGTTCTGTCCCCCACTACTCCGTAGGCTCACGACGTTTGGAGAAGAGGCACACACCGTCATCGAAATTTTAACTCGCATTTATTTTCTTCCCTCCACCCCCTCTCAAGGCGGTCATCTGCAGAAGCGCGTCTCCCCTGTTTGCTCAAAGAGGGAGAGGGAGAGAGAAAAAGAGGGACTTGGGGCTATGGAAAAGACGGATTTCTCCTCTCACAGGTACATTAGCAAACTAGTTTAACCAACGTTCCCATCCGCCCGGCACTCCATCCATCTTGTTCGCCTCATATCAGCTCGTCTCACCCAACCCATTGGCTGGCAACTTCCCGGACAGCGCCAATCATGGTCGACGGCCCATAATACGCGAGACAGGCCTTCTTGAAGCTCCAGCTCTCTCCCCCTTAGCTGCTACTCGGTACAGAGATACCCCTTTTTCTATAGCTTGCTTTGGACACGCGCCTCCATAGCTTCAAAAACCCCCGAAGTGCACCGCCTCCGGGACCCGAGCTTCCCCTTATTACGCAGCTCCTGCTCCCGACCTTGAACTTAGACCAGCACCACGCTCACTCACGCACATACCAAGTCACTTGTTGGGTCTTTTGGTCTTTTGGTCTTTTCCCTGCCTGGATCCTGCGAGTTTCCTCTGCGGACACGGTCACTGGCACACGCGCATACGGAAACCGAAACATCTCGAGAGCTCTTGGACTACGAGAGTTGATCCGGACAGAAGACAACTCGACGAAACCGAATCGATATCGAGAAAGGCCCGAGCCTTTCACGCCAAAGTGTCGTCGTCGCAAACCCTCTTCGACCGGAGGCAGCTAGCAACCAGGGCGCGCGGTCTAGGCGCCCATGACCCTACTGCCTTTGTAGGCAAGGTCCAGCGAGACACCGTCATCGTGGATATCGCCTCACTTCTCAAGGGCTCCGACTCTAATGAGTCCTCGTCATCTCCCTCCTACCGCACGCCCACCACTTCTGTCGTGTCCTCGACGGCGCCCGCGGCGTCTCGGGGTGGTCCGCCTCCGGCCCCATACGGTCTAGCTCCGGCCGTCTCGTCTCCGCGCGTGGGCCCCGGTGGCGGTTCTTTGTCAGGCTACTACGGAGCTCCTCTAGCTGCGGCAAGCCTCGGACAGACAGCCGCTGGGAGCGGTCCACCATCTCGCCCTGGAAGTGGCAGCAGTAGCGGGAAGCGCAGCATGCCTCCCCACACTTCAGAGTCACCGGCCAAGAAGCAAAGCAAGTGGTCACCCGAGGAGGATGCCCTGATTATCGAGCTCCGTGGCAGCGGCATGAAGTGGGACGACATCTCCAAGCGCCTTCCCGGCCGCAGCTCCATCAGTTGCCGTCTACACTACCAAAATTACCTAGAGCGCCGCAGCGAGTGGGACGAGGAGCGCAAGAATAAGCTCGCCCGACTGTACGAAAGGTGAGTAAACCCGGACGTGTCTATCCCACAGCAACTCGCACATATTCTAACTGTCGTTGGTAGATTCAAGCCGGAAATGTGGCAAAAAGTGGCCGAAGAGATGCAGGTTCCGTGGCGCGCTGCCGAGGCCATGCACTGGCAACTGGGCGAAGCCGACATGGCGAGACGAGCCGGAGTTATCCCCTTCTCGCTCAACATGGCGGGCATCGAGCATCCCATGGTGCAGCGCGTGTCGCCCACTCGCGGCCATACGCACTCACAGTCCCAAGGCAGCCTGCCACGCGACTTACCGAGCATGCCCTCCCCTCGATACAGTCGCGGGCCCGGGCCCGGGCCTGGACCAAGCACTCCCTTGATACCTCCCCCGCTGCCATCGAGTAGCCGGCCTATGGCAGTCCGCCGCGATAGCGTGCCGCCCAGACCCTATGGACACCCCGAGCCCCCCGAGCTGGCCTATGGCATGCCCGGGCCCGCCTTCGGCGGTCTCGCTCCCATCCAGACGGTCAATGTTCCCCAGGGTCGCGGTGGAGGCCTCCTCCCCAGCGTCGCAGAGTTGACGACGGGCGTCAGCCCTTACAGCACACCCGCCTACTCAGTCGGCGTTCCCAGCGCAAGTCCTGTCCACAGTGCCACAGCTAGCCCCGGTCCTGGGCCCTCTCTGCCCTCCATGTCAGCCTACCAACCTCTGGAGCCTCCAGGTGCCAAACGACGAGCCAGTCCCGAATCAGCGTCACGAAATTCGAGTCGTCGCCGACAGCCACATCCACTCCACGATGAACTAGATCGCCGCGGACATTGAGCATCCTCGGTGACAAGACGATCTCAATTCTGCATAAAATTTCTCTGTGCATCACTGAGCGTTCAGGCGAAGAGGAAGAAAAAAATATACATGGGAATTGGGAGGGGCTTGGCTTGAATATGACACTTTCTTTGACATAACCTAACACACCAACTCGCCGCATACATCTTTAACACATACTTTTTCTTGCACGAATACCTCTTACAACAACACCTCCATACGAACACGAGACTACACGCGCCACATGACGTCTACTCAACATCGTTTTGCTCTTTCTCTGTTTCAAACCTATTGCATCAGCGACGGACGGGCAGGTCAGACGGGGATCACGAACTAAATACACACACACGTACTCATGGGATGGACCGGATAGGGTGGGATGGGATAGGCTAGGGCGGGATCAGGTTGGGTCGGCAATGGTATAACAAGGGAGGGAATGACATTGTATTGGCGGTGAATCATGAGAGTGGTAGGTGTTGCGAAGATTGTCAGGACAGACAGGGGTACCAGCTTTTTCTTCTGGGCAGAAGTGGAGGAGGAAGGGTTTTTCTTCTCTTGGTTCATCTTCTTGTTCTCCTTTTTCTTCAGAGAAGTGGATCTGTTTTATTCTCTTATTTTATTTATCATTCCTACTTTTTTATTTCTCCGATGTTTGAATATCTCGGTAAATCTACCTGACCCAGACACACACAACAAACCATTGTTCTGTTTTTCACTTCCTCCGTAGTGGGGAATTTCTTGTGGGATTTAGAGAGTCGAAGAATCAGGTTGCAGGACAAAAGTACCTCCTTGGGATTATGGAGCCTCTTTGAAGCAAAGATATGATGTCAGGTGTTTTTTTTTCTAGACATAGAGGAGGATATGATAGGAAACGGATTCGCTGCGCGTTTTCCTTTGCTCTCTCTCTTTCTCTACACGATGCCTTGTACAGACACACAAATATTATCCTTCCTTCATGTAATTGTTAGCTCCCCTGCACAGCACTACACCGCGCTACCATCTCCCTGACTTCTTCTCCTTTCAATACTGTCAAATTGTACACAGAAGACAGACAGTGCAACCCCCAAGAACGTTTTTATTCCTTAACAGAGACGGAGTTATCTAGAACGGCCTAGTGTGGCGTGCAAAAAGACGGATGGATGGACGGGTGGATGTTTGTTTTAGGTTTACACCATGAAAACTCTTCACGCAACTTGAAAAGCTTCATTGGGCTGTGTGGGATTCATAAAAAGGGTGGACAAGGGTTTGCACTGGCAGGGCACCATCCAGACGAGCGGGTTAACAGATGGGAAGGCTGAGAGAGAGTTAGGCAGGCAGGCAACGGAGCTGCGTTGCGTTTTCCTTGGGGTGGTTGTTTTGGGATTTGTGGCTTGGGACACAGACAGGCAGGCGAAAATGGCGAAAAGGTGAGAGGTGACGAAAATGGGCAAAAGGCGGCGTGAGCGAGAGGAAAATAAGTCACCATTGGCGTTTAGAGGCGGCGGTGTGGGTGAAACGGGGTAATTGGGTGCGAATGAAACTAGTCACAAAGAAAAGAGGGATCATCATTTTTTTTCTGATCAGTTGATGAACATTGTTGATAGGTGACGAGGTGTCACAGTGATAGTCCAATATTCATCATGGAAAGACGGAACTATTAGACTCACCGCGTCGCAAAAGCAAAAAAACACAGGGCCTGTCACGCTAGCGGGGAAGGGATTCGACCAGGGCATCCTCTGCTGCGACCAGTGCTGGCCAGTTGGACCAAGGTTGCCCTCATACGGGTTTATTTTATTTCTCAGCCAGTGATGGCGAAGTCCCATTGGTAGCCACGACCCACCAGTTGTCTCTCTCGTAGCCGCTGGTCAAGACTTCACCCCCAGCTGCCAACACATCTTCTTCCAGTTCGCCCTTCCTGTACAGATGGTAGTAGCGCTGGAAGACGGGGTCGGTGTGGGCTGCAGCCGCAGCAGCAACTCCTGTTCCTGTCCCTTCTCCTGCCAGTGTCACCGTAGCTGCCGATGGCGGCTCACCGCCAGTGTTACCAGGGCCAACGACGTCACGTCGCTTGATTTTTTGGCTGGGAGTGCTCTTCTTGGTCTGACTCTTCAGGACCCAAGGCACGAGCAGATCTTGCTCTCCGCCATCGTCCCAACCGCGCCTGCTCCCTCCCTGTTCTAGGGCCCAAACGTAGAGCAACACTTGGCCGCTGGCGGCCTCTCCGGTCTTGACACATCGTAATAGCTGTCGAACCGCGTCCTGCCGCCTCGCCCGGGTTGAGAGGTGGTGGATGACAGCCACGCAGATGGCAAAGTCCACAGCCATGTCGCGGAAGGGAAGCGAAAGGCCATCAGCCACAAGAACATCTGATATGAGGGTCCCACTGCCTTGGCCAGACGGCGAACTGGTACCGGTGGCAGCAGTAGCAGCAGCAACAGCATAGGCGCTGACCGTTGCAACATCTGCCGTTGCCGCCTCGCCTCGCGCCTTGGTTACACCCTGTACTCCTGCGTCATCGTTCGGGCGCCCGAGACGGTCTCTGGCAAGCGCGACCAGCGCGGGACTGCGGTCGGAGCCTAGCATGATGACGGCAGGATTCACGCCCAGATACTTGCCGTTGCCACAACCCACATCTAGCCCTACCGAACCAGGGGGTTGGGCGTTCAGGAACGAGGCGACGGCGGGCCAGGGCTTGTGCCGGGTGGCAGAGAAGTGCGGCGCAATGGCTTGGTACACGCCATGGACATTGGCACGCTCATACGCTTCCGCCTCGGCTTCTGCATCGCAGTTCGCGGTGCCGGCGGCAGACAGTTTTGCCACGGCAGGAGCCGCTGACAATGATGGCAGGGCCGCCATGACTGGGGCCAGTTAGTTGGGTCCCGAGGCCCAGCTGGGCAGGGTAAGGAAATGTGGTCGGGAAGGTGGCGTGTGTCGTGGTGTGCGTAGTGACACGCGGATCGGGCACAACGAGAAGGTGAAGGGGTGAGACAGACGAAGAGACAGTCGTTCCCTCGACTCAGACCGACCAACTGAAGCCCAACTGGGCGCAGCAAGCAGAAAGCGGAGAAAGGGTGATCCCAGGCAGAAACTTTTCGCCGGTTGCAGAGCAGCGCGCTGTATGCTTCGCTGCACCTACTGCGTGCCGACTGCGTTGCGCTGGCTCTCTGCTGCCCGGTACCGATGGCTTCTTGTTGTGCCCACTCCGTTCCGGAGTTGGGCCGCAAATGATTGGCCGGGCACCGCTCTCGAGGTCAGGCCGCAGAGGCCACACCCCAACAAAGCCGCACCGCAGGCTTGCAGCTTGCAGGCCGAGTACACACCGCACCCCGCGGCTGCGGGCTGGGGGTAGGCGTCTTGACCGCTGCTTCGGGCCAGATAGAACAATTGTCAGCAAATGTACACGAGAAGCGGAGCGGTGGAGCATCAGAGGAGCGGAGCTGATCGTGATTGTTGTCTTAGAAAACCCGAGTTGCATCCTGCACGAGACTTGCAGGGTGCCGACCGATGCAAACGCACTTGGCGATTGACCGTCTGCCAATACAACCGACGGGATGACGAAAACCCGAACAGAAGAGAGGACAGAAAAAAACTCTGCATTGCGTGGTGCCTGGCGCGGTGCAGGAATGTCGTGTCCGTGTCGTGTGCTCAGTTTGCTTCTGACTGACAGCTACAGGGCTGCAAAGTGGACGAACGGTGGGGCGCAAGAAACAAAGAAAAGCAAAACTCGTTCACACACCTTGGGGGAGAAAGAAAAACCTTTCAGGCGTGCATATGTGGCTAGGATGTGCACTTTTGACCGCTCGGATCAGGGTGCCGGACTGGAAGCGTGGCAGGAAGGCAGTTCGATTTGCGGAAGAGAGACGCGGATGAGGGTGACGAGAAGAGACGAACAGAGGTTGCGTTAAAGTTGACCAGGACGGAAAAGGGTGTGGGTGTGGTCGGAACGGAGGGGCAGAGGTTGTACTTGGCGGGGTAGCGAACCGACGAGATACCAAGTACCTCACCCGTAACTCCTGCCGTTCGCCTCACCTTTTCCGATGGCGATTTCTCCCATCCTCTTTCGGTGCTTGTGCAAGAACCGATGGGTCGCGCTCCAAAAGGGAAAAAGTTCTCCTTTCAAGCGCCTCCCGAGAAGCCCTGTCGGGTTCGAAGCGACCCATGCAGAGCACATAGTCACACAATGAGCTGGCGGGGTCGAGGATGACGCTGGACAGGGCTGGGCCAGGGGGCAAGGGGGGTGGAGCTGAACAGCTGGTCTTGGCGACTTCAGGATGACATCAAAGAATCCGGAGAAGAATTCACCATAGCCGCCGTGAAAAATTCTTGGGCGCGCTGAAGTGTGCACTGGGCTGCACAACCTATTTGGGAAAGCTGGTTCCTTGCTCCAGCTACGGAGAGGGGTGAGTCAAAAAAAACGGCTCAAAGCCTCAACAACCCCCAGAACAAGATGTGGTTGGTTGACTAGGGTGGCTGAGATCGATTCCGAGCTGAACAAAAATCTCCGAGATTCAACGACAGCTCAGTGCCAAACCCATATGTGTTACCCTCTTGCAGCTTCTTCTCGCCTCAATCACGGATTTCCAATCGGCCCAAGTCCCGTTTGTTAGGCCGCTGCGCTGTCCTCCGCTGTCTCTCCTAACTGATAGTACCTCCAAGGAGGCTGCAACTCTTTGTGTAGCGACTGCACAGCGCGGCAAACTCGGCCTTCATCTCTTGCCTGTGTTCAGTGGACCATGAGCATCGAAGACGTCGCTGGTGATCAGCTCGGGATACTCAACGCCACCCTGTCGCAATGCCTCTTCCATGACCTCCATGATCACAATGCTCTCGCTCCACGGCAACGTGTCGCTCTGTAGTTTTCCGTCACGCAGGCACCGGGCACACTCGTCAGCTTCCCAGAACATGCCGTGCCCCCAGTCACGCTCGGGATCCCTAGGAATGGGACAGTCAACCACCTCAACCTTGCCACCCCCGTCTTTCTTGATCACCTTGTACTGCAGCGGCCGATATGCAGGACCCATTACCTGAATCTCACCGCCCGATCCCTGAATCCGGATCGCCGGGCCGCCACTGTTGTGTCCATCCACATCAGTCCCAAGGCGGAGAGATGTCGTGGCAATGCCTTGGCTCCTGTGCTTGGGGAACTGTACGATTATGCTGGTCATCTCGTCTGCACCAGTGTGGTACTTGTTGATCGCCGCCACAACCCTGGGGGGCTCCTTTTCCTTCTCTGGCTGGATATGGTAGAGCGTCTGGAACACCCACGTCAGCGAGTAGATGCCAATGTCCAGCAAAGCGCCACCCGCTAGGTCCGGGTTGACCATTCGGTGGGAGTCATCCCAGTCCACCCGGCCATCCGGGGCGTCCCGGTTGAAGGACAGATCAGCTGTAGCCCCCGTTAGCTACTCATCCGCGATAGCATTGTAGCCATCATCGCCTCAACTGGAGCTTACCAATAACGCGATAGACGGGGCCGATGGCACCCGAAGACACCAACTCCCGAACCTTGATGCTGATTGGGAAATAGCGTGTCCACACGGCCTCCATAAAGAAGATGTTTTTCTCCCTCGCCTTCTCGACCAGCTTGCGGGCTTGCGAGGCCGTTACCGTCAAGGCCTTCTCGCAGAGCACATTTTTGCCGGCCTCGAGAGCGAGCATGGCGTTTTGGAAGTGGTGGCTGTGGGGGGTCGCCACATAGATGATATCGATATCGGGATCCGCAACAAGTTCGTGATACGATCCGTATGCCTTTGCAATGCTAGGGGCACCGACTAGGGAGAGGAAGCTCGCAGCGCGTTCCTTGGCGCTCGACGAAGCCGCAGCCACGACCTCATGGCGGACGTCGTGCACATCGCGACTGGTCGGGTTAGTCAGGAGGTCCTTCGTGAACACTGTCGGTTGAACATGAGCTGTGTCCGTTGGAGAGGGTGAGGGAATACGCACTCTCGGCAATCCAGCCCGTGGCCATAATGCCCCACCGGACGGTGTAAGGGGTCGACGCCATGACGCAATTGTGTCTCGGTATAGACAAATGATAGATGGCAAAATCAGCGTCCTTGGAACAGAGAGTGAGGAAATGGATCGCAAATGTTGAGACAGAAGCCTGGGAAGAGCGGCACTTTTAGCTCCTTCAAAGCTCTTCGGCCCATGCCCAGGTTGCTTGCCTCAGATGTGTTACCCCTCTCCCCTTTCCCCGCCAGTGGGAGGAGCATTGAAGTCCATAGCGGGGCTGCCTATAGCTGCCCGCGGCGATGCGGGTAAATCGCCGAAACAGCGCTCAAGCAAAATACAAAAACACAGTCGGCTGGCCTCCTGGAAACAGTCTGGGCAACCCACCTTGAATCCGCCTGGGCGAATCAGCGAAGATTGGCCATGTCTGACCCGATGGCATCGCAGAAAGGCTACGGATTGAGCTGCCCCGGATCCCAACATGAAGAACCGACGTCATATTTTCTGTGGGGTTCGCTGCGTTGGTGAATGCGAGCACTTCAACGCGGAACAATCTATGTTCTTCTCTTTTGGGGCCGTGTGCTTTGTTGAAAGAAGCCCACTCGATCCCAGGCAGCAGAGCCCAATAGCCATTGGCCAATGGCCTGGAGAAGGGCACTGCTGCTGCCCAGCCTGGCCAAGCATTTCAGCTCCATCTCGCAACGCACCTCACCCTCTCTCGAACAGCATATCCGCTTGCCAGGAGCAGTAGCCAGCAGCATGTCTGCATCAACACCCAGCGATGGAAAGACGCACATAGTGGCAAAGATGCCAACCATGGTCTATGGCACAGCGTGGAAGAAAGAGCGCACCGCCGACCTCGTTTACGAGGCAATCAAAGCTGGTTTCCACGGCATCGACACAGCCGCCATGAAGCGCCACTACGACGAAGCAGGCACAGGAGAGGGTATTCGCCGCGCTATACAAGACGGCCTTGTTACCCGCGAGAACCTCTGGGTACCCTCGCTCCCAGGACAGCTCTGGAGTTATGGCTAACCCCGGCTGGTTTCAGATCCAAACTAAATACACCCCCTTCGACGAGCCCTACGCCTCGCAGACAGAGCTGTATCCTACTGTGACTTCGCAAGTGCTCGCGTCGGTAGAAAATTCCCTCAAGACGCTCGCTACCCCTGGGGATGAGCCTGCGTACCTCGACGCCCTGGTGATGCACTCGCCGTTTCCCGACGCTGAAGACACGCTCGAGGCATGGACAGCGCTGATTACACTAGTGCCATCAAAGGTGCGATTACTAGGAATCAGCAACGTGACGCTGCCAACGCTGCGGATGCTGTCAGTGGCTCCGGTGCCGCCGGCGATTGTGCAGAACCGTATCCGCCGCAGTGAGCGCGCATTCGATATCGATGTGCGGCGATGGTGCGCCGGGCAAACCCCCGTCGTGCGATATCAGGGGTTCTGGACTCTGACAGGGAATCGGAGCGAGTGGCCGCATGCTGGTTTTGTTGGGCGTGTTGCTGAGGGAGCGGGGGTTGAGCGGCCTGTTGCTTGGTATGCGCTATTAATGGCGGCGCAGGTCGTCATATTGAACGGGACAACTGACGCAGCTCATATGCGCGGCGACCTTGATGGGCTCAAGAAGGTTGAGACATGGAGGGAGGGCAAAGGGAAACAAGAGTGGGATATTTCCTTTGCGGAGTTTACCCAGATGATCGGGATCTGAGTCGGCCTGGTCGGTGAAGGGAATCGGCTACAGGCCTCATCCTTCATGTTTTTTTGCCGACTCTCTTTCTAGTTATTCCCGTGTCATCATGAGAGGTGACATGTTCAGCTGCCCTATTGCCAACGGCTGCCTCATTATTCGTGGCCTTTCCTATCTGCCCACATCTTGGAACCTGAAGGAGCTCATTTTTTGGATACACCGCATCAAACAGCCATTCAGCCATCTTTTCGTTCTCGCCTACGAATACTACCTCTTAGAGTGAACCATCCTTCCGCGCCAACCCAACCGCCACAGACCCACTCGCCGTCTATGCACGCAGATATATGAAAACGCCTCACGTTTACATGTACCCAGCAGCAGTTGTGCTCCTCCGCGGTACTCCGTAGAGACAGAACAAACACCTCCCTAGCAGTCTACCAAACTTGACTCAGGCCAACCGGACCCTATCTGACTCGGCGCAACAGAGCTAGTCCAGTCAGGCCGCCTACGTGCACGATCCAATATAATTAACCCAGATCGGCCAGCTCAATCTGTTCCGCAGCACCGAGATTGACAACTCATTGTGACCAGACAGCCGTAGGTGGTTGTCACAGGCCACATCGCCCCGCGCAATGTGATGTAGCACAGGCAAGATGATGGGACCGAGTGCCAGCCGATTTGTATGATTCACTTGTGGTTTATCGTGTCGTTGGTTGCCGTTGTTGTGCGTATGGTGAATGGCGTAAGGGGCTGTGTGTTTGTTGTCTGCGAGACCAAACCTCATCCTTCATCACTCTGCCCATCGATGCACCATCTACTATCCAAATACTCACCCGTCTGCTCGTTCGGCCGGCGGGGCAGTCTCGTCTAGTGATAGACAGCTCTTGGTGGTTGAATACTGCGGGTATCCCACCGGCATGCTTGCCTATGTGCCCCCGCAAACACCTCCCATTACTTCATCTTCCGTCCCCTGTTACTTTTGTTTACCCCCCACCATCACTTGAATAACTTTCTCCAGGCGTACGGGGTGTACGGGCATAGTTAGTGAACCTCGATCACTCATCTGCGGGAGGGTTGCCAGGCGTCCATCTCGGTCTCCAGAGGTGACCGAGATCCTCTGCAACATGGGTACAAACAATTTCCGTCAAAGGTGGGACGTTTTCGTTGTTCTTGGCTCGTTGTACTGTCGGGGTACACATCTATGAGAGCCGCCGAGGTATGCAGACAAAGAAACACAATGATCTTTCATTGACGCTATTGATGTCCCTACCCGTTCGTGACAAGGTGATACAATCTGAACCGATCCGACCCTAGCCGGCTGACTCGGCCGAGTTGGTGGTTACCACACCTCAATCTCACGTAGGAAGTATTCCAGGGACTCTGTTGCCTGCAAACGGATGTCATCATTCCCGAGGGCCGTAGCACCTCTTTTTTGTTCCAATTCATAACGATCGTGAGTCTATCATTTACCCCTGGATGGCCCCGGTTGCATCCCTATGCCCCAAACCTCAAACGTACAACATCGCTCAAATCCCAAAGCTGACCAATGTAGCTTCCAAACGCATTGCTACCATGAATGCTTCCCTAAATGCTTTCGCGTGCCCTCGCGCTGGGCCAGAAGAAGAAGAACCGGGCCATGTATCGAAATGTAAACCAACTATGTACAGGTGAATCGAAGTATTGCAAAGCAATGGCCATGCATGTCGCTTCTCTTTCCACTGGATACAAACCTGAGGCATCCAGGATGGCAAAGTAGGGCATAGTGGACCCGAAAAAAATTGTTGTTTAAAGACAAGGATCGAACTGAAGAAGGTGGTCGTCTTGCCAAGAGGGCTTACGATCCGTAGGCAAACGTCTGACCGTATTTGCTCATCGAGTTGCCCCGGACCATCATGCCTTCCGCGGCCATGAAGTAAGACCACCGGTGCACGAACGAAAAGGTCGAGTTGTTCTCAATTTGGTCGATGACAACTCCCAGTTGCCGGTTGACCTCCTCATCTGAGCCGCCAAAGGCAAACTCGGTGACCCACAGAGGTTTCTTGAACTGGTTGTGCACGTTGATCAAGTGCTGGAGGAACGTGTTGGTGTCAAAGCCGTAAATGTGGATGTTGACAAAGTCGGCGGCGCACTTGCCATTGCAGGCATCGAACCAGCGCTGGAGCCAGCGAACACCCTCATCGGGTTGACCGCTGTTGGTGATTGACGGGGTTCCAATCTGAGCCTTGCCAGCGAAAGGGTTCATGAGGTTGATGTGGGCTTGGGCCGCGTGCTCGGGTGTCATGTTAGCTTGGCCGTCGTTATCGGGCTCGTTGAAACTGAACAGGTACTTGGAGCCGGCGTCAATCATCTTCTGCGCGTTGGCGGCCCAAGTTGCAGGGAATCCCTTTCCGTCGGACCAACACATGGGCACGAACTCGACGCCGCTATTGGAGTCGTCCGTCTGCGCCCAGTTGTAGACCCAGGTGATCTTGCTACCGGAGCCCAAGAAGCGGGACAGAAGTTTTCCCTCGTTGAACGCAAGGCCACGTCCGCGACCACCACCAGGAGCACCACCAGCAGGCGTCGGAGGTGTTACGGGAGCCGGAGGAGCTGCAGTACCTGGGTCGACAGGGGCGGGATTGTTCGTGCCGGGGTTGATGTCGACCGACGGCTGCGGAACAGTCTCCACGGTAGGGACAGCGGCTGGAGCCTTAGTTTCCACAGGAGTGGGAACCGCATCAAGAACGGGGGCAGCACTTGACGAGATCGGTCTCTTGCGGCCCTTGGTGGTGTAGAACTTCTTGGCAGAGAAGGCGGCGTCGCTGCCAACGGTAACAGTGACCCAGGCGGTCTCCGTTACCACATGGGTAACGACGGCTCGCTTCTCATGAATACGGTGGTGATGATGTTGGCGAGGGCTGAGGCCAACGGCATCTTGAATGAGACTGGCAGTGGCCAGGGCGAGAAGGCTTTTGATAAGCATCTTGCGTGGAGTTTGATTTGTGTGAATCTGCGGGGAATGTCGGGAAGCGTCTTCGAGGTCCTTGTGACTTTCTGGGCTGGATGAAGAACGCTTTGTTGGTTTGTGTTTTGGTCCAGCGGGAAGAAGCTCGAATAAGCTTCGGAGGCCAGCACGACAGGCGTGAAAGGAATGGAAGGTGTATATCGGCAAAAGGTAAATGAATGTCTTTTTGCGAACAAACACGGGATGAATGAATGAGGCGCCGAAAGGTCCTTGAGATGTATTGTATTGTCTGTCAAAGACGCAGGAAGGAGTGATGTTTCCTGAGAACCTGGAAATTGCTTGGTGGGGGAAACACACTCAAGACGGCTGTGCGTCAATCGTAGCTGGCAACCAGGCGAGACAAGGGAAAGGCAGATGAAAAAATGAAGGAAATCCCGGGACCTGGACCGCGGAGAGAGAGAGAGGTGAGGGTGAAGCAGGAGGCACACATCAAATCTCGGAGAGGGTAGGACGGAATTTAAAGCTGTGGAGTGTGCCTGGATTGTGTCCGCTGAGGGAGGGGTTCCGAGCTTCCCTGGTCAGAGCGGGAATGGCAGGAGCGATCCACTGATCCAGGAACAACCGCGTGGGTGGGCTCGCGGGCGGCGAGGATCAACAGGGGCGCGACCCCACAATCTTTTCTAGTTGGCCAATCGGAAGCGGCCAAGACTGAGTGGGTTGGACGAGAAAGGTCAACAGGATTGGTGACCGCATGTGGCACGCACCGTCTGTTCGTTATTTTTACACGCTGGATAAACTCTATCTCATGTGCAACCACACCTCAGCCATCATCAGCGCCATAGTGTCAGAAATCCTAGAGGGCCCGACGCTTTTTTTTTATTCTTTTTTTCATGGCAAGTTGAATGTGGGATGACCGAGCCTTGATGTTCGTATCTGCGGGGCTGGGTCGAGACTAGGACGTCTGCTAGGCAGACCATGCTACGGGTCGACAGGATGTGAGGCGGCCAGAACAGACCACCGCCCAGGGAGCTGAATGTGTTCGGACGGATAAGCTAACCCATCGCACCCCCGTAAACCCCACCCCGGTGGCAATCACATGTGCCTGCGTCGATTGGCAAATGGCAACTTTTGGGAGTCTCGACTGAAGCGAATCGCTCCCGACAAGGCTCGATATTGAGCGGGGAGCTCCAGCGTCTCGAGAGTTCGAGAGAGCACTCGCCCAAGTTGAATCACAGTCTGGAACGCGCGATCTTGTTCGGGATAGCGTTGAATCACTTGCCGCTCGGCCTCCTGTCCGCCGCCGCGGTGGGGCAGAGGGGGGGATTTTGCGAAGCTGATTGCTCACCCGAAGGCTGGACCAACCCCCTCACCCTGAGCCTCCGCAGAGATGGGCACACCATCACAGAGCGTCTCACCAATTGGGGAGCGCCCAGCCATGCAGGTACCGATGCACTGCAGCAACCATTGCAAGAAAAAAAAATCCACGGTGAGGGGGTCTAACCCCTCAACCTCTGCAGGAATGGCGAGAGGCCAGCACCAAAGTGGCTAGTATACCGCGCTCGTCCGCTTTTCCGCGTTGATTTTCGGGTCGTTGGTGAGTATTCCCGCCCGAACTTTTCCGTTTTCGAAGATCTGAAGCAAGTGGCGTGCTCTACCCCTGAGAGGACCAAAAGTCCGCGTAATCGCGCGCAAGAGCTGCTCATCTTGGCTTTTCTACGTTCCGGGTTTCTCGGTCGGCACTTTGTTGTCGCTGACTCGTGCAATTGGAACCGATGAAGTTGTCAAGAGAGCTCGAGAGTTCCTCGCCGAGCCCCTCCTCCGTCTGCCTCGCCTGTCAATTGGATCGTCATGCTCAAGACACACTACGGAGCACCGTCCGTGGTGAGGGCCCTTGACAGGAGATTGCCGGCCATGAAACGGTGAAGCGAAATTGCATCCGCTGCCACGGAGCGAGAGCAGAGGTGGTCCCCTGTCGAGGTTGCCAGCCAAGAAGCTTGTTTTGGCTTCGTCTCACGCCCACATCAAGAAGATAAACAACCAGCCGCAATGAGAAACAGACATTATACAGATGTCGATTTTAAATCACACAAAGGGGAGTGGTGCACGCGGGGTTTCTATCCATCACGCTGCCTCGCCACCAACCCGCCGGTGCTCACGTGGAGATAAGCTCTCCTGGCAGCCCAGTGGATGTACACTGCCCGGTTCAACCAGGGATGGTCTTCCACCGCATGGTGCTGCTGACCGGCAAGGCACAGCAAAAGTTAATCCCATTGTTCTCCACGGCATTTGACAATAAGCATAAGACACTGTCACGTCACGAAGCGGGAGGAGCAGGGAGCGGAGTCACCTCAATCGAGCCTGTGTCTATATCGTTTCTCCGTTCTCACTTGTTTCCACGCCAATCTCTTCATTTCGCGATATTGCCACATGCTGACTGAGGGAAAACTAGAATCAAACGGAGACCTGTAAACAACCAACATCCAATGAATCTACAGGCTATCACAACAAACAATAGACAAAAGGGGGAAAGCGGCAGACATGTTTTCCAGGTTCGCTGTCCTGTGTGCTACCCAATATACGCAGTCAGTCTCAAGCCAGGCGCGACATGACATGGCCGCGCCTTGGACTGAAAAAACTTCCGAGGGAGAACACGTGGAAGGGCGGGCTAGGCCAGCAACCTTGAATTCTCGATATTACCAGGGAGCTTGACTTTCCCTTTTGGGAGAGTCCGCCTTCGCTTCGCCCCAATTGCCGGGTCTGGATTTTGCAGTTGGGTCGGTCAGTCGGATTGGATTGGCTCTCTCGCTTCCGCTTCCGCTTGGCGGAGATGGGAAATAGGATAAAAACGGTACGTCTGATTTTGGGTGAGTGGGTTGAGGGGGTTTGCAGATTGTATACAGGTTGGATTTACCCGCAGCTTAGTGGGGATGCGGGAGGTGAGAAGGATGCGCTGCGCCTGACTTAGGATGAGCCAGGATGTGTGAAGACTGCAGCTGGGCAAACGCTGCAGGTGTGCAGGGAAAGAAAAGTTGGGTAGCTGGAAGAGAAGACCTTGATGAGACATTTGCTGGATAGATACTTGACGGACGCCGGCTCTTGTTGGCATGGTTTGAGCGGGGCTGGGTTTTGTGTTTGAGGTTTGCATCTCTACACGCCCCGCACGCCCCGCAGAGTCAGCGCAGAGATGGAACTCGCAGCCGGTTGCTGATCCCCTTGAAAATATTGAGAGCTCCGAAGGGTCTTGCCGGAGCCGGCCCGCCAAGCCCGACAAGAGGGGTTCCATCCACCGGAGCCGAGTGGGTCTCTTCGCTCGACAATCCCATGACAATCGGAAAAGAAAAGAAAAAAAAGAAAGGGACAAAAACATATAGCCCTATTGGTATGATTCCTCTCCCATCACGCCACTTATACCTGATCCTTAACCTCCAGTGTCGCACAGCGTGTGAAGCACACAGAATACCGCCAAGGCGAGCCACACCTTGTAAGCCTGCAATCCATGCAGGTCTCAACCAAGCCGGAGGAAAATATGACCCGACTCTCCTTGTGAACCTTCTTTCTCCCAATAGGCCCAACCCCAAAGCCAACCTTGCACCTACTTCTCTCATTCTGCCTTGCCTGCCTGCCTGCCTGCCCGCGTGTGTTCTTTGACCTGCCTGGATTTAGCAGAAAGACGTCATAGGTATCTTGTCTTCTCTCGCCACAATTGTATCGACACTCGGCGAATAGGGACACCGAAAGGGAATCCCGATACAGCAGCCTTTTATTTCACCCTCTGCTTGCCTGCCTGTCTGCCTGGGCTTCCCGGGCGTATTAGCACCAATCGGTGGGAGGACCAGTCCGTTTGCCCTGGTTGTAACATCGCGTCGCATCGCAGCGTCTCGAGTTACGCATTGCATGTCGGGTAGGCGCATCATACATACACTGCCCCCATTCATTCAGTCTTTCAAGTTCTCTATTCCCTCACTGGTTGCAGCGTGAATGGGAGAGGATGATTTGCAACCAAACAGATTGAGACAAGAGAGGGAAAACCACACAGGTTTGGTGACGAAGGGAAGGGCTGAGGGCGCGCGAGGGTAGAGGGGACTCTCTCCCATGCATCTAGCATCATTCAATTTCTCTCTCTCTCTCTCTCTCTTTATCCTTAGTTGGGAGATTCTTACATTTACTTCGCCTCGCCTCGATCGCCCAGCTTGTTTCGATTTTCTTTTCAACAAAGTTGATCGTCGCTTTGCAGCTCACTTCGTCCACGCGTCTACTTGCAGCGGGTTCCGCCCGAAACCCCACGAACGATCGTCACCGGCCGGTAGCAAAGACGGCGACCATGGATCAAAGCTTGTCGATGGATTTTACGCAGACTTCACTGCCGCTGCTTTCGGCAGGGGATTTTGACTACAATGCGTTTTTCCAGGAACAGGACATCGATTACCTCGCCGAGGAGAGCTCTGCTTCGACTAATACACTTCCCGACGTGGGGGCCCAGGCCATCTCCCCGTCGCAAGCGCTGGTGTTGGCGCCGGCGCCGGCGCCAAGGGCCGATGGTAGTTCTACGTCAGGAATAGGCACTGGAACAAGTCCCGGAACGAGTCCGGGGAGCGGCCCGGCTATGAAGCAGAGGTTGGAGAGACGAGGTCACACTAAAAGCCGCAGAGGGTGTTTCAACTGCAAGAGGCGGCGAATCAAGGTGCGAGCCAACTATTCGCTGCAGAAAAGAAATACAGCCATGGCTGAAAAATCGTGACAGTGTCAAGAGACCCGACCGGCATGCGGGCATTGCGTGAAAACGGGCTTGAAATGCGAGTATCCGGCCATGCCTGTCGTAGTCCACCAGCCGCAGCATCAGATTCCCCTCTTCAGCTTGCAGGACATGCGCTTCTTTCAGCACTTTTTGTTCCGCTGTTACCCACACCATCCCATCGGGGCCGAGAACATCTGGACGCACGAAATCCCCTGCTTGTCGCAAAAGTACGATTACCTCATGCACTCGATCCTTGGCTTCGCCGCGTCGGAACTTATGTCGGAGGACACCAGCCTGGCTGCACCGGCCATGGCGCACCGGCTCAAGGCCATCAAGGCAGTCAAGAAATCGCTGGCTGAGGCGCCCAAAGCAAACACTTTTGAGGAGGGCAACGCGCTGATGGCGACGTGCTTCGCCCTGACGTTCCAGTCAGTCCTCCTCGATGACGGCTTGGCCGAGTACATGACTTTTATCCGGGGCATCATTATCGTGGCGATTCAGATGTACATCAAGGGGGCGAAGTTGCTATTTGGTGATTTTCTGGGCGATCGGCAGGCCGAGGTCTTACAGCCGTACATTGAGAAAACTCCGCTGATTGAAAAGAGCTGGGTGGACGCGGCCGTGGCAGCCATCAAGAATCTAGAGCCACTGTGTCAGCGCAACGAGGTGGACCGGACCTACTACTTTTTGCTCTTGGACCTGGCCGAGAAGCTTTATGTGTCGTCGTGGGAAGGCCCGTCTTCCTTTTTCTCTCTCCTATCCCGAGGAGAATGCTAACTGGTAGCAGCATACCAAGCCCTCTCGAAACACTACTCGTGGTGGATGATGCTCCCGCACGACCAGTTCCAGCGGGTCATCGACCACTCTAACCAAGCAAGCGTGCTGCTGGCGGCGCACTGGATCGCCGTCAAGCAGATCATGTCCCTCATTACCGAGAAGGAGTGGGATGCTCGGGCCAAGTCCCCCGAGCCAAAGGCCGAGAATGACATGGGAACTGGAATCGTCAAGTGGCTCAAGTATCTGAACCGGCTGGTAGACAACGAACATGCCAAGTACAATACATGGCCGGTGTGGGTTGAAGCACAGCTGGAACAAGACCCTCGCTGCTTTGGGAGGACGCGTTAGAAAGGGGCCATTGGGATGTCGTCTGTTTCGGGCGGTAATGACTTTTATGATACCAAGCGTTCTTGATACCAATTCAGGTTAATATGTTCTGTGTGCACCTATCTTATTATGTCACATGACAAAACCCAATGTATTGCAGAAGACCACCCTTTTGCCAAGTGGTGGTTTAGGTAGGTTGAATTTCCAGAAGCGACAGTTACCGAGTCCAGAGTGCCTCGGTGCCCAAGCAGCCCCTGCAGAGAGACACAGCCACCCATGTCCCTTAGAATGCCCCACATTTCGTATTTCGCACCCAGCAAAGTGGGCCCTCCAGGTGACGCTGATCACTACCATTCACGGGACTCGGTGCCTCCTCATTCAGCCTTGTGGTGGACGATTCAGCACAAGAAGTACCAAGTGTCGGGCCGTATCCTTCGCGTTTGACTCTGATTGGTGCTTGTGGTGGGTTGGGTGACTTCTGGTCACCTCATGGACGGCTGAGGTTGAACATGTATATATTTCAAAACAGGTCCATTCATTCATGTTTGCGTCTCTCACATTTAACATCAGAATCTGAAGTTCTTCCAACACCAGCATCATCGGACTCTGCTCCACAGACAAGTTTCCCTTTCATCAACAGCTGAACACATCTCCTTCCCCAACCACAACCATGACATCCCAAGTGTACCCCTCAACAAGCCACCACCAAAACCACCACCAAAACCACCACGGCGGAACTCCCTCGCCCAGCTACTCTTCTCTTCCCGCAGCCGATGGCATGAACCCGTTTTCTTCGATTCACCGTCTTAGCGAGGATTCCTCCACGGTCGACGCCAACAGCGACATCCGCTCCATCACCTCCGCGCCCCCGCCTTGTACGTTTCTCTCACCTCCCAGCCCCCCTTCCCTTTCCCTTCCCTTCCCCTCACCACTAACTGTAGTCCACTCGTAGACAACACCCCCTTCACACCCACTTACGCCCTCCAAATTGAAACACTCGGCAAATCCGTCCTCTCCCTCCCCCTCCCCCCGCGCGCCGATCCCATCCCCATCTTCTCGCTCACCAATCCAATCACGCCACAATTCGTATCCCTCCGCCCCTCCCGCAGATCCGGCTCCTGCTTCCTCGTCTCCCCTTCTCCCGACCAAACCGACCAGGAAGAACACATACCCCTCAGCATCACAGTCTACCGGTGCGGTCCCGGCCGCCATCCGCGCATCCGGTTATTCAAACCGGGAACATTGACACCCACCTCCAACCCGTTTATTTCTGGCCCTTCCAACTCCAACCCAGGGGGAGTAGAGGTAGGGGACGACCAAGATGGGATGGATATGTCGGTATACGACGCCTTCGAACTCCTCCCCGTCGGGCTCTTTACCAGGGCCATAACTTTCCGCACCCGCCTTGGCACCTTTGAATGGCGGTACGCGGGCCGGAAAGAGCGGCGCGGTATGGGCGTTGATTCCGGCAGTGTGTTGGTTTTCGAACGGGTTGTGCGTGTCGCCGTTTCCGGCGGGAAGGAGGAAGTCCTCCGGACTGGGGTAGCGAGGCTGGTAAGAAGCGAAGAGACCAGGGCGGTGGGCAGCAGTCCGAGTAGTGCGGGGAATGGGGGGAGGTTGCTGGTGGATTTGGGGGTGTGGGATGAGGCAGCAAAGATGGAGAGGGAGATGGCCTTGGTGATGGTGGTGACGACATGTTTGGCGATGCTGAAGAAGGAGATTGATCGGCGTCGGGCGCAGCAGATGGCGGTTATGATGGGGGCGGCGGGTGGTGGGCCGTGAGGTTTTTCGGATTACCTCTGTCATTGTCTGCCAGGGCGGAGAAATTCGGAATTGGGCGTGGTGTTTGGTTCTCTTTTTATTCCGTCAACCACTTGTTTTCGTCGTATACCCGACATATCCAGTTTGCCATTCTTCCCTGTAGTTTCCTTAATTATCTCGGAGCCATATATTCGTGACTGAGCCGTCACAGGCACAGAATGTGTACATGGAGCGCAAATCATAGGGCACGCCATCATCTGGCTTCAACTTGGATATCAACTCAACCTCTGCTCCTGTACCCGGTATTTAACTATAGACCATCCAGCAATACTATTACGTACTCGCCCGGTGGATCATCCCTCCGCTCGGTTTGACTTTCACAACCCAAACATGGGTCCGCCATGCTGTTCAGGTTCCAGCAATCCCGTTTCCTCTTGTCAGCCTTGCCGTAGTGCGCCTTGGCGTAATCGCTTCTCGGGACAGTCCGGCTATGGTGTCAGGCCAAGACCAGAATATCGGATTCGATCTTGTACTGCGTAGCGTAGCATACAATTCCGAACACGCTTGATTACAGCGGCTTCCATTTAGAATAGGTCTAATCAGTGTCGCTTCATCAAGCAGAGAAACGCGGCTATCCGTTCCGCTCTTCCGGCCATAACTCTTATCAGATGCCCCTCTAGCGCCCCTGTGACAAGGACCACCAACGCCGGAAAGAGTCAAACGCTGTATCCCGCTAGACCCGGTAACCCGCTTTATCTCCGTAAAATGCAAACAGGCCTAGAAAGGTCATCATGTAAGTAAACACGCAAAGACCAGTAGTCCATCCCATGTGTCCCGTGCCATCATGATAAGCCCATTCCCAGTTCCAAGATGCGCCTCTAAAGCCTAAGTGAAGGGTGCCGCCCACCTCTCTTCTACCAAAACGCCAATCCCCTCTAAAAAAAAAACACCGGAAAGGAAGAGTTGACTGGCTTCACTTGCACCCCATACTGATCGTACAATCCATTTCGTAGACCTTGGCTAGCTCCAGCTCCTAAGAGTTCCTGTCAACCGTCTTCTGGGGTTTGTAGTTTGGAAGCTCGTCAAACCACCCCTGCGCCTCGTTATAGCGGTATGCGTGAAACTCTATGCCGTACGGCTTGGGCTCGATGGCGTAGAGAATGCCCAGTGGCACGTCGAGATCAGCAATATCGTCGCGGGTGAGATCCATGAAGTACGCCATCAAGACCCGGCAAACGGACCGATGGCTGATGATGAGCACGTGGTCTGTGATGCGCTCGATTTCACGCACCATGTCACGGAGTCGGCTGATAACTTGAAGGTATCCCTCGCCACCAACGCCGGGATAAATGTAGTGTAGTTTGTCTTGAGCACGTTTCTTGTACTCCTCGGGGTACTTTTGCGCAATCTCATCATATGTCATGCCCTCAAAGGTACCGGCGTTGAGCTCGTTCAACATCTCCCATGCCTTGACATCATAATCGTCGTCAACATCAAAATACTCTGCCGTCTCGACGCTGCGTTTAAGCATCGATGTCCAGACGCAGAAATTCTTATTGTCCAGTTGCTCATTGAGCTCTGGGTAAGGTGGTGTGTGGTCCCCAGGTTGTGGCGGGAACGACGACTGTGCAATCTTATTCTTCTGCTCAATCAGCCACTCCTTGCGCTTGTGAGTGATAAAGTTGTACAAAGCTTGGCCGTAATAGTGACCTCGCTCAGTCAGTTCCGAATCACCGCCGAGCTTCTGGAGCTGGTTATCCATGCTCTGGCCATGGCGCGTGATCCAGATCTGACGCGGTGAAAGGTTAAAGGTCGTAAGGTAGGAAGCAATGCCACCACTGAGGAATCCCTTGAGCCTGTGGTGTACAACCTTCCTGCCAACATCAATCATCTGCAGAAAGTCAGTTGTCACTACATATGCGCCCGTACCTTCAGGTGACATACCTGAATATACTGCAAATCATTGTCTTCTTCCCACTTCCCAAGTGTTTGGTATGCGCTCTCGTAGGCTTTGACTCGCTGCTTGAAGTCCTCAAGAGACTTGACAGGGTCCTTATCTTTGTAGTCTGGGCCAGAGAGCTTCAGGCGCATGTTTGCCTCGAGAAGCTGATCTATCATCAGCCCTGACAAAATAGTAAGAGTAGGTGTCTTTGATTTACTCACGTTCTGATCTGTACAGATGCTCTCAATGAACAAGATACCGAGCTTCGGCTCCCGTTGTCTTATGTGCTCAACAAGCAGTTGACGTCGCTGAATGGTACTATTGGTTGCGTCGAGGATACCAACGGCACCGCCTTGATGCAGCAGGTAATTCAGGACCTCATCCAAGGTTTCAAGGGCTACCTGCTCGCGCAGCCTGGCAGCAGCCTCGTTTTTGGGGTCAAAAAACTTGGCTGACTGGTCCATCTTCTCATGAATTTGGGGTCCATGGGCGTAACTATTCAAGTCCAGAGCCGTGGGCTCGTCCTGGACAACAATGTGGGGTGCAGGGGCACCCTTGAGAAGAATATTGGCTGCACGTGTGGGCGCGTCATCAATTGTCGCCGAGTTCGGCGCCGAGTCTTTTGAAGGGGATGTCACACCGGCAGCAATGCGCCTGCGGTTGCCGACATTGAAGATCCTGGTGTTGTGCTGCTGCCATGAAAGGTACCGCTGCAGCTTCTTGGTAATATACGACTTTCCTCTTGCGGGCAAGCCTACCATGATAATGACCAACTTGGACGCAACATCTCTGTCAGGAATACGACCATCCGGCGACGCCTTGGAGCGCGTCATGCCGGGGATGTTGAGTGTTGTTGCATGTGGCCGAATTCTTGGCGTGTGAGTGCCCGAGTTCTGTCGGACCGGAGGACTGTTTGGGGTTAGCTATGACACAAACATTCACACACACGCAAGAGTTTGCAAACACCGATGCGCCAACAGCACAAGGAACTGGAAGCTGGGGCGAAAGACTGACATTCGCGGCGAACCTGGAGCAGTAGACGGGATACTGCGACTGTAAGGCGAATCGTAGGTGATGGATGGGGGACCCGCCGTTGTCGGTCGGTTCCCAGCATTGAGTTCATGCAGCGATTTCCAAGCCTGCGACGACAACATGGGCTGCACTACCGAGGGCGGGAGCAGAGCATTGTGATGGGGATAGCCAAAGGCGTCGCCATTGGAGTTGATGGTCGGCGACGAAGGCGCAGTAGAGGATGTGAGACTGCTTTTCATGGCAAATTTGCGCAGAGACTGCGGCGGCAGCCCACCGAAGTCTTCGAAACCAAGTGCGTTAGCCGTTGCTGCTTGCTAAGTTGGTGAATTCTTGATGACGCGTGTGCTCGGTTTGCGCGGGCGAGGGAGTGGTGGAAAAGAATTTACAAAGAAACGGGAGGGTGAAAGAAACCTTTGCCAAAAAAGCCCGACCTGTCAGAGAGGACTGCGGACCGTGACATGAAGTCAAGAGAGGTTTGGATGGTTAGTGATGTGGGCTCGGTCGGAGCGTCTCGAGACTGGAAATATAGCGCCGCTAAAAAACAGGGTGTAGCTGCTAACTTTTTGGGGCTTGGTCCGTTATCTAAAAGCCAATCAGCTTATGGGATCTCACGTTTAGAGCCTGTGCCCAACAAGAAATAGAGTGTGAGTCTTAAAGCCAGTTCTGTGCACCGCCAGCACGCGACAGTTAAACTCTGGGGTTTGCAGGGACAAAACAGTCATGCGAAGACAACCGATGACAGCCTGCCCTGGGGGGTTTAAAGCAACGGGAGACATACAGTTGTGGGGACCAGATGGCGACTTTGGCCACTGTGGAATATGTGTCTGGAACCGAATATTCTGTCTGTGGATCAACCGTTCTCCAACCCAGGGGTTGCCTGCAAGTGCAGTTGTCACTTGGGTGCTTGGGACCTGCAAGCTGGGGGGCGTCGAGTCTTGTTCAGGTGCCGTCGCGCGGTGACGTAACTTTGGTTTGTCCTTCCATCCTGCGAAGCTGCACAGGGGACGATCAACCGGCCATCTCGAGGCCTTTGGCGATGCCAAGGGACCGGGCAAATGAAAGATGGTTCTGAAGAAAGTGCCCAGAGTCGCACTGAATTGACCTGTGTCGCCGGACACGGCAGAACACTTGGCTACGCTGAACGGACCCCGACAAGACTTTCCCTTCTCCAAGAATCGCTTGGCGTCGACTGCCCCCACGATTGGCGATGCCGGTGTTGGCTGTGTTCAACAAGAAAACTCGCTTGCTCTGCTTGGCAGCTCGGTGCAAGTGCGACGGCAGTGGTTGGAGCCGAGACCTCAGGGAGGGTCACGGTGGAGGCTGAAAAAATGGAGATTTCAAGCTTTCTGGGGCGTGGTGCAGGCGAGGCAAGTTAATATTGCTAGAAGCTTTATATGTTGGACTCTGGTAAGGCGGCGTGCCACCCCGTGCATGACCCCGCGCATGGTATCTTTCCTTTGAGGCTTTTTTTGTCCTATCACAATCGAGAATCCCATCCGGTACGGCCTTTCCATCCGATGCCACCATCAAAGAAAGCGAATAATACCAAGGCTGACTACAGGGGCCTTAGGACAGTTCGGAGGTTTTGACATTATGAGTCAAGGACAACTGCGAAAACCGGCCAGCTTTCCTTTGTCTTACCACGAAGTAGCTTCACAGCATGCTGAGCCAGCACTTTCCCCAAACTTCCCGTTTGGCTGCCCTCGCATCGGCCTGTTTGCTGATCATTTCTTTTGCCGAGGCGCAGCACCTGTCCTCATAAAAGTGCGTGCGCATCAGCTCCTGTTGACATGCCCTGTTCGCATATGCCCCGCCTCCGTTTTCGGAGCCCCGTTCTCTGTTGACGGGACTCGGACCTCGAACAGCAAACGCCTCATGTCCGGCAGGAAATTCCCCGACACCCGACCGCCGAACAGTTGCGAACTGGCCGAAAACCGTACCCAGCGGCGCTTTTGTAAACCGAAAGCCTATGGTCCCTGATCTTGGCCAACAGTGTTTTATGCTCGGTAGTTGTGCTGAAGACTTCGCAGGCTGGGTCGGGTCCAGGTTATGGGCAAATATGAATGTTCAATGGATACGTAGGGTGCCTTGATAATCAATTCAACTGGGCGTGAAAAGGGGCCAAGAGCTTTGGTGGACGTCCGGCCCGTTCCTCGCTTCCTGTGCCAAGGCGTGGGGTTGGTCCCTGCCGATTCATTTCTCGATATCGCCAGCGACTGCCAAGCTTTTTTTGGTCGATCTAGCATGTTAAGGAATGTGTGGATTGCAGAAAGACCAGGCAAAGATGCGGAAATCCAGCTCCGGCACGTCTCACAATATAGACCAGCTCCTGGATAATTGCTACGCAGTAGTCCTCCTAGTGTAGTGTAGTGTAAATCGGAGAGGTCACAAGGCGATTTTGGTAACACACGCCAGAGCTGAGCAAACATCGACGGTCAAGAGAAGGGAAAGTTCGTCTGAGATTGCAGCAGAAGAATGGTACCCGTACAGGGTCTGGGTTATGAGTTGTGAATCTGGTGTTCCACAAACCCGTCTACAATTGCACAACGTCGCAACGCCAGACAGGGTTTCGTTTCCCGTCCTTGCACCCAGATCCCTGCTCATTCATCCCAACCGCTTATCCTTTAAGGTACGTGGAAAGGAAATCGCACCGAGTCTACCATTGGAGAAAAAGAAAAGAAAAAAGGTTTCCCTCCCTGCGGCTGCTAGGAATGGGAAAAAGATGCCCCGCACCTGCCAGAGTGATAAGATACACTTATCGTGGGCCCATTTTGCTGATGTAATCCTGTAATCGGCTGGTGGCGCTGCAGATCTTCAACGACAGTGGGATTTATCAACAATTGAGGCTTGTGCAACCCCTGAAAATGC